>Ga0116107_1000834_pt1 | contig 21210 bp, 18 predicted proteins | sample June2015DPH_6_10_FD_88969 | JGI IMG/M metagenome (GOLD analysis project Ga0116107, IMG submission 88969) | Peatland microbial communities from SPRUCE experiment site at the Marcell Experimental Forest, Minnesota, USA - June2015DPH_6_100 | ecosystem: Environmental > Terrestrial > Soil > Wetlands... | reverse complement strand
TTCGACGTGGCGTCCGATGTGACGAGCGGCGGAATTATCTTGCCGGAGGACATGACGGAAAAAATGACACTCAGCGCCGAGACCGGCGTTATCGTGGCGCTTGGCTCAGACGCGTTTTTATGGAATGGCGATCGGACGCGCAAATGGGAAGGGACGAAGCCCCATCCCGGCGATCGGGTGTACATGGAGCGATATTCCGGGCAACTTTTGCATGGCGATGACGGCAAGATTTATCGACTGTGTTCGGACAAGTGCATCGGGGCCGTGAGAGCGGAGACGGCCAAATGAGCGCGGAAGGCTCAGCCGCCAGCGCCATCGTCAAGGCCCTAGAAACGGAATTATCGTGTCGTTTCATGATCGTCCCTGGGCTACCGATGGCATTTTCTAACACCGGAGAGCCGTATATCGCCTTCGACCAAGATGGAATTATCGATGGCGGATTTCTTGGACCGCAGCGAGAAAAAAGCCCGCGTGGGTCGGCTGAACAGGCGTTAATCGCGTTGACGATGCACATCGCCGGTTATTGTGCTGGGAAAACCGGGGCACTCTATTGGCGTGTCATGCCAGAGTTCGAGCAAGAGACACCCAAATCTGGCTGGACGGCTTATGCCCGTCTTCTGGTATCGGATAGGCCGGTTATTTGGGCGACTCCGACGGATTACGACCGATCATTTAAGGAGGCTGAATAATGGCAGTTAAGGCGGATGCCGAACAAGCGGCGGCCGAAACCGTCGCTGAACCGACAGGGCAGCCGGTTGACATTGAAGCACGCGCATTCCGAATGGGATGGCGCCCGAAGGACCAATACAAGGGTCCGGAAGCAGACTGGATTCCTGCCGACCAATTTGTCGAGCGCGTGACCGAAACGCTTCCTGTGCTCAAACGCACGCTCAAGACCATGGAAGAGCGTAGCGAACGATTGGAGCGTAAGCTCGCCGATACCGAGCAAGTCCTTGTGGATTTCCGCGAATATGCGACGCGAGCCGATATGCGGGCGTATGAGAAGGCCAAAAAAGAATTAATGGCCCAACGCGACGTGGCCATTCAGCATGCGGATATCGAAACCGTCCGTTCTGTCGAGACGCAGATCGCCGACCTTGACAAGACCGCGAAGCCATCGGCGCCGGTTGAAAAAAGGTCAGCAGCCGAGACAGATCGCGCCGTTGCGCCCGATCCGGCGATCACGGAATGGGTTGCGGAAAATTCATGGTTCAATTCTGACAGTCTTTTGCATGGCGTGGCGCAAAGCATCGATGTCGCTATTCAGACAGAAAAGCCAGGTCTGCCGATCCGCGACCGCCTCGCCATGGTCAAGGAGGAAGTTCAGCGGCGATTCCCCGAAAAATTCGGCAATCCGAGACGGGAGGCGGCGAGCGCGGTATCGGGTTCCAATGGTGTGACGCCGAGACGCCCTGCTGCCAAGAGTTATGAAAATTTGCCGGCCGAGGCCAAGAAGGCGTGCGATAAGATCGTTGCGCAATTCAAAGGTCACAAGAAACCGTTCACGCGCGAAGAATATGTCGCGAATTACGATTGGGGCGATCAATGAGCGATGACACAGAAAACCGCATCGATGGGCGTACTCGTGAGGCACGCGCGATCCGTTCCAGCTCGGCGCCGCCAGCGGAACCGCAAGCAACCGCGGCTGTCCCGACATCGTCTGATGTCGAACCGTTAACGCGGTCTTCACGTCGTCCGTTCGGCGCCATGGCGCAGAAGCTGGCCTATCCTCCGCGCGCCGGCTTTCATCGTCATTGGTTCAACGACAATCCGGGGCGCATCGACTTCGCCGTGGAGGAGGCTGGATATAAGCATGTCGTCGATGCAAAGACCGGCAAGAATGTTTGCCGCGTCGTAGGCACTCGCGAAGGCGGCGCGCCCATAACTGCTTTTCTGCTTGAAATTCCCGAAGAATGGTTTAATGATGACATGGCGAGGTATGAGCAGGAAGCCGCTTCTCGCGATGACGCCATTCGTCGGGGCCAGGTCATAGCAAAACGACCTGAGGATCAGAGCAAATTCTATCCTAGCGCCCAAGGCAGGAATATCCAGATCAGGACGCCACGCCGCTAGCCATTGAGCGCGGCTCTGCAATCGGCGCAGATATTCGGACCGATAAACGTCGAAGACGATACCAAGCCCGTCGGACGATTCGCGCGTTAGACCATTTGGCCTGACGCTCACGCAATTCGTTTGGCAAGGAGCTGTGCCATGGCTAACGCCAATGCACCTCGCGGGCTCATTCCGTATCGCCGCACATCGGGCGAGCCGTACAATGGGGCCGCCAATATCTACTATGTTCCGGCGAATGTGGCCGTCAATCTGTTCGTCGGCGACCCGATCCTGCTTGTGGCGGGAACGGCGGACGGAAACGGCATTCCCGGCGTGACGATCGCGGCGGCCGGCAACGGGACCGATACGGGCATTGCGACCTACGGCGTCATGGGCGCCATGGTGGGCATCGTCTCGGGCGGCGAGCCGATCATCGGCATTGTGCAGAATTCTACCGTCTATCATCCGGCGAGCACGGCGGGCTATATCCTCGTCGCCGATGACCCTGGGCTGCTGTTTTGGGCGCAGGAAAACGGCAACATGGCCGGCACCGGGCCTGCGGGCTCGTATCTCGGGCCAGGCAAGAATGTCGACCTTGCCTCCGGCACGGGTTCGACAACGACGGGATATTCCGGGTGGACGCTCAATTCGTCTTCTCTTTCCGCCAACGCGCTGCAAATGCGCGTTATCCGCATGTTGGAACAGGCTGACAACGCTCTCGGCTCCTATGCCAAGTGGCTCTGCCAGATCAACCTGAGCCAGCTCACCTCCACCACCGGCACCTAAGGGAGAAGTTCCATGGCCGTAATCACCACTGGCACCCATCCCAAAGCACTCTGGCCCGGCATCAAGGCTTGGTGGGGACGTTCCTACGACGAGCATATCCAGGAATGGAGCGACTTGTTCGAACAGGACACTTCGGACAAGGCGTATGAGGAAGAGGTCGAAATCACCGGCTTTGGCCTCGCCCCGGTCAAGCCCGAAGGCACCGCCATCGTTTACGACACGGAAACGCAGGGCTCTATCACCCGGTATACGAACGTCGCTTACGCTCTGGGCTATATCGTTACCTATGAAGAGTTGAAGGACGATCTCTACGAAGTCGTGTCGAAGCGCCGGGCTCAGCAACTCGCCTTTTCGATGCGCCAGACCAAAGAAAACATCGCGGCGAATGTCTACAACCGCGCGTTCACCGCGGCCTACACCGGCGGCGACGGGACGTGCATGATCAACAATGCGCATCCCACGGTTTCCGGCAATCAGTCCAATCTCTTGACCACGGCGGCGGACTTGTCCGAAACCGCGATTGAAGATTTGCTGATTCAGGTTGGTTTGACCGTCAACTCACGCGGGATGAAAATCTCGGCGCTCGCCCAGAGCTTGCACATTCCGTACCAGCTCATCTTCGAAGCGAACCGGATTTACAAGTCCGTTCTCCAGAGCGACACGGCGAACAACAATATCAACGTCATGCGAGCCATGGGCGCCTTCCCGAAGGGCATCTTCGCCTCGCATTATTTCGCCTCGGCGACGGCGTGGTTCATTCGAACCAATGTACCGCGTGGCATGACGTGGTTCGAGCGCGAGGCGATAAGCTTCGACCAAGATAATGACTTTGACACAAAGAACGCCAAAGCAGCTTGCTACGAAAGATACTCATGCGGCTGGTCGGACTTCCGCGGTATATATGGGACTCCTGGCGTATAGGTGTTCCGACAAGTCAATGCAGCGGGCGAACCGATTATGCCCGCTGCCCGACGCGAAGAACGCATAGGCCTCTAGGAGGCTTAAATCCTAGCGCAAGCGGCCCGTGAAGCGCATTTTGTGTCCCTGGCGGGGTAAGCCGAGGTTCGAGTCCTCGGGGCACTCATAGGAGAGACGGCAATGGGTTTCACCAATTTTCCATTCGGCATTACGAGCTTTGGTGTCCCGACGATGGGGATGGCGAGCATTCCGCCGACGAGCGGAAGGGTCTGGTTTGTTAACTCCAACACTGGCCTCGATGGAAACGCGGGAAGCTTTGCCCAGCCGCTCGCGACGACGGCGCGAGCGATTGTTTTGGCGTCCGCTGGCGATGTTATCGTATGGATGGCCGGCCACGCGGAAAAGATTACGGCCGCCGGAAGCATTACGGTCAACAATAACGGGTTGACGTTCTGGGGACTTGGCGAAGGCAAGACCGCGCCGACGTTCACCTCGACAACCTCGACTGCGGCGACCTTCCTCATTTCGGCGGCAAATACCGTCATTGGCGGCAACGTCAATGCGATTTGCAACATCGCGAGCCAGGTCACGTTTTTCTCGGTCACGGCGGCAAACGTCTCGATCGACGTGACGATTTACGATACTTCCGCGACGGTCGGGCTGTTGTCGGATGTCGTAGCGACTTCGGCTGCGGCCAATCTGACGCTCAACATCGACCACGTCGGCTTTACCGCGTCGGTGCTTGGAACGTCGATGATCATCCTCACGGGTGTTGTCAACGGCAACATCACCGTGAATGCCTATGGTGCGTGGGCCACGGCGGTCGTCGATTTTGCAACGACGGCTTGCGTTAATATCCAGGTCCAGGGCTATTTTTACAACTACACTGGAGCGCTGTCACACGATGTCGTCGATACGATCGCAGGCTCGACGTGGTTTGTCGATGGCTTCGATGGCGTCGGCGGTTATCCCTTCTCGGGTGGTTCCGGGTCGGCTGTGGCGGCGATCTTGCCGGCCGCATTGAACGTACCGACCGCAAATGCAACGACGAACGCGACCGAGCGCGACGTTATCGGCAATAAGACCGACACCGAACTCTTCACGCCGAGCAGCACGGCGTCGCTTGTGGCGATGGTCAAGGGTATCTTGGATACCGCTGATCGATGCGCTATTTCCTCGGTGACAGGCGTTCTTGCGACGGGAACCACGATCTTTACGATTGCGGGTGGCCCGATCGAGCTGCTTTATATCTGCTCGATGTGTACGACTGGCGGTGACGCTACGGCGGCGACGCTGCTTTATACGACGACGCCGACGGGTCTTTCCGCGGTCCCGATCTCGACGGCGTCCGCTTCGGTTGCTAGCGCACCAGTCAATGCCACCGTCACCTATGCCGGTACCGGTTCGGCGGCGCAGGCGGTTTACAGCGCCAGCGGCACTCAGTTGCTTGCCTCGACGGTAGCGGGATCAGCCGTCATCATTCCCCCCGGCACTATCAAGATCACGGTAGGTTCGGGCCCGACGACTACGGGAACATGGAGCCATTACATCAAATATCGCGCCATGGGGCCGGGCATCACGGTTTCGTAATGGCCTCTCTGGCGCGCTCTGGAAAGGGCGCGCCGTTCTCGATAGGAGGCTCTTATGGCCGACGCTGTGTCGATTTCGCTCTACGACGGCGCCCGCAATTGCCAATTGAAGGTGGTGGACGTTTCCGACGGCACCGGCCTGTCGGCCTATGTCATCTTGACGGCTTCGGCTCTGACGCCCAAGCCGGGCGCCCACATGAAAATCAGGAGGATCAAATACTCGATCCTCAATATGTATGTGCGTCTGCAATGGGCGGGCGCTACGCCGGGCGATATCGCCTATATCGGGCAGGGCATGGATATTCTCGATTTTACCGACGATTATGCGGGCGGCTTTCCGAACAACGCGGTGACGCCGACGGGCAATATCACCATGACCACGAGCGGTCAGGTCAACGGATCGGGATGCACGATCACGCTCGATTTGATCAAGGGAGTTTGATCAATGAAATCGCTCGCTCTTCGCGCGGTCTCGGCGCTGGCGTTTGTTCTCGCGCCAGCGCTGGCTTTTGCGCAGGCGCTCAATCCTGTATCCCCGCAAGCGGCGGCGAGCGGGGGCTACTCCTATTCCCACATCGCGGCGGGAACGGCGGCGACGTTTGTGATCAAGGCGAGCGCCGGCTGGCTGCATTCGATATGCTATAATGGCCCATCGACCGCGTCGAACGTAACGACGGTTTACGACAACGCGACGGGGTCGGGAACTGTTATCGCCGTGCCGCTGACGACAGGAATTGCCGTGCCGGGATGCGAGATTTTCGATATTGGATTCGTCAATGGACTGACGATCATCACCGGAACGGCAAACGGCAGCGACATGACGGTTTCGTTCAAATAATTATTGGGCTTATTTCAGGTGGGCCATGGGAACGAAACTACGCTATAAGCCGGGATCGTTCTATCGTGTAGACGATTTGACGGGTTTTCCGGAACGCGCCGAAGCGACGAAAAAGACGTGGCAAGGATATTTCGTTCGGACGAAGTCATGGGAACCGCGAAATGCACAAGACTTCGTGCGTGGTCGTCGTGATGACCAGACGGTTCCGGAACCGCGGCCTCGGCAGACCAACATATTTCTTGGCTACAGTACGACGTTAGCCGTGTCGGCTCCTATTCAATCGACAACGATATATCCCGCGACTTGGATTCCAGTCGCGGTCGGAAATGTTCTGACCATCATTCTTGAAGACGGATCAAACTTCTTTGTCGCAGTTGTCGCGGTAGGAGGGGATTACAGCCCCGATTTCAATCAAGATTTTCTCCTCGTCGACGCTTTGGGCATTGCCCAGCCATTGCCGCAGCCGGCAGCAAATGGAGCGCTTGTGACCAATACCGCATACGCTGGCGTTCAACCTCAGTCTTATCCTGGAGGCGGGGTATCATGAGCATCGCGTCCAGCACATACTCTCCCACGGTCGATACGATCATCCGGCGCGCGTTGCGCCAATGCATTGCTATCCAATCCGGCGAGACGCCTGGCGCACAGGAATACAGCGACGCCTTTGATGCGCTCAATGCTATGGTGGCGGAATGGCAAGCGACGGGGTTGCATCTTTGGACGGAAACCGAGGGGGTTCTGTTCACGCAGCCTAATCAAATTTCATATTCGCTTGGCGGGACAAACACTGATTTTAGCTGCACCGATGCGAATTGGGTGCAGACATCGCTTTCGGCCAACGCGCTTGCCGCGGCAACTTCGATCCCACTCGCTTCTACGGCCGGGATCAACAGCGGCGACAATATCGGGATTTTGCTGTACACGAACGCGCTGTTTTGGACGACGGTTACGGCGCCCCCATCGGGAGGCGCGGTCACGATTGCGACAGGATTGCCCTCTCCGGTCAATGTCGGTTCGATCGTCGTCGATTACGCGCCAGCCTATAAATTCACGCGCCCATTGCGCATTATGGACGCGAGACGATTTTATCTTTCCTCTGGGATCGAGACGCCGTTGATTCGCATGGCTCGTCTCGATTATCGAGACTTGCCTGACAAGCTTTCGACGGGAACGATCACGCAATATTTCTATGACCCGCAATTGGCGATTGGCAAAAATTGGCTATGGCCAGCGCCGCCCGATTCTCTCAGTGCAATGAAATTCACGGCGCAAACGGCTTTGCTCGATTTTGCCAACGCGAGCGATACGCCGGATTTTCCCCAGGAGTGGCTTAACGCGCTTGCTTGGAATCTGGCTGAGGAACTTGCTCCAGAATATGGCGTTGGCCAGCAGCGCATGGGCGTCATTGCGGCAAAGGCGGCAAAATCGTTGGAGATCGTCCAGGGATGGGACCGCGAGCCCGAGAGCGTATATTTCGGCGTCAATTTTGATCAGACGGGGCGATAGGGCATGGACCCGATTCGCATTCCTTGGGCGACGCAGAGCTATAAGCTCGATGCGCTCCCAGTTTCATCGCAACGATGCGTCAATTATTATGCTGAGCGCGAACCACAGGACGCCAAAGACACAATTTCGGTTTTGGCCAGCCCTGGAATTCTACCATGGGTGACCGTCGGCAACGGTCCAATCCGCGGCGCCAACGTAATGAACAACGTGCTTTACGTTGTTTCGGGAAATGCACTGTATTCGGTTAGCGTCGCTGGCATCGTCACGCGTCTGGGTACTGGCATAGAGGGCTTTGGCGTCGTGTCGATGGCCAATAATGGATTCCAGGTCGAGATTGTCAATGGCGTCGGAGGATGGGTTTATGCGCCGAAATCGACATTTTACGCAACGGCCGCCGTTCCAGTAAATGGCGGAAGCGATTTTGCGGTTGGCGATCAAGTGACGATCGGAGGGGGAATCTACTCGACCGCCGCGATCCTGCAAGTCGATAGCGTTCTTGCCCCCATTTCGGAAATTGCAATTTATGTCGCCGGTTCTTATACGGTGCTCCCCTCTAATCCAGTCAGTCAAGCAAGCACGTCCGGGCAAGGCAGCGGAGCAATTTTTGATATTACATGGGGTTCGACAAGCCCCTACGTTGCCTCGACAGCGGCGCTCGTCTTCGGGGGGGCCAACTATCAAGTCGGCGACACCATCCCAATTGCTGGAGGAACCTCGACGACGCAATTAGTCCTCGAGGTCACGGCAGTGGGCAATGGGGCGATTGAAAGCGTGGATATCAGCACGGCGGGACAATATAGCGAGACGCCTCCTAATCCGGCAAATGAGATTTCGACGACGGGAGTTGGAAACGGCGCGGAATTTACGATGACGTGGGGTGGTCCTCCTCTTGGGTTTACAAACATCTCTGAGAACGCAAATTTCAACGCTGCCAATACGGTAACGTTCTATGACGAATATTTCGTCTTAGATTGGGCTGGTACAAATCAATGGTTTTATTCCGCCATTCTTGACGGAACCACATATAACGCCTTGGACTATAACACAGCCGAGGTCGATTCCAGTTATGTGCTGGCTACAGTCAATCAACAGGAAAACTTGTTGATATTTAAGCAGAGATCGATCGAAACATGGTACGATACCGGAGCGAACAACGATCCGTTTTCACGTTATGACGGTGCGACGATCGAGAGAGGATGCGCGGCGTCATTGGCAATAGTCAAGGAAGACAATGCCGTATTCTTTCTTGGTAACGATTTGATATTATATCGCTTGGACGGAGTGCTATTGAGGCGGATGAGCACGTTTGCAATAGAAAAGACATGGGCGACGTATCTATTGATTTCAGACGCTAACGTATTCTCATATACATTTGGTGGACATAAATTCATTGTCGTTACCTTCCCAAGCGCCAATGCGACTTGGATATTCGATATTGCGTCAAATCTATGGCATGAGCGTGTTTCCTATGTCGCCGCGACGCCGTTTTCTGGACGCTGGCGAGGAAATTGTTCGGTCGTATTCAACGAACAGACCTTGATTGGAGATTCTATGAGCGGCCAGATCGGCTATCTCTCGGATACGACGTACACCGAGTTCGGCTCGCCGATGATCGGATTGATGGATTCGCCGCCGGTTCACAAGGACCGAAAACGGGTGTTCATTTCGAAGTTGGAAATCAACATGGAGACTGGCGTCGGGCTTCAAACGGGACAAGGAGCAAATCCACAGGTCATGCTGCAGGTCTCGCGCGATCAAGGACGCACCTATGGACTTTTCCAGATGTGGCAAAGCTTGGGAGCGATCGGCGCTTATGCGACGCGCTTGATTTGGAAGAAAATGGGGAAGGCGCGGGATTGGCGGTTTAGGGTCACGATTTCCGATCCCGTCCCGAGAAATTTCATCGATACATTCATCACGGCCGATTTGGAGGAGGTTTAATGGCTGCGATCATTCCTCCGAACGCCACGATTGCTTTCGTCCAAGCCGGCGCCGCGCAATCGCTCGTCTTGACCGCGCAGGCGTTTCGCTTTCTGACAAACATCTGCGCGGCGATCAACGGCACGACAGCGAGCGGAGTATCGCAAAATGTGTTAGGAAACGGCGTGACGATAAGTGCCGGTTCTGGCTCGCCAAACGGCCGTGTTGCTGGTAACATCGGCGATCTCTATGTGAATACGAATGGCGGTTCCGGACAAACGCTTTGGGTTAAGGAATCTTCTTCCGGACTTAAAGTGGGATGGGGGAATAAATGATCAGCCTCGTCAGGGCGACGGATGCGGTCAGGATTAACGAGATCATCAATGATCCGTCGATCTATCCATTCGTGCATGGTCAAAGCGAAGGGCCGCTTGATCTAACGCTTCCTCTTGCCGATGATCGCAATGTTGCGCTGCTTGGACAATGGGGAGGGGTCATTCTCGATCAGCAGCAGCCGGGAATTTACGAGGCTCATGTCCAGGCGCTTCCGCGGGGTCGTGGAGCATGGACCGTAGAGATGGCTCGTGCCGCCTTGGCATGGGCTTTTACGCATACCGAAGCCGTCGAAATTCTCATTCGGGCGCCAAAAGGTTTCGACGCGGCCAAAGCGCTTGTCGAAGCGATCGGAGCCAAGTTTCAATTTCGCGCCGAGCGCGGCTGGATTATGGACGGCGAGATCATCTACGCCGATATCTATTCGCTCGTCATTCAGGATTGGATGCTCGCCGCACGAGAAATGACGGAGATCGGCGCGTCCTATCGGACCGGCATCGATGCGGAGTATGAACGTCTCAGCGCGCCGCGCGCGGTTCGCGACGTTGACGAGGCCGGAGACCGTTTTGTCGGTTGCGCCGTCGAGATGATCCGATGCGGACAGCCCGACAAGGGCGCGGTTTTCTATAATCGGTGGGCGGCAATGGCGAACCGAAGCCCGATTGCAATCGTCAATCGAGAACCATTGATGATCGACATCGGCGATTGCGTGTTGGAATTGCACGGCAGTCATTTCTTTATTTTCTCGCTCGCTTCAAAAACGGAGCATTAAGCAGTGCGGCCATTCATCGTGTTCGCTCTACCAAGAAGCCGGACGGCTTGGCTGTCACGGTTTCTAAGTTATCGCGAATGGAATTGCGGCCATGATGAACTGCGCCATATGCGTTCGCTCGACGATGTAAAGGCATGGTTTTCGCAAAATTACACAGGAACCGTCGAAACAAACGCTGCGCCATGGTGGCGCTTGGTGATGAAATACCGTTCCGATCTTCACGTCGCCGTTGTCCGGCGACCTGTTCCGGAAGTTGTCGATAGCGTCATGGCGCTTGATATGCAGGGCGTCTTTTCGTTCGATCGCCGTGCGTTGGCAGAGCAAATAATGCGCTTGGATGCGAAACTTGATCAGATCGAACGTCGCGTTACGAATGCGCTTTCTATCCGATTTGATGAATTGGCCGACGAAAGAACTTGCGTTCGTCTTTTCGAGCATTGCCTGCAAATGCCCTACGATGGCGCATGGTGGGCTTCTCTCGCTTCGATCAATATTCAGTGCTCAATGCCGGCAATGGTCCGCTACGCCCGTGCTTATGCGCCGCAAATGGCTAGACTGGCGGCGCAAGCAAAGCAAGTCATCCTCGCCGATATGGCGGGACATCCGGTCGTGGTCCCGAATGGCGTTACGATCGCAGAAGAACGATTCGATGTCTTTCTTCGCGATGGCGCGCGACTTTTCGCCGAGCATTCCTGCGCCGTCGGGGAATCTCCAGATTCTTTCCTGCAAAAGAACATTCCAGTCATGCGGGCAATCGAGCAACGTGACGACATGCAAATCGTTACGGCTCGATCCAATGGACGAATGTTCGGTTATCTCATGACGATCCTCTGTCCGTCGCTTGAATCGACGACGATCCGATCCGCAATTCACACGGCGTTTTTTGCTTCGTCGGAATTTCCTGGCCTCGGCTTGAAGTTGCAACGAGCTGCGCTGCCGCCGTTGCGGCGACGCGGCGTAAGCGAGGTTTTCTTTCGCGCTGGTCCACGAGGTTCTGGGCCTCGAACAGGCGTTCTTTACCAGCGCCTTGGAGCGGCGCATGATGGTGAAATATATCGTCTTTCCCTTGAGGAGGCCTAAATGGGCGTTGGGGCGGCAATTCTCGGCGCTTCGGCGATTGGTGGAGCGGCGTCGCTCGCCTCTGGTCTGATCGGCTCTAACGCGGCGTCGAAGGCCGCTGGCGAGCAAGCCACGGCTGCGCAGAATGCGCTGAACACGCAAGTCTCGGCGGAGAACACGTCGCTCGCCGCCCTCGCTCCTTACAATCAGGTCGGGACGGGCGCTACCAATAGCTTGGCCAATCTCTACGGCATCGCCTACAACGCGACGGGCAGCGCGGCCCCGACTACGTCATCGACTGGAGTTGTAACCCCAGGAAACGTCAATGCGACCGTTTCGAGCGCCGGGGGCCAGAGCGCCATCAATGCGGCGATGACAAATTTCACTAAGTCTCCAGATTATCAATTCGCTTTTCAGCAGGGAATGCAAGCGCTTGATCGGTCGGCCGCTGCTTCAGGGAATCTACAATCTGGCGGCCAGGTCAAGGCCGCTCAGCAATATGGCCAAGGCCTCGCATCGCAGCAATTTGGAAATTATTTCAGCCGACTGCTCTCCTTGTCTCAGATCGGACAGAGCGCGGCGGCGGGGACGGCGAGCAATTCGCTTAACGCTGGCAATTCGCAGGCCAATTCGCAACAGGCGATTGGACAAGCTCAGGCTTCCGGCACGGTGGGGTCGGCGAATGCCTTATCGTCGGCGCTGACGGGTGCTGCGGGAAGCGTGACGACGCCGCTCTTGCTTGGCGCGCTCAGCGGAAATCTCGGCGGCGCGAACAATCTCATGAGCGCATACAGCACAAATGTGAACAATTATCTCGGGACGGAAAATCAGACGAGCGGCCTATTGTCCAGCCTTGGGATAGGATCGTAAAATGCCGGATATTAACGATTCCATCGCTTTAGGAGTTCAGCCCACCAAGGCTCCTGATGTCATCGGGCAGATCAGCTCGCTTGCGCAGCTTCAATATCTCGCGGCCCAAACTGGAGTCGCGCAGGCCAATGCGGCGTTTCTTGGCCAGAAGGTGCAGTCCCTTCGTGATTACGGTTCGGCAGTGGCGGCCGGAACCGATCCAATCGATGCTCTGCAAAGCAGCAATCTCGCCGCGACCGATGCGCCCGGCGCTAACGCTATCCTCGGTAATATCCAGACCGCACGGGCATTGAAAGCGAGTGCGGCCTATGCCACCAGCGGCGATCCGAATAGTCTCGCGATCATGGGGCCCGGAGTTGTGCAGCAAGGCATGACGACGCAGGCCAATCAGCAATTCGCCGCCACAGGCGATCCAAATGCATTACGCGGAGCTGGCGCCGAGGGGTACAGCACGGCAATGAATGCGATCAAGACGGGGGGTGAAACGGCAATCCAACGCGCCACCATCATGGGTCAGATCGGAAATGGCGTTGTCTCTGGGATAGGAGCGGATGGGAGCATTCCTCCGGAGATTCGCCAGAATGCGTTGCAACAGGCCATCAAAGCGGGATTGATTACGCCGCAACAGGCGCAACAGGAAAGCCAACTGTCCGATGGGCAGTTCGCCACGATCGCCAAATCCTGGCAGGCGGCTGGTATGGCGTCGAAGGATTACGCCGAAGTCTCGGGGGGGGCGGCGGCAGCTGGGGCGGCGGCTACGGCCAATTACAAGCCGATCGTAACCGAACCGCAACAGGGCGTCTTTCTGCCGCCCGGATTGGCGAACATCGCACGTCCAGGCGGCGCGCCCGCGCCGTTCGGCGCCGCGCCGGGGTTATCGAGCGCCGCCCCTGCCGCGCCGGGAGGGCCAAACGCACTGCCGATCATGGCGCAAAGTGGCGCGCCTACGGCTATGCCCGCTCTTCCCGCGGCAATCGTCAATCCATCTAGCGGCCCAAATGCGCGTCCAGTTCAGCCATTAGCAGCTCCCGTCGCGGCAAATAGTTTTGCGCCGACGGCTGCGCTGAGCGCTGCGCCTGCCGCGAACGGCCCAAATTATTATGGCGTCGTTTCGGCGCATGAAAGTGGAAATGTTCCTGGAATTGTCAATCCGAATGGTGGTGCGGCGGGACTTTATCAGTTCATGCCGGGAACATGGCGCACATTGATGCAACAGCATCCGGAACTCGGATTGACCGCGAATGGCGCGACGGACCCCGCACAAGCTGCAAAAGCCATGCAGGCATTCACGGCTGACAATGCCAAGGCGCTCGCCGGCTCGGGAGTTGCCGTCAACGACAAAAATCTCTTCATGGCGCATTTTCTCGGCGCTGGCGGTGCGGCGAAATTCATACAGGCTGGAGCGGCAGACCCAAACGCTGACGCTGCGGCGCTGTTCCCCGCTGAGGCTAAGCAAAATCCGACGATCTTTTATGCCGGGTCTCAGCCGCGGACGCTGAGCCAAGTCTACGCCGTGATGACGCGGAATTTCGGCAATGGTCTAACCGCCAATGGCGCGACGCCCTCGGAAGGCGCAGTTATGGCGCAGGGCGCGCCTTTGGCTCAACCCGGCGGTTCAGTTCCAGGCGGTTTTATCCAGCCAGGAGCGCCGGGCACATTGGAGCAAGCGGCCGCGCTTTCTTTTCCTGCAAATCTCAAAGGAAATAATCCGCTCGCTCCAATTCCTGCACAAAACGGCGTGGCTCCGATCGTGCCGTCGCCGCCCGCGCCGTTACCGGGAGCGCCAACGTCGCCTCCCGGCGCTCCGCCTGTGATCCCCACGGCGGCTACAGCGGCAACCGCTGCGTCGGGCGTTACCGCCGCTCCTACAGGGCTTGCCGCCGACAGCACGACGCCATTAGCCGCGCCGCAAGGCTGGTCAACGATGCAACCGGCCATGACCTTGGCCCAAAAGGCCGCGCAGGAAGCGACGGGGCGCGGCGTCGCAGAAGCGCAAGTGAAGCAATTCGGAGAGGCCAAAGAGGCATATCAAACTGCATCGACGGCTCAAATGAAACTCGGCGAGTTGCAACATTCGCTTGATCAATTGCCAACGGGGGCGAGCTTGTTGACACCTGGTTCCGGTGCAACGGAACGTCTCGGTTTGGCCAAGTACGTCAATACGCTTCTGACCGGTGTCGGCGCATCGCCGGCATTTGATCCAAATCAAATCTCCGCCGCTGAGAATGCGCAGAAAATCAACGGCGGTCTCGGCTTCGATATGAGCCGGACGCTTGGCGCTCGCGAGGCCGCGCAAATCGTTCAACAGGCTATTTCTCTCAATCCTGGCATTCAAAACACACCGCAGGGCGCGCGAACGGTCGCGGCGGCGATCAATGCGGGATTGCAACGGCAGAAGGATTTCTATTCGTTCCTTTCGGCCAATGGCAATGCGCCAGATGCCGATCTTGCGTTCAATCGCGCAAATCCGCCATCGAAGTACGTTCAGGAAGCCCGTGCATTGGCGGCCATTCCGCAGGCCGCAATTGAATTCTTGCAGAAAAATCCCAAACTCACGTCGCAGTTCGACGCCAAATATGGTCCTGATCTCTCACGCTATTACACGGGTCAATGATGGCCGACGCAGCCGCAAATCCGTTTGATCAATTCGATAGCGGCCCTTCGGCTGGGGCAACCGCTGCGCCTGCCATTGCCGCAAATCCTTTCGATCAATTCGACAAAGTAGCGACAAATGACAATGCGCCGAGCGGTACGACGATCCCTTATGGCGCTGCGAGCGTGGCGTCGGGGTTCAATCGTGGCGTTGCGCAGACTATTGGCGCGCCCGTCGATCTTGCCACATGGGCGATGAAAAAGGCCGGGATTTATCCGTCCGGTGAGAATGCTCCAGCGCCGTTCCTCGGTTCGGAATGGATTGAAAAACATGCGTTGCCTACTCCGCTTCCGATCCATAACGAATTAGAAAGCGCGTTACAGGGAGCCGGGGCGGGCGCCGCGAGCGCTATAATCCCAGTTGGCGGTGCTGCATCGCTAGGAGAAAGAGCGCTTGCCGCCGCCGCGCCATACGTCGGCGAGGCGACAGGTGCGGGATTGGCGACGAATGCCGGCGTTGGCGCAGTTTCTGGCGCGGGCGGACAGCTTGCCGCCGATGTGGCCCCAGATAAGTACAAGCCACTCGCCGGGGTTGCCGGCGGAATATTGGCCCCCACGGTTGCGCTTGGCGCTCCTCTTCTGGCCGCACAAGGCGTTCGCGCTGTAGCGGCGGGATTGCCGGCGATCACAGAAGCAGGTCAGATTGCCGCCGCGCGACGACAAGTAGGCCAGGAATTGACAACGAGTGCAACGAATGCGCCAGCAGCGATGGCCGCGCTGGAAACCGCGCCACGTGAAATTATTCCCGGTTCGCAAGGCACTCTTGGCCCAATGGCGGGAGATACCGGCTTAATCGCTTATGAGAAGGCGGTTGCGGAATCTCCCGAAGGCAAAGCTGCATATGCCGATCGTCTCGCTCAGCAAAATGCAGCGCGACAAAACGCCATCGCAGCGGTCCAGCCGCAAGGCAATATCGGCGAGTTGCCAGTAGCGATTCGCGCCAATGCCGCGGCCGTCGATACCGCAACGCAACAAGCGCTTGTCGCAGCTCAAGCAAAAGCGGCGGCAAATGAGCAATTGGTAGGCGACGTAACACAATCTCATGTCGAAGGCGCTCAGCAAGCCCAGCAATCGGCTTTGGCTAATATCCAGGCGCTAAAACCCGATGCGTCTCCTCTAGAAACCGCGATGCAATTTCGCGCGATGCGGGATGCAGTCGAGCAGGAAAGCGCGAAAAACGTCAATGCAGCGCAGGGCGCGGCGGCTCAGGCCCGTTCAATGAGTGCGCCAATTGCGCAAAATCCAGAACAGGTCGGCGGGGCGTTGCGGGCGCCGGTGCAAGCCGCGAATGTCTCGGCGCAAGACGCGACGACGGCGCTGTATAACGCGCTGCCCAAGGATATGGTCGCGCCGACGGCTGATATTGCGGCAAAGGCCAACGCTATCCAATCCGCGCAGTTGCCGGAACATTCCCCGATTTCCGGCGAGGAAGCCCGGCTGTATGGGCTAGCCCAAGACTATGGCGACACGATGCCTCTCGCCAACGTCAATGCGTTGCGGGGGAGCATTCTCACGGCGCGATCGACGTTGCGTCAGAGCGATCCACAGGCGTTTGGTCGTCTCGGCCAATTGCAAGGCGTTGTCGAGGGGGCCGTCGATCATGCTGTGGAAAATAGGGCGGCATTGGACCAGATCGCCGCGAGACGCGGTGTGATATCGCCGCAAAGCACAGTTCAAGGGAAATTGGAAAAGGTGCGTAATGTCCTTAATGCCCCAAGCGAATCAACCGCCGCTGTGGCTCCCCGTCAAAGCGGTATTGGACCCGGTCCCGGACGATCAGAAAGTGGGAACGTTAGCGGCGCTCCAAGCGTGGGCAGTGAGAACGGCCGACTTGGAATGCCTTCGGGCAATCAAAGCATACCGGCAGGAACAGGAGCGAATGCGCCAGGAATTGCAGGAGTTGGGGCGCGCTCAATTGCCGTAGATAATTCTCACGATATTCCCTATCTCGCCGGATCGAGCAATGATGGCAAGACGGTCTACATCGATCGCCGTGTGCCCGCGACGATGACTGTCGGCGATAAGACATTCGATCCGCGAAAATATCTCATGGTTCATGAGTTGCGCGAGAATCATGAGATGACTATTAATGGACAGCCTTATGAAACCGCGCATCGCGCCGCGCTAAATGTAGAAAAAGCCGCAGTCGAAGGCGATGGGATCAATTGGAACGGCTACCAAGAGCAAATGCAGAAGATGGCTGCGCAGACACAGCGCGAGAGTCCGACCAATCCGCCGAGTGATCTCTATACGAAGCCCTATCCGCATAACGAGGCGGAATTTCTTAAACATGAAGCCGAGGCGCACGTTGGGGCGCCGACTCCATTGGCTGCGGAAGGGGAAGCCACGGCTGCGCCACTGCGTCAGGCTAATGCTGCTTATCGCGAAATGAAACAGACTTTTGGCGAAGGCGCAGTTGGCGATGTATTGGCCAAAACAGGACGTGGGGAGCCAAAATTATCCAATGCCGAGGTGGCAGGACAATTCCTTCATGGTCGCCAGACAGAGGGGGAAGATGTTCGCGGATATTTGAAGGCCGCTGGTCCACAAGGCATTCCCGCCATGTCGGACGCCGCAGCCTATTCGCTTCATGAAGCGGCGACACGCCCTGATGGTACGTTCGACGCAGCCAAGGCGGCGAAATGGATCGATGATCATAAGTTGGCGTTGAACGAACTTCCGGCCGATGTGCGCAGCAAATTCGAGAATGCGGCGAATGCGCAGCAGGCTGTTGGCGATGCGCTGGCAAAGCAGCGTGACACGATGTCGAACTTCAACAAGAGCGAAGCCGGAACGATTGCCGGTCTCGGTCACGAAGGCGATATCGTCAAACATGTCGGTTCGATTATCGACAGTAAGACGGCTCCCGAACAAAGACTGGCGCAACTTGCCGATGCGGCCAAGACCAACCCGTCCGCTCAAGATGGCTTGAAACGCGCTGTGATAGAACATGTTCTCAACAAATTCGTACCGGAGGGGGCAGAACCAAAAACCGATGCGCTTCAGACATATCTTGGAATCAAAGGGCCAATCTTGTCGAAGGTCCTCTCTCCCGATGAACTCAGGGCTGTGTCGGATCGCGTCGCCGCGGCGAGCGCAGCTAAAGTCGGTGTCGAAGCGGCGCAGACTGGCAGGGCCGAGGGGCTGAAAGGCGTACAGCAAGCCGGAAAAGAAGCCGTTGGCGCTGCGGCCCAAGCGCGCGCAGAAGCGCTGTCGAAGTACGATCGCGGCGTTCTCGGGCAGCTGAAAGGCGTAAATGCCGAAGGCGACATTCTTAACACTATGCGCGGCGTTCTCAATGCGAAAGACGGCGCCGCGAAGATGCAGATGATCGCCAGCGAGGCAGCTAAGGTTCCCGGTGCGTCTGATGCCCTGAAAAAGGCCGTTACCGAAGTGATCAAGCGCGATTTCTCGTCGACAACGGAAGCGGGGGTTTCGGGCCAAATGGAACTGAGACGCGCTGGTTTGAAATCGTTTATGGATACGAAAACCGATGCGCTCAAAGCGGCGGGACTTTCCGATCAACAAATCGGTTTGCTTCGCGCGGTGACGGAGGATGGGTTGCAGGCCAATCGAACGGTTTCGGCGATCAAATCGAAGGGCGGCTCCGATACACTCGCGAATCAGGCGATGGCGGCGAAATTGGCGCAGTCGGGTAAGGGTTCGATGATGTCGCATATTGCGGTTGATGCAGCATTGGCGGGAGCCGGCCATGTCGTCGGCGGACTACCTGGCCTCGTCATCGGAAAATATATCGGCGATAAGGTCATGGGCGCAATGCGGGAATCCGGTATGAACCGCGTGAGACAACTTCGTAGCGAGGCCGTTTTGAATCCCGATCTCGGTCTTGCCCTGATGAAAGAACTTCCAAGACAACCTAACCGGGATACGGCGGCGTTGCTCGGTCTTCGATTGCGTCAAATGTCAACGGCGGGTATGCTCGCCAATCAGCAACACTAGGAATTGTCATGGCTGGTTCTCGTCTCGTCATTCCTTCGCAGCAGCCAGTGCAGTCCACAGGATTGCCATATACTGGCGGACAGTTATTTTTCTATTTGTCTGGGACGAATACGCCAACGCCAACCTATGCAGATTCCGGATTGACGACGCCAAACACAAATCCGGTAATTCTTGATTCGTCTGGAAATGCTGGGAATGTTTTTCTCGATCCATCAATCGTCTATAAGATAGTTTTGGAAAATTCGGCGGGGGCGTCGATTTGGACATATGATCCAGTGTATCCCTTCGCTGCATCATCGATCCAAGGACTTAATGTATGCGGAGTGTCGACGGGGACTGCGAACGCGCAAGTCGTTACCGGACCTGGTATCGCCCAAAATGGGCAAGCAGTAATATTCACGGCTGGGTTTACTAATACCGGAGCCATGACCTTTAACACAGGGTCTGGCGTGTACAACGTCTATCAGCCGACAAGTGCGGGACCAGCGTTATTGGCTGGTCAGGAAATACAAGCACAAACGATGTATCTGTTTATGTTTTCATCGTCGCTGAATAGCAATACGGGGGGATGGCAACTTATCGCGTCGTTTTCGCTGGCGGCGCTAGGCATCACAGCGGCGATGCTGCCGATCGTGACGGCGGCATCGACGGCGGCGGCGTACATTGGGCTTGGTGGCGCAATCGTCGCCCCAACTGGCCGTCTTACTCTGACCAGCGGCACGCCGATTCTCGTTAGCCCGGTCTCGGCCGCGACCAGCGTCATTTTTACTCCAATCAATGGAAACCAAGCCCCTCTTTGGAACGGCTCGGCGTGGGGTATGGCGACCTTCGCCGAATTGTCCGATTTATTGAGCGAGACGACCTATTCGCCCGCCGCAGCGGTGGCGAATGGACTTTATGACTACTTCATCTGGCAACCCACAGCGGGGAGGTGGGTTCTTTCCCGTGGGCCGGCCTGGACCAATTCGACGACCCGTTCGCTCGCCCTGACCAGAGTACAGGGGTTCCTGACCAACGCCAGCGCAATCACCAACGGACCGGCGATTGGCTATGGGCTTTATGTCGGCACCATCGCTTGTGATCCCGGTGGGGGAACCGTGACGTACAACCCCTATCCGGCGGCGGCGAGCGGCGGTCCGAGCGGCGGAGCATGGGTCGGCCTGTGGAACGAATACCAACGCATCCCGATCACTGCCCTCGCGCAGGACAGCAACGCGTCGTGGACATGGTCGACCGCCTCTTGGCGCGAGGCCGACGCCAGCGCCAACAATCGCGTGACGTTCGTCTTAGGCAACGTCGAAAATGCTTCGCTCGCCGCGATCTACGTCTGTTTCGGAACGCAATCCTCATCGCAGATCACGCAGATCGGCATCGGTTATAACAGCACCTCGACGCCGTTCCAGGGGACATTAGGCGTAACCCCCGGCGGCGTTACGGTCGCGTTGCAAAGCGCGAGCGTCAGCGGCTATGGAACCGTCGGCCTGCAGTATTTCCAGGCGCTCGAATACAGCGCGGGCGGCACCCAGACCTTTTACGGCTCCGGCATAGGCACCGGTCAGACGCAGCACCTCTCCGCGACGTGGAGTTATTGAAATGCGCACGATAATCCGACGCATTGCCTTCGCCGCGGCGCTGTTCGCGGCCCCGGCGGCATGGGCGCAGACAATCTTGACGCGCGCCCAGCTCTCTAATGATGTCAACACATTCATCAAAACGAATGGTGTCGGCGCCATCACCGGGCCGATTTTAAATTCCGTCCTGCAAAATATCATCAATTCGGAAATCACCCAGGCCGATACGTCGAACATCCTGAACGGTTCAGGGATTGTTGTCGCCAATGGGGCGTCAAATCCAACCACGTTCACGCTGCCAGGAAATGGCATCTTAAATGCGCTTGGCGTCAACATCGGTTCCCCAGGGGCTCCGGTTCTCTATAACGGCGCGGGCGGCACGCC
>Ga0116107_1000833_pt1 | contig 21211 bp, 17 predicted proteins | sample June2015DPH_6_10_FD_88969 | JGI IMG/M metagenome (GOLD analysis project Ga0116107, IMG submission 88969) | Peatland microbial communities from SPRUCE experiment site at the Marcell Experimental Forest, Minnesota, USA - June2015DPH_6_100 | ecosystem: Environmental > Terrestrial > Soil > Wetlands... | reverse complement strand
CGACGGATTGGTGGTATTCCGGTACAACTGGCCGGCGCCCCCGGTGGCAGCGATCACCACCGGCGCCCGGCAGACAACAAAGCCCCCGGATTTGCTGTCCAGCATCAGGGCGCCCACACAACGCCCGCTGTGAGGGTGCCTCAGAAAATCCACCAGGTAACAACCCTCCCGCAGGGTGATATTCCGGTCGCTGCGGCACTCCCGGATCAGGGCGCGGGCGACCTCTCCGCCGGTGGCATCGCTGGCGTGCAGAATCCGGCGCCGCCGGTGGGCGCCCTCGCGGCCCAGGTCCCAGGCGCTCCCCTCACGGTCGAAACGGACCCCCAACTCCACCAACTCCATCACCCGCAGGGGGCCCTCGGTGACCATGATCTCCACCGCCCCGGCATCACAGAGGCCGGCTCCCGCCTCCAGTGTGTCCTCCAGGTGCAGCACCGGGGAATCGGTCTCGTCCACCGCAGCGGCGATGCCTCCCTGGGCCATCTCGGTGTTGCTGTCTTCGGCCCGCTGTTTGGTCACCACCAGCACTGAACCAAGCTTCCCAGCCTTATAGGCGGCAAAAAGGCCGGCGATGCCGCTCCCCACGATTAAAAAGTCTGACTCCAGAGTGGGCAGCCGATCCAGTTCCAGCGAGAAAAGATAATGAGGCGTCATCTGTCGTATCTCCCAACTTAGAGGTCGGACGCCGGATGAAAGACTTATCCGGCGCTAAAGAAAGGGTGGCCTCCGACCTCTGACATCTAAACGATCTCCAGCATCCTAGTCAGAGCCTGCCACGCCCGTTCCCGCACGTCGGGCTGCACCTCAACCTGGGGAGCCATGTCCTCCATTGCCCACCTGACCTTCTCCAGGGTGGTCAGCTTCATGTTGGGGCAGACCATGTGAGGGGCCGCCGGGTAAAATGATTTATCCGGGTAAGCTTTCTGCAGAGAGTGCAGCAATCCCTGCTCGGTACCGATGATGAACGCAGGCGCCTCCGCGGCGCCTGCGTACTTCAGCATGCCCCCGGTGCTGGATACATAATCCGCCATGTCGATCACCCCGGGGCGGCATTCCGGATGCACTACCACCGGCGCCTCCGGGTGCTCCGCCCGGGCAGCCAGGATCTCATCGGCCGTCAGCCGGTCATGGACGTGGCAGTAACCATCCCATAGCTCCAGGTTGCGGTCCGGCACGAACAGCATCGGCCTGTCAGGCGGCATGGCCAGGACCACCTTCAGGGCGTTGGAGGAGGTGCAGCAGATATCGCCCTCAGCCTTGACAGCAGCGGAGGAGTTGACGTAGGTGACCACGATGCAGCCCGGCAGTGACTCTTTTCTGGCGCGCACGGCCTCGGGAGCGGCCATGTCGGCCAGGGGGCATCCCGCCCCCTGCTCCGGAAGCAGTACGATCTTCTCCGGCGACAGGATCTTGGCGCTCTCGGCCATGAAGTAGACGCCGCAGAAGACGATCACCTCGGCGGAGGTGGCTGCCGCCTGTTGGGCCAGTTGCAGGGAGTCACCCACAAAATCGGCTACGTCCTGAACCTCCGGGCGCTGGTAAAAATGCGCCAGGATTACCGCCTTCCGACTTTCCTTCAACTCCCTGATCCGCCGGCTCAATTCCTGGATCACTGCCTGCCGCTGTTCCATGCAACATCCCCGCTCCCAGTTTTTCCTACTGATCATTAGTTATCGCATTTTTTCCTTCTATCTTACGGAAAACGACAGGAACCGTCAAGCAACGATCAGAACACGGGTGCACCAAGCCCCACCACCCGGGTCCCGGCGGGTGAGGTCGCGGGATGTGGGAATCAGGCAAAAAAAATGAGGAGTTGCCCTCCTGAGACAACCCCCGTCCAATCCGGTCGAACTCCCAATTTCGGCGCAAACCTCCGGCTGAACAGACTGATCAACGCACCGCCTGCTGTTCCTCGTAAAAGCCTTCCTCGCCAACCGGAGCAAAGCCGGCGGCGGCCACGCCCTCCCGGGCTATCGTCCCGGCGCCCACCCTGGCCGGGATGGCCTCGTCCAAGGACAGGCTGATGGTATACCTGCTGCCGGTGCAGTTCTTAAGCAGCGCCCTGATCGCCTCGATACGCGGCTCCAGTTCGGCGCCACTGTAGGTGCCCTTGATGGACAGGGTGAGACCCCTGACCGCGGGCTCGGGAGCAGCAGCAACCTCACCGATGGCGCCCTGCATGGCCACAACTTTTTCTGTCCTGCTCCTGGCCTTACGGGTCGGCAGGCGGAAGGCCGGCGGCCACTTTTCCTCCTGGATCTCGGTGACATTGACGATGGTACCGCTGTGATTTTTGTGAATCCCCAGGATCGACCGCAGCTTTCTGACCAGGGTGAAGTGGGTCGACCAGGCCCCGGCCAGCTTCTGATCACTGATGGTCTTACTCAGGTCCAGCATCACCGCCTTCGCCTGGTCAACCGGAAGTGCCAACAATTCTTCCAAAGCCAAAACTTCTCCCATCTCGTTAAACGCCTCCACTTTTTTGTAAATGATAACCGGCCCCGGTTTGCGATACTCCCGTCTGGTTTTTCTATCACCAAAGTCGCTCGGCATATAAATTTTTTTAGGTTTTTTCTTTGCTGCCGGCATAAGTTACCTCTCTTGAGATCTGTGTTTTAGAACCTGGACGGAGAAAGAGTAAACCAGTATCTGCACACCCGATTACCGTCTAATACTATATATTCCCTGTTAACGTAAAAAATAATCACCAGTACGAAAACTGATAGAAAAAACTGGTTTTACATACCTGAAAACGCCCCCTCCCGATGGCGCCCGGATGCGGAGGAACATCGAACCTCGAACCTCGACTGCAGCCCGGGGCGTTCTGGTATAATTGTAATCAGGTATGTAAAAACAAACCACTGGAAAGGATGCGCCAGGCGGGATGGAAGACCAAGAACTACTGCATATGGCGTTGGAGACGAAAGAAATGGCCTACGCGCCCTGTTCCGGCTATAAGGTGGGGGCGGCGCTGGTAACGGAGCGCGGTAAAGTCTATACCGGTGTCAATGTAGAAAACGCCTCTCTCGGGGCAACCAATTGCGCCGAGAGAACAGCGGTTTTCAAGGCCGTGTCCGAGGGAGAGCAGAAGATCGTAGCCATTGCCGTCGCCGCAGACGGCGACGCCATCCCGTATCCCTGCGGCATCTGCCGCCAGGTACTGGCAGAGTTCGGCGATCCCGGCATGCGCATCATCTGCGGTAACAGCAGCGGCAAGTTCACGATACACACCCTGGAAGAGCTGCTGCCCCACGCCTTCAAGTTCCGCTGACAAATTTATCACAGATGACTACCCGCTCTAATACCCCCGCTTCTCCAAAGCGGTGGGCGCCCGTATCCGGGCTAACGCCCGGCCTGAGAGAAAACGGGCACACAGGTAAGAGCGGCTATATCACTGTATCAACAAGTTCTTGGCTTCAGTGGGGGAAGGCAATCCCCCACTGAAGCCAAGAACTTGTTGAACCCCGGACATTTTTCCGCCCGGGGCTTTTTTCCGGTTGCTACAATACTTGGCCTTACAACAGTCCTTTTCTTCTCAGTTCGATCTCTTTCTTAAAAACAAAGGCGATTATTTTATCGCGGTCGTTCTCAGAGATCATGACGAACACGATTCCCGCCCGGTAGAGTCCTTTCGCACCCAGGTGCTCGATGCGCTCCACCCGGCCGGTGGACGCTATGTACTCCTGTTCCGATAGATAGAGTTTCAGCGGCAAATTATCGCCTATATCCAGATTGATGTTGGTAGACAGAAGCATCCCTCCGCCGCTGATATTGAGAGTCTGCCCTTCGTAATGCTGCGGTTCTGTGCTCCCATCGCCGTCGCTTTCAATATTGAATACGATTCGGATCCGTGCCTGGATCCTGAAATAAGAACGCCGCTGCATCCTCTGTATTTCTGAGCGTTTCTCAAGCGTTATAGTCGGCACTCTTCCGTTTGCAGTAGCGATCACTCTTGCTTCAAATGCATACTGGGCCATACTGTCCCAATAAAACATATTAATTTTTTCGCCCACGTTGACCAGCGCCGCGGAACCGTCTGCAACAGGCGGCGATGCCACAACAATGATCTCGTCACCGAGCAGATCTTCTATCCTGCTGTAGTAATTACCCTTGTATTCTCCCTCCAAGATATCCAACTGCACTCTCTGGCGAACCTTGAGATTCTCTTTCAACGCTCGATCCTCTCCTTATGACCACTACTGAACAGATAGGCATCTATGCCCGACGCCGGCCCTAAAGTCGCTTAATAGAACGGTTTCAGACACACTTCCACCGCATCGGGATCGTAAAGAACCCCCTTGTTATGCCAAAGCTCGTCCAGCGCCATTTCTAACGGAAATGCCGGGCGGTAGGGGCGGTCGGACGCCATCGCCTCTACGACGTCGGCAATCGCCAAGATCCTGGCTTCTTTGGCGATATTGTCTCCCGACAACCCCCTCGGATATCCGGACCCGTTCAGCCTCTCATGGTGCTGCAGGACAATCTCCGCGACCGGCCATGAAAACTCTATCGTTTTGACGATTTCGTAGCCTGCCTGGACGTGGCTCTGCACCAGAGACCATTCAAGACCGTTCAGCGCTCCCGGCTTGCTGAGGATTTCCGCCGGGACCAGAGTCTTTCCGATGTCATGAACCAGGGCCGCCGTTTTGATAACTATTATCTGTTCTTTTGACATGCCAAGCTCAGATGCTATTTCACATGCGATGCCAGCGACCCTGACCTGGTGTTCTGCGGTGCAAGGGTCTTTCATCCCCGCGACATAAGACAGGGACTTGACAGTCTGTTCGATGGATTTTTCCAATTTTTCATAATTATTAACCATCATAGACTCTACTTGCTTGCGTTCGGTGATATCGCTGATAAACGCCACATTTGCACAGCCGTCCGGCAGATCGATTGCGGACGTCTCGATATATATTGGAAATGCTGATCCGTCCTTCCGGAGCCCGACTGCTTCATACATTTTGGATACGTGCTCGCCCCGGGCCCGCCCGGCCATTCTTTCCATGACCTCCTGCCGGCAGCGTGGGGCAACACATTCCACCACAGACTTATTCCGCAACTCAGAGGCGTTTCTGAAGCCGAACATGAATACACAGGCCCTGTTAACAAAGAGAACGCGTTCATTGCGGGTTATGATAATACTTACCGGCGCATTCTCGAACAGGGTGCGAAACCGCTCTTCACTCTCTTTCAGAGTATTATCGGTCTGTTGGCGTTCGATTTCAGCAGCGTCTTTCAATTCCATAACCCGACAGTGCAGGTTGTCGAGTTCAGTAATGAGTTGTTCCCAGGTCGTTTCAGGTACTTCCACTACTTTACCCCCCCAGGAAAAGCCCACCTAATTTTTAAGTGAACTGCCCCGCTTTCAGCAGCGCATTTCTTGCGCGCTTTCAAGCAGGCGTAACTCCGAGTGGTTAACCCTAAAGTTTTGTTCAGCATTTCCGCTGGTTCAGCGGTTAACAAAAACAAAATATTTAATCTAGTTGCACAATTCGACATGAAATAGGAAAATCCTTCATGCACAGAAAAATAATAGGCTATTTTTTTACATATTTTTTTTCAATGATACCAGTTGAAGCAGGGAAAATATACACCCCTCCGCCGGGGCTCCCTCTCGATGAAGTTCGACATTCGATGCCTGATGATCTTCGGGCTCAATGTTCGATTAGCCTTTCCTGACGCAGGCCGGCCTGAACGCAGGCTTGAGGCTGCCAGCACTCAACCAAGGCGACCAGCCTCATAGCCTGCCAGCCTGCCTTCGAACCTCGAACCTCGAACCTCGAACCTCGAACCTCGAACATGATGCCCCGAATTCGGGAAGGACTTCACAAATATATTGACACCCGGAGCATGACATATTAACATGTTACTCAAGCAGAGGCATCATTTGCCGGTCAGGCACCGGCTAAAATAATAGAGATCGGATGAGGGATGCGGAAGAAATGGGGCGTCTGCCCCATACCGAAGGAGCAAGTCAACGCCTACCCAGAGCGGTGGCAAATCTTTCAGGTAAAAGGACCGCAGCCGGACGAACTCTGGAAAGTCGGACGCCCGCTTGGCGGGCGTGAGGCACCGAAGGGGCAAACCCGGCGGCGCCATGTCCAGGGGACATGGCGCGGGCGAAACTCTCAGGTAAGAGACAGAGGGCATGGGAACTGGTAGTTCCCATGCCCTATTGCTTTCCCACAGATGACTAATGCAAGGCATTGGTTGCATCCGTCTTGATCATTAATGCGAAAATCCCCCAAGGATGCTACCAAATTTCTTTAGTGCGGTGCGCGTGGCCGGGCCGAGGAAAAGGAGGTATCAGAAAGCCTGTCAAACCGGATGTTCCGGCCAGGAGCATAGCAAACCAATCGAGAGCGGAAACTGATTCAGGAGGGATGAGCATGCCATTGCAGAGGACTCCGCTGTATCCAATGCACCTGAAGTACCACGGCAAGATGATCGATTTTGGCGGATGGGAACTGCCGATGGAGTATGAAGATACGGGAATCATCGCCGAGCATCACCACGTCCGCCGGCAGGCAGGATTGTTCGACGTATCGCACATGGGCGAGGTCGACGTCAGGGGAGAAAGAGCCGCGGCCTTTGTCCAGAACCTGATGGTGAACGACATCTCGCCGCTGGCGGAAGGCCAGATCTGCTATTCGCCGATGTGCTACCCGGACGGCGGCTGCGTCGACGACCTGCTGGTCTACAAATATGCCCCGGACCACTTTTTCATCGTGGTGAACGCCGCCAACACGGACAAGGACTTCGCCTGGATGCAGGAGCAAGCCATTCCGGGCGCAACTCTCGCCAACCTTTCCAGCGACTACGCCGAGCTGGCCCTCCAGGGCCCCAAGGCGGAGGATGTGTTGCAGAAAATCTGCGATGCGAGCCTCAGCGCCATCAAGTATTACTGGTTCAATCCCCGGGTGAAGATTTCAGGAATAGACTGTATCGTATCCCGCACCGGTTACACAGGAGAGGACGGCTTCGAGATCTTCATCGCCCCCGACCGGGCCTGCGAGGTCTGGGAGGCGATCCTGTCAACTGGAGCGGGCCGGGTTGCCCCCATCGGCCTGGGCGCCCGGGACTCCCTGAGATTTGAAGCCAAACTCCCCCTCTACGGCCACGAGATCGACAGGGACATCACCCCCCTGGAAGCCCGGCTCGGCCGCTTTGTCAAGCTGGGCAAGCCAGCCTTCATCGGCAAGGAGGCCCTGATCAGGCAAAGCCAGGCGGGGCCGCAGCGCCTGTTGGTAGAATTTGAGATGATCGGGAGAGGCATCCCCAGGTCTCACTATGAAATCCAGAAAGACGGACAGGTTATTGGATGGGTGACCAGCGGCGGGTACGCCCCCACCCTGGACAAAAATATCGGCCTGGCTCTGATCAGGCATGAGTTCTCAACCGTTGGCGAACAGTTCGACGTGATCATCCGCAACAAGCCGGTCAGGGCACAGGTTGGAGAGGGCATCTTTTATAAGCGAAAGAAGAATAACTAACGAGGAGTGATGAACATGGAAATCAGGGAAGGCCTGTATTATTCCGAGGATCACGAGTGGGTCAGGGTTGAGGGAGACAGAGCCTGCATCGGAATCACCGATTTTGCCCAGGAGCATCTCGGGGACATCGTTTTCGTAGAGGTCCCGGACCTGGACAGCGAGTTCGAGGCCGGCGCCACCATCGGCGTCATCGAGTCCGTCAAGGCGGTGTCGGATATGCACACCCCGGTGTCCGGGAAGGTGGTCGCAGTGAACGACGCCCTGGAAGACTCGCCCGGAGCGCTGAACAAGGACCCTTACGGGCAGCACATCGCAGTCCTGGCCATGAGCGACCGGGCCGATCTGGACAAGTTGATGAACAGCGCCGACTACGCCGCCTTCTGCACCAGGGAAGCAGAGTAGGCGGGAGGGAGGAAAAGCTATGGGATACGTACCCAATCCTCCCCGGGTCGTCCGGGAGATGCTGGAGTCCATGGGATTTCAGGGCATTGATGACCTCTTCGCCGATATCCCCGCCGGACTGAGGCTGAACAGGGAACTGAACCTGGAGGCGCCCCGCTCCGAACAGGAACTGCGCCAGGAACTGGGGCAGCTCGCCGCAAGGAACACCGCCGTGGACGACCGGCCGTGCTTTCTGGGCGCCGGCGCCTACGACCACTACATTCCCGCCGTGGTGGAACAACTGCTGCTGCGTTCGGAGTTCTACACAGCCTATACCCCTTACCAGCCGGAATTGAGCCAGGGCATCCTGCAAGCGATCTTTGAATACCAGACCATGATCTGCAACCTGACGGCGATGGATCTCGCCAACGCCTCCATGTATGACGGGGGCAGCGCCCTGGCGGAGGCCTGCTCTCTGGCCTGCGACACCACACGCCGCAGCAGGGTGCTGGTTCCGGATACCGTCAATCCCCGCTTCCTGGATGTCGCCAGGACGTATGCCGGCGGGGGCAAGATGGAGATCGTGGCCGTCCCGGGAAGCGATGGAATCGCCGACGCCGCCGCCATCGCCTCGCTGGTCGACAGCCGCACGGCTGCGGTGGTCGTCCAGCACCCCAACTTCTACGGCAACCTGGAGACTGACCTCCCGGCGATCGAGAAGGCAATTCACGACCAGAAGGGCCTCCTGATCATGTCGGTCGATCCGATCTCGCTGGGTCTCCTGAAACCCCCGGGAGCCTGGGGAGCAGACATCGTGGCCGGAGAAGGGCAGGCCCTGGGCAACCCGCTCAGTTTTGGCGGCCCCTACCTCGGATTCTTCGCCGCCACTGAGAAGCTGATGCGCAAGGTACCCGGACGGTTAGTGGGCCAGACCGTTGACCTGGACGGTCAACGGGCATTCGTGCTCACCCTCCAGACCCGTGAACAGCACATCCGGCGGGAGAAGGCAGGCTCCAACATCTGCTCCAACGAGGCCCTCTGCGCCCTGGCAGCCGCCATCTACCTGTCCGTAGCCGGTCGGGAGGGACTGAAGGAGATCGCCGCCCGCTGCCACCGCTTGGCCTGCTACGCCAGGGATGAACTGCAGAAAAGGGGCCTCAGGCTGAAATACCAACGGCCCTTCTTCAAGGAGTTTGCAGTGGCGATCCGGGACCCCGGCGCCGCTAACCGCGCCCTGCTTGAGGCGGGGATCATCGGGGGCTACGAACTGGGCGGCGCCCTGCTGCTGGCCTTCACCGAAAAGCGCAACCGCACGGAAATCGACCGGCTTGTCTCCGTGTTAGGAGGTGTCGACAATGAGTAAGCTCATCTTTGAAAAAAGCGTGCCAGGCGCCCGGGCGTTCTCGCTGCCCCCGTGCGACGTTCCCGAACCTGGCGAGCTACCGGACTCCTTCCTGCGGGAGGAGGACGCCCTGCTGCCGGAAGTCAGCGAGGTGGAGGCGGTGCGTCACTACACAGAGCTGTCACGGAGGTCCTACGGGGTCGACAGCGGCTTCTACCCCCTGGGATCGTGCACCATGAAGTACAACCCCAAGATCAACGAGTGGGCGGCCCGCCTGCCCGGCTTTGCGAACATCCACCCCTACCAGGACGAGGAGACGGTGCAGGGCGCCCTGGAGTTGATGCACGACCTGGAAGGGATGCTCCGTGAGATCACCGGCATGGACAGCTTCACCCTCCAGCCCGCCGCCGGGGCGCACGGTGAGATGACCGGGGTACTGATCATCAAGGCCTACCACAACCACCGCCGGGATTTGCAGCGCACCAAGATGATCGTGCCCGACTCCGCCCACGGCACCAACCCGGCGACTGCCCACATGGCCGGTTTTGAAATGATCGAGGTCAAGTCGAGCGCGCGGGGGTTGGTGGACATAGCCGACCTGCGGGCGCTCATGAGCGATCAGATCGCCGGCCTGATGCTGACCAACCCCAACACCCTGGGGCTGTTCGAAGAAGAGATCCAGGAGATCGCCGAGGCAGTGCACGCTGCCGGCGGCATCCTCTATTACGATGGCGCCAACGCCAATGCCATCATGGGTGTGGCACGCCCCGGGGACATGGGCTTCGACGTCTGCCACCTGAACCTGCACAAGACCTTCGGCACGCCCCACGGTGGCGGCGGGCCGGGGTCAGGCCCCATCGGGGTGAAGGCCTTCCTGGCCGACTTCCTCCCGGTCCCTGTCATCGTCAGGCGGGACGGCCGCTTCGCTCTAGACTACGACCGCCCCCTGTCCATCGGCAAGGTGCTGTCCTTCTACGGCAACTTCGGGGTGATGGTCAAGGCCTACGCCTACATCAAGGCTCTAGGAGCCTCAGGGATCCGGGAGGCCTGCGAGAACGCCGTGCTGAACGCCAACTACATTCGCACCGGACTCCGCGGCCACTACGACATCCCCTATGACCGGCTGTGCAAGCACGAGTTCGTGGCCTCGGCCAGGAGGCAGAAGAAGGAGAACGGCGTGAGCGCCCTCGACGTGGCCAAGTCCCTGATCGACTACGGCTATCACCCGCCGACGATCTACTTCCCGCTGATCGTCGAGGAGGCCCTGATGATCGAGCCGACCGAGACGGAGACCAGGGAGCGCCTGGACGATTTCATCGAGGCCATGCTGGCCATCGCCCGGGATGCCGCAGAGCATCCGGAACAGGTTAAGGACGCCCCCCGGAAGGCGGTCATCCGCCGCCTGGACGAGACGAGGGCGGCGCGCAACCCGGTTTTGAAGTGGACGCCCGAATAAACCAGGAGACGGTTCGGCCCCAGGAGAAGATCGGCGCCCGGCCTCAGGCCCGACTCTTCCCTAAAGCCGGACTTCAACCTTAGCACCCTTGTTCTGACCAAAACCCAGTAGGGGCGCGGCTTCCATCAAATTAAGCAGTGTACGCGTAGTCTAGAACTTTTTCAAGGAATCCTGCAACGGGGCGATTCTTGGGCTGTTAGGGTTGAACTTCGGTTGAGAAGCCGCCTAGCCCACTTCCTGAAGAAGGCTGATCAGGCGGCTGCTGAAAAGCTGAATAACCTGATGGCCAGGAGAAACCAAAAGCAGGACGGCAAGGCGAGCAGCAACAAGTAAAAAATATTTCACGTGAAATAACCAAGCCCGGGTGACGCATTCCGGGCTCTTGCTTTATCCGGAAGCAGGCTTAATAATAGAAGAACGGGCCAAGCCATGCCCAGGGTGATCCTGCCCCTGGGATAGACAAATTAATGGACAAAGTAATGGACAAATATAAGTTGTATAATGAATAAAAAGTGCTTTATAATGTACATAATAAAGACATTTAAAATGGACAAAGGGGGGACATTTAATTGCCACGATGGGATGTTATATTTGATCCGCGAATAGAATTTAATAGAGAATTGCTGGAGCTATTGGTTAAGATCGAGGCCTTTAAGTTATCTACTTCAAAAATTCCTCTGCTACCCAACTTTCGCAAGACACTGAATACGCTTAATATCGTCAGACAGATCCGCGGGACCACAGGCATCGAAGGGAATACGCTGGAAGAGGGTAATATAGAAAAATTAATAACCGAAAGGAATCAGCTGAAAGAGGGCAATGATGAGGGCAGTATGGAAGAAATAAGAGAGGCTGAGGAAGCGGCCAAACCCGAGAGAACGCAAGAGGAACAGGAAGTTATCAATGCGCATAATGTCCTAAATTTCATCCGGGATATCGTTAATCGGAATCCGGAAGGGATCATCACGGAGGACTTGATTAAGAAATTACATTACTTAAACACAGAGCAGTGCCACTATCCTGGTAATGTTCCGGGACAGTATCGCCAGGGGCCTGTTCATGCCGGGGAATATCTTGCTCCAGAGCATGCTCAAGTCCCCCGACTAATGGATGAGTTTATAAGGTTCATTAACAGTCGAATGGCGCTTGAAGGGTACAAACCTATTATTAGAGCGGTGATAGCTCACTTTTACGTGGTTTCTATCCATCCTTTCTGTGATGGTAACGGCAGGGTATCTAGAGCTTTGGAGGCTTATATCCTCTATCAAGGGGGCTATAATGTCAGCAGTTTTTACTCATTGGCTAACTTCTACTACAAGAATAGATCTGGATATATTAACCAGTTAATGGCAGCAAGGTTCAAATATGATGGCAATCTTAATGCATTTGTTAAATTCTCCCTTAATGGCTATCTTCAGGAAATTGAGCAGGTACAAAACGAAATCCTTCGTTTTATTAAGCTACTTACTTTCAGAGATCTTTTCAAGGAATATCTGGCCATGAGAGACATAAACTCTAGGCAACTCGCATTACTGGAATATCTCACATCGTTAGGTCAACCCAAGGTTACCGTGCTTTTTGACCTGCCAACCATGGGAGTGGTTGAGTATAAGCGGGCTACGCATCCAATGATAAAAGCCCTATACGAAAAGTTAACAACGAAGACGTTGCTGAGAGATCTTAAGGGTCTGGAAGAATTGGAACTAATAAAGGTTGTTGAAGGCTACATAGCAGCCAACATTGACGTGATGGATCAGTTTATCTGAAAGTGTCAAGGTTGATCTCCCCTATGCCTATCTGGCAAATCCATCAGCTAACGGATTTGAGAGGGCCGGCGCAACTCATCGGTCCGCCAAGTGGAGACTCCGGAGTGCCCCGGGGCCCAGTTGCCGGTGTCGGCATGAGGGAGTCTTAAGTAATTCTCGGTCTCTTGAAGTACCTTTTGGAGAGGTTTCCCCCCAATTTCCCCCCAACTCGCTCTTTTATTCACTCGCTGTATAATTCAAAAGCCCCACATCGCTTGTGGGGCTTGATTTCTCTGGTGCGCCATGAGGGAGTTGAACCCCCAACCTTGTGATTAAGAGTCACCTGCTCTACCAATTGAGCTAATGGCGCATGTTCACTTGTGCGGCATAAAAATGGCTGGGGCGGAAGGATTCGAACCTACGCATACAGGATCCAAAGTCCCGCGCCTTACCGCTTGGCTACGCCCCAGTTTGATATATTGGGGTGGATGATGGGGCTCGAACCCACGACCCCCAGGGCCACAACCTGGTGCTCTGCCCAACTGAGCTACACCCACCGTGTTGTCCGGTGTCAAGCAACTAATATTTTAATCACAACCCGGTACGTTGTCAACCGCTGGCGCGGAAATCGTTGTAGTCGGATTGTTTACAACCTGCCATGCTTCTCCTTCTCCTTATACATCGCCCTATCCGCCATCAGGATCAGGCTCTCCACATCAGGAGCCATGCCAGGCTCCCAGACATCACTGCCGATGCTCAGTCCCAGGTCGCGGGTGGCCTCGTCGGCGGCAGACCATATAAGGAAAGCCACGCGTATCCGATCTTCTACCAGGCGAAGCCCTTGCCTGTCAGCCCGCACTATGGCCGTGAACTCATCCCCGCCCAGGCGGCAGGCGATATCCCTCTCCCGTAGCGACGACCGGAACAGTTCGGCAAAACCCTTCAGCACCTGGTCTCCAACCAGGTGTCCGAACCTGTCGTTGACCGACTTGAAGTTGTCGATATCCATCATCAGCACTCCGAGTGGAAGACCTCTCTTCTCCGCCAGGTAAAGCTCATTTTTGATCAATTCCCGGAAGCCTTGACGGTTGTATAAACCAGTCAGGTTATCGGTCACGGCGCTGGCCTTCAGATCATGGAAGATGGTATCGAATGGCGTATCCAGGACACGCAGCACCACGCCTTCGTAAATCAATACATAGGAAGCCAGTTTGAAAATGTGCCTGACAAAGTTCATGACACCGTAAACATCAACGTACAGAAGGCTCAATTCGGACAGAACAGTGCAAGCCATGGCAGCCATCAGGATGCGGTACAGAACCAGGTCGAGCCGGCTGCGCTGCCGGTAAAACAACATCATGGCAGCCAGTATGAGCAGGGAGATCAGGTAATCGCTCGCTATCTTGAAAACGGTCGGTCCCTGGCCACCGATGTAGCAGTCCGGAAAGATGCGCAGCCACATGATGGACAGCAGCAACAGGCCGGTCACTGCGGTGTAGGTCCAGAGCTGCAGACTGGATGAAAACCGGCGGCCGGCGATCACGGCCGCCAACAGGAAGGAGACAGCAAGCAGGTAGCGGCCGGCAATCCACAACTGGGCGGCGGTATTGATACCCTGGACCGGAAAGATGCCCATTCCCTTATAGGTAACAATGTAAAAAAAATCGATCACGGCGATGAACAGGTAGGCGTTACCCAGGAAGAGCAGCAAGGCGTTGCCGGAATACTTGTAGGTCCGGGTAGTCAGGACATAGATCGGGGCGGCCACGACGAGAGAGAATCCTTCCAGCAGCGTGCGATAGAGCAGGTAGTTGTTCCGGTCCACAACATAGAGAAGCAGCACCACCAGCAGACCGGCGGCCAGCCTTGACGCCATGGCGAGAGTTTTACGTAAATCCTTTCTCATCGACAACAGGCGCTGGAGACCGTGCCGTGCCCACCCAGGGGGTGGGCACCCGGCGAGTGCCTGGGAGGGCACCAGTCAATCAGGTGCCCGCCTGGCGGGCGCGGAGAAAGCGCCGCCCCTCCTCTCGCAAAACAAATAGTCACTCTTTGAATCACGCAGCTTTAAACTTTTGTAACAGACTGCGGAGTGCATCTTCATCCCGCCGAGCGCTCCAAAACCAAATAGCCACTCGACCTCTTTCCGAATTGTTGCAATTTCGCAAACAGAGTGAACAATCCATACATACAATATATTCCTTCATGCCCTCTTAAAATCCTGCAATAAAGTTCGAAATTTGTCATTAAAGGGATAAAGGGGCGGCTCTTGAATAGTCTTTATAGGTTTTCACGATGCCGGAGACATCGCCAACCTCTCACTCGCACATCATAAAAGACGGGCGCATAGGCTATTTACCAGAAGTTTCCGAACAAAAGGAGGGGTTTGAATGAATACCGATGGCCTCAATCTACCACAGCCCTTTGTGCCTCCCGGGCAGCATCAACTGCCGCCGCTGCCCTATCTCTATAACGCCCTGGAACCGGTGATCAGCGCCCGGACAATGAAGATCCACCACGACCGCCATCACAAAGCCTATGTGGATGGCCTGAACAAGACAGAGCTACAACTGGTGGAAGCCAGGCGCTCGAACAACTTCGAGCACATCAGGGGACTGGAGCGCAACCTGGCCTTCAACGGCTCCGGCCACATCCTGCACAGCATTTTCTGGACGGTCATGGCTCCGGGCGGCACTGCACGGCCATACGGCCAGACCGAATATCAGATCATCAGGTACTTCGGCAGCGTCTCCGCCTTTTACAACCAGTTTTCAAATGCAACCAACGAGGTCGAGGGCTCTGGCTGGGGGGTGCTCGCTTGGGTGCCTAGCTTCGGCCACCTGGAGGTCTTTACCGCCGAGAACCACCAGAAGCTGACGGACTGGGGCTGTATCCCGGTGCTGGTATGCGATGTCTGGGAGCACGCCTACTATCTTGACTATGAAAACCGCCGCCCGGACTACATCAAGGCCTGGTGGGGACTGGTAAACTGGGACGATGTAGAACGGCGGCTCAACCTGGCCATGCAGGCATACGTGCCGCTCACACTGCACACCATGTCCGGTTTCTCAGAAGAGACGACTGGCCCGGCACTAATGTAAGGCGTTTCTGGTAGCCGCTGCGCGTCGAGCATGAGGCGAAGCCTCATAGCCGCCCCTCTCCTCTACCTGGCGCCTCTCACATCACAACTGCCCAACGACAGACAAGGACACAAAACAACATAATTTGTTAAAAAGGGTAATTAAAAAGCAGGATAATTCCATTCTTTAGCCAATATTATTTACATTGCTGAACGAAGTTGATATATGCAACCGGAGCGAATCATACGCGAGAGCAATGGGGTTCTCCGGGGAGCGACTCCCGAAGAATCCCTTTGTTTACAAAAAAAGAGGGGGGATTGCTTGGTGAGGTTCAGGTGTAAGTATCTGGCGTTTTTCTTGGTGTTAGCTTTAATTCTTGTAGTGGCGTTTGTGGTGGCAGGTTGCGCTCCGAAGGTCAGCAACGTGATCAAGGTGGCCAGCGTGACTCCGCTGTCCGGGTCGCAGGCATCGGTGGGTGAGACGATCAAGGATGGGGCTCAGATGGCGGTCAATGAACAGAAGGATGCTTTCAGCAAGCTCGGTTTTAGCCTGGTGTTCGATCCGCAGGACGACCAGGCTGACCCTAAGGTAGGAGTGTCTGTCGCTCATATGTTGATCGCCGACAAGGAGGTTCTGGCTGTTGATGGTCACTATAATTCGGGCGTGGCCATTCCTGCCTCCGAGGTATACGTTACGGACAACCTGTGTGAGGTTTCCCCGGCCAACACCAATCCAACAGTTACCGACCGCAGGCTGCCCGACGTGAACAGGATCTGCGCCCGGGATGATGAGCAGGGGCCGTTCGGGGCGGATTACGCCTTCAACACGCTGAAGGCAAGAAATATCTATATCATCGATGACAAGACAACGTATGGCGCTGGCGTCGCCAATCAATTCGAGATGCGAGCGAAAAAAGACGGGGCTAAGATCCTCGGCCATGACGGCATCGATCAGGGTGATACAGATTTCAGCGCTGTATTGGATAATGTGGCTGTCGCCAAGCCGGACCTGCTCTACTTCGGCGGCATTTTCCCCGAAGGATCGCTGATCCTCAAGCAGATGCGGGACAAGGGAATCAACACCATCTTCATGGGCGCTGACGGTATGGATGACCCGCAAATGGCCAAGATCGCCGGCAACGACGTGATTGGAGCGTATTACACTACGGCTGCCGGTGACATCATGGCCACCCCGGCAGGCAGTGACTGGGCTGCCAGGTTCAAGGCGCAGTTCGGAATTGACCCGAGCGCCTATGCCGTATACGGCTATGATGCCATGAACGTGATCCTGCAAGGCATCGAGAAGGCGATCGCCGACAATGGCGGCAAGATGCCGACCCGGCTGCAGGTCTCCCAGACTGTGCGCGCAACGAAGGATTTCCAGGGCATTTCGTCGAAAGTAACCTTTGATGACAAGGGCGATAACCTGTATGCCATGCTTTTCATGAAGGAGTACAAGACAGCGCAGTACCCACCTGCGGTCATCAACTCGTCCGCAGCCGGTATATACCTGCAAAAATAGGCTGTTATCAGAACTGGTAGCAGAAGACCGGGTATGCCCGGTCTTCTGCCTGCCGGTCTGAGAGTTGAGATGCGGGAAGTGAGAAGTGAGCGCCCGCCTCCTCCGCATCCGGGCTTACAGCCCGGACTGAATACCGGCTCGAGGCTGACGCCTCGGCTGAAAGCCCGCCGGTACACCGGGAATGCGGAGTACATCACCTCCCACCTCTCACGTCCCAATCAGGAGGTCGGCCGATATTCATGGAGCAGTTGGCGCATATTCTGCCGCAGAGCCTGCTGGACGGATTGATACTGGGTTTTGTGTACGCCATGGTGGCGTTGGGCTATACCATGGTCTACGGCGTGTTGGAACTGATCAACTTCGCCCACAGCGAGATCTTCATGGTGGGCGCCTTTGCGGGGACGGAGACGATGCTCTACATGCAGAGCAGGGGCTACATGGGCGCCCTGCCCGCTCCCGTCGCCCTGATTATCGCCCTGATAGCAGGAATCCTGGTGAGCGGCACCCTGGGGATGTTGATCGAGCGGATTGCCTATCGTCCGATCAGATATGCCCCCCGTCTGGTGCCCTTTATTTCAGCGATCGGGGTCTCCTTTTTCCTGCAGGATTTCGTGCGCCTGGTCGAGGGTTTGTGGAAGAATACCTTCTACCTGACGGCGCCATCCCTGTTTACCGCAATCATCACGGTTTCCCCCGAGCTGAAGATACCGGTCAAGTCACTGATCGTGATCCTGGCGGCCGTGATCATGATGCTCGCCCTCAATCTATTTGTGACCCGCAGCAAGTGGGGCAAGGCCATCAGGGCGGTGGCGCAGGACAAGGATACGGCAGCCCTGATGAGCATCAACGTCAACAGCGTGATCGCCCTGACCTTTTTTATAGGCGCAGGTATGGGAGGAGCGGCCGGAACGCTTTTCGCCGTCCAGTATTCCCTGATCAACCCGTATGTTGGCTATCTCCTTGGCATCAAGGCCTTCACGGCGGCCGTCCTGGGCGGGATCGGCAACATTCCCGGCGCCATGGTCGGAGGCCTGCTGCTGGGCATCCTGGAATCCACCGGCATTGTCCTCATCAGCTTTATCACCCATGGGGCGATCGGAATTGAATATAAAGATGTTTTTGCATTCGCCATCCTGATCATCATTCTCATATTCAAGCCCGGCGGTATCCTGGGAGAAGAAGTGAGGGAGAAGGTGTGATGGCACAGAAAGGGTGGCTGTTCTTAACCGATAAAACAAGGACTTCCCAAGTGCTGGCCTGGGCCTTCATCATCGTAGCTGGAGTTTTGTTCTACCTGGCGCCAAGTTCGGCGATCACCTTTCTCATGTTTCTGGCATCATTACTGGTTCTGTATAAAGTGCCGGCCCCTGTGACGGTCAAGCTGCCGGTGGCAGTTGTGTGGTTGTGCGTGATCATGCCGCTGGCCGGGCTGCAGAATAGCTACTACCTGGACGTGGTGACCCAGGCAGGGATCTATGTAGCCCTGGCGCTTGGACTGAACATCGTGGTCGGCTTTGCCGGACTGCTGGACCTGGGCTACGTGGCTTTTTACGCCTCCGGAGCCTACCTGTACGCCATCTTTGCCACGACGCAGGCCGGAAACTTCATTCACGCCCCCTGGGCGCACTTCCCGGTGTCTGGCATGTGGTTCTGGCCGTTTCTGATCTTCGCCGCGTTCCTGGCGGCGCTGCTCGGAGTACTGCTAGGTTTTCCGGTGCTGCGCCTGCGGGGCGACTACCTGGCGATCGTCACCCTCGGCTTCGGGGAAATCATTCAGATCGTATTGAACAATCTGGATAAGCCGATCAATATCACGAATGGCCCCCAGGGCCTGACCCCGATCCAGCCCCCGGCCCTGTTCGGGTATTCCATGAGCCACCCGCTGGACTTCTACTTCATTGTCCTGGTGATCATCGTCCTGGCCATCACCGTGGCCCGCCGGCTGGAAGCTTCACGGATTGGCCGCGCCTGGGCGGCAATGAGGGAGGACGAACTGGCAGCGCGCAGCATGGGAGTGCCCCTGGTCAAGATGAAGCTGATGGCCTTCGCGATCGGAGCCTCTTTTGCCGGGATGATGGGTGTGATCTTCGCTGCCAAGCAGACCTTTGTCGATCCCTCCAGCTTCAGCTTCATGGAGTCGATCGGCATCCTGGCGATGATCATCCTGGGGGGAATAGGAAATGTCGCCGGGGCGGTGGTGGGAGCGGTGTCGGTCGTCGTGCTGCAGCTTCAGATCTTGAAACAGCTTTCCGATTACCTGAGCTATCTTGCCACTCAGGGCATCTTGAACATACCATCCCAGGCCGACCCGTCCGAATACCAAAGAATGATCTTCGGCCTGATCCTGATCCTGATGTGCATCTTCCGATCGCAGGGCATCCTGCCGGCCAGGCGCCGGCTAGCTTCCTGGTGGGAGCGGATCCGTTCGGAGCAAACAAAAAAACAGGCGGGGGAGAGCGTCGATGCTGCTGGAAGCTAATGGTGTGACCAAGCGATTTGGCGGACTGATGGCGATCGACAGGTTCGACTTCAACATGGAGGCCGGGCAGATTGCCAGCATCATCGGGCCAAACGGAGCAGGAAAGACCACTTTTTTCAACATGATCAGCGGCTATTACCACGCCGATCAGGGCACGATTCGCTTCAACGGAAAAAACCTGACGCGCATGTCTCCCGAACAGGTGGCCGGCTGCGGCATCTCCCGCACCTTTCAAAACATCCGCCTCTTTCCCGGACTGATGGCGATCGAAAACGTCCTGGTGGGCATGCACCTGCACCTGGCCGCCAGCCTCGGCCAGATCGTGCTGAATACCGGAGGCATGCGCCGGGAGGAGCAAAGAGCGTATGAAGAAGCATTTGAGCTCTTGCGGTATACCGGACTGGAAGAGAAGGGGCAGGATCTGGCCAAAAACCTCTCCTACGGCAACCAGCGGCGTTTGGAGTTGGCGCGCGCCCTGGCGGTGAAGCCGAAACTGCTGCTGCTGGACGAACCGACCGCCGGGATGAACCCGAAGGAGACCGAGGAGATGACCAGGTTTATACGCAGGCTGCGGGACGAGAGAAACATCACCATTTTATTGATAGAGCATGACATGAAAGTGGTGATGGGGATCTCCGAGCGGATCACCGTTCTCAACTACGGCGTCAAGATTGCCGAGGGCACGCCGAAAGAGATCCGCAGCCACAGCGAAGTGATCGCCGCCTACCTGGGCGAGGAAGCGGTATAGGGGGGCTGGAAGATGGCGGCAGTGCTGAGCCTGAACAACATAGACACCTATTACGGAGCGATCCATGCGCTCAAGGGAGTCTCCCTGGAGGTCGGAGACGGGGAGATCGTCACCCTCATCGGCAACAACGGGGCGGGGAAAACCACGACCCTGAAGACGATCTCCGGGCTGCTGAAACCGAAAAAGGGAGAAATCCACTTCAAGGAGGAGCAGATCAGCAACCTGCCGGCGCACGAGGTGGCCGCCCGGGGTGTCGCCCACGCCCCGGAGGGGCGGAAGATCTTCCCCCGCCTGACCGTTCAGGAGAACCTGGAGATGGGGGCTTTCAGGATCAGAGAACAGGCCAGGATCAACAACAGCATGAACACGGTCTTCGATCTGTTTCCCCGCTTGAAGGAACGGCGCCACCAGAAGGGCGGCACCCTGAGCGGCGGTGAACAGCAGATGCTGGCGATCGGGCGCGCCCTGATGAGTGAACCGGCTATCCTGCTGCTGGACGAGCCCTCGATGGGACTCGCCCCGATGCTGGTCGATCATATCTTCCAGGTAATCAGGGAACTGAATGCGAGGGGGATCACCATTCTCCTGGTCGAGCAGAACGCCCACAAGGCGCTGAAAATAGCAAACCGCGGTTACGTGCTGCAAAACGGTGAAGTTGCTCTCTCCGGCAGCGGGGAGGAATTGCTCAACAACCCCATGGTGATCGACGCCTACCTGGGATAAAAAAGTGATGAGTAATGCGTGATGAGTAATGAGTAAGACCTATTACCTGTTGCAAACTCTCTGTTTGCAGGCACGAATCATCTGGCTTAGCAGTCGCTTCCGGGTTCAATAACGAGTTAGATGTGATGTACATCGTAGGGTGATGAGAGCCCTCGATTTTTTATTCACTCATCACCCATCACCCGTTACTCATTACTGGCTCTTTTGATGTGGTTATTCTCGTCCACCAGCACCACTTTG
>Ga0116107_1000826_pt1 | contig 21364 bp, 26 predicted proteins | sample June2015DPH_6_10_FD_88969 | JGI IMG/M metagenome (GOLD analysis project Ga0116107, IMG submission 88969) | Peatland microbial communities from SPRUCE experiment site at the Marcell Experimental Forest, Minnesota, USA - June2015DPH_6_100 | ecosystem: Environmental > Terrestrial > Soil > Wetlands... | reverse complement strand
TTCGATGGTGTAGTTTTTCTTGTCGTGATACAAAAATGCATTCGGTGCGACAAAGATGCGTTCTTTTTCAGCCAATCATATCACCGCATAGAGTTACTTTTGAATGATTAAGTAGCTTTGCCGGCCCTAACACTAGCGAACCTCATTTTTCGTGGGTGAACTGCTCTTTTATTTTTTTGACGTGCCGTTCTATTATGCAATGACCATGGATTCTGTGGCATCTCGAAAAAGAAGGGTTATATGAGCGTAAATCATCAAAAAGAAACACCTGCTGCTTGATGGAAAGCCCCGAAACGAACCATCATGCCCACGGTGGGAATCTACTAGCATTTTTTTGCCCGTCGCACTGCTCCGGACGGCTGTATATGCGTCAGACGTCAAAAAGAGCCTGAAAAACGGAGCGCCTTCCAAAGGTTATTGCAGAGCCAATATGACGTTCACGACCTCGTAAGCACGAACTTGATTCCTAGTTACGCAGCGCTTTTCCCTGTGCACTACGTGCAAAGCTGTCGTCGCTGTGTCGCATCTTCGTTATCCAGCTCGCGAGATCTTCAGGACGCTCATATCGGTATCCCTCCAGCTGGAAACCGAGTGTGGTCTCACCGCCGACAGCGCGTGGCGGCAATGCGTCTGGATAAAAGAAGACGTGATGCCCTGCCTTACGATACTCGCGGTTGATCGCCCATCCAAGAAACGCGAGCGTGCTCCATCCCTGCTCTTTTTGTGCAATCTCTAACGTGACATACCAGGTTCCTTCTGGCCACTTCCCGTGGTCACGTTCGCCGGGATGTCCACCACAGCAGCACACCGTGGTGACGCACGGAAGGCTGTTGAGCACTTTGACGAGAGGCACAAGGTTCGCATCTATTTCCTCCTCTGGCACGGCATCGCCCTCACAGTAGTACGAGTCATGCATAAGGTGTCTGGTCTTTATCTAAGTTACAGCGTCAGTGACCCGCTTTATGCATAGACTATGAGGTTACAGAATGGGCGCAGAGATGTGGTCGAGGTGAGAAGCTGCTCACACGCTCTACTAACAAAATGAGGCGTACACCTTGTCGAAGCTAATGCCAGCAATCGTCTTATTGCGATAGAACCGTCTCTTATCTTGTACGGCGGTCTCCAGTTGTGCATTCGAAATGCCGTTTTGCAGCGCTAAGTAGGCTTCCATAAACGCGGCAAGGTCATCAGCAGCTTTGACGAGCTCGCCGTCGACCGGATTGTAGCGTTCGTCGTTATACGACGCGGTTATCGCGTCAGAGGTTGTGTGGCGCACCTGCCCGTCGATTGTCACCTTTGAGACAAACTCGTCCTCCGTAAACATGCGCATCTCTGGTTGCCACGCCTTTGGGATGAGCTCTGGCCTATAAATTCTGCGCTCCATCTCTTCCCTTTCAAAGTTCTTCACAAAGCGGTCGAGGCCCGTGGCCGCCCTCTTCACGGGGCTGATGATGTCCTTGGTGAGGACTTTGGGCAGGTCGTGGAACAGCCCGGTGAAGTGGTTGTTGGTGCGGCGTTTCGGACACGCGCCTATTTCGAGTGAGAACAGATACGAGAGGATCGCCACGATGAGCATGTGGCCGAGCACGGAGGTCCGCGGGACTCGGTAGAGCTGCCCCCATCGTACTTGAAAACGCAGGCGCCCGCACAAATCGACGAAGCTCCGATACGTCGGGAAAAGGGCGAGGTGGCGCAGTCCTTCGACGTCAGCGAGTGCCTCTTGGCGCCTCTGCAATCCCCGCCGAATCTCGTCAATCTCGTAATCGCTCGCATTCTCGCGTTCGATGATGTCAAACTCCCACTTGGTCGCGTAGAAGTGGGCCGCCTCGAGCACCTTCCTGCTGACGGTGTCCGGTGGTCCCAACAGGTACGCTTCAAACCGTTTGTCGAGCCCGTTTAGATCAGAGGTAAGGGGCTTAAAGCGCGCGTAGACCTCTGTCTTCAGCTCGTTAAACGTCTCATCGTTTTCCTTGATCCTCTCGAAGATTTGGGGTTTTAAGTCGGTAAGGGTGAGGCGCTCGAAGTACTCAAACAGGCCACCCTCGATGACCTCAATCCAGCTGAAGTCGCTGCTGTGTTCGGCAAACTTGCCAAGCACGTAGGCGATGGCCATCTTGTGTCCCTGCTTGTCCAGCTCGGTGAGGGGCTCAAATAGCAGATGAACCAATATTAAACATCAGTTACCGCCGCGCATTTCAACGCTGCTTATCCCTTGGATTGTGGCACGTCGTAAAGCCATTTCGCGAGTAATGTAGTGAGCCACGGCAACACAAAATACGTAAGCAGGGCAATCTGTATTCCCAAAGAAATAAACAGCGCAAGGGGCTGTGGCAAGAGACCAAGAGCAGGATTAAGGAGAGGTGTCATAATCTCAGCCAATATGAAGATGCTCACGGTGAGTAGCAGCACCATCTTCCAGCGTGACGGAGACGAAGGATGCCGCGAAGTAAACCAGAAAGACAATCCCGCGGATCTGCGGATGTTGGCCGGAGTTTCGCTCATAGCATCAGCGCGGTCGATCAAGGCCTTGCCGGCTGCGGAGTGCTCCCATTGCATCATGCTCTCGTAGCTATCGAACCGAACGATTGTCACAAAGTCTCGGTCAGTGCCGCCTTCCGGGCGCAAAAAAGTTGAGCCAAGATACCCTGCTTGTGCAGCAGCATCGGTTGAGATCTCTTTTTCTAGCGCCTCATATGCCTGAGCAAAGCCCGATTTGATTCTGCGCCTGATCACGACCGTTACGGGGCCGGACTCTGAATTCCACTTATTTCTTGCCGCATCAGTCATGGGGTGTGTGTACCCGTTACAACGAGTGTTTTGGCCTTCTGCTCGTCAGTCCCACGCTCTACTGCTCAGCCGCAGCCTCTCGGCAGCAACGGCACGGATTCGTCCGTTCAAGCGGCCGGGTGCGGGGGGATGCACCGCTATACCTGTGGTATTATGGCCTTCACGTACCGATCGACGACGTCATTGATAATGTCGCCTTTTGAAATTGTGTTAGGTAGGAGGCTTTGCGTGAGGTCGTGCCGGGCGGTTTCGTAGTTGTCTATCTGTGCGCGCGTATTCAAGCTGTACCCCGTCGGGGAGATCAAGGCATAAATCTCATAACCGAACCGGGTCAACCCCTCGTCGATCTCAATTGCACTGGCCAGTCGGGAACCGGCTCTGGCTGACGGATGCGCGAGAACGATGTTTGGTTCGGATCCGTGTTTCATCAGTTCCGACCGTACCGCTTCAAATGCCGGATTGATCGTCGAATCGAAGAGTGCCGCAACGAGTGAGAATTGCTGGGCGTGTGCGGTGGCAGCTCTCTGTCTGTCTTCGACCAATTTTTGTTCGTAGGCTGCCTTCTTTTGAAAGAGGTCATCGAGTCTTTTTTTCCAGTCGTCCATACATATCACCAATCAAGTTCGTCCATAAAAATGTGGCGAGCCGTCTATTTAAAGCGAACCTGCGTTCGACGCCTCCGCTGCGTCGCGCGAAGTTAACTAAGGCCGTTCCATCGACATAGGCGGAGACCTGCCCAAATCAAAAGCCACGCCTGTTTTTGCCGCCAGTCCGGCGACCAGTGCACCACAGCGTCCGGACTATAAGGTTGTCCCGCCGGCTACAGCTCTGCAACAGGCACCTTCGGGTCACGCGTAATATCTGCGAGCCCTTCCCAAGCTGAGCTCTTCTTCGAGCCACGCAAACACCTTAGGCCCGCGACGTGCGCCAAAAAGCTCAGAGAACTTGTCGCTGATGAGTTCAGCATCGTCGAGAGAGCTCAGATAGCAGATGAACCAGTACTTCCTGTCCCCAAAGCGGTAGCTGAAAAAGCGGTCCATGTAGATGAGATCGCTGCAGTAGTATTTGACAAAGCTTCGCCCCGTACAAACGCCGATGTCGTACCCTTTGCTCAGTATAATCGACTTGATGTTGAGCTCTTCTCTCGCGTAGTCAAAACGCTTCACGTAGGTGCTGCAGTGGAGCACGGCCACAGCATCCGCAGGGATCGTTTTCACCACCCTGAGCGTTCCGTCTGCAGCCGACCACGTCGCTTCGAGCTCGGCATAGGCGTCCAACGGGGCGTAGTAGGTGTCGCTCAAGTCCGCCGACTGGTGAATGCGATCTTTGATCAGCTGCTGGACTCTAGACAGCTGTGGCTGACGGCGCTCGTGGTCGCGCAGCGTAACGCGAAACTCAGTTATGCCAGCTTCGGTTTCCGCCATAACCCTATACGGCAAAAGACCCGGCTAATACTTAAGGATGTGAGAACAAGAAAAAAGGGAGCAGACGCTCAGTCCTCATCGAGTGAGGCGAGGTCTCCCATAGGCAGTCCGAGCTCTTGTGCCTTCAGCACCCGGCGCATTATCTTGCCGCTTCGGGTCTTCGGGAGCTTTTCCATAAACTCAATCTCGCGCGGAAACGCGTGAGCTGCCAAGTGCTTTTTAACAAACTGCGAGATGTCTTGCTTGAGGTCTTCAGACGGCATCTGTCCTGCCCGGAGGCTCACGAACGCCTTGATGATCTCGCCGCGCAGCGCGTCGGGCTTTCCGATAACGCCCGCTTCAGCGACGGCCGGGTGCTCAACAAGGGCGCTCTCCACTTCAAACGGGCCCACGCGTTCTCCCGAGGTCTTTATGACGTCGTCGACGCGACCCATGAACCAGAAGTAGTTATCCTCGTCGCGAAACGCGCTGTCGCCCGTTTTAAACCAGCCTGGAATCTCAAAGTAGCTCTTGTACTTCTCCTCGTTTCTCCAGATGCTGCGCAAGAGTGCGGGCCACGGCGGCTTGATGACAAGATTCCCCGGCTTATTCGGAGGGAGCTCATTGCCCGCATCATCGACGATCGACGCCGTGATGCTCGGAAACGGACGTCCCATTGAGCCCTCCCGAATGGACATACACGGATAGTTTGCGATGAGTATCTGACCCGTTTCAGTCATCCACCAGGTGTCGTGGATGGGCAGCCTGAACGCCTTGAGCCCCCAGCGTATTACTTCGGGGTTGAGCGGCTCACCGACGCTCGTGATGTACCGCAGGCTGCCGAAATCGAACTTGCTTGCGACGTCAAGCCCGTCTTTCATGAGGAGCCTGAGCGCCGTCGGTGCGGTGTACCAGATGGTGATCTGATAGTTGTCGATAATGCCGTACCACGTGGCAGAGTCAAACCGGCCGCTGTACGAGACCTGCGACGTGCCGTTCAGCCACGGACCCCAACACGCGTACGACGTGCCGGTCACCCATCCTGGATCCGCCGTGCACCAGTAGATATCAGACTCGGTGACGTCCTGCACGTACCGCGTCGTGATGTAGTGTCCTATCATCGCATTATGGGCGTGTACAACCCCTTTGGCTTTGCCGGTCGTTCCTGAGGTGTAGTGCATCATCACGGGGTCTTCCCGGTTCATCCACTCCGTTTGATGCGTCGTTGAGGCGTCCTTCATCTCCTCTTCGAAGCTGATCGTGCGGTCGCCGGTCAGTTCTGCACCTTCCGACTTTGCGACGATCACGTATTCGAGCTCAGGAAGGTTATCGACGATCTCGTCGACACTCGACGACTTGAGATCGGGGGTTGTAACCAGGGCCTTTGCGCCGCTGTCTTCCAGCCGGTCCATGACGGCCTCAGCCCGGAATCCTCCAAACAGTGGCCCCCAGACGGAACCGTTCTTGACCGTGCCAATGGCCGCGATGTAGAGCTCAGGGTAACGCCCCATGTACGTGAAGACACGGTCTCCCCGGGCGATGCCCAGACTCTTCAACACGTTGGCGAACTGGTTCGATAGCAGCTTTAAATCGAGGAACGTGTACTTGCGCGCGCCGTCAGGACCATCGGAGTAGAGAGCTACCTTGTTCTTCCGCCATCCCTCGGCGTGCCGGTCGATCGCCTCGTGCGCGAGGTTCACGCGGCCTGTATCGTACCACGTAAACTCTTTTTCGACGTCTTCAAAGCGAAATTCGGCGCAGGCTTGTTCATAGTTCGGCATGTTGCCTGGCCACTGCTTTTCGATGATCTCTCGGTCATTCACGGTCTTTACAGTCCATTCGTAACGGTTTGCCAATGTCCTACACCCCTTTTGAAGGCCACCTTGGTCCAGCCTTAAAGGCTAAGCGTCTAAATATCATTATTAATGATGGCTTATGCTCGCGCTGTTTTTATTTATAATTTGTGATGTTAGTAACACACGCGTTGAAAGCTAGTCGGCACGCGCGTTGGGCCGCAATGGATGCAGAATACAGTCGACGGTAGCATCTGCGGAAAAATACGTCGCCAGGCGGAGCTTCACTGCACCGTAGTAGTCACGTGGTCTTGCGCGAGCGTTTTTGGCAGATTCTTGATGCTATCTCCGGTGTTAAGAGTGTTCGAGGTGATGACGGCCAGCAGGTCAAACTGCTGACTGTTATTGTTCCCGTGTGTATCGAAATACACGTGGTCGGCGTACGTGCCGTTGACATAAGTCAGCGGGAAGTTTTGCACAATCCACGTGTCGTTCCCGGTGGGCTTCACCAGTACGTAGAGAGACGCGCCGCTCGTCATTCCTGAAAACGTGCCGGTAAGAGTGGCATCCCCCGGTTGCACCGTTGAAGGCACGCTCAGCGTCACTGATGCGTTTTGCGTCGCAGCCCGAGGGGACGCGCTAGGCGTCGGGGCGACCTGCACCTGAAACGTCGTCGTCGCGTGCGACGGCGTGTAGTCGGAATCACCGTCAAAAGAAGCCGTGAGAACGTGCTTGCCGATCGCTAAGCCTTGAGTCTCGGATATGGTCAAGTTCAACGACGCGTACCCCCATATGGTGCTCGTCGTCCCTTTGTCTACATTGTCGATAGACCAGTGGATCTCTTTGTTGTTCAAGCCTTGGCCGCGCGTCACGTTGAGCTGACACGCAAACGTTGCATATTCGCTCTGGTTGACGCTTGGTGCGCTGATCGTTAGCGTTGTCGTCGCTACGGAGGTCGATAACGGCGCGTTCGTGTTCGTTTGTTGCAGACAGCCTACGGAGACCGCGATAAGCAAAATCGAAGCTAAGACAACAAAAAGCTTCAGCATCTTCTATCACTCTCCTATTTCAGGAGATAAAGATTATGCAGACCTTGGGAGCACCATGTTTTATGTAGGTGGACGAAGAGTCTTAACGCGAGTGATCCGCTCAATCCGTGGGCTACTGAGCGGTGCTGACAGAGTATGACGCAGACCAAAAGACCTTTTGAGGTGTTGTCTCGCAACATCGGCAAGAATGTCACCGTACGGTTGAAGGGCGCGCAGGTTTTTACAGGAACGTTTTTGGGGTACGACCCGCACTGGAACATCTCTCTTGACGAAGCCGAGTTGTGCAGAAATCACCGGCGAGTGGCGTTCGGTAAGCTTATTCTGCGCGGCAACAATGTGTTATACGTCTCTGAACTAGACAAAGACTAGCGCAGTGCGCTCGGTGATGTGTAAGGCTGTTTTCGACATGAATCTTCCCGATGAAGCAATACGGTTGCTCAACGATCGCAGCGCGACTACGACGCTCGCAACGACTGCCCTTGACGGCACAATCAGCCTCGTAAGTATTCGAGGAGTGAAGGCGCCTGAGGCAAACATCATTTTGCTCGCCCAGCCGGGAGGGGCACAAATCGACCAGGAGCTCATGCGCCATATGGAGACCAACAGCTTGGTATCTATCTTGTGCGTCTCAACAAGCGGAGAGCGTGAAATCGCTTATCAAGTCATCTGCTCCGTTATAGAGTTTCAAACTACTGGTCCACTATATGAGAAGTTCCTCGATGAATTACGGGCACGTACCGTCGACCTTAAGGGGGTCTGGGTCCTCGAACCAGTTGACGTTGTTGATCGCTCTTTCAGCTTAGGCACCGAAACTCGAGCGATGTAACAAGCAGCGTGGCGCAGCGCGCCGTTGGAACGGAGAAAACGCACCCGATTAAAAAAATGAGAGGTGATGGGCACGCCATCACCAGCCGTGCCGCCTAAATCGCGTCGTGGTCTCGCTCGCCCGTCCGAATCCGCACGACCTGTTCGACATCCATTATGAATATCTTGCCGTCGCCTATTTCGCCCGTGCGTGCCGCTTTCGCTATTGTATCGACCACCTTGCTGGCAGCACCGTCGGGGATTACGATGTTGATTTCCAGCTTCGGCAGCAGGTCGATCGCGTATTCGCGACCCCGATAGATTTCGGTAATCCCCTTTTGCCGGCCGCGGCCTTTCACTTCCGTGACGGTCAAGCTGGGACAGCCGATATCGTCGAGCGCCTCTTTGATGACCTCGAGCTTATTTGGTCTGACTATAGCCATGATCTTCTTCATTTTTCACCTCTGTCAAATCCTTGCTAACGCATACGCGCCTGAGGGTTATATGTGATACGCAGCCTCGTCGTGCAGTGCCTGATCTAAGCCCTGGGCCTCTTGCTCCTCACTCACGCGCAGCCCGATGGTAAGGTCGATCGCTTTAGCGATGATCAACGTGACCACGAAGGAGTACGCAAACGTTGCGGCCACCGCCACGGCCTGTATCTCCAGCTGTCCAGGATTGCCGTACGCAAGGCCAGTTCCCGCCGCGTTAATAAATGGACTCGCGAAGATCCCGACGGCGAGTGCGCCCCAAATGCCTGAGAGCCCGTGAATGCCAAACACATCGAGCGCATCGTCGTAGCCGAGCCGCGGCTTGATGAAGGAAATCGCCGTGTAAGACACAATGGAGGTGACAAAGCCAATCACAATAGCAGCGGGGATGTTGACGAATCCCGCCGCCGGGGTGATCGCGACCAAGCCCGCGACAATGCCTGAGGCTGCGCCTAACATGGTCGCTTTGCCGAATCGAAGGTATTCGATCAGCATCCACGAGAGCATGGCGGCAGCCGCGGAGGTGTTCGTAACGATGAACGCTGAGCCGGCGAGCGGCCCGGCAGAGAGCGCGGATCCAGCGTTGAAACCAAACCACCCAAACCAAAGCAGACCGGCACCCATGATGGCATATCCGAGCTGGTGTGGCAGCATACTCCGGTCTTTTCGGCCTCTGAGCACCAAGCAGAGGGCTAGCGCCGCAACGCCGCTGTTGATGTGAACGACGGTGCCACCAGCGAAATCAAGGGCGCCGAGTTGTGCGAGCCACCCACCGCCCCATACCCAGTGAGCGACAGGAAGGTAGACAAAGGTGGCCCACAGCGGAACAAACAGCATCCACGCGCTAAACTTCATCCGTCCGATGATCGCGCCAGAGATAAGTGCTACGGTGATCGCCGCGAACGTCATTTCGAAAGCCGCGTAAACGCTCGTTGGTATCGACCCAACCAACGTATTCGATTCCACCACATTATGGAAGAAGAAGTCTCCTGGAGCGCCGATAAACCCGTGCACGTCAGGGCCAAACACCAGGGGGTATCCATAAACGAACCAGATGATGCTCACCATAGCGTACGCCGAAAAAGACAGGAAGAGGGTATTCAAGACGGTCTCTTTTTTTACGAGCCCGGCATAGAACAAGGCCAATCCAGGAATCGTCATCAACATTACGAGAGCCGTAGACATAAGCATCCACGCGGTATCTCCCGAATTGAGAACGGCAATAACCATGTGTTCCTCCGTGTTCAAATACACAATCTCACGTGTGCGGAAAGTAAGAAGTAGGAAACCTACTTCCGTCACGCAATGATATTAAACTGTATAAAAGGATTTCTATTAGCGCCGGAGGACGTGAGCGCTGAAAAAAGCTCTGTCGTTTCAGAATGAATTGGGCGGCCCAGACACGTGCGTCGAATAGAGGCCAGACTAGTTTTGTGGTGCGGTCATCAGCCGCCAAACGTGCTCGCTGACATACGGAATATGCTCGATCGTCTTCAGATCTTCAGCGCCTATCTTGTGCCTCGTATTATAGGCGTAGTCGAAGACGATGTTGGTAAGGTCATTCTCGAGTTCGGCGGTAAGGTGCGCAAGCTGCGGCAGTTCGTACCGTAACGCTGGGGTTAAAGCGACGCGAATTGCCGGCAAAAGTCCTGCGTCGTCCACGAACAGGAGTGAATCGTTAATGCAATAACCGCGTTCAGCGCAAAAGAGCCACGCGTAACTTTGCAGCTCCTTCTTCATTTTCGAAAGGACCGCTTCAAAGAGGTACCTAAGTTTCTCTACCTTCATTCTGTTTGCCTCGGTGGTAAGTTATTGGCAATCTAGCACCGCCACGTATTTAGGTTTGAGCCAATTTGAGCGTAAACAACCGAGGGAAAATCAAGGATAGCGCGAGCTACGAAGCATTCGCACGCGAAAAAGGCGACGTTACCCTCGCTACAAGACGCGAAACACTGACCTTAGCACGTCGTTGTTACTCTTCGTCGAGCCCACTGTGCTGCGAACCGGCCTGCTGGGCCAGCTCGGTGAGCTTCTCGAGCAGCAAAACGTAACCGTTCCGTATCGCATCTTGGAGACCATCACGCATGCCCACCTGATTATACTTGTACGCCACGAACCGTTGCCAGTCCCGCTCAAGAAATAGCTGATCGTCTGACAACGACGGTGCGGCGACCACGCGTTCGTAGAGTTTGGATTCTTCCACGTACTTTTCAAATCGCAAAAACTCGTCGACGAGCTGACTAAGGTCTATTTCTGGGTTCATTAACCATGAACCTGCGTACTTTGTATATAACCTTCGCTGCCGTCCAACTGCCTGGGATGCACTATGAGCCGCTACTGCAACGCGTTTAGCCAGTCCGCGCGCATAGCAATGTTTCCAGTGGAGTGCGGCGTTGGCGCTTGGGTGTTCTGTGTGCTGGATCTGCCGGTATGGACACTACAGCGCCGTTTTTTTGTCTTCTAAGCAAAAGAAAAGGTTTAAATAGGAGCTACAATCCTATTACGAGAAATGAATTGTCAAGCATCGACCTTTGAGACCGAGCTCTTTGGGCTTGAATTTGAGGAAGATTTTGAGACTTTTCTAGATCTCATTGATCTCAGAAACCCGAACTTTTCTCGATACGTAAACGAAACGAAGATCGACTGACGGTCAACGACGCGCGGATCTACTCCCGTCGTAATACGTCGAGCTTGCGTACGTGTTCGGCGCCTCAATTTTGTTGCACTAGAAACGGAGCTGCAGCACGCGACGCAAATCGGAGCTAGCTCGCACTCGAGGCTTGGCAAGAACGCTCAAACGGCACTCGAGGCTGAATTGGTCAAAGTTGTTCCCTCTGGCGCCCCGGTCGCGGTAATCTGCAAAAACGAAGTGGCGGTGCTGCTCTCGTAACTTTGGTCTCCGTAGAAACTCACCCGCACCTGATGTGCTTGGATGCCTAAGTTGTCGACGTACTCACTCGTTAGGTTCATCATCGTGGCCCCATTCTTAACTTGGCTTTTTCCAACTGACGCGCCATCAATGAACCATTCGACTGTCTTGCCATCCAAGAGCCGCCCGTTCCCATCCTTCAAGGTCGCTTGAATAGACACCGGCTCGTCGAGCGCCGTCAGAGCCGAACTCACGGAGATTTGCGATGCTTGGAGACGGTTTGATCCCTGGCTACTTGCAGTCTGATTCGGCGCACTGCCCGTGCAACCGCTGACGAGGCAGCAGCACGATAAGATGCATAGCGTTAGCACGATAGCCTTCCGCACGCTTGCTACGAAGAGCGCGGAAGACATAAATCTTCCTGTAACGACCGTTGTGCTTTGTGGTGGTTCATCTTCACTTGAGAGCGCACAGAGGGAGGGCCATTGGCCAAAAGCTCAGCCCGCTTGTAATTTGTGCGCTTCATGCACGTCGCTCACGCAGTTGGCGCTTTCAGCTCCGTAAACTCTTTTGCTATCCTGCTTGGGATCACGATACATCGTTTTTCCGTGTCATATGGCAAACCGATGACGATCTCTCCGCTATCGAGCATGGCGAGAACGTCCAAAACACCTGTTTCGATAGACAAAGGCGACCAAGCAGGAACGTAACGCTCGAAACGGTCGAATTGCTGGACGTTAATTACGACGGTTGGTACGTGGACTGAACCGTGTTTAGCGAGATCTGCTGCCTCTTCGATGTCGTCTTGGACAACTTTCCCAACGTCAATGTCGCCTATCTGAAGTCTATATTGAATCAAAGCTGCGATGATCACCAGCTTCGTCAATCGACGCCTACTCTCAGCCAACCTGTTTCGTCTCGTACTGCCTGCCATGTGCCGCCTCCGCGTGGTCGGTCAACAACGTGCGGAAACTTCTCGAATCGTGAAGCTCCTGCCGGGTTTCCTGGGTATTCCGCTCCATTATAGGGTTTAGAAAGCAATAAATATAACTCGGCCACTTTGATAAGCGGCGCAGAAGCCGAGGGGTAATCATGCGAGAAATGACGTATTACGAGCATCCTTTGGAGTACAAGAAAATTCTTGACGTTAAAAAGACCGCAACGCTGAATAAATCACTTCGGGAAGGTATGGGATCGATGAAGCAGATCCGGGCAAGCTTCGACATGCTCAATTTCCTTCCGGCTCAGCTGTACCTCCTCCCCTTAGACTCCGAAGAACCAGTTAACACCACCACCACGATAGGCAAACGCTCAAAGAAGCCGATTTCGCTCGAAACGCCAATCATGATCTCGGGAATGAGTTTTGGTGCTCTGAATAAAGAACAGAAGATCGCCCTTGCGAAAGCGTCAACACTCGCAGGCACGGCGGCAAATACCGGCGAGGGCGGTATGCTCGACGAAGAGCGAGAATCGGCTAAGTACCTCACGCTGCAATACTCGACCGGCCATTTTGGCGTCTGGGATGAACGGCTTAAACAAGCCGACATGATCGAGTTTCGGATCAGTCAGTCTGCGTACCCTGCCACAGGAAGCCTTGTTCCGGCGAGTAAAGTTACCGAACTCATCGCCAAAACGCGCGGCATTTCTGTCGGCACCGAGGCGCGAAGCCCCGCGCGGCATCCAGATGTTAATAGCGCCGAAGATCTCAAGCAGAAGATAGAGACGCTCCGAGACGCAACAGAGGGCAAGCCAGTGGGCATTAAGTTTGCGGGCGGACACGTCCAGAAAGACCTCGACGTAATCGTTTATGCGGAGCCAGACTACATCGTCGTTGACGGGTTTGGAGGGGGCAGCGGCGCCCCCCCTGGCCATATCCGAGACAACTTCGGGCTCCCCCTCATCAACTTTTTGCCCCGGGCTCATCAGTATCTCGAGGAAGTTGGGTACCGGCCACACGCGGAGCTGATCGCGGCAGGAGGATTGCGCACGTCCGGTGATTTTGCAAAGTGCTTAGCGTTAGGGGCGGACGCGGTTTACATCGCAACAGCTGCGCTCTGGGCAATGTCCTGCGAATACTACCGCATATGTGAGACCAACCAATGCCCCACCGGCACAACGACGCAGGACCCCGATCTCGTCAAGCGATTCAACATCGACCGCGGCGCCCGCAAGCTTGCTAATTTCATTCGCGTTTCAACATTGGAGCTTGCCGATATTTCGAGGGCGGTAGGCAAGGATGACGTTCACAGGTTGGACGTGCACGATTTGGTTGCTCTAACGCCCGACACGAGCGAACTTTCAGGTGCGGTTTATCCGGCGATGACGTGATTCTGCTCAGGCCTCAGAGCCGTCGCCATTGAGCCGAAATCGCGTCAAGCGCAAGCGTGCAATCCAGAGTAAGCTATGGCGGCAGCGTCGGACAAGGAATTTATAGCGATCTTCGTGTGGTAATTGTTGTCTGGTGCCAAAGCCGTTGCTTGTCGGGATTCTTCAACGTGCAATCTTTAAGTAGTCGCAGCTGCTTGGAGAAACTGGGCATCGGGCTCCGCGCGATCAGCTTGTGGCGGTTTAGCACGGAGACAGCGAGCCATCGGCGTTTAGCCGACACCCGAAAGGAGGCACTGCAGACGTGAGTGGTGAGACGGCAGTAGGCGAGCCCCAGCGGCTGGTGGCCGACGTAATCGTCGAGCAGCTCGTTGAATGGGGCGTAAAGCAGGTTTACGGAATTCCCGGCGAGACATCGCTTCAAATCGTTGATGCAATCAGGAGGAGAAGCGACCAGATACGTTTTGTGCTCGTGCGGCACGAGGAAGTCGCCGCCTTCATGGCGTCTGCTTATGCTAAGCTCACCGGCGACTTAGGAGTCTGCCTTTCCATAGCCGGGCCAGGAGCAACGAACTTGGTCACCGGGCTCTATGATGCAAAAATGGATCACGCGCCGGTGTTGGCCCTCACCGGACAAGTTGGGCTGCAGTTCTTGGGCTTGGGATCGTTCCAGGAGATCGATCAGCACGCCCTTTTTGAGGCAGTCGCCGATTTCAATGAGGTTATTGACGCACCAGAGCAAGTAACCGAGCTTCTCACGTTAGCCATGAAGCGAGCGATTGTCGGGCACGGTGTCTCTCATCTGGGCATACCAACGAACGTGCAGACGCTCTCCGTGCTTCCCAACGTGAAAACGAAGCCGAAAGAGGGACGATTGCCCGATTTGCGACTCATGCCTCATCCTCAGCTGATTGCCGTCGCAGCGAATGCGATTGATGTGGCAGAACGGCCTGTCTTGATCGTTGGATACGGTGCTCGAGGACAAAGAGACTCTGTCTTACGACTAGCGGAAAAGATCGATGCTCCAGTTGCCACGACCTACAAAGCCAAAGGCATCATTCCAGAGGATCACGCTCTCGCCCTAGGCGTAATGGGGAACATCGGCACCGATCCCGCGAAGAGGGTGGTGTTTGGCGCGGATTTGCTGATCACTGTTGGATGCTCCTATTCAGATAACACCGCCGTGCCGTCGTACATACCGCAAGTTCAAATTGACCTTGAGCCAATCATGATTGGGCGGAAGTTCCCCGTGAGCGTCGGACTCGTCGGAGACGCGGCGATGGTACTGCCTGCGTTGCACGAGAAAGTGAGTGATAAGCACGCGGATGGCTACTTGGATCAGGTGGCCCGCATCAAGAAACGCTGGGAGCAAAAAAAGCAGCAAGAAATCGCTTCAGACGCATCCCCTGTGCGAGGGCCACAAATAATGGACGCGCTGCAAGAGGTTATCGATCGTGATGCCATCATTGCAAACGATGTCGGAGATAATACGCTCTGGTTTGCGCGCAACTTCGTGGCAACAGATCAAGAAATCTTAATATCCGGATATGTCGCCTCTATGGGGTTTGGCCTGCCCGCAGCGCTGGCTGCACAACTAGTGTGCCCTGCCCGCCAAGTGGTCTGTACGACCGGCGACGGGGGCTTCACGATGGTAATGGGCGATTTCGCCACTGCCGTAGCTAACGAGCTGCCCCTAACCGTTGTATTGCTCGACAACGCCAAGCTCGCCATGATTGAACACGAGCAGGATGAAGCCGGCGTCCCGCATTTTGCAACTGACTTGCACAGGATCGATTTTGCGCGCTATGCAGACTCCTGCGGAGGGGAAGGATTTACGGTTGACGACCCTCAAGATCTGAAAGAGGCGTTGAAAAATGCTCTCTCCGCGAAAAAAGCGACGCTTGTCGACATAATGACTGATCCCCGGCGACGATGGGCGTAATCCGTGGAGTATTGCACACACCACTGCCGTCCTAGAAAAGCAGCTGAGAATTGGCAGAGTTCTTGCATTCGTCTCTTCTTAGACGCTTGATGACCAACGTGCTGACGTGCCCAAAAAACGGTGCGACGATACGAGAGAGAGCAGACTTCAGCTCCCAGATTAGCTTCGCGCTCATAGACTCATTAGTGCGTGAGATTCCCTGTAAAGCTAGACAAACCTCATCTGGACGGAGTAGGCCGCAGAGCCGGGCGGGAATTTTCGAAATTTTGCGTTACGCCTCAGTTTAACCACCAGCGAAGGAGACCGCAACTGTAAAGATGGAAGACTTGGGCGTGAAACAGAGCGAAACTACAGTTGGACGAGGCCACCGAAAATAGTCCGAGCCGCAGTAGCTGCTGCTAGTGGCGCAGCGCTGCTCACTTCATGACGAATTCTCCGTAGGTTTTTTCCCCATTCTGCCACGTCACTTTCACGCCTTTAACTATTGCCGCTCGTGGGCCCTCTCGCAACCTTTCAATAAAACGTGCGAGGTCCTCCTCAGCGCCTGATGCTACCACCCTCACATTTCCGTCAGGCAAGTTTTGTACAAAACCAGTGAGGCCCAAATGATCAGCATATCGTTTAGTATAGAGGCGGTAGCCAACCGCCTGTACATAGCCAGACACAAGAATCTCTGCAGTTTTGTGCATGTGAATAAATGAATAGGCAATTTTAATTAATGCTTTGCCTAATAGAAATCTGCGAGTGCGAGGCGTCAAAATGTCACGAGCCCTAGTTTTGCTGTCAGCAGGCTTGGACTCGGTAGTATCCTTCAAACTCGCGTATGACGCCTATGACAGTATTAAATGCCTCACGTTCGATTACGGTCAGAAGGCGCGTAGTAAAGAAATCGAATTTGCTTCCAAAATATGCGCGACGTACCGCGTGAGCCATCACGTCATCGAATTGCCGTGGTATACGAGTTTTGGGGGAGCACTCACCGATAACAACGAACTGCCACAGCTCACCCAAGAGACGCTAGAAGACTATTCGGTAGTGCGTGAAACTGCAAAAGCCGTATGGGTGCCTGCGCGAAATGCGGTTTTTCTTTCAATTGCGACCGCATTTTGCGAAAATTATCGCTATGAAACCGTCGTCGTCGGATTTAACAAAGAGGAGGCTGAAACGTTCCCGGATAACTCGGCCGATTTCGTGGCTTCTTTCAACCGTGTGTTGCAATATGCTGCTCTAGAACAGGTAGAAATTGTTGCTCCGCTTATAGAATACGACAAAACAGAGATCGCGGCACTCGGCTTGCGCATCGGAGCGCCTCTCGAATGGTCTTGGTCGTGCTACGCCGCCGAAGACGTCCCGTGTCGTGTTTGCGAGTCCTGTCTCCGCAGACGCCGCGCCTTTCAGGACTTGAACAAAGAAGACCCGCTGCTCAAACGGCTAGGTTATATCTAATTCGTGCCGGCAAAAATGGTAGCGACAGCAAGCGTTTTTGAAGTGTTCAACTCGATGCAAGGAGAGGGGCCTTATATCGGAACGCGCCAAGTTTTCGTCAGATTCCAAGGCTGTCCGCTTACGTGCGTTTATTGTGATTCAGCATCCGCGAGACCTGTCGAGAGCGGAAGTCGAGTGAGGTGCAACACCGCGCATCAACTTCAGAATCCGATTTCAGCGAACAATCTCGCCAAAATTGTGGAAAGCTTGTGGACCCCAGCGACAACGCATCTTAGCTTGACTGGCGGCGAACCCTTGCTATATACAGAGTTCATCTTAGAGCTCGCGCAAGAGCTGCCCAAACCTCTGTATCTTGAGACGAACGGAATGGATTCGCGCGGCGCGATGCGCCTCAAACACGCAGTGGATGTTGCTGCGTGCGATGTAAAACTGCCCGAACACGGCGCTAGCCCCACCTATCATTTATTGCTTCGAGAAGAGTTACGCACCATCGAAGCATTCTGCCTTTCGGACACTGACGTTTTTGTGAAAATCGTTGTACTGAAGCAAACTTCGAGCGAGATGATTGACTTCGTCGCGCAGCGCCTCGCGGATATCAGCACCGATCTACTTCTGGTGCTGCAGCCAGTTACTCATACGCTTCGCGCTGTTCCGCCGGATGGCGGGCAGCTCTTTCGGCTGATGGATGTTGCTGCTAGGCATTTAAGTCAGGTAAGGATCATACCGCAAGTGCACAAGCTACTGGGGCTGGCGTGAAGCGTATGCTAGGGTATAGCACGGACCACTGGGAACATCCACGCGCCGAAGATAGAGACAGCTACAGCTCCCCCTCAACACCTGAATTTGCGGCGGCCGCACGGGCACTAGATCGATTAATAGAAAAAGCGCGACGTTTCTATCAATCAGGTGATTATGAAGAAGTAATTCTAAACGCTCACCGGATTAAAGAATTGTACCAGCTCTGCCTTCAAGATGAATATAGGAGTCGAGGACGCTTTGCTTTCAACCCAGCCTTGCGAACTCAGATCGAGAAAAACGCGGACTCGCTAGATTACTGGTGGGACTCAGGCATCATCGCTTTTCAGAAGATCAAGATCACCCCCGAAATCGCAAGAATTGCCTTGACGGTGTCAGAGGAGATGCGTGATTATGTCGCAACTTATGTCAACGACCGCACCGCGGCTGCATCATATTCCACACAAGCCACTCGCGACCGCTCCCTTTATGACGCCCGCCATGACACCGAGCGGATTAGCGCCCCTCGCCCCGCCTATCCGGTCGTTAAAGGCGGATTGGATATAGATGATAAAGATCTCTTGTATTTAGCCCGTCCGAGTATTTTGGGTTGCACGCTGAAACATAAGGGACTTGTGCTGCTACTAATAGTCCTCCTTTTCGGGTCTTTCTTTGTCCAGAGCCTCATAAACGTCAGCTTGATCGCAACCGCGCTTAGGGGGGCTGCAGTGTTGCTTTTTCTCTTCGTCGCCGCTCGAACCACCCTTACCGTTTATTCGGAAAGATACGGAATCACCTCGCGTGATATATCCATTGAAAAAGGTTTTTTTTTGAAGAAAACAGCAGTGATCCCGCTCAATCGGGTTGCGAAGCACGCAAAGCAACAGAGCTTCTTTGAAAGGTTGTTGAGGACGGGAAATCTCATTATTAAGACCACTAGTGGTCATATCATGGTGTTTAAGGAGATCTATGATCCAGAAGAGGTGGCTGCTCTAATCGCTGAGTTGCGTGGGGGCACCCGGCCGTTCAAGAATGATCGAACCTCGATGCCGCTTCGATAAGCTTTTGCACCTTCGCAAGTCGATACCCGATCAACCTAAATCCTATCTGGTCTCGTCTCGTGAAAGAGAGATTGCCGCCAGCAGCGTGTGGATGCCCACCTCCGTTGAAAAGCATTGCGATTTGGTTACTCACCGGAGCGACCGTTCTGACTGAGAATACACCATTCCCTCGCAAAATGATCTCCGTTGTTGAGTGATATTTGTCCCTAAGTCTCGCAGCCACGTCGCTTGTGTAACCGTTGCTGGTTGTGACCGCTGTACGACCGAGTAGAACTGACTTTTGGATCGCTTTGCTGATGGCTTCGCTCTTCCGACCGATTTGAAGCGCATACATTGCTTCGATCTGCGCGTCTGCAAAAGCCCCGCGCGACAGTCTTAGTGCTATCTCCTCTCGGGACTTGTCATCACTTATCGCAGTAGAGAGCACTTCAGAACGCGGGTCGTTGTTGATCCAGAAATCTCTGTCTCTCCCTATCGCTGCGATTTCCTTGGCGATCAAATCGCCATCTAGTAGGTCCGTATATACGATCTCGCACGCACATAGTTCGCGATCGACGCGCAAGTAGTCGATAACGTTCTTGATATCTTCGAAAAAACGCTCATCCCACACGTGATGGTCGCGCCACTCAACGTGCCATCCTTTGCTTTTCAACCGTGCAACAACTTCAAAAGCGCTTGTTACGCCCCCAAGATCGGAAAGGCACAACGTCAGGTTCGTCGTTTTTTCGGCCTGAGCGAGAAGCTCCAAGTAAGAGCTGTAATCTTGGACTGACGAAAAGATCGTAAACACATTTCCATATCTTCGCTTAAAAAGTGCGTCACAGCATACCGCGTCTAGATCAGTGTGCGTCAAGTGAACTATGTGCCCGTCAAACCGGCTCAAGCCTCTGAGAACCTGTCTGTTAACTCTTGCGCACATGAATCTAGGACTCCGCGCTGTTCACGAAAGCAGGGACCTCTTATACGTAGGGGCAAGGTCGGACGAACCTGACGGCGTACGTTGCTTCATCTGCTTGGGAATACGGCGTAACCAAGATTGTGGCTCCTGACGAGTGGTTCTGCGAGATGGCGTCTCGCAGACGGGGTGACCTCATACGCGCCAGGCGCAACTTCTCTTCTTATCGACATTTGATCTCTAACTCTAACATGTTTGACCGCCTTGCACTTTGAGCACTTGTATCCCTTATCGCGCCCAAGCGACTTCATGCTTTTGTTGCAGCAGATAGGATTCCCGATTTTATATTGATCGCAGAGTTCCACAACTCGCAATTTCTCTAAGTGCAGGCAGTTTTTGACGTAGCTGCCTTGGACCACCACCTTGTCGCCGACACGCAACGCGCGGACCGTGGTTCGGAATTGCTTAGTGGGTTCGAAAGCGACGCATAGTAGCTTGCCACTGTTGTCCCCTACTGCGACAAATGTATGGCCCCCTGTTATTGTCCACGGTGCGCTGGTTACCACTGCAGTCACCTTGTAGGAGCGGCCTTCTTCCAACTCTCGAATTTGAGCGGGTCGAACGTGTGCATCTGTCCCTTGATTAGTCCTGTAAAGCGTTAGATGCTCAAATGGTTCTGAGATAATTTTGCTGTGCGCCATGAGTATTTGGTGGGGGTCATCTCCCCTGATTCCATAAAGTATAGGATCTGAAGAGTGTGGAGCACATATAACTGCTTCATCGTTTCGATCGAGCGTATCCCACGTGTAGGGGTAAGTAGCCGCGTCAGCATGCCAAACTGATTGCACATTTATGCAACGTTTTTTCGCAAAATTCTTCTCAAAACGATACGCAATAAGTTCGTACGAAGAGCAGCTTTCAACCGTCGCGCCGATCGCAGCAAGCGCCCCTATTAAGCCTCTACCGCTCTTAAATGATAAAAAATCCAACCTGTGCCTTTCGATCAGTCCGGTTGCCTCTTCCAAGCAGAGCTCTGCGTGCATAGCGTCGCGCGCGAAGCGCTGGATATCTTCTGGAATTACATCATCATCAAAAAAAACAGCCCCAGGATGTGTATTGGCATCATCAAGGTGCGCCATTCGTTCGATGTGCTTTCGCACGATATCTTGAACGTCATACGAATGTCTGATCGAGATACAAATTGAGGCGTTTCCTCTGGTCTTAAATCGTATTGTCGGATTGAGCCGCACTAAACGAAGCTGAATGATCTCATTTAGCTCTTGCTCGAGCGCTTTTTTTAACAAAGTGCCCAAATAAGTGGTGCACATCCCGCGCTTTGAATCAGTATCGTCGATTCCGATAAGCATGCCAGCGAGCGCCTCATTTTTTTATCGATAGAAGTATATAAGTATCTTTTTGAACATGTTATTCGAGGTAGGGTAGATCCGCAAGCTCTAGCGGCTTGCAATCATCTAGGAGAACCCCGATAATGCGCCAGGATCTGTTAGCTGAAGAAGCTGCTAAGGTGCTACACACAGCAGGCTTCGTAACGTCGAAGAGATGTGACGTTCGCTCTAGATGCTTCGATATCACTGCTAGGAGGGGCTCAATTCTACTTTTCTTGAAGATGTTGTCAAACATCGACGGCCTAAGTGAAGAAACAGCCTTTGAACTGAAGAAACTTGCAGAGTGCTTCTATGCCTCGCCTTTGCTTGTCGGCGAGAAAGCTCGAAATCACGAACTCCAGGAGGGTGCGGTGTATGT
>Ga0116107_1000825_pt1 | contig 21462 bp, 19 predicted proteins | sample June2015DPH_6_10_FD_88969 | JGI IMG/M metagenome (GOLD analysis project Ga0116107, IMG submission 88969) | Peatland microbial communities from SPRUCE experiment site at the Marcell Experimental Forest, Minnesota, USA - June2015DPH_6_100 | ecosystem: Environmental > Terrestrial > Soil > Wetlands... | reverse complement strand
GGGCCGCCAGGCCGGGGCGCCGGCGCACCCGGCGCCACCGCCGGCGGCGCGGCGGAGGCCGGGGCGTGGAAAAAGACAACCTTGGGGGGGGGGGGCAAAGGCCCCTGGGCGCCGACAAACTCTCCCCCCAAACCCCCCCCCCAACCCCCATAAGAGTGGCAGGGGAAGGCGCAGCCTTTGGCCCCACTCTCCCTGCTAAAGGAGGAATTTTCAATGAGCGATTACTATGTATATGTTTACATCGATCCTCGTAACAACGAGGAATTCTACTATGGAAAGGGCTCTGGCTCCCGCAAGGGCGTACACTTGAAGGACGTATCAGATTCAGCCAAGGCCAAGCGAATTGATGAGATAAAAAAAGAAGCTATTGAACCAATCATCCGCGTGATTGCCCGTGGGTTAAGTGAGAAAGAAGCACTGTTGGTTGAGAAAACACTGCTATGGAAACTGGGAAAATGGACAACAAACATTGCTTCAGGACATTTCGCAGATAAGTTCCGCCCCCATAACACCCTCCATAAAGAGTTGTCAGGCTTTGATTATCAGAATGGCTTATATTATTACAACATTGGCGAAGGCCCCCACAGGAATTGGGATGATTACAAAAAATTTGGTTTTATCTCAGCCGGGCAAGGCACGCGGTGGAGAGATGCCATGCTTGGCTTTAATCCCGGAGATATTTTCGCGGCATATCTAAAGAAAAAGGGCTTTGTTGGCATCGGTCGAATCGAAACAAAGGCAAAAATGATCCGGGACATCAGAATTGGTAGTAAATCAATCCTGGGCTTGCCACTTCGCTGCAACAATATGGGCGAAAACAGCGATAATAGCGAGCTATCCGAATACGTTTGTCTTGTTAAATGGGTAAAAGCAGTCCCAAGGGATGAAGCGAAAAGGCAATCAACTCCGAAACTCTATACGACGACACATGTGCGGGCTTCTCTCGATGGGCAGCCAGAGACACTCTCATTCCTCGAAGACCAGTTCGGAATCAACATAAGAGAGTTGGTTAAATAATCCTGGATCAGTATTTTTTTACCGAAAACCGAAAACCGAAAACCATCATCATGCGATATTCTATAATTAAAGAGATCGCCGCGGTAGTCGGCCCGGAGCACCTCCTCACCGCTCCCGAGGACTGCTGGACCTACGCCTATGACGCCACCGACCAGGCCCGGATGCCGGAGGCCGTAGTCTTTCCCGGCTCGGCGGCGGAGATCTCCCAAATCTTGCGCCTGGCCAACGAGCATCGCTTTCCGGTCACTCCCCGGGGGGCGGGCAGCGGCCGCAGCGGCGGCGCCGTGCCCATAGCCGGCGGCGTGGTCCTGGTCCTCACCCGCCTGAATCGCATCCTGGAGATTGCCCGCGCCGACCTGGTGGCAGTGGTGGAGCCCGGGGTGGTCCTGGGGAGACTCAAGGCCGCGGTGGCGGCCCAGGGCCTCTACTATCCGCCGGACCCGTCCAGCGCCGACTTCTGCACCATCGGCGGCAACGTGGCCGAGTGCGCCGGGGGCGCGGTGGCGGTGCAATACGGGGTCACCCGGGACTACGTCCTGGGGATTACCGTGGTCCTGCCCACCGGCGAAATCATCGATGCCGGCAGCCGCACCATGAAAGGGGTGGTGGGCTACGACCTCACCCGGCTGTTTTTGGGCTCCGAAGGCACCCTGGGGGTGATCTCCCGCATCATCCTCAAACTGGTGCCCAGGCCCGCGGCCCGGCAGACCCTGGCCGCGGGCTTCGAAACCCTTACGGCCGCCGCCCGGGCGGTGAGCCAAATCCTCACCGCCGGTCTCGTCCCCACCGCCCTGGAACTCCTGGACCGGGTGACCCTGGGTTGCGTCCGGGAGATGCTGCCCTTCCAGGTTCCCGGCGAAGCCGCGGCCCTGCTGCTGGTGGCGGTGGACGGCCACCCCCATGACGTGGAAGAACGGGCCGCCGGCATCGCCCGCTTCTGCCAGGAGCAGGGCGCCCGGCCCGTCCTCCGGGCCAGAAGCGTCACCGAAGCAGAGGACCTCTGGAAGGCCCGCCAGGTCATCTCGCCGGCCCTCCTCAAGGTGAAGCCCCAAAAAGTGAGTGAAGACGTGGTGGTGCCCCTTAGCGTCATTCCAGACTTGATCGAAGGCCTACAAAAAATTTCACGGCGGCGAGGCCTGCTCATCCCCTGTTACGGCCACGCCGGGGACGGCAACCTCCACGTCAACCTCCTCTATGACCGCAAGATCGACCGGGAACGGCAAGCGGTCAGGGCCACCGTGGAGGATATCTTTGCCCTGGTGCGGGAACTGCGCGGCACCCTCTCGGGGGAGCACGGCATCGGCCTCACCAAGGCCCCATACCTCGGGATGGAGCTTTCCCAGGCGGCCATTGCCTTGCAACAACGCCTCAAGCGGGCCTTCGACCCCCATGACATCATGAACCCGGGGAAGATCTTCCCGGGCTCCCGGGGCCGCTGAGGGAATGTTGCCCGAAAACCTGGGGCGGCCCATAAGCCGGAGAGTCTCCTTTAGAGGTTCCAAGCATTTCTGAAAGATGAAGACCAGGTTAGCAATTTTTATTCCTTTACAAAATTTTCACAATCGCATACATTAAAACCCAAAAAACCGTGGACCAAATATTGAAGGAGGATATCTCGGCATGGCCACTATAGAATTCAAGGGGAAGACTTTCTCGGTAGACGAAGACGGCTTCCTGGAAAACCTGGACCAATGGTCCCAGGAATGGGTGGATTACGTGAAGGATTCCGAGGGCATCTCGGAACTCACCGAGGAGCATTGGAAGGTTATCCACATGCTCCAGGACTATTACAAGAAGAACGGCATCGCCCCCATGGTGCGGATCCTTTCCAAGGTGACAGGTTATAAACTGAAACATATTTATGAGTTGTTTCCCTCGGGACCGGGCAAAGGCGCTTGTAAGATGGCAGGATTGGCGAAACCCACCGGTTGCGTCTAGGCTAATTCCTCCTTTTCCATAAGAGCATAGGTCAGAGCAGATTCCCCCACCAGGGAATCTGCTCTGCGTGTTAAGATCTGGCTAGCAGCGAAGATTCGTTTGACATTGGCCTCGTTTCCCTTTACATTCCCACGATAGAGTCATTTAATTCCAATCCCAAAGCCAGTCGCTCCAGCTAGCTGACCGCAGCGAGACGGCCTGGCGTGAACCCTTGATTTACCGGCTGTTCTTGGAATAATGGCAAGAGGAGATGCCCATGGCGCATCCCATGAACAAGATTCTCTTTATAGAACCCCGGGCCCCCCGGGAACATATCTTCAGCCGGGTGACCATTCCTCGCCTGGGTTCGCTGCTCCTGGGCACCATCCTGCAGCGCCAGGGGCGGGAGGTCAAGGTGGTGGTCGAAGATATGGCCGCCCCGGACTACGGGACCCTGGATTTTAAACCGGACCTGGTCTGCATCTCCAGCATCTCCTCCACCGCCCCCCGGGCCTATGAGTTGGCGGATTTTTACCGGGGCCGCGGCACGCCGGTGGTCCTGGGCGGGGCCCATCCCAGTTTTCTGCCCCTGGAAGGCATGGAACACGCGGACTACGTCATCTGCGGCGAGGGCGAAGGGGCTTTGCCGGAACTGGTGGCCGCCTTGGAAAACGACGGCGACCCGAACGCCATTCAGAACCTCTGCTTTCGCCAGGGGGACGCCATCCGCCAGAATCCCTGGCGCCCCATGGTGGAGGACCTGGATGCCCTGCCCATTCCCGATTATGGCCTGATCCACGGCAGGAAGCCCCGGCGGCGCCTGCCCGTCGTCTCCATCTCCACGTCCCGGGGCTGCCCCTTCAACTGCAGCTTCTGTTCGGTGATCCTCATGTTCGGCCGCAAATACCGAGTCCACTCGGTGGACCGCATCATGGAGGAGATCCGGCAAAATGGGTTCCAGGGCCTGCACATCTTCTTTTGTGACGACAATTTCACGGCCAACCGGGCCCGCACCAAGGAATTGTGCGAGCGCATCCTCCAAGAAAATCTGAAGATCGAATGGAGCGCCCAGGTGCGGGTGGAGGCGGCCAGGGACCCGGAACTCCTGGATCTCATGGCCCGCAGCGGCTGCTTCGCGGTCTTCGTGGGCCTGGAATCCATCAATCCGGCCACCCTGAAGGCCTACAACAAATCCCAGACGGTGGAGGGAATCAAGGAGGCGGTGGTCAATTTTCACCGTTTCGGCATCAATGTCCACGGCATGTTCGTCTTTGGCGCCGAAGAGGACCATTACCAGGTGATCCGGGACACCGTCAAGATCTCCCGGCAATTGAACCTGGACTCCCTGCAATATCTGATCCTGACGCCGGTGCCGGGCACCCCCTTCTACCAGGAGATGGAGGCGCAAAACCGGATCATCTGCCGGGACTGGAGCCAGTACGACGGCCTCCACACCGTATTCCAGCCCCGCCAGTTCTCTCCCTTTGAGCTGCAAATGGAGACCAACCGGGCCATGAAGAAGTTTTACTCCTGGCCCTCGGTGGTCAGGCGTCTCATCACCCTGGACCTGTTCTACGCCAAGCTCAAGGCCTACGCCCGCATCCTGTTGTGGAAATCCAACGCCCGGCGGAACCGCTACTTCCAGCAGCTCAGGGAGCAATTATTCACCCGGGCCCGTCAACTTCGCCACCGGCGCCCCAGCGGCCACCAGCTGCCCCGGGTCGGCATCCCGGCGGCCATCTGGAACCTGAGCCCCTGGGAGAGCCGTCCCCGGGAATTCCTGCTGCACTTTCTGAAACACCTGGGGGTGGAGGTGGTGCAGGATGCCGGCGATGCCCCGGAGGGAACCGGCCCCCTGGCCGCGGTCAAGGGCGAAATTGTCCGGCTGCAGGAAAAGGCCGATCTGGTGCTGCTGCCCATGTGGCAGGGCCTGGGAGAGGCAGCCCAGAAGTTGAAGGAGTTGCCCCAGGAACTGGCTCAGGGGACCATGGCCCGGTTCATGGCCCTGGAATTCAGCCCCGCCTCCTTCTACACCGCCTGCATGGAACTGGGCCTCTGCTTCCGGAAGCGCCTTTCGGGCGTCCGCCGCATCTACTTCCAGACCCTGGCGGAGGTAGGCGGCAAGATTTAAGAAGGGCAGAATTGGAATAAATCGGGAAAAGCCGTCCCGTCGGTTCGGCTTATCCCGATTTTTTTATGCCTGCATCTGCTCGCTAAGCGGATCGGACGGGCCGTTCATCCCTCCCACTCCTTCCCGGGTTCCAAGCCGTAAGCCTTAAGTTTCCGGTAGAGGTGGGAGCGCTCCAGGCCGATCTTCTCCGCCAGCAGGCTGACGTTGCCCTTGCACTCCGACAATTTGCGCCGCAAGAACTGCTTCTCAAAGAGGGCCCGGGCCTCCCGGAAGGAGGGCACCTGGAGAAAGGGGTCGATAAAGTCGTAATCGGCCGCCGGCTCTTGCCCGGAGGCGGCCAGGGGCAGATCGGCCACGTCCACCAAATTGAAGGGGCTGAGGATGGCCAGGCGGAAGACGAAGTTCTTCAGCTCCCGGACGTTCCCCGGCCAGGGCATGGCGGCCAGGGCCTCCAGGACCGCGGGGGTGAAGGTCTTGGCCGGGGCGCCGTTCTCCTGGGAGAGTTCCTGGAGGAAGTGGGCCGCCAGCAGGGGGGTGTCCTCCCGGCGCTCCCGCAGGGGCGGCACGTTGAGGGGAATGACGTTGATGCGGTGATAGAGGTCTTCCCGAAACCGCCCCTTGGCGATCTCCTCTTCCAGGTTCTTATTGGTGGCGGCCAGCACCCGCACGTCCACCTGGATGGGGCGGCCTCCCCCTACCCGCTCGAAGCGCTGCTCCTCCAAGATACGCAGAATCTTGGCCTGGGTCTTCAGGCTCATATCGCCGATCTCATCCAGGAACAGGGTGCCTTCATGGGCCAGGTCGAACTTGCCCCGGCGCCGGCTGGAAGCCCCGGTGAAGGCCCCCTTTTCGTGGCCGAAGAGCTCGCTTTCGATGAGGTCTTCGGGGATGGCGGCGCAGTTCACCTCCACCAGGGGCTGGTGAGAGCGGCGGCTCAGGGCATGCAGGGCCCGGGCCACCAGCTCCTTACCGGTGCCGTTTTCGCCAATGATGAGCACCGCGGCGTTGGTGGGGGCCACCAGGGCCAATTTCTCTCGAAGACGGCTGATGGCGGCGCTTTCACCGATGATCTCCTTGACCGGGGCCCGCTGTTGCCGCAGGCGCCGGTTCTCTTCGGCGAGCCGGGCCCACTCCAGGGCGTTGCGCACCGATAGCAGGATCTTGTCGGCGTTGGGCGGCTTTTCGATGAAATCGAAGGCCCCCAGACGGGTAGCCTTGACGGCGTTCTCCACCGAGCCGTAGGCGGAGACCATAATCACCGGCAGCAGGGGGTGCTGCCTTTTCAGCTCGGTAAGCGCCTCCAGGCCGTCCAGGCCCGGTAAGGCAATATCCAGGAGGACCAGGTCGGGGGCCTCGGCCGCCACCATTTTGAGGGCGGTTTCCCCGTCCAGGGCAGTGAGCACCTCGAAGCCCTCGTCTTGCAAGAGCCCTGCCACCGCTCGCAGAATCTGGGGCTCGTCGTCAACTACCAGCAAGGTTCCCGGCATAATCGGCCCTGTGCATGGGAAAGTCAATGATGAATTTGGTCCCCCGGGGGACATTGTCTTCCACCCGGATATGGCCCTGGTGCTCGGCCACGATGGAATTGACGATGGCCAGGCCCAAACCGGTGCCGCCCCGCTTAGTGGAGAAGTAGGGCTCAAAGATCCGCACCTTGTCACGGTCCGGGACGCCCCTGCCGGTGTCAGCCACGCTGAGTTCCACCCTGCCGTCGGCCGGAGTTCTCCGTATAGAGACCATGATAGTCCCGACCCCGTCAATGGAGGCCAGGGCGTTATCCAGTAAATTGAGGAGCAGCCGCTTCACTTGCTCACGGTCCAGGAGCACGGGGGGCAGCTGGGGGTCGGGGTGAAATTCCAGGGCCACCCGGGGCTGAAATTCCCGATAGAGGATCACGGTCTCCTGGACCAGGGCGTTAAAATCCTGGGGGGCCAGGGTCAGTTGGGGCAGGCGGGCGAAGAGGGCAAAGTTATTTACCAGGTTCTGAAGTTCCTCCACCTGGTTGACGATGATCTGGGTGCATTCCTGGAAGACCCGGCCGTCCTCCCCGAAGCGGTCGGCGTAGCGCCGCTGCAAGCGCTGGGCCGCCAGCTTGAGGGGGGTCAGGGGATTCTTTACTTCATGGGCAATCCGGCGCGCCACCTCTCGCCAGGCTGCCAGCCGCTGGGCCCGCTCCAGTTCCGTCAGATCTTCGAAGACTATGACCACTCCCAGGTCGCGGCCGGCTTCATCCTTGAGCACTGTGGTTTTGAGCAACAGATAAAGGGTCTGGTTGGGCAGGATCAGATGCAGGGACTTCTCCACCGTGCCCCGGGCCGCGGCGCGGGCCGCGGCCACCACCTCGACCATGCGGTGGTATGCAGCCGGGGGCAGCAGCACCCGGGCCTCCTGGCCCAACACCTCCTCCCTTTTCAGGCGCAACATCTGGGCGGCGGAGTCGTTGATCATGGTGACCTTGCCCGCGGCGTCCAGGGCGATGACCCCCGCGGCCACGTTTTTCAGGAGGATCTCCATGTCCCGCTTCTGGGTGGAGATGAGTTCGTGGGATACGCTCAACTGCCGGTAGGCGGCGGCCAACTGCGCCCTACCCTGCTGCAGGTCCTGGGTCATCTTGTTGAAGGATTGCACCAGAAAGCCGATTTCGTCCCGCCCTTCCTGGTGAATCTGGAAGTCGTAGTCCCCTCCCGCCACTTTCAGGGCGCCCTCGGCCAGTTCCCGGATGGGGGTGGTTAACTCCCGGGCCATGTAAAACCCCAGCCAGATGGCGGCCATCATGGTAATTAAGGTGACGATGATCAGGCCCAGGTAATGGCTCACCTTCAGCGGGCTGAATTGCAAGAGGCGCTGGCGCAGCTCTTGAAGGCTGCGTTCCGCGGCGGCGACCCGCAGCAGGTGAGTTTCGGGAATGGCCTGGCGCACCAGCAGGTAGCCTTGGACCTCGCCGGCGGCGTCGGCCACCGGCGTCAGGAAACTCAGGACTTCCTGTTTGCCGAGCTTCTGGTGGAGGACCGCCTCCGTCGGGGTCTCTGTGACCCCGGGGGCCGGCCTCGCCAGTTCCCGGGCCCCACGCATTTGGGGATCGTAGCTGCCAGCCAGCGGCGCCCCATGGCGGTCCAGGACCTCCAGGCCGGTAAGGTGATAATCGGCACGACGCCGCTGGACGAAGGATTGAAGGTAATCTCGATCCCCGCCGGCCAAACCGCCACCTTCCTTCAATTCCTCAGCAAACATGCGGCCATAGGCCTTGAGGTTGTCCTCCACCTCCAGGGAGAAGGTGCGGGTCAGACCGATGGCCTTGTCCAGGGACTCCTCCACCTGCCGGTCCCAGGAGTAATCCACCTGGCTGGAGAGGAGCTGCCAGGCCATGAAAATGAGGAACAGGGTGGGGAGCAAGGTGAGGCTGATGAAGGTGAGGACCAGGCGGGTGCGCAGCCGGGAGCCGAAGACCTTGCGGCGCCGCTCCAGGAAGAGTTTGGCCAGGTGGCGGAAGATGAGAAAGGTGAAGAGCAGCAGCAGAAAGGCGTTGATATTCAGGAGGCCAAAGGCCAGGAGACTGCCGGCCACCGGTTGGCCACCCTGGTGCACCAGGCGCACTTCCAGGGTAGTTATGGCCACTACCAGCGCCAGGGTGAGGGCGATGAGGGCTCGTTCCCGCCGGCGCTTGCGAGATTCCCTGAGTTGTTCCGAAGTGGGAGCGCGGTTAGTTTGCATCAGCCTCTCAGCGGCAACCTGACGGTGAAGGTGCTGCCGGCCTCCGGAGTCGTTTCCACATCGATGGTGCCGCCGTGGTCGGTGATGATCTTGTGGACCACTGCCAGTCCCAAACCGGTGCCTTTTTCCTTGGTGGTGAAAAAAGGGTGAAAGATCTTGCTCTTGACTTCCGGAGTCATGCCTTTTCCGGTGTCCCGGATGGAAAACCATACCTGGCCTTTCTTAGAGGCGCTGGCCAGGATGATGCGGCCATCGGGGCCGCTGGTGGCCTCCATGGCGTTCTTGAGGAGGTTGAGCACTACCTGATTGAGCTGGGTGGGGTCGGCTTCGATCGAGGGCAGGTGGGAGTCCAGCCGCTCTTCCAGGTTGACGCCCTTGTCCTCGGCAGCCGGACCCATCAAGGCCTGGACCTCCCGGATAATTTCATTCAGGTTGACGCGGTGCTTTAGAGGAGGCACTGGCCGCAAAAAATCCCGCAAATCGCCGAGGAACGACTCCAGGCGATTGACTTCCTCTTGGATGACCCGGAGTTTCTCCCGGTGGGCGGGATCGGTAAGACGCCGCTCCACCTGGCCGGCCAGGCCGCCGATAACCATGAGGGGATTCTTGATTTCATGGCTGACGTAGGCCGCGGCTTCGCCCACCGCGGCAAAGCGCTCCGAATGCATCAGGTGCTCATGGGAATCCACCAGCTCCCTGGTCTTGATCTTCACCTGGCGGGTCAAGGCCCTGTTAAAGGCCAGGGCGCAAGCGATCAAGACGCCGCTGGCCAGCACCACCACCGCCAGGAACAGACCCGCCAGAAACAGCTCCTGGTGCAGCACCTCCTGCACTTCGCCGGAGACTTCCTCCACCGGGGAAACCACCGCCACACCCCAAAGGTTGTGGCCCGGATCCTCCAGGTCGGTCGCCCCGGAGATCAAGCCCTTGGTGAAGGTGATGGGGGTGTAGGCCGCCAGCTTGGGCATCAGCCCCACCTTTTGACGGTGCCAGCCGGAGTCGTATTCCGTCATCCCCTCCTTGCCCGCCATAAGAGCGGCGTTGAGTTCCCGCAAGCCCCGGAAGACGATCTCGGGATTACGGGCCATGCGGACCTGCATGGCATCGTGGCCCACAAAATCCTTTTCATAATGGGCCAGGAAGATCTGGTCCTGATCGATGATCCAGGCATAGCCCGTCTGGCCGGAGCGCACCCCGGAAGTCGCCTTTTCACAGATGAAGACCGGATCCAGGAGAAATTCCACCACCCCGGAAAAGACCTGATCCCTTCCCCAATAAAGGGGGGTGAGGAAACGCATGACCCGGCGCCCCTTCCAGGGGGGATCGGCATAGTCGAAAGTCTTGCTCAGAAAGAGGCGGCCGCGATGGGCCGGGTCACGAGCCCACCGCAGATAAGCGGCAGGCAGCGCCGGGTACCCGGCCGGCAGAGGCGAGGCCCCGACGCTAAGGTCCTGCACCTCCTGCCCGGCGGCGTTGTAACGGCGGATATCCAGGATGCCGAAGCGCCGGTGCCGGCCAAACCTTTCCGCCATGACGTCGTTCAGCTCCCGCTCCCGGGGCAGGGCGCTTTGAAATAATCCGGCATAGCCCATGAGGGCGCTCTCCAGAAGGTCGAAATAGGATTCCACATTGTCGCCAATCTTCCGGGCCAGCATCAGTTGCTGCTGGTTGAACTGGTCTTTCAGGATAACTTCTACTTTCTGATTGAGTTTCTGCCAGGAGGAATAGAAGAGAAGGGTGAGGACCGCGGCGACGGTCAGGATGAGGCTAATAGTCAATCGCAGGGAGATGGCTCCCAGGGTCCGGCTGGCTTTCATCCTGGTATAATCCCTTAAACTTTATATGTTTATCATTCTTGCCGGACCTTGGCAAGCATGGGCTGGGAGGGATTGGCTCAGGGTGGCGTGAGGCTCCATATGGGGACGGAAAGAAAAGGCAGGCGGAACCTGAATATCAGGCAGATGTGCTGAAACAGTGTACGGGTAAATCGGGGTATTCCGGTTGATGTCCTGATTGTTAACCTGGATCTAAAAATTATCCATGCCACTACCGGCCACTGATCACTGACCACTGTCCTTACCGGCCTTTTCCTGCTTGCAGGCCTCCCAGATGGCCTCCATCTCTTCAAGGGTGGCGGTCTCCGGGGTCTTACCTGCCTTGGCCAGGGTGCGCTCCACCACGTGAAACCGTTTGATGAACTTGTAGATGGTGCGCCTAAGGGCCCTCTCGGAATCGAGGTTCAGGAAGCGGGCCACGTTTACCAGGGAAAAGAGGAGATCCCCCAGCTCTTCCTCCCGGGCGGGGTTGGCAGGGCCCATGAGGGCCTGACGGAATTCTTGCCATTCTTCCTCCACCTTGTCCAGGGCCCCCTGCACCTGGGGCCAGTCGAAGCCCAGGCGAGCCGCGGCCTCCCCCAGGCGGTGGGCCTGAACCAGGGCGGGCAGCGCCGGCGACACCTTGCCCAGGGCGCCCGGGGCCACTTTGCCCTCCCGGGCCTTGGCCTGTTGCCAGAGGCGCCGCAGGTCCTCCTGGGTCTTGGCCTCTTCACCCTTGAAGACATGGGGATGGCGGTGGATCATCTTGGCGGCGATCCCGGCCACCACCTCCACCAGGGAAAAGTCGCCCCGCTCCTGGTAAAGGTCGCTTAAGAAGACCAGGTGCAGCAGCAGGTCTCCCAACTCCTCCTTGATCTTCTCGGGGTCGCCGCTGTCCAGGGCCTCGATCAATTCATAGGCCTCTTCCAGAACGTAGGTCTTCAAGGTCTCCGGGGTCTGGAGGGCGTCCCAGGGGCAGCCGCCGGGGCCTCGCAGTCGCCGGACAATGGCGGCAAATTCATTGATCATGGCCCCGGCGTCGGTATCTTTCCCGTTCATCTTCAAAAAGTTCCCTTCTAAGGGGCGATGGGCAGTCCCAGGAACGACCGGAGCCCTCAAGCCCCCCGCCGCACCGCGGCCGCCGCCTGCTCGGGCTTCTTCCGCTCCAACCGTTCTTGCCAGCGCTGCAGGTTGTCCTGGAGCCACTTTTTAAAGTCCGGGGGCAGCAATTCCAGGGTCTGGCGGCTGAGATGGGTAAGTTCAGGGGCGGTGCGAGATTCCTTGAGGAGCCGGGAATCCCGGGGCAGGAGCAGGGCGAGAAACATCAAGGCGAAGCCGATGAGCAGCGCCCCCTTGACCAGGGCAAATAGGGCCCCCAACAGACGCTCGAAAAAATCGAGATGGAGGTGGTACAGGAGGCGTTGGAGGGCATTGGCCACCATGTAGGTGAGCCAATAGACCACCAGCAGGATGAGGACAAAGGCGATGGCGCGGGCATACTGGGGTTCGGCGATCCAGCGCGAGAGGATCTCCCCCAGCCGCAGGTAGGTATAGGCGGCGGCCACCACCCCCGCGGCCAACCCCACCACGCCCGCCAGTTCTTGGAACAGGCCCCGGTAATATCCCCGGATGATAACCAACCCGAGCAGGATCAAGATCCCCAGGTCCAAGAGGTTCATGGGCGCACCTGTTCCATGAGATGAACAGGACCTATCAAAAAAACCGGGAACCGTCAACCATGGAGAGATTGGACGTGGTGGAGAAGTTCGGAGAGAAAACTGTTTGGAGCGGGGTTGTGTCGGTTTTCGCTCTTACCGGTCATCCCCAGGCTACCAAATGCTATGCCTGGTCATCGCCCATTGAGGGAAGCACAAAACGGCGGTATTACGCCGTGCTCCATATTTCCCCTGTAGATTCCCCCGAGAAGGCGGTTAGGGCGGCGATTGTTCAAGATACCAGGACAGGCAAGGTCAAGCTATGATAAAATTATCGAATACGAGCTATTCCCCTTAACCACCAAGAGATGTTCTCAATAGTGGGCCTACAACCAGCTATTCTTTCCGCATAATTTACTATTCGTTTTCGTTCTACTTTTTTACTTATTTCCCCAACCCCATTTGCTTCCAAAAAAGTAAAGGCAGCAATCATGCCCGTTCTTTTATTGCCATCACAAAAAATATGGTCTTTGATGATGTAGAACAAATAGGCTGCTGCTTTATCAAAAATATTTGGGTATCTCTCTATCCCAAAAACTTCTTGATTTGGAGCCGACAAAAGATATTCAAAAGAATTATCATTTTTTATATTATACATACCTTCAAAGTATGCCCCACCAAAAGAGGAAATCATTTCCTTATTCATTGAAATGATTTCCTCTTTTGTTAAGTAAATCATCTATCTGACAATTCTTGCCAGGCCTCTTTAAAGCGGTCTTTATATTTATGGACAATATCCTTAATGATATCATCCCCACTATCCATTGTAGACACCCCTCCACTATAAGGATAAGCATTAAATTGCAATTTTGGTAACGGCTGTAAATAAACCGTAACCGGCTCGGAAGTAAATGTAATTTTTCTTTTTTTCATTGTATTAATCCTTTTGTTAAAGGTTATACTTTTTCCAGTTTTTTTGTCATTTCTTTACATTTTATCCATGTGAAATTACCAAATGAAGTAATAAGCCCAACATCTACATCACCACCAACTGTTGGAATCATATTTGCAAACCGTTGAAAATTTGCAGTAGAATAAATCAAATATTCTGCATAATCGACTGCATCTTGAAGTGAAAAAGCAGCATAATTAGTTGCTCGCCTAGGGTCGGATTTGCTCAATTCCCATAACTTTGCAACAACGTCCCCATCTCCTCCATAAGTGCAACCCGATCCAATAAATTCTTTAACTTTAGATTTCTTTCCAATACTTAAGACAATTGTTTTGCCTATGTCCCCGTCATAGCCTGCAACTAAAAAACCGAGTGGGAAAAATTCATCTGGAGCCTTGCCGATGTCAGAAATTTGTTTTTTGATTTCTTTATCAAAATATTCCATTAAAAATTCAGCAACGTCTGTGACGCCAGTGAATTGGTTCTCCTTATTTTTCTCAATTTTTTTTACATGGTAATAAATTGTTCTTTCATTTAAAATCGCTAATCCAAAAGTAGCAATACCATATGTTTCTTTGAGTGGAAAAATCTTTTGAGCAAATGATGACAACGATGTTGGGATCGGAATCGGTGGTAACGCTAATTTTTCTATTTTTATATTTTCTTTGCATTTTGGGCACGTTGTCCCTACTCCAGTAGAGACACCTAACTGCCCTATAGTCGTTGATAAACTGTCAGCCGCAATTACCAGCCCATCTGGAACGCGCAACGATACAGCAAGCGTCATTTTACACCTTCCTTGCTCCTAAAATAATCATGGGAAGGAAAATAACAATACCACCTTGAGCTCCTGCTGTCAAATATTTTATATTATCTATACAAAATATCAACCAGGAATTTGGCGAAATCAAATTAGAACAGGACCTTTTGTCGGATCCGCATAAGGAAATGAAATTCCAAATGATACATTAATAGGATTCCTGGGCCAGGCCGACGGCCCCGGCCAGGGCCTCCGGACCGTGGTCGCCCAAGGCCCGGGAGGGAAAATAGAGGAGCTGCTCCACCAGGAGGTCCTGGTCCGAGTGGCCCCGGATGAAGCGGATCCGGCCTCGGGCCAGCATTGGGGACAAGGCGGCCACCCGGCTCTCTCCGGCCAGCCGCGGGCTAACCCCCTGAAGGGGCGGACGGCCGCCCTCCTCCCGGCCCAGACGCTCAAACTCCTGGAACAGCAGCCCCTGGAAGAGCGAGTTCGCCACCCCCAGAATCTCATAGGGACAGCGGCGGTGGCGGTGGCAGATGCCCCGCAGGGCCTCCTCCAGTGTGCCCCGGCGGATGAAGGCGTCCATGACGTAAAAGATCATCTGCGGTCGGTCCCAACCCACGGTGACCGCCGCCCGGTAACCGGCGCCAGCCCCGATCTCCAGAGATGGCTCGAAAAAGCCTGCCACCAGGAGCTGCCGGTCTTTGAGGATATCCGGATGGTAGTAATGGATCCACTCTTCCCGGAACAATCCCGCCTCCGGCAGCGGTTCGTTCATCTTCTCCCGGTTGAAGGCCACCCTGCCCAGGAAACGTTTCTGCAGCTTGAGGCGCTCAGCGGGATAGCGGGCCTCCCAGAGGGAGCTGCCGTCTTCCTGCACCGCCCGGTAGATGCGCCGCCGGAAATGGCGGAAGGGTTCCTCATTGCCGGTGATCATCAGGTGCAGGGCGCTCCGCCATCTGAGAATGGTACCGAGGATCAGCAGGTTGCCCCCGGCCTCCAGGGAGGGTAGGACCTCCAGCTTCACCCAGTCCAGGATCTGACGGACAATCTCAGGGTCGGCCGCCTCTTTTTTATCTTTTTCATATTTTTCGTATTTTTTATATTTTTCGTATTTTTTGTAAGGGTCGGTTTCCAGATCGTCCAGGATCACCAGGTCGGGGCGGTATGGCTGCTGCCTTAAAGAAAACTTCAGGCCCCGGAGGCGCTGACCCCGGCCCCGGGCCTTCACCCGGATGCCGTTGGCGGTGATGAAGTCGTCCACCGGCCGGTCGGCCCTCGCCAACTCGCCGAAATCCTGGTGCAGCCTCTGATTGTAAAGCAACTCCAGATAGAGGCGGCCGGTGAGGTCGCTGGCCCGGTTTTCGGTGTCGCTCCCGATGATGATGAAGCGCCGCCGCCGGAAGCAGATCTGCTGCAGCACGTAACCGAAGGCACTCGTGGTCTTGCCGAACTCCCGGGGGGCGGCCACCACCGCGGCAAGGCTTTCGGGTTTCGGGGTTCCCGTTCCGGCGACCGCGCCATCTGGGCCAGCCGGCGGGTCGCCCGTACCCGCCGGGTCGCCCGTAGCGGATGGTGGCTCCAGAAGCTTTACCAGCTCATAATGGAAAGGCGCCGGCACCTGGGAGAAGAGATGGGGCAAATAGGTGCGGCAGAAATAGAAGGGATCGGCCGCGGCCTGTCTTAGCCGCTGCTGCTGTTTTTCTTCGTTTTCCGGCCAAAACGGCGCTTCCAGGGTGAGCCGCGCCAGCATCTCGTCGGCCCGCCGGCGGAATTCCGGTTTGGTCAATTTTTCTTTCAGGGTTTTTACCTCTGCCCCCGCTCTCCCACGATTCATGCCTTGCCCCATTTCCCCAGCAGCCGCGACCTGCCGGCAGACCTCGGGGAGCCGCGGCCGGGCGGACCTTAGCTGGCCCGGAGCGGTCTGGCGGCTCCCTGACAAAAAAGACAAAAATTAAGAAAATTCCTCCTTAATCCGCCTCGGCCAGTTTCTCTTGCACCGCGCTGGCCAGGATTCTCAGGGTGCCGCCGTTGAGCTTGATCCCCCTGAGCCGGCCCTCCCAGAACCAGCGATACACGGTGGACCTGGATACCGCCAGTTGCCGGGCCACCTCCCGGGGCCGCATCAACTCTTCTCGGTTCATCTCCGCCCATACCTCCTTTCCGTTTCTCCTCCTTCCTTTCAAGATTCATGTTGTCCAGCAAGAGAGTTGTCCGCATCTGTCCCGAAATTCGCTTAACTGTCGACTGTAGGGGCGGGTTTTAAACCCGCCCCTATGAGCCAATTGAGACCCCTGGGAAAATCTCAGTGAGCTGCCATGAATAATCAAAATATCTGGGATGCGCCTGGATGAGGTGCGACAGCCGGGGCGCCCCCTGACCAAAAAATAAAACTAACAAAAAACCCGCATGGGGATTTTCGCAGAGTTCGCACCTCGATATTAGAACCCGAACCTGGAGACTGGAATGGTGGCCAAAAAGACGACGATTTCAGGGGCCTTCTCTTAACCCCTAGAATCAACGGCCAGATGCCCCCCTGATTTAGGTAGGCTTTAGGAATGGCAGGTTATTTTACTCATTATATCTGAAAGTTATTTAGTAAGAGAAATTTGGCCCTGCCCTTGCAGCAGTAAGCTGGCGATGATACAGCTCTCACCCCGCAGAGGAGATGGAATCATGGATTTGCTGCAGCATAAACGGTTTTTCCGGCCGGACGAAGTAGCCGCCATCCTGGCCCTTTCCCGTCGCACCATCTACCGCATGATCCGGGATGGGCGCCTGCCTGGGGTGAAATGGGGCTCCGGCCCCTGGCGCATCCCCCGGGAGAGCCTGGCTGGAATATTTCCCGAGGACCCGGATTCCTGGATGGTTACCCCTTAACGGTCCCACCAGAGGTCGAAGGCCAGGCGGGGGCGGTTCCTGCCCCGTCCTGAACCTTCTTCCACTGCCGGAAGCAGCATTGGTCCGGCCCGGTCAACATCAAGATTCCCTTGCATTTTCCACAGATAAATTTAGAATAATAATTTGAGGAGATTTAGGATCAGGTCAGAATGACCATATCTGGCCGCCTCTTAGGGACCATAATGAATAACCGCTTGAGCCCGTTTTCTAAGAATATCGCCTTGTGGTTGCTCATCACCCTGGTGATGATTGTGCTGTACAATTATTTCTCCATCGTCGAGAGCAACCGGGGCAAGACCACCATCAATTACAGCAAGTTTATGGAGATGGTGAAGGCTGACCGGGTGGCCAAGGTCACCCTGAAGGGAAATGAAATCTCCGGGGAGTTTTCTGACGGCAAAAGTTTCAAGAGTTATGCGCCCACCGACGCGGAAATGGTGAAGCTGCTCGAGTCCAAAAAGGTGGAGATCACCGCCGTATCCAAGGATGACAGCACCTGGTACGGCACCTTGCTGGCTTCCTGGTTGCCCATGATATTGTTGGTGGGCATCTGGATCTTCTTCATGCGCCAGATGCAGGCAGGCGGTGGCAAGGCCATGTCCTTCGGCAAGAGCCGGGCCCGCCTGATGGCCGAAAACACCGTGAAGATCACCTTCAATGACGTGGCCGGCATCGAGGAAGCCAAGGACGAAGTGTCTGAGATCATCGACTTCCTGAAAGACCCCAAGAAGTTTACCCGCCTGGGTGGGCGCATCCCCAAGGGGGTGCTCCTGGTGGGGGCCCCGGGGACCGGCAAGACCCTGCTGGCCCGGGCCATCGCCGGGGAGGCAGGGGTCCCCTTCTTTAGCATCAGCGGCTCCGACTTCGTGGAGATGTTCGTGGGCGTGGGCGCCGCCCGGGTGCGGGACCTGTTTATTCAGGCCAAGAAAAGCGCCCCCTGCATCATCTTCATCGATGAGATCGACGCGGTGGGCCGCCATCGGGGCGCCGGGCTGGGCGGAGGCCACGACGAGCGGGAGCAGACCTTGAACCAACTCCTGGTGGAGATGGACGGATTTGAGGCCAACGAAGGGGTTATCCTGATCGCCGCCACCAACCGCCCTGATGTGTTGGACCCGGCCCTGCTACGGCCCGGCCGTTTCGACCGCCAGGTAGTGGTCCCGGTCCCGGACCTCAAAGGCCGGGAGGCCATCCTCAAGGTGCATACCAGGCGCACCCCCCTGGCCGATTCGGTGGACCTCTCCATCCTGGCCCGGGGCACCCCCGGATTCTCCGGGGCCGATCTGGAGAACCTGGCCAATGAGGCCGCCTTGTTCGCCGCCCGCCGGGGTAATGAAACGGTGGCCATGGAAGACTTTGAGCAGGCCAAGGACAAGGTCCTCATGGGCACGGAACGCAGGAGCCTCATCCTGAGCGAGCGTGAGCGGCGCAATACCGCCTACCACGAAGCGGGCCACACCCTGGTGGCCAGGCTCAGCCCCGGCGCCGACCCAATCCATAAGGTCACCATCATCCCCCGGGGGCAGGCCCTGGGTCTTACCCAGCAGTTGCCCCTGGACGAACGCCACACCTATTCCAAAGATTTCCTGATGTCCGCCCTCACTGTCCTTCTGGGCGGCCGGGCCGCTGAGGAGCTGGTTTTTCAGCAGTTCACCACCGGGGCTGGCAACGACCTGGAGCGGGCCACCGCACTGGCCCGGAAGATGGTGTGCAACTGGGGCATGAGCGATGAGCTGGGGCCGGTCACCTTCGGGAAAAAGGAAGAGCATATCTTTCTGGGCCGGGAGTTCGCCCAATCCAAGGATTTTAGCGAGGATACGGCCCGCCTTATCGACGCCGCCATCAAGAATCTGGTATTAAAGGCCTCCGGGCAAGCGCTGGCCTTGCTTTCCAAGCACCGGGGGCAATTGGAAACCCTGGCCCAGGGCCTCCTGGAAAAAGAAACCCTGGACAGCCGGGAGATCGATAAGATCCTGGCCGTGGTGGAGCAGCCGCAGGAAGAAGCCTCGGAACCCCAGGAGGAATCGCGGGATCCCGACCAGTTTCCCTTGAGCCAGCGAGCTTAAGGGTTTGGTAGTCCGGAGGTCAAGGAGAGAACCTGGGCAGGTCTCGGGGCCTGCCCTGGTTTTTTGGGTCAGGGGCCGGCCTTGACGCCGCTCCGGGCATTTCGGATTAGCCCATGACCGACACCCCTCCCTTCGCCCCCTCCGCCCAGCTCCCCCCTGGCCGCCAGTCCTGGCCGGAGCTGTTGGCCTCCCGCCGGCCCCTGATCATGGGCATTCTCAACGTCACCCCTGATTCCTTCGCGGACCAGGGCCGATTCTTCGACCATGACGCGGCCCTGGCCCAGGCCCGGAATCTGGTGGCCGCGGGGGCCGATATCCTGGACGTGGGCGGCGAGTCCACCCGGCCCTTTGCCGAACCGGTGCCTCTGGAAGAGGAACTGCGCCGGGTCATCCCGGTCATCCGGGCCATGGCCCCGAAAATCCCCATCCCTATCTCCATCGACACTTACAAGGCCCCGGTGGCCCGAGCCGCTCTGGCCGCCGGGGCCAGCATCATCAATGATATCAGCGCCCTGCGTTTCGACCCGGAGATGGCCCCCCTGGCCTCCGCCTCCGGGGTGGCAGTGATCCTGATGCACATGCAGGGCACCCCCCGAGACATGCAGCGGCAGCCCCATTACCACGACCTCCTGGGTGAGATCACCGCCTTTTTTCGGGAGCGCCTGGAGTTTGCCGAAGGCCGGGGCATCCCCCGGAAGCTGCTGGTCCTGGACCCGGGCCTCGGCTTCGGCAAGACCTGGGAGCATAACCTGGAGATCCTCCGACGGTTGGAGGTCTTCCTTAAACTGGGTTGTCCCCTGTTGGTGGGGCCCTCCCGCAAGGCCTTCATCGGCCAGATCACCGGGCTGCCTCCCGGCCCGGAACGGGATGTGGCCACCCTGGCCGCCCTGTTGGCCGCGGTGCAGGGCGGCGCCAGGATCGTCCGCACCCATAACGTCGCCTACGCCCGCCAGTTTTTTGCGGTGTGGGAGACGATTTGCCCAAATAATTTTTAGCTTTACTACGATAAAATTCCGGGTGATCATTCTGAAGAAAGGACGCGGCCTGCAACCTCACAGGCATAATAATTGATCCGACTATGGGGCACATCTTCCTGAACCTGCGCTGGCAGGACCTGGTGGACATCCTGCTGGTGGCCATCATCATTTACCAGGTGGTCCTGGCCCTGAAAGGCACCCGGGCCATCCAGGTGCTGGCCGGGCTGCTTCTTCTATTCCTGGCCTATCTGGTGGCCCGCCGGTTGGAGTTCTTCACCCTGGAATGGCTCCTGGACATCATCGTCAAGAGCTTTGTCCTCATCGTCATCATCCTGTTCCAGGCCGATATCCGCCGGTTGCTGAGCCGGGTGGGGAAAAAAGCCCTGCTCCCGGGTGGAGAGCAACTCCCGGCGACCACCGAAGAGGTCTGCACCGCGGCGGAAACCCTGGCCAGGCGCCGCATCGGGGCCCTGTTCGCCCTGGAACGCCATAACAGCCTCTCCGAGTACCTGGAGGATGCTATCAGGTTGGACTCCCTGGTTACCAAGGAATTGCTCATCTCCCTGTTCTGGCCCCATAGCCCCACCCATGACGGTGCGGTGATCATCCAGAAGGATCGGGTGGGTGGCGCCGGGTGTCTGCTGCCCCTATCCAAAAACCCCAATCTCGAGCCCACCCTGGGCACCCGCCATCGCGCCGCGGTGGGGCTCACCGAGCAATCCGATGCCGTGGTCCTGGTGGTCTCTGAAACCACCGGCCAGATCTCCCTGGCCCAGGGAGGCAAACTTCGCCAGAATCTCAATCCTGCGGAAGCGCTCCGGGTCTTGCAGAATCTGATGGAAACTCCCAATGAATCGAAAGGAACCTGGACTGAAAAACTGGCTCGCGCACTTTGGTCGTAACAAAGGTCTCAAGCTCCTGTCGCTGCTGCTGGCGCTGGCCTTGTGGTTTGCCGTCAGCGGCGAAGAGCGCACCGAAACCAACCTGCATATGGCCCTGGAGTTTGCCAACCTGCCGGCCCAGATGGCGATCGTCGGCGAAGTCCCCTCCGAGTTGCAGGTTCGGATCATCGGGCCCCAGTCCATCGTCAACGAGCTATCCCAAAGCCGCCTGACCCAGACCATCGACCTGGCCAATTATAAGAGCGGCCCCCAAGCCTTTTACCTGGGGCCCAGCAGTTTCTCCTTTCCCCAGGGGGTGATGGTGATCCGGATTCAGCCCAATCCCTTAATCATCCGCCTTTCCACTACCATCAGCGCCACCTTGCCCATCAGGCCGGTGCTGGCCGGCAATCCCCCGGAAGGCTATGAACTGAAGGGCATCGAGACCAAGCCGGAGCAGGTCACGGTCAGCGGTCCCGAGGAGGAACTCAAGGACCTCAAATTTCTGTCCACCCACCCCATCGAGCTGAGCCGCCTCACGGAGTCAAGCACCATACGCACGGACCTGGATTTTAAGAACCTCCACCTCACCTTGAAGGCTCAGGTCCCCATCCTGGCGGAACTGGTGATCCAGCCCAAGACCTTGACCCGCACCCTAGCCAAAGTTTCGGTGATTCCGG
>Ga0116107_1000810_pt1 | contig 21777 bp, 24 predicted proteins | sample June2015DPH_6_10_FD_88969 | JGI IMG/M metagenome (GOLD analysis project Ga0116107, IMG submission 88969) | Peatland microbial communities from SPRUCE experiment site at the Marcell Experimental Forest, Minnesota, USA - June2015DPH_6_100 | ecosystem: Environmental > Terrestrial > Soil > Wetlands... | reverse complement strand
CATCTTCGATGAGTTTGCCGCCCTGGAGCAGAAGAGATACCATCCCGACACGCCCCGTTTTCTCGGTATCGACGAAGCCCATCTCTTCCGGCATTATCGCTGCGTTATCACAGACGTTGAGAAGCGGACAATCATCGATCTGCTCGAAAACCGCAGCACCATCTCCGTGGCCAACTACCTTCGGAAAATGCACAACCGGAATCGGGTCGAGGTTGTATGCATGGATATGTGGCAGCCGTACCGGGAAGCCGTGAAAGCCGTTTTTCCCGAAGCCAAGATCGTTGTGGACAAGTACCATGTGGTCAGGTACGCTTCCCAGGGCATGGACGACATCAGGAAGGATGTTAAGAAGACTCTCACCGCTGAAAAACAGCGTAGGGCATTCAAGCATGACAGGTATGCGCTCCTGAAGCGGCCCGATAAACTTAACGCTCATGAGCAGCTTGCTCTCGGACACTGTTTGACCTATCCCCTGCTGAAACAGGCCTATGAGTTGAAGGAGAGTTTCTATGACATCTTCGATAACAGCCCTGACAGGCATTTTGCCAGACAGGAATACGATGCCTGGCTGGAGAGACTCACTCCTGAAACACAGCGTTACTTTGAACCCTTGACGAAAGCTATGGAGAACTGGTCTGAAGAGATATTCTCATACTTCGATCTCATGCCCAACCCGGTCACCAATGCCTACACCGAAGCCCTCAACGGCATTATCAAGCTCATAAACAAGAACGGCAGAGGTTACAAATTCAACGTCCTGAGAGCAAAGATCCTTTTCAGCGAAGGCGTCCACAAGGTCATCACACCCAAATTCAACCGTCTTGTAAGCAGTAGAAGTGTTGACAATAGTAATGGCATGCTCGTCTGTGAACCTGGTGAGGATTACCAGATCAGGGAGGACGGCGTTGACATGTACACACTTCTCCACTTATTGGAAGATGGCCTGCTTTTTCTTGATCAACAATAATTCTCGGATAGCCTAAATAAGAACTAGACTAACACTTTACGTACGTTAACTGCCCCCATGGTGCCCTAGAGAAATATCTCTAAAATAAAGTATGTAAATTTCTAAAATAGTATTGACATACATTAATGAGAGGCGTATCTTTAGCTTAAGAAGAGGAGGTGCGCCATGATGGATGACTTTGAATGTTTTCTCCACTACCAGCAGAGGATAGCCGAACTGACCCTGGAGGAGATCAAGAGGATCCGGAATAAGCCAGCCAAGGCACCACGTACGTATAAGCTGAGGATCGTCGAAACCATACTCAAGAAGGCAGGCGAACCGCTACATATCACGGAGATTATCAAGATCGCCGAGAGAGATTACGACACAATACTGGGCAGGGATTCCGTGGCTTCGTACCTGACCAAGAAGATTGCCCAAGGTAAGCAGTTTGTTAGAACCGCTCCCAACACATTTGCGACAGGAGGTGTTTAAACATGGATCCGATGTCTGGTCTTGCAGGTTCAGTCTCTGGTATATTCTCGCTTATGGTGGAGTTGCTGGTTGCGGCGATGGTAGCGGTTTTTGTTATTATCGTCATTAAGGCTTTGTGGAGTGGTTTCAGCGGTTATTTTGGTGGCAGCTATTTTGGTGGTTTTCACAGTGCGGCGTTGACTTTGATGTTTACAGTTGCGATTGCTTCTCTGCTCATCCTGTCCCCAGTGTCTGCCGCTATAGCCAACCTGGGCAATGGAACAGTTTCCACTGATAGCAGCGTCGATAGTTCCAGCAGCCTAACGGATTTAGCCAATTCGCCGGTTTTCGCTCCCTGCCAGGGGATTGCCGATCAAGGATTGGATTACCTTGAAGGCTCTATCCAGCAGCAGGTTGTTAGCTTGCTTGATGCGATCATGGCTAAATGATAAGTGTAAGTCAACTGGATAGCAGGCACTCCGAAAATTGGGGTGCTTTCTTTTATTACTCCGGAGGACCCCGCTACGCTAAAACAAAGAAAAATATACCACCCTCTTCCTATATAGGACAGCAAGCAGTGTGAGCTTGGAACCCTTGCAAACACCGGCTTTAACTGTATTACACAGACACTATATAGATCAGATCGCAGACAGCTTAAAAAATCCAGCCATACCAAGCAAAAACTGTATTACGTGCTTTTATCCATTTCGTCCCATTCTACTACAATTAGTTCGGGTGAGTCCTCATCTGTGAGATACTGGCAAGATCTAGATCGTTTTTTATTATGTGATCATTACTGCACTTCCCCACGAACTTTTTAAGCGGGATATTCAGAACTTCCCCGCACTCCAGGCACATGGTTTTGAATGTGTCTGTGCTGCTGGAATCGGGGTAGGCTTCTTGTATGAGCAGTACCAGCTTATCAACGTTGATCAATTCAATGTTGTACTTGCTTGCATATGCTTCGGACGTTGATGTGAAAGTACCTGTAGAAACGAAGAAACCCTTTCCTGCATGCTCCTCCTGCATGGCTGCATAAAACTTCTGTAGCATTGGCCGGCCTACTTTGTTCTCTGGGCCGTAGCGTTTACATTCAATCAAGGACTTCTTGCCATCTTTGAAAATTATGGCGTCCTTGCACTGATCGTTTGTGTAGGGAGTTTGCTTCACGTCATAACCGAGACTTCTGAATAACTCCGCTACTACATCCTCAAACTCCTGGGGTGATAAGGATCGTAGGTAATCTTGACTTTTGAGCAAGGACTTCCGGATCCTTTCAGTCTCACTGTTTCGCAGTCTGCTGGCCTTTATTGCAATGTCCTGTTTTCTCAGCTTTTTCTTGTGTTCTAAATCGGCTTTTTGCGCTGCTTCCTCTTTGAGACGCACACATTCAGGGCAGCGGCTTTCATTCCAGCCACCACGAACTCCGTGCTCGCACGGTTCTCTTCGCTTACGCGCCTCCTGAATAGCTTTTTTGGCTTTACCTATAAGCTCCAGCAAGTATCCCAACGCAGCCATCAGGGCGTAGAACCCGATAAGAAAAGCAATGGCCTGGCCAACAGGGGTCATAACTTATTCCCGCTCTTTTCTTTTTGGCTATCCGGGTTTTTCTTAAACATGTTAAACTCCGACAAGGATTGGATCAATATGCTTCAGGTTTTGTATCTTTCGGCAGGATGTACCATGACCCCTTTTTTATAGGAACCAAGTGTTTTGTCATCACGGCATCAGGATTCGAAATGTCAAAATCTATTTCTTCGGGCCGTAGCGAAGGGGCATCACTAAACTGATTCAAATCCTTAACTATACGGGATGCATCATCTTTTGGCGGTGGAGGTGTAGGCGTAGGGCGTCTATTAGTGTGTAAATGATGTTCCCATAACTGAGAGACCATGAATTCCTCACTTTCAGGAGGGTAAGGGGCGAAGGTAATTATCCCCTTATTTTTCTCTTCTTCCGGGAACTTTCTGTAATAATCATCAATCTTTCTTAGATCGGCTTTTAGATCTAGACCCCATACAAATTCCTGATCGCTTCTCATAAAAAGTGGAGCGCATCGGCGGTGGAGTTTATCCGATGATACAAAAACCATTGAAAAAGGCAGGTAATATAAATAGGACATATCAACTGCATTGGATTGACGATTGCCTGAGATATATCCCGCCCTAATGGCATTTAGAAAAAAGATGTCTATTGTCATTATATATGCTGCGTAAGGGGCATATTCTGATAAAGGCATCTTACCTGATTCACGCCATTTTTGAATTATCATATATATAAGTTCTTTATGAACATTAGTCAGCAACAGATAAGATATTAGTTGCTCTTCCTGCATGGTATTAACAAATTCCTCTGATATCTCTTTTACTTCTTCGATGGATCTGCATGGTTTTCTTGTAAAACCCAACGCATCAAGCCCTTTATCGGGGTTTGTAAGATCAAGGTTACTTTGGTGCCTGCGCCAAATATGTGCAAAGTTACGTTCAATGAAAAGAAAATCGTGCCTCTGCCAGCGTGAAAACGCTTCAGCTTCTGGAGTTCTTTCAACAACAACTCCTGTCTTTCCGGCTACTTTTACCGGCCTTCCCTGTGAAATAAAAATTTGACCTGTCATTGGTATCTGCTGGCCTACTAAGTTATGCGTGAAGCATTCCCAGTGGAAAACATTAGGCATGCCATGAACATCAGGAAATTTAAGGGCAATGTCTCCGACGACCTTTTCTTGCGGCCGACCTTTCTTAATGTTTTTTTCTAAGTCAGCAAGGGTTTCAATGTAGAAGATCGGACAAATATTTGAAATGAAGAAATGATCAAACCAAATTGATTCATCCAAGTTTAAAGATTGAAGGAAGGATTTATCAAAAAGAGTTGTGGGGCCCATATTTAACGACTCCCTGTTGGGTCATAGTATGCAGCTAATACCTTTTAGTATATATTGATTCCCCATCTAATCTGGGTGCTCCTTTATTTATGAAGAGAGCTTGTTACACACTTAAAATTCAGGAGGTGGCTTCAAGATGAAAGTTTCAGAAAACGTAAAAGGATGCTCCAGGTGGGCATCGGCAAAGGACCTGGCGCAGATCTGCAACATCGGAACGGGTAAGGGCGGCACTGTGCTGGGCAAGTTGGGTGGCCGGATAGTAAGAACAAACGGGAAACTCAACGAGAACGCCGTTTTCTTCGGCAGCCCTGGCAGTGGTAAGACCAGAAGCGCCATTCTGCCGAATATTCTGACCGCCGTGGAGAATGATGAGCCGCTAGTCGTTGCCGATCAGCATGGTGAACTGCTGGAAATGCTGTCGGGCTTCTTGAAGGCACATGGCTACGATGTTTTTGTTTTTGCACCGGGACTTCAAACGCCCACAGGAGATCGCAGTTAGAAGGCCGCTTATGGAGCCAGTCGAGCTATGGCGGATGGATAATAACAATGTGATCGTGCTAATGTCTGGTTGCTACCCGGCATACTTGAAGAAGGTAAACTGGACAGAGCTACCTGGTGCGTCAGAGATCGAACGCTGCAAGTCTTCTTCTGCATCCTGAAATCAGGATCATGCCAATAAAGGAGCGCCTGGATCTAGTCTGGGTGCTCCTCTATTTATGAAGGGGTGGTGGTATGCGCGTACCGCCCGGCAGGGTTGAGCAGCCTATAACCATTTTTGAACAAAAGGGGTGAAATGAATGTTTGAAGGATTGAAAGTATGGTGGCAAAAAGCGACGGCTGCTCCGGAGATTCCGAAGGGAACAGGCAGGATCGGGTTCGTCGTCTGGGTAATGAAAACCCAATCTTGTCCGTGGTCTCGGGTGCATGAGGCCAAGGCCTTCGGCAAGTCGCTGGAGCTGGAGCGGATTGGTCCCATGTCCAAGATGTTAGCACTTGAAGGCATTGCGGAGAGACATGAAGAGTGGGTTCCCACCAAGTTAGTAATCTGGGTAGTGGGTCCGACCTTTAATTCGTGGCCGACAGGGCAAATCCCTCGCCGCCGCCATATAGCCAAGTCTGATTCAGACTCAGATCAGGCGCAACGAGAATTAAAGGCTATGCGTGAGCATGACCGCCAGGAAGACCAGACGCAGCAGGCGGGTGTTGACAATGAAAGAAGTTAAGGAGTCCATCTCAATACGTATCCCGCAGTCTCAACATGTAGCTATAAGCCGTGCCGCCGAAAAAGCTGGCACATCGGTTACCGGCTACATCTCGGACATGCTGGCTATCGCCTTCGAGTTCGAGAGCGCCGATATCTACGCCCTGGCCGCTTTAAAGGCCAAGTGCCTTGACCTTGCCGGTGGCGACCAGGAGAGAGCGTCGGAGCTTGAAAAGCAGTTTATATCGGATGCAGATGCGGAAGTTTACCGGGACAGCATGGCAAAGAAGAAAACAGACCTTCCTACTGCAAAGGAGCCTATGAAGGTTCTGACCCTTCGGCTGGATCCCAGGTTAGCCAGATGGACGAAGAGAAGCGCCCTGCTGCACTATACCGATCCTTCCCGCTACATCAGGGACGTGTTAAACATGGTTATGGACTGCCGGTATCTCCGGGCCATGAGTAAAGCACTCAGCCAGGCAAAAGACGACTGCCTGAGAGGGAGATGATTCTATGTACGTGGTTTCAAGGCCGCTCCGGGATGCCCGAAGGATCGTTCGGATCGCCGGATCCCTGGGTACGCTCACCGGCATCAAGGGAGTGAAACTTGACGCCCCCAAGTTCTGGCGGCACGACTTGAACGGGCCCATGTTCGTCAAGTGCTATCTTCTCATTCTAAAACCGGACATGGCGAAATGCGACCCCTATGATCTCTGCCGGCGAGTGATCGCCTACCTAGAAGAAAAACATGGAGTCATATTGTGCTGGGCTGCCGGGGCTAGAAAATACAGTGTCTGGTTGTTGATCAAGTCCCAATCGTTGGACAACGACGACAGGGCCTGTCATTTCCGGCCGGACGTGGAAGACTTCGAGGCGATCAGGCAGATGGCGCCGGGACCGCACAAGAGCAGGAAGCGGGAACGTGTCCTGGTCAGGGAGCGGTAGATAGGCGGTATGCGCGTACCTTGCACAGGTTGATGCGAGAAATAATGTTGGCGGCGTGAGCCCCACCCCCTACCCCCCGCCCCGGGGCGGGGGGTGTTCTTGGAAGGAGATGACCCGATGAAAGCGCAGTTTGTATTGCCGACAGTTTCCCGCTACCCGCCAGGCTCCCAGTGGAAGCAACCACACTGGCGACAGCAAGTCGGGTGTCCCAATTGCAAGCGGCCTTGCTGGGCACCTGGCGGATATGATGAAGCCCTGAAAGCTAAAGCGCACATCATCTGCCAGGACTGCAGTTCCAGAGTTGGCTAACCTGCAGCTCAATAGACAAGGCCCCGGAAGCGGGTGCCCCTGCCAGGGAACGATAGGCGGACGGTTTGATGAAGAAAGCTTCCGACTTTCTTTGGCGCACGGTGGCCGTGCAAGACAGCGAAACCGTTGTGGCAAAATGTCACGACGGTACGCGCGTACCCTCCGGGTGGAGGGTCTTTTTATTCTCAAACCAATTTAACGAAGGGGTGATCTACGTGAAACGTCGTGTCGTGTGTTTGACCATAATTCTCCTATTACTGATGTTGGTGTTTTGCCAGGCGGCCTTTGCGGCTTCTGCTACCACGGGCATACTGAACGGGGCGGCACAGTGGGCGCAGGACATCATTCACCCGTTGCAAAAAGCTGCTATGTCCATTTCGGTGATCTGCCTGGTAGCAGCCGCCTTGGTTGAGATGCTCCTGAGCATCATCTCGCCGGATCATCGGGGGAGCCCGTTGAAAAATGTCCTACTCAGCATCGCTGCACTCTGTCTCATTTTTGGCGTGGTAGCGCCCTACGTATTCAGTCGCTTCTAAGGAGATGAACTGTCACGGGTATATATAGAAGCTGGACATCAAAATTCTGGGAGTATCTGATCCTGGCTGGTGCTGGGCTGATTGTTGTCCTCATGTTGCTTGGCTGGTGCCGTAACGATCCATTTGCGGTGCTGTTGCTGGGATCCATGATCGCCTGCGGCTATTTAGGAAAGCAGAAAGGGCAAGCGGGCAGCTGGGCATACCCGCTGATCGGCGGCATCGTAGTGACATCGTTTGTTGCCTGTATCCTGAAGGTAGCGAACCCGCAGACAGTATTCAACCCATTCCAGTATTTTGCCCTGCACCCCGGTTCCCTGGGAAACGCCGCTTGCAGGGACAGCATGCTTATAGGTGAGGCCCTGGGGGCGATCATTGTCTTGGTTAGGAAAGAGAAGACGGGGCCGCGAAACGATCATGAATATATTCATGACAACCTGAAAATGGCATCCAACGCGCAGAAGGGAACTTCGCACTATGCATCGGCAGCCGAACTGATGGTGTTCAGCGAGTTCGGGCCTCCGACGGTTCCCAGGGAAGGCGCGTCCGCCAGGGAGAGAATATTCTGCGGTGGCACGATCCTGGGGAAGATGAACAACCAGCCAGTCAGGGTGATTGCGAATAAGACCTCCCTGCCGATGACGGAGCATGTGGCGGTTTGTGCCGAAACCGGCAAGGGCAAGACCATGAGCTACGTCATCCCGAACATCATTTCAGCTGCTTGCGCCGGGGAGTCCCTGGTTATCACCGACCCGAAGGGAGAACTCACTCTATTACTGTCCGGGTGGCTGCGCAGCATGGGCTATGATGTCTACGTGTTCAACCTGCAAAACCCCGAATTGGGCAACTGCTGGAACATGGTCGCCGAATGCCAGGACGAGGAGGAGATCAGTGCCGCAGTCGAGGCCCTGGTCGTGAACGGTCCGGCGGTGGCCGACAAGTCAGGCGGCTACTGGCTGTCAAAAGAGACGCAGTTGCTGGAGTCGCTGATCTATCTTCTGAAGGCTGATTTCCCACCGGAGATGCAGCACCTGCCTGCCGCCCTCTCGCTTGCAGTATGGCCGGAAGCAGTGCTGACAGAGAGGTTCATGAGGGCATACAAGGAGAGGCGGCTGCCGAAGGTCGGTATCGACACCTGGCAAGGCACCAGGGTTGCCAACATCGAGAATGCCATATCCGGGTTGACGGCAAAGCTGAAAGTGTTGCGATCTGGCAAGGTCGCCAACCTGATCTCCAGACAGGAGATCAACATGACCGACATCGGCAGGAAGAAGGCGGCGCTGTTCTGCATCATACCTGCCAACGGGGTGTCACACCTGCGACCGGTCATCTCAACATTCTACTACTTCTTCTTTCGGCGTCTCTATTCATTGGCAGAGAGCAACGGCGGCAGACTGCCGAACCCGACGCGTTTTCTCCTCGACGAGTTTGCCAACATCGGCCAGATCCCCGGTTTTCCGGAGATCATCTCCACCGCACGGAGCTTCGGGATCAAAGTTCAACTGGTGCTTCAGACTTTGAGTCAGTTAAATAACGTCTATGGCCGGGAGAACGCGCCGACCATTCTTTCCAGCTGTACGAGCAATATTTTTCTCGGGGGCAAGGACAAGGAGACATGCAGGTATTTCTCTGATGGTTGCGGCGTGGCGGCGGTCTTGGCAGAGCAAGAGAAGAGAGATATCAGCCTGCCGCTGTCCCGACAGTGGAGACGGACGGAAAAGACACAGACCACCGCCAGCAGGATGTTGATGGAACCATACGAGTTGAGTCAGATGCCCATTGAGGATGAGATCGTCCTGTTTTCCAGCAGCCCTCCGGCACGGCTGAAAAAGCTGCACTGGACAGAGCTTCCCCAAGCAGCGGAGATCGTTGACGTTAATGAGAATATCCGGCGGGAAGCAGGTGTTGACGATCTCAAGCTGGAGCACATTATACCGCGGAACGACGCCCGGGCGGTGATACCGGACTACGACGGGGACAGCGGCCAACAGGACTATCTGCCCAAGAGCAGGCCACCCAGGAAGAGAGATGGCGGGGATGTGTCCATCGTTCGGAAGGTCAAGTCGCTGCCGGATCTTGACATCGACGACGATGTTGCAAAAAGTTGGGGATTAAAGTAATCAGCTACGACCCTGGGGCTAAACCCAGGGTCTTGCTCTTAGTAGGAGGTGATTTTATGACACTGAGGGATCGCTATCAAGCCAGTGACATGGTGTCTGTCAACTGGAACCTTGGTAAGAGAGGCGTCAAGCTGCTGTATCCCATGTTGGGAGTCGTTGTGCAGGTAACCGATCGGCTGGTTGCCATCCGGTGCCCAGCCAATTATGTCTTTTGCGTATCCGACCGGGACATGGCAGCCGGCGTGCAAGTCAAGGTCAAATCGGAACAGGAGAAGGTGGCTGTATGAAGGACTTAACTCACGCTTCTGCAGGAGCCCTGGTTGGAGCAGCGGTTTGCCTAGCTGCGGGCTGCCCTGTCGTCGGGGCAGTGGTTGGCGGTATTGCGGCGATGATCCCGGACCTCGACATGCCGACCAGCGGGATCGGCCGCAGGTTTCCATATCTCTCAAGCCTGATCCACGGTGCATTCGGGCACCGGAAGCATTTTCACACCGTCTATGCTTGTGCCGCAATTTCTCTGTTGCTGTCGATGATTGTTGTCGGACTGTGTTTTATCTTCTTCAACTCTTCCGTTGTAGTTTTCTATGCGTTGCTTGCCTGCACCCTGGTATCCATGCTGCTGGGGCACCTGGGGCTGGACATGGCGACAAGATCTGGCCTTCAGCCGCTGCATCCATACGGCCCGCACTTTAAGTGGTTCTTTTCAGACGAGCACCGGCATTGGGAGAGCATCATGACGGTGGGGTTCATAGCATTGACGATCATCGTGTGCATCGTTCATTTATAAGGGGGTGAAGTCATTGCTTTACAAAACGCACGTTATTGGCGGTTTCGCAGCGGGCTTTTTACTGACCGGCAACCCTGCTTGCGGTGCCGTATCTGCCGCCGCTGCATTATTGCCGGATATCGACGACCCGCACTCCTTCATTGGAAGGAAGCTGTTCCCGGTGTCTTGGGCGGCCAACAGGGGGTGCGGCCACCGGCATGCTTTTCACTCCCTGATTGCAGCGGTGGTGTTTTCGGCTGCCGCTCTGCTGGCCCAGATACTAGCGCACTGGCCGCACTGGATTGCCATGTCAGTCTTTATCGGCTACGTCTCGCACCTGGTCCTGGACACGCTTAACCCGGCAGGGGTTCCCTGGTTGTGGCCGTGCCCGTTCCGGTTCCGGATTCCGTTGGTGCCGACCGGGGGCCTTCTGGAGAGGCTGATCGTCAAGCCGGCCATTTTCATCGCAACTGTCTGCCTGGTAGGAACTCATTGCATTAACATGGGCCACCTGGACATGAGTAGACTTCTTGTATCTCTCCCTAGGGGGTGGTGGCGTTGGGGCAGGTTATCGACGTTCTTGAAACTGCTGTCAGGTGCGGGGCTCAAGTAAAAAACGACAAGGACCCCAGAAAAGTTCTCTGTACCTGCCCGATCTGCGGAGAGACCGGGGGACATCTTAGTATCGACACCGGCCAGCAGATGTTCCACTGCTTCAAGTGCTCTGCCAGCGGGAAGGGCGGGCTGCAGTTCTACATGCAATACTCCGGCATCGGCGACTGGCAGGAGGCGATCAAGGAACTCCGGGGTATGACCGGTATCAACTATGCCGAGCCGAAGGAGGCCCCGCCAGCGACTGACCTGGCCGCCCCGGTCGATGTTCGTGACAGAACTTACCGGGCGTTTCTCCAGAAGCTCACTTTGAGTGATGCCCACCGGCAGAACTTACTTGACCGGGGACTGCCGGAAGATGCGCTGGTTTACAAGTCGCTGCCGACCGAAGCAAAGACGCGCTGGCGGATCTGCAAGGAGCTATTGAAGGAAGGCATCACGCTGGAGCATGTGCCGGGGTTCTTTCAGCGCAAGTCATCCTACGGCTTATATTGGGACTTCCACTGCCCGGGGCCCGGCTTCTTCATTCCGATGCTGGACGCCCAGGGCCGGATTCAGGGCATGCAGGTCCGCCTGGACGAAGGTAAGGGCAAGAACAAAGATGATAGGTACCGGTGGTTCTCCAGCGCACAATTACCCGGCGGGGCCGGTTCCGGATCCCCGGTTCATGTTCCACTGTCCCGGCAGAGCAAGCGTGTCTGGGTCACCGAAGGCCCCATCAAGGCTGAGATCGCGTCCCGGTTGCTGAACCGGCCATTTGTGGCAGTCGCCGGCGTCGGAAGCTACCGGAATGTGAAATCGGTTCTCCAGGAGTTGGGGGCGCAGCAGGTCATAGTGGCCTACGACCAGGACGACAAGGAGAAAACCAGGGCAAACGTGGACCATGCGCTGGAGAACCTGGCGTTGGAACTGTTATCCGATTTCGATGTCTGGGCGGCGGTGTGGGCTGGGGCCGATGGCAAGGGTATCGACGACTTTCTCTGGGGGCTGGTCCAGAGTAGCAAGGAGATCGGTGAGGGCGAACAGGGAGGGTTCACATTCCAGAAACTTACGGCAGAGAGACCGGAAGCGGAAGCAGAACCAGAACCGGCAGACCAACCTGATGTTGAGGCTCCTATTACAAATGCTCCTATTACAACGCCAGAAGCGGTACAGGAACGGCTCGAACAGATCATACGCGAAGCGGCGGAGTCCGTACGGCAGCATAAAGAGGATAGTGCCTGGAAGAAGGTCGGCGGGCTGCTGGTTGGACTGATCAAGGGGCGATGAAACACAATCGGTGAAAGGAGGTGGAGCCGAAGATGACTATAGTTTTTTTGGCTTTACTCATGGTTGTGATTTACTGCGTTGCACCTTTGATACCGCCTGTAGCCATGCTAATACGTTGGCTTTGGCGCACCTGCCCGGAGTTGCTGACTGCCCTGGTGGCAGATGCCCTGCTCTCCAGGCTCCCAGCCGTGGTGAGAGTGGCCGGAGTCGTGTTAGCAACAGTTGTTGTCAGCGCCTGGCGGCGTGGTTGGTGGCGTTATGATCAGAACCACGCTTCAACCAATGAACAGGTAACAATGGTTGGTCAAACTACTGGGGGCAGTACTGTTAGCAGTAGCCAGTTTCCAAAGGCGTACCTGAATGAACCCAGCAAGGCTGGACCAGCCTCGCAGCCCAGCAGTCAGGCATCGCAACCCAGCAGCACGTTGCCGCAGGCAAGCGTAAGTCAGCAGCCTGGCCGTAGTAAACAGGAGGCGCCCCCTTTACCTGCCTGTGCCAAGTTCTACTGCTTCATCGACGGATTCGAGGTGCGGGATTTAGAAAGAATGGACTATGAACTTGGTCAAGAAGAGCTCAAGAAGCGTACTGGAATGACGTGTTCTGACTTAATATTAAGGCCCGGGAGCGGGAAAAGGTACCCAAAACCCGATGCTTTTGACGAGGTGATCGGCCTTGAAAGGGCAAAGGATGACCTGACGGACACCATGCAGATCATTTTTGGCAACAATGAAGCATACCAGCGGTATAAGGTAAAGCCGATCAAGGGAATTCTCCTTTACGGCCCGCCCCGATGTGGCAAGACCTCTTTCGCCCGGGCAGCAGCAAAGCGTTTTGGGATCGGCTTCATAGTTGTAAACGCCTCCGCGGCGGTAGACCCGCATCCTGGGTGGACTGGAAAGAACATCGAGGGAATATTTAAATTTGCTAAATGGAAAAAGCCCTGCATCATTTTTTTCGATGAGATCGATGCAATTGCCCAAAAAAGAACCAGCACTGCAGGTGTGACAGAATCTATCAGCACGCTCCTCGCCTGCTTTGATGGGTTTGCCGGCAACGACGGTGTTGTTGTGATCGCAGCCACCAACCGGAAGGATATGCTGGACGAGGCCATCCTGCAGGCCGGAAGGTTTGACAAGTTGATCGAGGTCGGACTGCCTGACTTGCAGGCAAGAGAGCGGATATTCAGCCTGTATCTGAAGGATCGGCCGAACGATATCGATACCGATACTGTAAGGCAATTGGCCGGATGCTCAGATGGTATGTCTCCCGCCGAGATTGAAGAGATCGTCAATGAGGCCGCCAGGCGTGCTGCCAAGTCCAGCGAGTTAATAACCAGGGATCTCATTTTGGCTGCCATGAGAAAGGGCGATGCGGTCCAGACAGTCGAAGAGGTTTGGAAAGAGATCGATAGCATGGTTGGCCTGGATCGGGTGAAGCAGTTTCTTCATGAGGTCGAGAACATCGTCAACGCCAACAGAGTCCGCATCGAAAAGGGGTTACAGCCTCTCAAACCTGGATACCACATGGCGTTTCTTGGACCGCCCGGCACCGGCAAAACAACGGCCGCAAGGCTGGCAGCAAAGTTGTTGGCATATCTCAATGTGCTGCGGGAGCCGAAGTGCATCGAGACCGACCGGAGCGGCCTGGTGGGTCAGTTTGTAGGTGAGACGGCGCAGAAAACCAAGACCGTTCTGGAAAGCGCAGTGGGTGGCGTCCTGTTTATAGACGAGGCGTATTCCCTGGCGAGGGGCGGCGGGTCAGGCCAGGACTTCGGTGCAGAGGCATTAGACACGATAGTAAAGTACATGGAGGACCATCGCCAGAACATCGTGATCATCTTTGCAGGGTACGACAGAGAGATGCAGGCATTGTTTGCATTAAATTCTGGGCTGGAGTCCAGGATCGATTTCACCTGCGATTTTCCGGGTTACTCACCCGAAGAATTGGTGGAAATCGCCAGGCTGGAGGCCCAGAAGTCGGACTTCACTTTGTCGCCGGACGCGGACGCGGCTCTCCTGGAGATCTTCAGAAGGCCCGCCGATGGCAATGGCCGCTACGCCCGCAAATTGGTTGAACTGGCGATCAGGAAAGCGATCAGTAATGGCCGTGTTGATAGGTTGGAGGCAGAGGACTTCGGCGTACTGGTTGCATGATACGGGTTTACAGTATTGGCACATTGCGAACTGAACGGCCCGCAGTTGCAAGGATCATGAGTCCAGAGTGAAACCCTGGAAACAAGACCATGCCTGGGATTGAACCTGATTTACGATGGTTCGACTCCAGGCATTTTTTAGGGGTCGGTTATCTCAAGTAAAGTAGTTCGCAATACGAGTAAGCGCCATTATTTAGTGGTTCTATCACCCGGAAAATACCGGAGTCATCATTTAGAAGGCAGTATTCCTGCCTTTTCAAATATGTCTGAACAAGTTTCGCAGAACTTTACAGCATGCGAACCGTAATTATAGATCAATATTTTGGCAATATCACGTTCACTAGGTGATTTCAAGAATGCAACGGACTGACTGAAGATTTCACAATTAGATCGCAAGATGCCTAAAGCTGCAAGTAGTGGAATGAGATTATTCAGTAATGCCTCATTCTTGTCGGCATAGCTAAGAAGCATATTTTGTTGACCTTGAATACCTTCAACATGAAGATTAAATGTATCTATTATTCGTTTAGACTCCTCATTCTTTTCTTCAGACACATCTTTAAGAATATCAAATAACTGATTAGCAGCATGTTTTCTAGCTTCGCGGGTTTTTCCTGAAGTAAGTTCGTGAATCAATTCATTATAAAGACCGCCTAATAATTGACATACTATATTGCCAGTCATTAAGCTTAAGCTCCCAATAATAGCTTGCAAATACTGTATGTTGTTGTGTAGCCAAATTTCATTTTTAAAATCTTCACTATTTGATTCAAGTATTAAATACACCACTACACCTGCAGTAAAGACGCCCCATGATTCAACTAAGACATGATACCTTGTTTCAGGAAACCAAAGAAGCGCAATGAAAAGAAATATAGTTATAACAATTAAAATCCAACTTCTTCTTAATAACCAGAAAAGTTTTTTTATATTGTTCACCCCTATCTTTTACTTAACCCTATTATAACCTACTTATTTAGCAGCTTCTTTCAGTACCCGAATTTTAAATTTTGGAGGTGGTTTCTATCAACCGTTAGACGTCGGCAATGGTTTTTGAGGGTACCGCCCACAAAGGGAAACAAAAATACAAGGAGATGATTGGTTTGCAAACCATGGAACGCACAGATGAAGCAGTGGACGTGATGGTTGGAGAGGCGGCTGCCACCGAGCAGCTGAATGAGAACGTCGAGGCCCCAGTTGATGACCTGGCAGAGCGCCTGACCGATGACACCGAAGCGCAGCAAGAGCCCACGGCCCCCGCCCCCAGGAAGCGGTCGAGGCGGCAGGAGGTTCCCGTCGATGATCTGGCAAAACAGATTGGGAACACCGGCGACGATGCGGCCGATCAGGGTGCCGAGGAAGTAGCGCAGAAAGCCCCTGCAGCTCCCGCCCCGAAGAAGCGGGCAAAGCAGGTGGTGCTTCCGGAAGGGTACACTGTCGAGGCCGGTGCTTGGGAGCAATTGTTTCAAGCCATGAAGCGGGACTATACGGTTGCGGCGCTGATCACTGCCATCGACTACCCTGATGGTAAGCCCGCCTGGGAGATCATCTTCCGGGACTATCCCGGCATCCGGGGCGTCGTTCCCGCCAGCGAGACAGACCTGCCCGATCCCAGGATAATGCAGCGTTTCGTCGGCCAGCCGATCAACGTCAGGGTCAAGGGGATGGACAGGGCAAGCAATCTGGCCGCCTGCAGCAGGCGCGAGGCTGTTGCATCCGCCAGGGTGAATCTGTTCGGTCAGGTGCGAGCCGGGGTCGAATTACCCTGCATTATAAAGGCCATCCTGCCGCGGGACGAAGAGGCGGGGAAGCCGGACCGTCTATTGGTGGATGTCGGCGGCGGTGTGCTGGTTGAAGTGAACAGGAACCAGGCACAGCATAAATTGTCTCAGCGGCTGAACCAGCAGTATTTACCCGGCCAGAATGTAACAGCTAGGGTGACCAGGATCGAACCGAACAAAGGGATCATCGAAGTTACCCTGCGGGACCGGGATCCGTGGATCAATGCGGACTTCAAGCGGGGGCAGCCGATCTCCGGTACGGTCGTAAGGATCGATACCGAAAAGGAGCAGATGTACATTGAGCCGGATGGGGCACCAGGCGTGACCGGTATCTCACCGCTACCGTCGAGCGGCAATATATACCGGGGTGCAAGGTGGACCTGCAAGGTGGACAGTTTTGTCCGGGATGCCCACAGGCTGCGGCTGCAACTGATACGGCAGTCGAAACGGCAGTTGGCGTAGTTACGATGGCCGGCTCCTTATGATGGGGGCCGGCCTTTTCTCTTTTATGGAGGTGGTTTCAATGTCAGGTTTTCTCTATGGCAAAGACGCGGTGGCAATTTTAGAGTTCTTGGAACGGAACGGGCCTTGTTCCCGTGAGGTTCTCATGTTTCTCTCTATGAAGAATAAGTACCGGATGGTCGATGCCCTCAAAAAGTTGGAGACGTCTCACTACGCTTACCGGATCACACTGGATGGAGTGGAGTGGTGGCTTCCGCAGGGATATGTGCAGCAGCATGGCCGCATCGACCCGGCTCTACAGGAGATGGCCGCCTGGCTGGCCGCCCGGCTTGAGGTTGAGGGTGGGCATCTGGATGGAGAGGCGGCGGTAGTCCCCAGTGGCCTACGCATTGCGGTACGATATGACGTGAGTCATGGCATCATCCACCTTGGCGATGAACAGTACTGCCGCTTTGATGATCTCCGGAACAAAGAGATGTCGCTGAAGAACTGCATCCAAAGGTCCGGGAGGGATCCTTAAAGATGAGATTGTAGTCCTATATTGTGTAACAAATAGTTTTTTGATATAATGGCCGGGAGAGGAAATATTCTCTCATGGTTCCTAAGTCAACAAAGTTTGTTCCATACATCCTTTAACCGCTAATGCAGTTCTGTTCCACCCCTATTCCTTACTTGCTAATGCAAGTTGCTTTTTAGAATTCCATCATTTTATCTGCTAATGCAGATTGCATTACCTACTAGCTTCATGTAAGGCAACGACTATCACGCTTATTTTTCCCCGGCGTGGTTTTTTGTTGCAAAAAACAGTCTATGAAGGGAGAATGCATCATGCTAAAGTCTGCGCTAGAGATCTTCCTCGATCGACAGTGTGTTCCCGATTCTATGCGGTTTGGTGTGAGAGTGAAAGCGATCACTGGTTGCCGTGAACCGTCAAACACCCATGTTGCCAATTTACATCTGACCTGCCCTCCCGAGATCGCCTACGAGATCGGTGCTAAGTACCTTCCAGGCGGAACCTGCTGGGCATTGCCTGCAACTGACGACAATGTTGATGCACTGCTTATGCCTATGTTTGGTTTTAAGATCTGTAAAGGCTCAGTTCTCGACAACATCAGGCAACACGCAGTCAGGAATGATGAGCGGCGGGTGTTGTCTCAGGCTCAATCTGGCGGTCGGTACTGGATCAAGTTTAGCTGCACCGACCTGCTGGCAAAGACGCTGGGGGCTGTTCAGACAAGAGATGGAAATTGGCAGATTGCAGTGGATGCGGACAGCGTAAGGCGTCTGAACGATCTGCAGTATACGGGATTGGAAGAGTTCATCAAGCAAATCGCGTAACCTGGCAACACAAACTTCATGTTCCGGCGAGAGACATCACATGTAGCAAGCGGTGATGTTTTTTTATTGTCAAGCTGACGGCTGGCTGGGGGAACCGGAAGCCATCACGGAAACCAACACTATAGGCACGAACGCAGTGAGGAGGGTAACGAACATGCAAGAAGTGCAGGAAGGCAAGGAGAGCACATTCAAGATTGACGGTTTGGAGTATACATTCACCGGGCGTTGGTTCAAAAACACCGAAGGTTTGGATGTATACATCGTCTTTGTATCAGACACGGAGACAGGAGAAAGTTGCGCCAATTTTACAGTCGGCCTCTCTGGCCTGCCGGAAAACGAAGAAGAAGCACGGAACTGTCTAACCAACTGCAGCTGGAGTATGGCTAATCAAGGAGAATAGACGCCATGATACAGCGACACATGTAAGGGGGATGCCTGCCAGGGGAAACCGGACGCATCCTTTAAACAAACTCAGTAAGTCTAGGTGGCTTGATGGCTGCCAACGTAATAACAACCGGTAGCCCCGGTTGAAAGGAGAAGGAATGAAAGGACACATCAAGTTTGATCCGGCCACAGATATTATCACTACAGCAACAGGTGTTTGCAACGAGTGCGCAGTTAAAGACAAAAAGGAAGGCTGTATCTGCAAAGATATCATCAACTTCGACTGCTACGTATGCCCGTTGGATATCCTGATGGAACGCCTGGGATTGCTCGATAGGTTCTATGTAGCCAGGGGTCTCTACATCAACTACGGTCCTGGTAGTTCCGAGCTGGTGCGTCATCCCGACCTGACGAGTCTAGATGACACCAAGAGAGATGCCGCGTCCAAAGCACAGACTAAGCAGGAACAGGGCAAGTTCAGTAATCCGGAGTCGCTGAGAATCGCAATTAGTCTTGGCTTCGGGGACGCAAAGGGAACTCTCGAAGATACGCTAGGCGAATGGGCGCAGAAAATGATTCAGCCGGGAATGACCAATAACGATATCGACAAATTGATACTGTCGAATTGGGACCATAACGTGGTGACGGCTAAGGCCGAATATGTGAAAATGAGTGATCCTAATGTGCGGGATTACCTTGTTAGCGTTAGGGATGCCAAGGAAGTTAGTTAGGGGAGATCGATCACCCGGAGCGCCAGACCGACAGCATGAAAGTCTTTTGCCGTGTTTATGCAATCCTGAGTAAGGACGGCAGCTTAGTGATGGCAGCATAACGGAAGAAGAAGCGCCCAGGGAAGGGAAACTTCGAGGGCGCTACAATCACCAAGCATCGCCAGCTACTCCCTTGACTTCACCCCTGGGATGGCTCAAACCAACCAAACCAAAAATGTTGGTGGGTTTGAATACCCGCCACAGGCTACTCGACAAAAGGCGAGAGCCACGGAAAGGAAGGCAAGGGAATGGGATTAACTATTAGCTACACACTGAAGTATAAAGGCGATGATCCTGCGGAAGTATTGGAAGCATTGCGGCAGAAAGCTCTTGATCTACCTTTTGCCGAGGTGTCACCGAGAGTGGAGTACTTCAAAGGGGCAACTGCCGATCATCACCTTAGTAATGATTCTGAGTATGGTTGGGCGCTGTGCCAGGCTTCTGTTTTTGTTAATGTTAGTGAGATGGTTAGTACTGTTGTAGCGCCTAAAGAGGTATACCTGTTTAGCGCCTGGCCGGGCGAGGAGTGCGAGGAAGCGAACTTTGGCCTTGCCAAATACCCGGCGACAGTGGAATACGGGGGCAAGAAAGTATCGACAAAGCAGAGAGGCTGGGTGTGGTATAGCTTTTGTAAAACCCAGTATGCAAGCAACGTGTCTTTGGAGCATTTTCTGAAGTGCCACTGGACCGTTTGTGCCCTGCTCAAAGAAGCCGAGAAATTGGGGATACTGGCTGAAGTCAATGACGAGGGAGACTTCTGGGGTAAGTGGGACTATGCAGCTCTCTCTAAAGAGGTCGTTACCTGGAATGACAACATCCGGGGGATGCTTCACCAGATAACATCTTCTTTAGGCGAAGGTTTTGGCGTGATCTCATCATTAAAGTAATGAGAGTTAGCGGGAGCGATCATATGAAAGGGTATGCGCGTACCTCATTGCAGAGAATAGTACCCCTGTAATTTGGTAAGTCAATAAAGCCGCCTGGCGGCTCAACCAACACACTAAAACAAAGGAGGTGTTGGATGCAGAGCCGCCAGACAGGGGCGCTCTGTATCTGTCAGATGATTATCTTTCACAACGACAAGCTCGTACCGCCAGAACTCTGCAAGCTACTGTACCAGACCGTACCGGAGGAATACCATGTGCCGGTTGTCTTCAATGTTGGCAAGCATGAAAAGGGAATCCGGGGAATGTGCTACTGGACGCACATCGTCATCAACCTGCACGCGGTCTTCGGTCATTGGGGCAGTTACAGCGGCAGCTTTGCGACGTTTCTCTGGAGAGAGTTACTTGGTACTTGCTACCATGAGTTTGGCCACGTAGCGACTGAAGCATTATGCGCTGACATTAGCGACCAAGAGTATGAAATGGAATATGCAGCCCGTTTTCGCGTCGAGCAACTTGCAAACGACTGGAGAGATCGGCGTCTCTCTGATCTCATGTATAAGGATGCCCGCCTGGGACAGCCGATGGTGCTTACCGGTTACATGGGAGCGTATTGGTGGCGACGGCTCCAGCTTATTGGTAAGAATGGCCGTGGATGCGGAGAAGGCAGCAGCAAGGCCGAATACGTCAAGGAGATCCGGTGCCTGAAAAGCGGAGGGCAGTTCACTGTAAGTGATGTTTTAAATAGATATGGGTTTTACCCTTGGCTGTACAGGAATGCTCGCCGCAAGCTGCAGGGCGTCGCCGGAGATATCGGAGTTGTCTACGAGGATGCGGCCGGCAGAAAGCATAAACTCTTCACCTACGGCGATCTCCCGATTTTGGAAGAACGGCTGAAGGCGTTGAAGCTGAAACCGTCGTTTAAGGGCTCCACCGTTTAAAAGGGTACACGCGTACCATTGGTTTCACAAAGGGCAGTCACCCTATCTCGGGGCGGCTGCCCTTTTTTTATTTATAGAAATAAAATATTTCCTGCGCGGCGTTTCACGGGGTTACCGAAAGGATGTGATGGAACAGACGTCATTCGTGATCAATGCGGCAAGCCGGGAGCCGGAATCCCGGTAAAAAACTAATTCACAGGAGATGAATTTGGCATGAAAAAGGTCCTTGTTGCGATGCTGGTTGTTGTGTCGTTGATGGTGATCGCGGTGCCGGCGATGGCCGCCACGGGGAGTACCTATGATGTTCCTGCGATTCAGCAGGTTTCCCAACTGCCCGCCGGCGTTACCGCCCTGCCGGTTTCTGCCGGAGTGAGCACCGCTGCTCCTGTCTTTTACACCGATGGGCGCACCTACTCTGTTGGCGGCAAGTATTACCAAGTGCCTGTTGCTGGATTTCCTGTCTCTGGGGATGGTGTATGCCCCGCCAATTTCATGCTGCCGTTGCAGGAAGTGGTCGCCGCCTTCGGCCTGGTCTGTGATGAGTCGCCTTTAGGGAATTACGCTGCGGTGTATGATCCTGCGACCGGACAGGCATACTGGTTCGACTTTGACAACGCAAGTGTTCCAGTGGATCTGAACACCGGAAAGCCGGTTTCCATTGTAGACTTCTCTGCCCTAGGAGAGATCGTCTACAGCAATGGCAACGGCTACATCACACCTGCAACCGCATACGATCTGTTTGCCGTAAATTGAACTGTTCCGGCCTGCCGGGAGCCGTTAATCCCGGCACTTTTATTACAGAGGAGGTGGCGTGGTGCGGCGATGGATGATTGTATTCGTTGCTGTCTTGATGATCGTGATGCCTGGAACAGCCTCGGCTTGCGCCGGTTTCGCTATGGTCATGGACAGCGGGAAGGTACTGTACCAGGAGAATGCAAATGTTCAGGAGGCTCCGGCCAGTCTCACAAAAGTTATGACGGCGCTGCTAGTCATCGAAAATGGGAGCCTG
>Ga0116107_1000808_pt1 | contig 21790 bp, 23 predicted proteins | sample June2015DPH_6_10_FD_88969 | JGI IMG/M metagenome (GOLD analysis project Ga0116107, IMG submission 88969) | Peatland microbial communities from SPRUCE experiment site at the Marcell Experimental Forest, Minnesota, USA - June2015DPH_6_100 | ecosystem: Environmental > Terrestrial > Soil > Wetlands... | reverse complement strand
TCCTGGCGCCGGCTGATGATTTTCTGCACCAGTTCAGTCATCGCCTCCAGATCGAGGGAAGTCTTTTCTTCCTGGCGCCGGCTGATGATTTTCTGCACCTGCTCAGCCAGCGCTTCCAGGTCGATGGCCGCCTCTTTTTGCTGTATGGCCATGTCATCTTGTTCCACAGTTATGCAGGCCCTGGTGTGCGACTGAAATTCCTCAATTTCCAGGTCCGTGTTGCGGTGGTTCCGGGCGATCTCCGCTGTGATCCGACCCTCTATGACTACTTCAACCCATGTTTTACGTAAGAGCAGGCTTTTTAGACGTTCCCAGGGCTTCAAGTTCAAAGGCTTGCCAAGCTTGATCCGTACATGCAACGGTTGGCCGAAGGCCGCCTGGATATCGATTATCCCGCCAGACAGCATTTCAAGTATGTCCGACCCGGTGAGCAATATGGGTTCGCAAAAAGTGCGGGTTAAACTCGCGGCGCTGTATCCAGGTTCAAGCTCGTTTACTGTATCTGGATAGCAGAAAACCAGGTCGTATTTACCGAAAACCAGGATATTTTTTTTAAACACAAGCTCACATTGCATAACCACGTTGTCGATTTGATAGGAAATGGGATAACCTGGTAGGGGAAGATAAAATGTGGATAGGAAATCCTTTTCAACAGAGGCGCTGATCTGTCCGGTCAATACTCTCACCTCGTTTTGGTCGTTGGCCCGGCACTAACGTAATCTGGTAGTTTCGCCGGTTAGTGCCATAAATTTGATCAGTGATGAATGCCATGAACGCCTTACGTTAGTGCCGGGGTGGTTGGAGCACGCTCAAATCCGCTACCGTGCCTTCCGGGCACGAAGGAACAGGCGCGACCACCAACCACTAAATGCGGTTCTCTATTTTTCAATATATAGAAATAAGGGAGGATCTGTGCTCCTCCCTTTTCCCACAGATGACTACCCGCTCTAATGCCCCCGCTTCTCCTCCTCCGCATCCGGGCTAACGCCCGGCCTGAAGAATGCGGAGCACAGGCGCATCCGGGCTTGCAGTCCGGCCTGAAGAATGCGGAGTACATGAAGCGGTGGGCGCCCGTATCCGGGCTAACGCCCGGCCTGAGAGAAAACGGGCACACAGGTAAGAGCAGCTACATCACTGTATTAACGAGTTCTTGGCTTCAGTGGGGAGAAGGCAATCCCCCACTGAAGCCAAGAACTCGTTGAATATTGGCGACAACCTGCCGCTTTAGCGTCCGCCCCCTCCTCAGTGTCTTTTGGGAGCGGCGCAACCAGGGTGTGCCGGGTTTGGATTGTTCAGTATGGGAGCAGCATAGGCAGGTCGTCTCGAGCATGTGTTGATCGGTATGGGAGCGACATGAACAGGCTGTGCGTGATCTGGTCTGATCTGGATGGGAGCATGGTAGACAGGACGTCCAGGGTTTGGTTTGATCTGTATGGGGGCGGTAGGGACGGCACGTCCAGGACGTGTCTCGATCAGCAGGGGAGGTCGCGAATTGTATTGTGCCAGCACCTGCTCAGGTGCGATTGGAATTCCATGTTCTGCGGCATCTGGATTTGAACATGCACAATAAAGCTCTATGTCCGGCGTCGGCTCCTCTTCAGTCTGCAGCAGATCGCAGTTGGGGCACTGCTGTGTTCCGACAACTTCCGGTGTTTCCTCCTGCTCAACATCCTCTTCCGGCAACTCCGACCCGGGCTCTTCGGGCTGCGGATATTTACATTCGGTGCACGGCGGCGTTTTGCCGGCTTCCGGCGAATTTTGAGAAGGAGGATGTGTGTCCTCGAACAGTTCCTCTGTAGAGGATCCAATAATGGTACTATCTTCAGGATTCATCTATTATTCTCCCTTCATGCCATATTATGGGCACTTAAGCTACCTGGATATTATATGCAGAACCGGAAAAGTTGCTACATCTGTTATCCCGTCCCGCAGATCCTCGAGGTTCGGAGCTCGAATCGAACCTCGAGAAGTTTCCTGAAGAGGTTTTTATCACAGACCAGGAAATGGTAACCATATTATGGGAACCCTCATATAATGTGAATGGAAGACCGGTATAAAATGGGCTATAAATTAATAAAAACCAAGGAGTGGTGTGCATGTCTAACCTGATACAGAACCCCAGTTTTGAGGAAGGGCTGAACTTCTGGAGCGCGACTAACGCCAGCGTCAACGACAACAATCCGTTCGAAGGAACAGCGACGGCCCGCCTGGGGCCCGGAATCGCCAGCATAACCCAGGATGTATTGCTGGGCATCCCCAGGTCGTCCCTGCTGTTGAGCTTCGCTGTGGAAGCACCTTCAAGCACTGATCCGGGCAACCTGACGGTGACCGTCAAGTGGCTGAATAAACAGCACCTGGAGATCGGCACCGGTTTGTGCATGTTGATTCCCTCGGCGACCATCGGGAGACAGATCCTCTGGCTGACCGAGGTTAACGTCACCGATCTTGCTCCGGAGAATGTGTGCAAGGCGCGGGTCATCTTCAGCAAATCGGAAGGCACGAGGGTCAACAACTTCATCGATCTCGACCTTGTCGTGCTGACCAAGGTGGCCATGCTGGTGCAAGGGGTGAATTAAATGACTTCGATGCCTATTCAAGGAACCAGTAAGGCCGAGCTCTTCGAGGAACTACAAAAAGAATCAAAGCCTGAGATCGTGGGTCGTTTATTGAAAGCCAAAGTGTCAACAAACGAACTTGCCGCCGATACCAGTCCTGACGCAGCACACAACTACCAGCAGGTAATACTGTAACTCACGATCCGGGAAGGTCGGCGCTTGTCAAGGAGGGAGCCGGAAAGGCGGCTCCCTCCTTTTGATTGAAGGCACAGATGCAGGAATGGCTTGCCGGATCGGGGCAAGCAGAGAGGCGTCTAAACGGCTGCCGTCGCCCGGAAGCAGGAGAACCGTCCGCAGCCGCGTACCTGACGTTATGAAAAACTGGCGCATATATTGATCATACGGCATTCAAGTTTTGTCTCCAATCAGGAGGGATAAAAAGTGATCAGGAATAATTTATCGCTGAGATTCCAGTTTAAGCACGGTCTGAAGGAACTGCGGATGAGAGCCGGGGAAGTGCTGGCAGGCGCCCAGCCGGAACGGCGGCCCGATATCTCTGAAACAACAGTCGTTGATGATAGTGATGATAGCGTGAGGGTCGATGGGGATGTTCCGGCTGCCCCCGGACCGGATCAGATCATACCCCTGGTGATGCATCAGCAACCCTGGCTGCAACTGCCCGGACAGCCCGCCGAATGCCCCCGGGAAAATGATGACGCCGTAAGCGAATGCGAAGACATGGCTTCAGGGCTATCGTCCGAAGACATGGTTTCGGGGCTATCATCCCGGGTAAAACAATCCCTGGCATACCGGGGGCCCCAAAAAGAAGACAAGAGCGAGGTCTTGCAGCGTTTGATGGTGGGCAAGCGGACGCATGGGGCCGGCGAATATAAAATATAAAATGAGAATGAGAGCATTTTCGAACATCAGGCAAGAACCTGTCATATATTAGTTATGCAAGTTAAATATGTAATATCAAGGAGGAACACAGATGGGTACTCTTGTTGATAATATGCAAAGCCTTGCCGAGGAAGTGATCGGATCATTTATCAAACGAAGGCAAGATCTGCAGAGGCTGGACCGGGATGTCAACGACATGATAGCCCGCTTTGAAGCGGAACGCCAAAAAATGGGCGCCGAACTTAAGAAAAATCTGGCTGGCTTTTTGGTAGACCTGGAAAAGCGTGTGCAATTGCTATTCAAGCAGTTTGAGGAAGAGCGGACGGCTGTTCAGAAAGAGTTGATGACGGCGGCGACAATTTATGCAGACATGGAAGCTAAAATGGAACGCCTGCGGGATGAAGGCCGCTTGAAGCAGTCGTAGTTGGCAACACGCCAGGCGACAACTTGTATTGTCAATCGTCCGGGAAAAAATCCCGGGCGTATATCAGAATGAGGTGATTCCATGACCAGGCAGATCTCTCAACCAGCGCCATCCTCCTGGGTTCAAGAAGATTTTGTGGTTACCGGGCACCTGAGTAAAATCATCAGCAGGGCACTGGCTTACTTGGATGCAGGCTTCCCCGTCCATTTTCAGGGACCCTCCGGAACCGGCAAAACATCCCTCGCCCTGTACCTGGCTCATTACCTCAACCGTCCGGTGATGCTGATTCACGGAGATCATGAAATGAGTTCCAGCGATATGGCCGGTGGTTTTATGGGCGTTCGCGTCCGTCTCCTGGTAGATAATTTTGTCCACTCGGTATTGAAAAAAGAGGAAGACATTGAACGGCGCTGGACGGACGGGAGGCTGACAACAGCCTGTCAGGAGGGCATGACGCTCGTCTATGACGAGTTTACCCGCTCGCACCCGGAAGCCAACAATATTTTGCTTTCGGTGCTGGAAGAGAAAGAATTACAACTGCCGGGGTTGAAGCCCGGGGAAAAAAGCATCAAGGTAAGCCCACATTTCCGCTCCATATTTACCAGCAACCCAGAGGAGTACGCCGGGGTTTTCAAGAGCCAGGACGCCCTGCGCGACCGGATGATCACAATCGAGCTCGGCCAGATGGACCTGGAAACGGAAGCTACCATAACAGCCACCAGGTCCGGGCTGTCCGTGCAGGAGGCGACCCGGGTGGTCAACATCGTCAGGCGGTTCAGCGCCGCCTTTCCCGGATTTACCACCGCTTTGCGCCGCAGTATCTTCATTGCCACCATTATCAAGCAGGAACATATTGCACCGGACAGCGACTTGTTCGGGGAGGTGTGCCTGGATGTGCTCGGCTCCGAAGTGAACAGGAGAAATGGCAATCGAGCGCCCCGCGACATTCTGCATAGCAGGTTGAATGAAGTGATCGAACAGATTCTACGGTGTGGGGCCACGCCGTGAGGAATAGGGACACGTCTCGTCGAGGGATGTCCCCCAGGCGAGCGGTGGGGGTGAGAAGATGGGACCCGTTAAGGCGGTATCGGTTGTCAGGTTGCAACCGGCGAGAATAAACGAGGACAATGTCTTTTTTGAACTGCACAGGCTGGCATCGGAACAGGGCCGGTTGCTGAGGACGCGCCAAATTCTGTCGGAACGCATTGCGGTTATCGATGAGCGTGTGGCAGAGATTAAGGCAATGATGAAGACGATCAAAACCGATCACGGAGTTTGAACCAGATCTCAAGGAATGGGGACACACCTCTTAGAGAAATGTCCCTGATGGAATGTCCCCGATGAGGAGGCGCAGTATGGGCCTGGAGAAGCTTTTTAAAGAGATGGGCGGTCTCGTCCGTTTTCTGCAGCAGGCCGGAGATCAGGGGCTGGAGATCAACCGCAAGGGGAGACTGGACGAGATCGCGCCGGACCTGGCTGCAGGCATGTATGATTTTCACCTGCGCTTCGGCACATTAGCCGGACAGGGCATAGACAGGCAAGGCCCGAAACCTTCAGTGACAATGCCGCCTGCCCAGGTCGAGACTGCCTATGACCTGTTTGACGAACCACGGGAAGTGGTAATTGTCGTCCAGATCCCGGGGGTGTCTGCCTCGGACGTACAGTTGGAGGCACAGGGCCACGACCTGGTTCTCAATGCCGGCAATGGGGAACGGCAGTTTACCCGTCGCATTCCCCTCCCCCTGGCGGCAGACCTCGACAAGGCATCGATATCGTTGACCAACGGCATACTGGAGATCCGCTTGCCTAAGTGAGAGGCGGGAAGTGGGAGAAAGGGAGGCGTAATATTTTTTGACCGAGCTTGTTCTCGGAACGGCAGAGGCCATGGCCAAGGACGTGGGAAGGGGCAACGTGCGGCTTGACCCGGCGGACATGATGAGGATCGGGCTGGCGGTGGGAGATATTGTCACCATTACCGGTCAACGCGGCACTGTGGCCAGGGTGCTGCCGGCCTATCCGGAGTATCGCGGGCGGGAGATCATGCAGATCGACGGCACCATTCGGCAAAATGCCGGCCTGGGACTGGGTGAGAAGGGACGCATCGGCAAAACCGCCGTCCAGCCGGCAGCGCAACTGGTCCTGGCGCTGAAGCAGCGCCAGATGGCCCTTGACCAGGGCAATCGCCAGTTGTACCGGCTTCTGGAGGGATTGCCCGTTACCAAGGGTGATTGCTTGAGAATCGGCTTTTTCGGCAGCACAGTCGAACTGTTCGTACATGATACCGTGCCGTCCGGACCGGTTCTGGTCGAAAGCACCACCGCCATCAAGCTGAAAAAGGATCAGAGCGGCGATGGCAGCCAGGCGACAATCACCTATGAGGATGTGGGAGGGCTGGCGAAGGAACTGCGGAAGATCCGGGAGATAATCGAACTGCCGCTGAGGTTTCCCGAGGTGTTCACGCATTTGGGGATCGAGCCGCCCCGGGGCGTTTTGCTTTATGGGCCGCCGGGAACAGGCAAGACGCTGATTGCCCGGGCGATCGCCAAAGAGACCAAGGCCAGTTTCTACCACGTCAACGGGCCGGAGATCATCAACAAGTATTATGGCGAGAGCGAGGCCAAGCTCCGGGAGATCTTTGACACCGCCCGCAGCCATGCCCCCAGCATCATCTTTCTGGACGAGATCGATGCCATCGCCCCGCGGCGCGAGGAGGTCAGGGGCGAAGTCGAGAAAAGGGTCGTTGCCCAACTCCTGGCCATCATGGACGGCCTGGAATCACGCGGCCAGGTGATCGTCATCGCTGCCACCAACATCCCCAACGCCCTCGATCCTGCCCTGAGGCGCCCCGGGCGGTTTGACCGGGAGATTGCCGTCAGCGTTCCGGATCAGAACGGAAGAAGGGAGATCCTCCATATTCATACCCGGGGCATGCCGCTGGCGGATGATGTGCAGTTGGACGAGATTGCCCGGGACACCCACGGTTTCGTGGGCGCCGACCTGCAAGCGCTCTGCAAGGAGGCGGCCATGCTTGCCCTGCGCCAGGCGCTTCCCAGTCTGGAACCGGGATCGGACGGCAACCCCCTGGAACTGATCAGCGACCTGCAGGTGCGCCAGGAGCATTTTCTCCAGGCCCTGTCAGAGATCGAACCGTCGGCGGTCAGAGAGGTCTTTGTGGAGATACCCCACGTTGACTGGGATGAACTCGGCGGCCTGGAGACCATCAAACAGGAGGTGCGGGAGGCGGTGGAATGGCCGCTCTATTACCCCGATCTGCTGCAGCGCTTGGACGCCACGCCTCCCAGGGGTGTACTGCTGGTAGGCCCTCCCGGCACCGGAAAAACGCTGCTGGCACGAGCCGTAGCCTCTGCCAGCAAGGCGAACTTCATCTCCATCAAGGGGCCGGAACTCTTCTCGAAATGGGTGGGGGAGTCGGAGAAAGCGGTGCGGCAGGTCTTTCGTATCGCCAGGCAGGCTGCGCCCTGTATCGTCTTTTTTGACGAGATCGATGCTCTGGTCAGCCGGCGCGGCCAGGGCAGCGATGAAGTCAGCGACCGGGTGTTGGGCCAGTTGCTGACTGAAATGGACGGCATCGAGGCGCCCCGGGGCATTATCGTCCTTGGGGCCACCAATCGTCTCGACCGGCTGGATGCTGCCCTGCTCAGGCCCGGCCGGTTTGACATCGTGTTGACCCTGCCATTGCCCGACCAGCGCGCCAGGGAGCAGATCCTGCGGATTCACACCGGAAAGAAGCGTCTGTCCGCCGAGGTCGACCTGCGGCGCCTGGCCCGGGAGACGGAAGGGTTTGCCGGGGCGGACCTGCAGTATATCTGTTACCGGGCTACCTGGCTGGCCATCCGCAGGTACCTGGGCGCCGCTGACCGGGCGGTGGATACTCCGGAGATTACCGGCGCCGATTTTCAGCAAGCGATCTCACTCCTGTTGCAACGGCCGGGGGGTTAATCGAGCGCGCCCGGCGGCGCCATGGTGGACATGGCGCGGACCCGGCGCCGCCGCTTGTGGGCGCGGGGCTCCCGGTATCCGACACCTGTTTCGGGGGTAGGTTTGGAAGGCCACCCTTTTCATACTACCAGCATATAAATAGTATTATACGGGGTTTGAGAGAGGGGAAGATGAGGTGGCAGCACAGTTGCAGCCGGCCAGGGAACGCGGGTCGAGCCTGGCCGACGTCGTGGAACTGATCCTTGACAAGGGCCTGATCATCAACGCAGACATCACGGTTTCCGTGGCCGGGGTGGAACTGCTGGGCATCAAAATCAGGGCGGCGCTGGCATCCTTTGAAACAGCGGCCCGGTACGGGCTGGAATTTCCCTCGGGGATCAACCGGGAGAATCCGGTCTGGGAGGAAGCCCAGACGATTAAGGAAACCTGTCCCCAGTGCTCCAAGCGGGTCAATGCCGCTGAACTGCTGAATGATCAGTGTCCGTGGTGTGGTTGGGAAAGCGCCCGGGCGCGCCAGGTCAAGCAGCGCCTGGTGCCGCTGCCGGAGAGCTATTGAGGAGGGGATGCGAGAGATGGACGGTAACCTTATGCCGCCCGGCGCCGATGCAACTGCTCCTGTTCAGGGTGGTTGCTATCTTTACTGTGTCGCTCCGGCGCTTGACCTGTCCGGCCTGGATCTGCGCGGCCTGAATGGCGCCGGTGTCTACCAGGTAGTTTTCGGGGATATCGGCGCCGTGGTTCACGACTGCCCGGCAGTTCCCTATGCGGGGGAGAGCGAACAGGCAAGGGCCTGGCTGTTTGCCCATCATGCGGTTATCGATACAGTCTGGGATCAGGCGGGAACAGTGCTTCCCGTGACCTTTGACGTGATCATCAAGGGCGACTCCGGGCAGCAGGCGAGGGCGCAGGTCGTTGCCTGGCTGGAGGAGAACTACGAATCTTTTCGGGATAAGCTGGACGGTTTGCAAGGCAAGGCGGAACTGGTCATTCAGGTAAACTGGGACCGGGCGGCTGCTATGCAGGAAATAGTGTCCACGGACAGCGAGGTCGGGCAGCTTCAGGAGGAACTGCAGGGCAAGCCCAAAGGGATGGCCTTTTTTTACCAGCAGAAGATTGAAAAACTGATCAGGCAAAAGGCGGATGCCGTAGTTGAGGAAATCTGCCAGACATATCTCGAGAGAATCCGGGCTTTAACCGTACAAACATCCATCAACAAGCCAAAGCGCCTGGACAGACTGGAGATGCTGCTGAATCTATCCGTTCTCGTTGAAAGGGAAAAGATTTCGGAAATAGGAATGGTGTTGGGTGAACTCGAGGCACGGCAGGGGATCACCATCCACTTCACGGGGCCCTGGCCTCCGTATAGCTTTGCAATGACACCCCGGTACTGTGAGAAGACTGATTGCTTAGAAAGAGGTGAGAGCATGGAAGAGAAAAAGACCGGCGGGGATATACTGGCAGCCATGCTGCGACTGGCCGGCAAACTGGAAGACGACGGGCAGCTTCATCAGGCCTGCGAGTTGTATTTTAAGATTTTGGACAGTTCAGGCGAGACAGGCGAGGCGGAAGCAGCCAGGAAGGCGCTCCTCGCCATCGCCTATGATTACGAGCGCAAAGGGCTGGTACATATGGCCCTCGACCTCTATGAAAAGCTAAGTTAAACGTAGCTATTCAGCCTCTTCATCTTCATCATGATCAGGGTCGCCTGATTGTCGGGCGACCTGCAGCTTTTCTGACAGGTCTTGGTAGCCCGCTTCGTATTCGGCCTCTTCTATTTCACCGAGTTCATACAGAAGCTGCAGTTCCAACAGCTTGGCCTGAATATACTCAGGGTCTTCAAGCTCCCGCCGGGCCGCGGCGGAGATCGCCTCGGTCATTTCCAACAGGGCACGAAAGGGCGCCATGATCACGTTGTCGAATATAAGCATTTCCTTACCTCCTGCCATTCAACGAGTTCTTGGCTTCAGTGGGGGATTGCCTTCCCCCACTGAAGCTTAGAACTCGTTAATCCAGGGACGTAGCCGCTCTTACCTGTGTGCCCGTTTTCTCTCAGGCCGGGCGTTAGCCCGGATACGGGCGCCCACCGCTTCATGTACTCCGCATTCTTCAGGCCGGGCTGTAAGCCCGGATGCGCCTGTGCTCCGCATTCTTCAGGCCGGGCGTTAGCCCGGATGCGGAGGAGGAGAAGCGGGGGTATTAGAGCGGGTAGTCATCGCGGATAACATGACGATCCAGTTTCAGGTCGATAAAGTTATAGGGCGGCCAAGGTCCTGAGTACATGAAATTAAACTCCTCATGATGCTGTTCATAAAGCTCGTTCACCTTGGCGTCAAACCCTGTTTCCTGGTCTCTGGACACCATAAAAGCAGCGTTCAAGACCATGCGCTCGTTCAGGGGTTTATTGAGCCGGGCATCCAGCGAGAACGCCTGCAGTGGGGGGTATATCCGCTCCTGGTAAAAGGACTGCATCTCTTTCATGGCAGCCTCCACTCTCTGCCCCAGGAGAATAGCAGGGCCATAAGCACTGTCTGAGGGCAGGCCCAGGATCTCTTCCTTATAGTATTTTAGATGCTCATAATCTCTCTCCAACCTGTTTGTTAGAGCCTCTTTTTTCCAGATAACCTTTAATCCCAATTCCAGCTTGTTGTCAAGCTGTGACAGGGTTTTCTTGATCTCTCCGTAAGCTGCTGTCAGAAGCCCGGTCATCTCTTCCGGCTCCTTAAAAATTGTTCCGAAGCTGAAAGGGATGATTGTCTGGTTCTTCATAATTTGGGCGATCGTTCGATGATGGGTGAGAGCGTTTTCCCTGGTCAATTGTAATGAAGAGGTGGCGACCTCGCGAAAAATCAGGGCGAGGTCGCGGTAGTGAACGGCGGACATGTTCTCCTGCAGCGCAGCGAAACAAGTTTCTGGTTCTTCGGTCTCAATGACGCAGTATGCATAATAGAACCTCTTCGATTTCATCAAGTTACCCCCTCTCCGGGAAAAAATTGTCGAGACAGGTATGTCTCGACAATAAGGCCTCAGAAATCATGTTCTTAAATTAAACGAGAACCGGGGTATGGGGGTGTGCAGCCAGTTTGGTGAGACCGATCGCTTCAGCGTACTTGAGGTAGGTCTCCACTCCGGCCACGACCACCCTTACCTCTATTGCAAGCAGCTCGATACCGACTAGCGATACCCTGATGAAGGCATCGATGACCAGCCCCTTATCCAGGATCCGGTCGATCACCTCTACCAAGCTGCTGGCATCAATACTTTTGGTGACTGCCATCTACCATCATCCTCCTTTTCCTTTTGGCCTTGGGCTGTTTTTCTTCCTTGAAGTCAACAGAGGAGGCGCGGATCGTACCACGATAGGTCTTTCCATCTGCCTTTGACTTCGATTACAATATATGCCAACATTTTTCAAAATGTGTTTGTTGATAAATGGGGTTGCCAATTTTTTTAGGCTGGAAAGTATCAATGTAACGGCTCAGTTGGATTCATGAATTGCCCGGTTAGCTATTTCTGGATGTCCTCAGCCCAGCGTTCCGGGTTGATCATGCGGTCCAGCACATCGTCAACCAGGTCGTCAAGGCTCCAGCGAACGTCGCGCACGACTTTTTCGAGATCGTTATTCATCTTGATCTGCTCCAAGGCCTCGCTCAGGTCGATCAGCGCCTCCCCCAGCCGGTTGATCTCCTCATCCGTAAGCCGGCCCCCTTCCATGCGCCTCAGCGCCTGCATGGATAATACGTCCTTGACCAACTCCACCAGTGCCACCACCAATCCCAGCAAACCCTGTTTCAAGTTATCTTCATTGATCTGTATTGGCAATTTCATTCGTGCCTCCCAACCAACTCATAAAACCATAGTCGAGCATTGTTTCCAGGGCGGCGATGACTAGCCGGAGATTGATGCCAATCAGGGGGATGTTGGCAACTCCGATGATCAGGTCCATATCGAGGATGACACCCTTGTCCAAGAGCCTATCCAGCACATCAGCAAGAGCTCCCGGCCCCTCTCTCATTGGCTCCATAATGCACCACCGCGGTCAAATTTGACATATTCTGCAGCATGTTCTTCACTTATTGCTTATTTGGCGCCACAGGCGGGGATAAATGCCGTCTCCGCCCACAAGGACGGGGACGAAGCGGATATTTGCTCTAGAGGATACCCGTTTTGTTATGGTCCTTCCTTATATAGTTATGTTTGCCGAGGTCAAAATGACTCCAACTGGGATGAGTGGGTGATTGTCAGGCAGAGATGTGTTCGCGCCGCAGCAGGGTCCTCCGGAATAAGAAGGGACTGCTCCGAATTTTTTCGGGGCAGCCCCATTGGCTCTGTTCTGATTACTTGATAAGCTGTTTTGTTACCCGATAAACTCCTCCACGACCACCTCGTAGCCGTTGTATGGAATGACACCCACGCCGACCTGAGTGAAAGCCGGGTTCAGGATGTTATCCTTGTGGCCGGTGTCGGACATGAAATCCGAGTTTGCCACTTCCACATTCGCCACCTCTGCTATGTTCTCGCCGGTGGTCGTGTAGGTGACGCCGAATTCGGTGAGCATCTGGCTGGGCATGCCGTATGTTGGCGAATCGTGGCCGAAGTAGTCGTTGGTGATCATATCCTGTGCCTTTGCCGTGGCGGCCTGCACGGCGGTCATATTGACAGAAACGGGATTGACGCCATAGTCTGCCCGGTCCTGGTTGATCAGATCGTATAGGGTTGCCTCATCGGCGGTCAGACCTGCGGGGGCAGGTTGCTCTGGCTGAACAGTTGTTGTGCCGGTAGTCCCTGTGGTTCCCGTAGTCGTGGTCCCGGTAGTCGTTGTAGGAGTAACAACTACAGGCGTCGGATTGTAGCTCACCGGCAGCGGGCTGGCAGGATTGTTTACCACGACTTGTGACGATGACGGAGTAGTTGTTGTAGTCCCGGTTGTAGTTGTGCCGGTAGTCCCGGTAGTCGTTGTGGAAGTCGTTGTAGGGGTGACGACTACGGGCGTCGGATTGTAGCTCACCGTCAGCGGGCTGGCGGCACTGTTGTTTACAACCGATGACGACTGGGAAGTAGTCTGAGTTGTCGTACCGGTGGTCGTTGTCCCGGTTGTTGTAGTCCCACCGGACTGAGTAGTCGTTGTGCCGCTAGACTGAGTAGTCGTAGAGGTTGTTGAACTGGAAGAAGAATTGTTTTGAACGACTACGGGCGTCGGCTGGTAGTTCACCGGCAGTGGGCTCAAGGCAAAGGCGCTGGTTACCGAGAAGCCCAATACGAGAAGACCGAACAGCAACAAGGGGATGCCAATCTTCCATACGGATCTCTGCAAAAACCTCACCTCTTTCTAAAGTTTTAGACAATATAAAACTCTGTACCTAGATTGTATCCGGGGCTTGACCGGACTGCAAACCAGTATAGCGGGCGAGAGACCAGGCTCGTCCAAAAGACAACCTCATGTATCTTTGAGAGTTGTATTTGCTTAGAAATAGAGTGACATGGAATACTTTAGGGCTTGGGATTACTTTCCAGATGACTACCCGCTCTAATGCCTCCGCTTCTCCTTCGCATCCGGCCTATTCCGCGCTTTCTTTCCCATAAGAGTTGATAAACGCCGTGAATGCTCCGGATCTCTTCATCAAGAGTGGGCACCACGGTGGCAGCGGCGCCGTGCTTCAGCCGGCACAGCAGCGCCCGATCGGCAATTAGGGCTGTTACGCGCTCCCGGAGCGCCTCCTGATCGCCGATATCGATCAGGAACCCGTTGCCACCGTCTTCGACGATCTCCGATCCGAAGAATTTGGTGGTTATCACCGGACGTCCGCGGGACAAAAACTCGCGCAGCACGCGCGAATAGCCTTCAAAATAGGAGGGGACAATGCCCACGTCTACTTCTGCCATTATTTCATCGATATCACCAAAGGCGCCCCGGTGTTTCACGCAGGGGATGTTCACGAGTTCCTGCACCAATGCGGGGTCGTATATATAGCCATAGATGAGCAATTGTGCCAGATCGGGATCGATATTCCGGAAGGCGTGGGGAAGGAGATCGGCGCCCTTGCGGAGGACTGCCGCCCCGACAAAGCAGAAGGTGACAGGCTTGTCGGCCTCCGTCGGCGCAGGCCTGCTCCTTGGCGGCCGGATACCATGGGGAACAAGGAACATTTTATGCTTCGGAACCCGGAGGAACTGGGTGAAAAATCCCTGAAACACGCCACTGGCGAAGAATACCCCGTCGACCACCCTGTCATAGAGGAACTGGATATACTGGCGCCAGGCCTGAATGTTTACCGCTAGGGCTCCCTCGTCCCAGGGGGCGGGGCGGTCTGGCCTCTGGATGTACTGGGTGATGCACCGGGCGCACTTCGCCGGACTGGTAGGCCCGGTGCAGGGCTGGCGTAATTCGGCCAGGAAGGGTTCAACCCGCAGGCATAGCTCTTCAGTATGGAAGGCGTGGCGCATGACGATCGCTCCGCAGTCCGAGGCGACCTGCAACACCTGGGGAGGGAGAAAAACATAATCCACAACATGAGCGAAATCCGGCTTAAATTCTTGCAGCACTTCTTTAACGGGTTGGAGCAGCGTCATGTCCTTCAGGAAGGCGCTGCCGAGGTTGAGGCTGAGCTGGTTAAAACCCGGCGCCCGGTATATCCTGACGCCTTCCTGCTCTTCGATCTTGAACGGTCCGGGAGATTCAGCCGGAGTGAGATTGGGAATCATGACTCCCACCCGGTACCCCAGGCTCTGCAACCCCAGGGCGTAATCCCGGGTAACCAGCGGTGTTCCCGAATACTCATACGGCGGCAGGCTGTGACAGATCAACAGTACCGAACGACCGTTCACGCCGGTGGACACCCCCCGTTCAACTTTTGGTCAAAATATGATTTGTTGAATAACATACTTGGGTGCGTCGGGTTGTAAGAGAGGGCGACATCATTATGCCGGCGTGCTTTTTCAAAGTTGCCCAGGCGGTCGTGGCAGACGCACAACTGCAGGTGAGGAAGCCACGACCAGGCTGCGTGGTCTACTCCGCCCAGTGTCCACGACGGCTTTTTCAGAATTGTCGCCAGTTCATACCAGAATACTGCCCGGTCCAATTGGTTGGCGCTGAAAAAAAAGGCGCCGATTTGGCAGCAGGTTTCCGCCCGCGGCAGGTCGTAGGACATTGTTCTGAAGAGAGCTTGCAGTTGCTTGTCGCGTTGGTTTAGATGCTCGTAGCACTCGGCCATTTTCTGGCAGGCGGCAATATTGTCTTCGATCCAGCCCTGTTTGCAGTCCAGGAATTTATCGTAATACAGCACCGCTTCTTCATAGAAGGCGTTATCCCTGAGTTCGTTGGCATAATAATACAGGTCGCGCGGGGAGAACTCCTTTCCGGCCTCCAGCAGCCGGCGATAGATCTTCAGGTTGCGGTCGGAAGGAATCTTTTCTTTCTTATGCCTGACGGCGATCTCGCTGTTGATGATCGTGCCGCCCACCTCAAGATACTCGTGCATCGCTCCAATCCAGCGAAAACCGCAAGACCGGCGCACCAGCCGGTTGCGCCGAATACTGTATATAGGATTGCCCGCCTGGTCAACAACGAGGCAATATGGCATGGTAACACTGTCGACCATAGAGCCAAGGGTCTTTTTCAGGTCGAGCAACAACTGGCGGTCTTTTTCTGCAAAGAAATCGTCTGCATCCAGCCACAGGATGAATTCCTGGGTGGCGAGGCTGAAGGCGTAGTTCCTGGCTGCCGAGAAATCATCAATCCACTGGAAATCGTCTATCTTACCGGTAAACCGGCCGGCAATTTCTTTGGTATGGTCGGTGGAGCCGGTATCCACGATGACGATCTCATCGGCAATCTCCTTTACCGAATCAAGGCAGCGGGCCAGCACATCCTCTTCATCTTTGACAATCATGCACAGGCTGATGGTAGACATATAATCATACTATTAACCGGTATGGTAAAGGGTGCCTGCTCGGAGGATGCTCGAGGTTCGAGAGTAGGCTACTGAGGCTTCGCGGGTGCCGCGCCCAGAGGGCGCCCACCGCTTCAGAGAAGCGGGGGTATTAGAGCGGGTAGTCATCGCGGATAAACAAGGCCTCCTGTACGGTTTCTACAGGAGGCCTTTTCGATCAAGCGGATCAGGCAAGCTGTTCGATGACTATTACAGCACTGACCCCGGTAGTGACGAGGGAGAGTCCCAATCCTGTCTGAACCAACTGCAGTGTGCCGGTTGAAGTTGCCTGAAATACCACTTCTCCGACCAGGGTGGTGCCTGCAGAGAGGAGCGAGAAGGGTTGAGTGTTGGGACTTGGAGTGGCTGAACCGCTGTATAGTACCGCAACTGTCCCGAGCGGGGAAAGCAGTGTCGTGTTTAAGATGAAAGTGACCTGATAAAAACCGGTCTGGTTGATGTTGAACGTCGTGTTGCTTATAATGGTGATCGCGGTTCCGAATTGAACGCCGGGAGTATTGAACGAGACGGGTGTGTTCGTGCCGATGGTCACGAGACCGCCCTGATTCGTCCGGCTTAAAAACGCCGGCAAACCAGCGCCTGCGGTACCTGTTGCGCCAGTCGGCCCGGTAGCGCCTGTTGCTCCCGTAGCTCCAGTGGCTCCGGTAGCGCCCGTGGCGCCAGTAGCGCCTGTTGCGCCGGTAGCCCCGCCTGATGGCCCCGTCGAGCCTGTGGCGCCTGTTGCGCCGGTAGCCCCGGTAGCTCCTGTGGCCCCGGTAGCGCCGGTGGCGCCCGTGGCTCCAGTGACCCCAGCTCCAGTAGCTCCTGTGGCCCCGGTAGCACCCGTGGCGCCTGTTGCCCCGGTGGCGCCCGTGGCTCCAGTGACCCCAACTCCAGTAGCTCCCGTTGCTCCCGTTGCTCCCGTTGCTCCGGTAGCCCCTGTTGCCCCGGTAGCCCCGGGATCGCCCGTGGCTCCGGTAGCACCCGTGGCTCCTGTTGTGCCTGTCGCACCCGTTGCTCCGGTCGCCCCGGTTGCTCCCGTTGCTCCGGTTGCTCCATGTATGGGTACCCACTCGAATCCGTTGCAGCGATAGAAAATATTAGTACAGATATCCAAGAAAAGGGAACCCTCATTATCTTTGCAGCAATCTGGCCTTTCCGATAGCTCATCCTCCTGGATGGAAGGCGCCCCTCCATTATTTTTTACAAAGTCATCATTCCAGTTAGGGCACCCTGTTGGTTCTTCACTCATCTAGCTCACCTCTCTCGATATTAACTGGGTTGTTGAAAAGGGATCGGCAACGTAAGGTCGTCATCAACCTTGTAATCCAAGGAAGATCCGCCTTAATATGGTATGATATGGGTATAAAGAATGTTACATTGCCCAGCTCCCGTTGTTAAGCAAGGGGGATGTACAGATTGTTCCGGGCCCTGTCCAGGCTGATGACCTGCTCCGGGGGGCTTTGCAAGTCAAGGCCCCACTTGGCGGCAAACACCTCCCGGTTTTTTTCCAGCAACTTTGAGAAAGCTGCGGGGTTTTTGTTGAAAGACAGGCTGCCGTAATGATGCACGAAGACGTCGTCGGCGATGAGCAGTTGGTACCCGGCCAGCCTCGCCCTCAGGCAGTAATCGTCGTCATCGTAGTTGCCCAGCCCGAATACCGGGTCGAAGCCTCCGATCCGGTCGAGCATCTCCCGCCTGATCATCATCAGAAAACCGATCAGCTTGGTTGTGGTCCGGAGCGTTCCGGCATGTATGGCGTGCCAATGTTCGGCCCACACGCCCAGGGTGTCCACGTTATAATCGCAGTCCTGGACCAGTTGGGTGGTGAAGACATAATTGGTGCGGGGGCCGACGGCCCCAACGCCGGCATCGAGGGAGAATGCCGCCATCATCCGGCTCGCCCAGTATGGTGTGACCAGCACGTCGTTGTTCATCACCACCAGGTATCTGCCCTGTGATACCTGCAGGCCCTGGTTGCAGGCAGCGGGGTACCCTCTGTTGGTTTCGTTATGGATCACCCTGGCGATTGCGGGATGCAGCCGCAGGAAATCGTCGATTGCCGCCCTGGCCTCCGTATCGCTCCCGTTGTCGATGATAATGATCTCCAGCGGCCGGTGCGTGTGGTCGAGGATGGCCTGCAAGGCCTGTTTCGTTATCTCGCCTCCGGTCCAGACCGGCATCACGATGCTCAACAGATCGGTTTGCGGGCATGGCGGCGCCATGTCCAGTGGACATGGCGCGGTGCTTGTGGTATCGCTGTCGCCCTGTTGTGCCGTGTCCGGATTCAGATACACCTGTTCGTACCATTGGTTGGCTTCCTGCTGGGCGAGGTAGAGATTCCTCATTGACGTTCACACCCCTAATGAGTAATGAGAGTCCTTCAACTGGGTCTTGGCTTCAGTGGGGGATTGCTTCCCCCACTGAAGCTTAGAGCCAGTTAATACAGTGGCGTAGCCGCTCTTATCCCACCGCTTTGTAGAAGCGGGGGCATTAGAGCGGGTAGTCATCTGTGGTAACTATTCAGCTTGTCTCTGGGGCTTTAAAACACAGCATCTTGCCTTAAAGATGGTTTTCGTCGGCTAGCTGATTCGCGCCCGCAAGCGGGCACCCGGCTTCCAGAAGTCGAAGGTCGCTTCGCTGGAATACAGTAGCCTCTCGCATTCCATTTCTTTGCCGGTGACCCCAAGGCTCTGCAATGACTGACCTGAGTAGTTACGAGAGCCCTCGAATTTCTCTATCTTTCCACGCATCACTCATCACTTAGATTGAATTTTGCCAGTTCTCGAATTACTGCAGATGCTGCATGCTCCCAGGTCCACTTCTTGCAGACGTCCTCCCGCGCTCTCAGCCCTTTCGCTCTTGCTTCCTGACGGTGCTCAAACACATAGCGCATCAGGTGACGGAGGTGCTCCACGCTCGGTCTGGCCCATTGATGGCCAGCGTAGAGCAAGACATTGCCAGGCACGTCTTCGAGGCCATCAATCTCTATCAGGTAGCTGTTCTCGTCGTTCATAAAGTCCAGGTTGCCGCCCCACCTCGTGCCAATCACCGGCAGTCCGCAGGCCATGGCTTCCATATAGGGGCGTCCCCAGGATTCTCCGCGCGAGGGCAGGACAAAGGCGTCGCAGGCGGTATACAGGCTGGGCATCAAGGGGCCGGGCATATCGCATTCGAGGATGCGAACCTTGGGAAAGCCGCGCTGCTCTCTGGCAATCCGGTTCTTGACAAAATGATTGAACTCCCCGCTGATGGAACCGGGGGTGCAATACCTGTGGGTTTTGATCAGCAGCATCACGTCTTCATCTGGCTTGAACTCATCATAGTAGGCTGTCAGCAGGAGATCCCAACCTTTACGGTCAGTCCAGTCAAATACTGAAAGGAAGGCATAGCCGTTTCTATTCCCCAGTTCCAGCGCCGGCGCTGCAGGATGGTAGGCGTCAACGTCCACTCCCCCCGGGACCACCCGTAATTTATCAAGAGGAACGCCGGAACGGTTGAAAGTTTCTATATTGAAGCGGGATGGCGCCCAGATCTCGTCCATCCATCCGCACTGCAGGACCCAGTCATCCGGAATGCGGTCGGTTTCGAACATGGTCCGGCCGATGTTCACCCGGCCCCTGATCTCCTTGTTGAACTGGAAGGCGGCGCGGTGCTGCACGACCACAGCTTTTGCCGCATCGACCGGGGCTCTTTCCAATAATGCCAACTGAGCCTCCTGTTCCGGAGTTAAAATACCTTCTACTCTTCCATAAAACTCTGCCATTATTCTGAGATTAAAAAGACCTCGGTCGAGGATGCTGATGAAACCTCTCGCCTCTTCACCGTAGCCGGTGGGGTTGTAATACTCGCTCACCCAGACCAGATCCGATCTTTTGACGCTGGCCATGTCTCACGGCCCTCCGTTATCTAAACAACCTGGCACTGCCCTGAAGATAGCTTTCCTAAAGAAGGTCCTGACTGGCAGAAACTCCATCCCACCCAACGGGTACCCGGGATGCCGCGCCCGCAAGCGGGCACCCGGCGCGGCGCAACTGTGGCGGTGATGACTATCTATTATGATATGAGAGGTGCGGGGCGAGAAGTGAGCGGGTGCCCGCCCTGGTGGGCGCGGAAGATGCAAAGATAGTTCAGCGGAGGCTCCCTAGCGGGGGCACTCTTCGGGTACCTCTCAAGGCGGTGCTTTCCCACCCCACTGAGGAAGCGGCCATATACTGCTCTGGCAGGTTTTTCCGGCGGTCAGCGATAATGGCCGGGGCAGTTTGTACGTTGAATTTTGCCAACTCGTTGGCAATTGCGCATGCTGCGTGATCCCAGGTCCAGTGCTGGCTGACATCTGCCCGCGCTTTTGCTCCCCTCGCCCTGGCTTCCTGGCGATGCTCATAAACGTAGCGCATCAGTTGGCGGAGGTGATCCACGCTTGGTTTTGACCATTTGTGGCCCTTGTAGATGGCGTTTTCAGCATTGTCGGGCACGTCTTCGAGACCCTCGATTTCGATCAGGTAGCTGTTCTCATTGTTCATGAACTCCAGATTCCCGCCCCACCCGGTGCCGATCACCGGCAACCCGCATGCCATGGCTTCCATGTATGGGCGCCCCCAGGCTTCATTGCGTGAGGGCAGGACAAAAGCATCGCAGTAGGTATAGAGTCCGGGCAACCGATAATCGGATATGATTCCATTCAAGATGCGGACTTCCGGAAGAGCTTTCTGCCGCGCGGCAAAGCGGTCGCGAAAAGCCCGATACTGTTCTTCGATAGTGCCGGGAGTGTTCTGCATCTTGGCAGTCTTGATCAGCAGCATCACGTCCTCTTCCGGCTTAAATTCGGTAAAGTAGGCTGTAAGCAGAAGGTCCCAGCCTTTATGATCGGTCCAGATAAAGAATGACAGAAAAGTAAAACCCTTTTTCTCTCCCAGATCTAGCGGGGGCGCTGCCGGATGAAAAATGTTGGAGTCCACTCCGCCATGAACCACCCGTAATTTGTTTCGGGGAACCCCGGCGTATGCGAAGGTTTCCAGGTTGAAGATACAGGGCACCCAGACCTCATTCACCCGGTGCAAATGTTCTATCCAGACCGCAGGGATGCGGTCGGTTTCGAACATGGTGCGGCTGATGTTCACCTGGCCCCAGATATCCCATCTGAGCTGGTAGGGAGGATAGTGATGCACAACCGGCGCATGCAGGGGATCGACGGGGACCCTTTCTAAAGCCATAAAATGTTTCTGCTGTTCAGCAGTTAGAAAAACGTCTCCAGAGTATGAAAGCTGACCGATTCTGAGGTTGAAACCGCCCCGTTCGAGGGCGCCGATAAAGCCTCTGGCCTCGTCGCCATATCCGGTGGGGGAATTGTAGGCGCCAACCCAGATCAGGCTTGGTTGCATCCTGTATGCCATTATATGAGATTACCTCCAACATATGCCAGAAATATGCCGGTATCTGCCTTTCGGCTGCTCAGGCCGGGCAATCAGGCCCCCTTGTTTGCGGCTACCGTTAACAACAGGTTGACTCCTGCTGTGGCGTAATTGACCAACTCTTGATGGGACAGCCCGTTAGTCCGGATTTTACAGTCAAGCGCGTTGTACTTTGTAATGTCACAACTGTCTTCATCGAGCAGGCCACCGGCGACTGCCTCCTCGTAGAGCTTGCTTCCGGGGAACGGCACTGCAACGTTAAATCCGCCAAAATCAGGCCTGATTCTGGTCACCAGCGCATAGGAATCATTGATGGTGGTGACTGTGTCTCCAGGATAACCGACTATAAAAGAGGCCAGGCTTTTAATGCCGGCTTCGGCAGTGAGCCTGAAGGCTCTCTCGATTTCAGCGACGGCCACCCCTTTCTGCATGCTGTCCAGGATTGTCTGGCTGCCGCTTTCAACTCCGTAAAACAGCATCCAGAAATTAGCCGATTTAGCTTTCTGCAGGAGATCTGCATCGACCATTCTCTCGTTGACGCGAAACGGCGCCTTGAAACAGGCGGCTTGATTCAGGCCGGAGGCGATCAGCCGGTTGCAAAGCTCGATGAACCAT
>Ga0116107_1000798_pt1 | contig 22116 bp, 18 predicted proteins | sample June2015DPH_6_10_FD_88969 | JGI IMG/M metagenome (GOLD analysis project Ga0116107, IMG submission 88969) | Peatland microbial communities from SPRUCE experiment site at the Marcell Experimental Forest, Minnesota, USA - June2015DPH_6_100 | ecosystem: Environmental > Terrestrial > Soil > Wetlands... | reverse complement strand
GGAGATGCGGCGCAGCCGCAGGGCGCGCGCGGCGGCTTCGCGGATGGTGGGAAGGTCGAAAGGCTTGCTCAGGTAGTCGCAGGCGCCGAGCCGGAGCGACTGCCGCGCGGTCTCGATGGTCTCGTAGGCCGTGAGCATCATGATCTCCATGTAGGGATCGATCTCCTTGAGGTTGCGCAGCACCTCGATGCCGGAGCGGCCCGCCATGCGGATGTCGAGGATGGCGACATGCACGGGATTGTGGCGTGCAAACTCGACCGCCTGGTCACCGTTTTCCACGGTGTGCACCCGGAAATCGTTTTTGAAGACCATGCGCAGCGAAAGGCGCGGGCCTTCCTCGTCGTCGATGACGAGCATGTTCGGCAGATCCGCGGCGGGCGGAGGAAAAGAGGGAGCGTCGGGGGAGGAGGCCGGGCTCATCGGCGGACTGTCGGAGGCGGCGGGCATGGTACCGGGTTAGAAGCGGTAATCCAGCGAAAGGGCCACCGTGTCAATAGACGTGCTGTAGGAACCGTCGGCGGTTTCGCCGGAGAGAGGGTTGATCACGCCGCTGTGGATGTTCCGGGTCGGGGCGGTGGCGTATTGCAGCGTGAGCATGAACCGCAACGGGTCCCGGGCGTAACCCACGCCCGCGCACCAGAAGCTGCGGTTCACGTCCGGCACCGCGGGATTCCACATGGCGTCGGGCACGGAGTTCCCGCTCAGGGTGTAGCCGGCGCTCACCTGCCAGCCGTCATTCAGGTAGCGCGTGACGCCGAGCTCGTAGAAGCAGCTCGATGTCCAGTTGAACGGCACGGGCAGCGGGCCACTCGGCTTGGAGATCACGATGGTGTTGAGGCGCGACCAGTTGGTCCAGTCGATGTCCGCCTCCAGGTTCCATTGGGGCGTGGGCCGGTAGGAATAGCCGGCGATCAGCACCTCGGGGAACACGAATTGGGTCGACGCCGCTTCGCTGGGGGAGTAGGGCGCGGAAGTAGCCGTGCCGCTGACGTCAAACGACGTGTGGTGCTGGTAGCTGAGGCCGAAAGCGTGCTGCTCGGCGGGCTGCCAGCGCAGGCCGAGATTGAAACCGACATCGTTGCCATCAGCGTTGAAACGGAATTCATCACCCGGCATCAGGCCGATGCCGCGACGCAGGTCGACCTTGAGGCGGTTGAACGTGAGACCGCCGCCGAGCGAGAGCGAGTCGCTCACGCGCCAGGCGACGACCGGATTGAGCGTATAGTAGGTCTCCTCATTTTTCGTCGCGAACGTGCGAAAACCGGAATTGACGGGCCAGTCGGTCGAAAAGCCGAAGGGGGCATAGAATCCCACGCCCAGCGCCCAGTGGCTATCTTTCGGGGCCCATGCGTAGTAGACCTGCGGGATGAGCTTGTCCTCGCGGTTCATCGATACAGTGACGCCCGTCGCCGCTGAGCGATAATCGGCTTTGAGGTCGACCACGTAGGCCGTCGCCGAGATCTCCTGACCCTGCAGCTGCGTGAGGCCGGCGGGGTTGTAGTAGATGGCGGACGGATTGTCGGCCGTCGCCACGAAGGCGTTGCCGCGCGCCGTGGCGAACGCGTCCTTGAAGCCCACCTGCGTGCCGGAGGCGCTGAGCACGGCCGGGCTCAGGGCAAGGAGGAGGCCGGCGCCGACGCGGACCGCCAGAATCGCGAGTCCGTGCGCTCGTGGGGGGGGGCGAAGCCGGACGAAGGCGGAGGGTGGCATGGGAAGCATCAGTTGGAGGGAAGATGGATGACGAGGTCGGGATCGTCCGGCTGGCTGCGGGTGTGCACCTCGAGCTGGCCGGCGTGCGCCTCGATCACGCGTTTGGCAACCGTGAGACCGAGACCGACGCCCGTGTTGCGCGTGGTGAAAAACGGATCCGTGGCGCGGGCGGCCACGTCGGGGGTGAAACCGCGGCCATTGTCGCGCACCCGGAGGGCGAGTCCCGGCCGTCCGTCCGGCCTGGATTCGGACGCGACCGTGACGGTGACCCGGGGCGGTTCGCCGGCGGACTGGAGGCCATTGAGGAAGATCTCCTGGAGGGCGTGCAGCAGGCTCGGACGATGGCAGCGCACGAACGGGTGGGGCACCTCGCTGTGAATCTCGAGTTCGCCGGCCTCCTGGCCGAGAAAGTCCCGCGAATGGGTGAAGCTCTTCCGGAGCAGTTCCTCCAGGGGCAGCGCGTCGGTGGTGCCGCTCTCCGTCTGCGCGAGGAAAAGCATCTGCTCGGTGAAACGCTGGATCCGGCTCGTCTCGCGGGTGAGCGCGGCCTTCAGCGAATCGCGAAACTCGGCGTTGGCGTAGTCGGTGTCGAAGAGCTGCTGGTGGGTGGTGAGCGGGACGAGCGAGTTGCGGATCTCGTGGGCGAAGCGTTTCGCGATGAGGCCGATGAGCTTGAGGTTGGAGGCTTCGATCTCGGCGCGCTGCGCCGCGCGCACCTGCGTGAAATCCTCCAGCAGCAGCAGCGCCGGCTGCGGCAGCTGGCGCCCGCCGGCCGGGAAGGAGATGAGCGACACGTGCAGCACTTTCTGCGGCGTGCCCGGATGCTCGTAGAAGAACGGGGCCACGCTCTGGCCGTGTTCGACCACCTCGTGCAGGCTCTTGCCGAGCGGGGCCGGCAGCTCGGCGAAGTCGAGGCGGGCGGCGGCGGGCGTCGCGTCGCCCTTGAGCAGTCGCAGCAGCGCGTGATTCGCGAACAGCACCGTGAGGTCAGGACCAATCACGAGCGCGCCGCTGGTCATGGCCCCGAGCACTTCGGAGAACAAGCGGTGGCTGGCGGAGAGTTGGTGGTGCAGCCAGGAGTTTTTCACCGCCAGCCCCAGCTCCTCCATCAGGTGGTAGACGAGCAGCAACTCCGCGTCGGTGAACGGGGTGCCGGTGAGACGGCCGCCGAGCAGCGCCACGCCGATCGTGCGCTCGCGGTCGTTGACGGGCAGCGCGATTTCGCAGCCGAGAATCTCGAACTCGCGCCGCAGCCGTGGGTCACTCGTGAAGAAAGGGGCGGCGCTCTCGGCGCCGAGACGGAAGATCTGGCCCGTTTGCAGGATGCGCCCGCCCAAGCCGTTCTCGCGGGAAAGCTCGAAGCAGTCGATCAAGTCCGCCGGCAAGCCCACGGCACCGGCACACACCAGGCGGGTTTCATGGCGCGCCGCGGGCGGACCAAGGGAGCCGGCGGAAGGCGGAGGCTCGAGAAAGATGGCGATACGCGCCGTCCCGATGATCTCGCGGAGCTTGAGGACAAAATGCCGCGTGAATTGCTTGTAATCGAGCGAGTAGCTGAAGATCTGTGAGAAGTCACGCATCACCGCGAGCGCCGGGGGTGTGAAGGCGGAAGCGAAGGCCGCGCCGGGCGGCACCAGCGGCGCAAACGCCGGCAGGGCGGCGGCTTGAACCGGCCTTTCATTCCGCGCCGCCAGCCTCTGGATCACGGCCAGACAGGTGGCCTGGTCAAACGGCGGGGCCAGCACCACGTCGGCACCGGCAAGATAGGCAGCGCGTTCATCCTCGGATGAAACCTGCCGCGGAGCCACGACGAGCGGGCAGTGGGGAGCCAGGGTGCGGAATTCCGCGACCGTACGACGCGTTTCCTCAGACAACACATCGACAGCCAGCAGGCATGCGTCGAACATGCCGGTTTCCAACAGTGGCCGGGCGGCAGCAAGGTTTGGTTTGCGAAGGAGTTTGAAGTCGACGGAGGTGGAGAGGGCCGCGAGTGGCGGAAAGACGACATTGTCCTCGGCGATAATGAGAAGGTGAGTCACTGCAAGAATTCCGGACCCCAAGCGTGTCGATGGAGACGTATAACCAATCTGTGCAACTAAGTGGCGGACGTGAATATTAAGGCAATGGAAAAGTGGGGCTTATAGGTGCTCTCGGATGGACGGACCAAAGTAGTCCGGCTCGGTGTTCACGAGATTTTTGGGCGCCAGAGCCTCCGCGGCGGCAGCCTTCCAACGGCTTCCTCGCTCGCGAGTTAAGCATTGCGCCATGGATTAAAGTCTCTTCTATGTTAGTTGGTGTGGAGCTTGCCAAGCGTGATGACGACGCAACCAACTCAACAGCTGCAGGCAGGTCTGATCCAGAGCGACTTGGTCATATATCCGAGTCGCCAGGGCCGGAGGATTGTCGCTTATCTCGACCACCGGGAGGGCGATTATTGCGGTCGTCCTTTTGTTATTGTTACCCCGAAATACGGCGAGACGAAGAAGAACAACCTGCAATTGGCTTATTACCTAGCGGCGAACGGTCTGAACGTGCTGCGTTTTGATCACACGTTTCATCCGGGTGAAAGCGATGGTGAAATCGTTCACTTCACGTTTCTATCGGCGATCGATGACATCTTGGCCAGTGTCGACTACTTGGCTGGCCGATTCGATGTGGAGTCAGTCATTCTGGTGGCAAACAGCCTGTCGGTGCGACCCGCCATCCGAGCCGCGCGGTTGGATGCTCGCATCCGCCGGTTCATCTCCGTCGTGGGCGTGGTGAATTTCCAACGCACTTTGCGGGTGGTGTATCAGCGCGATTTGGTCGCTGACCATCTAGGGGGCGTTCAGCATGGCGTGACCGACATCCTCGGGTATGAAGTGGACCTGATACCGTTCATGGACTCATGCACGCGCGAGCACCTGCACGACTTCGAGGGCACGATGAGTGACCTGCACGGGATGAGGGCCGATAGCATCTTTTTTTACGCAGAGAACGACATCTGGGTCGATTCGGAGGAGGTGCGGCGTCTGGCGGCCGCGGAGCGGCGCATTTGCTTACGCCGGATCGAAGGCGTCATGCACGAATTGCGGGAGAACCCCGAGGCGGCCGAGCATGTCTTGAAGGAAATCGTGTTCGCTTGCGTCCATGGTCGGCTGGCGACACCGGCGGAGCTGTCAGCGATCGTCATTCCTGCGAAGAAGGTTTTTCTCCAGCAAAACCGTCTTGAGCGCGAGCGAATGCGGGAGGCCCGGCCGCTGCGTCTGAGCGAGCGCGAATTCTGGCAGCATTACCTCAGCAAATACGACATCCTCGAGAATGTCGGCGACTATCAGGGCTACCTCGATCTGATCGGCGAATGCCTGGGCCCGATCCATGACGGGGACATTCTGTTCGATGTGGGGTGCGGCAACGGCCTGTTCGGAATCTGGTGCCTGCGGCACCTGCTCGCGCGCCAGTCTCCTTCGTCGCTGCCGCCGCCGATATATATCGGTCTCGACCTTACAGCCAAAGGATTGGGATCGGCGCTGGAGCGGCATGTGGCCACCGAAGAACGTGCCTGGGCCGGCCGCTCCACCCTTGGATTGATTTACCAGCAATATGACTTGGAGCGTGTAGAGACGCTGAGGGCCGGCAGTGGGAAGGATCCACTGCCATTTACCGACGGCACTTTTGACAAGATCTGCTGCAGTCTTCTCATCTCCTACCTGCAGCAGCCCGAAGCGTTGCTGGCTGAGCTCCGCCGCGTACTCAAGCTGGGCGGGTCGATCGTCGTATCGAGCATGAAACCGTTTTGCGATCTCTCCCTTATTTACCGTGACTTGGTCAGCGAACAGAAGACCGATGACGAGCTGGGCCGGGCGCGCGACCTCCTCACCGCGGCTGGAGCAATCCGCCTCAGGGAGGAGGAGGGGCACTATACTTTCTACTTCGGCCAGGAACTTGCGGAGTTGATACACCGCGCAGGCTTCCGGGAGGTGCAGTTGTTTCGTTCGTTCGGCAACCAGGCCAACGTGGTATCCGCACGGCGGTGAGATACTACCTCATAATCAGCTCGCTAATGCTCGACCTGTTCACGGTGTGCACCATCGTGGCCGTGGTCTGGCGGCGCCTTTTGGATCGGCGCAGCATGGCCTTCGTGTGGTTCGCCGTCAGCGTGCTGGTTTGGTGCGTGCCATACCTGCTCTGGCAGCTTAGCACCACGGCGGAGGACGCCCTTTACTGGTGCCGGTGGCTCGTGTGGGGTTCGACGTTCATCCCTGTTACCTACCTCAATTTCGTCTCGGCGCTGACGGGGATCAAAATGCGGCGCCTGCTGCTTTTGGCCAGCGTGATTGCGGTGCTGTTAGCGGCGGCCAACTGGGGGTCGTGGATCGTCTGTGGCGTGGAGCCGCGCTTGGGTATGTCCTTTTGGCCAATGCCTGGACGCCTGTTCCTGTGCTACTTGGCGAACTTTGGGATCTTTGTCGTGCTTAGTTTCGTATTTCTGCTCAGAAAATATCGACAGTCGTCGGCCCAGGGTCGTAACCAGATCAAGTACCTCATTTGGGGCACGGCTCTCGGGTTCGCTGGGGGCGGCACCAACTTTCCGCTCTGGCTCAATATCCCCCTGCTGCCATTCGGCCAAGGGCTTTGCATTTTCTATATCCTCGGTATTGCCTACGCAATTGTAAAATTCCGATTAATGGAATTCAACCAGATGGCTTTCCGCGTGGCCAGCTTTGTCACGAGCCTTCTGATGTTGTCGGGAGCCGGTGCGACTCTCACCCGTTGGCTCTTGGGATTACTGCGCCCCGAAATGGGGCTGCCGGATTTCTACCTCTTGTGGATGCTGTTTGCTGTGGCCGCGGTGCTGATCGTGCCGATTCAGCAGCTCGTGTCGTGGCTGGTCGATACCTTTCTCGAATCCCGCCTCACCAACCGCAGACACGACTATCGGGCTGGTCTGCGCGAGCTCGCCGCGCGTCTCTCATCTATCCACGAAGAGGACGCCATCTTCTCTGAGGCTCTCAAAACACTGCGCGAGCAGCTGGGGCTCCGCCGTGTAGCGATCTTCTTCCGGAGTGAATTCGATCATCGCTTTCAAGTGAAGGCTCAGGAGGGATTTGAGCCTGCGATCGATTCCGCGGTCCACCAGAAGGCGTTCGATTTCGTACGAGCCCAGCTTGAGCTTGCTCCCGACGCCTTCGTGATCGAGGAACGCATCGGACTGCGTGAGGTCGCCCCGGACCTCCGCCGGGTGTTCGAACCGGACGATTTGGTTGTGCCAGTTCGGGTGGAGGATCTGCTCTATGGTTTTTTTGTCCTTGGACTGCGCGGGGGGCGTCAAATCTATTCTAGCTTCGACATCTCGCTCCTCGAGACCCTCGCCTTCCACGTCGGATTGACCCTGCGTGCACGCCAGCTCGAGCGTCAGGCCAATCAGTCTGAGAAACTCATCTCGCTCGGCACGCTGGCGGCCGGCCTGGCGCACGAACTGCGCAATCCGCTGGTCTCGATCCAGACCTTCTCGGCGCTACTCAGGGAGCGCGGCCATGAGCCGGAGTTCCAGCAGGAATTCGGCGCCATCATGCAGCGCGACGTGGGGCGGATCGCCAGCATTGTGGAAAATGTCGCCGCGTTCGCCGAAAACAGCACGGTGCCGTTCACTCCGATAAAAATCGAGGAGGTCATCGCCGGGGTCGCCGAAATCGCCCGGCCCGAGCTTTTGCGCACCGGCGTGCAGCTCCAGGTGGACAAGAAAAGCGACCTGCCGCCCGTGCATGGCAATTACAGCCAGTTGTTGCAGGTGTTCCTCAATCTTCTGCAGAACGCCATCCATGCGCTCGAGGGCCGGGCGGACGGCCGCATCACCGTGGCGGTGACGGTGCGGGTGGAAAACGTGCGCAAGCCCATGCTCTACATCACCGTCGCGGACAACGGCCCCGGCATCGACCCGGCGCTGCTGCTCCGCGTGTTCGAGCCGTTTACGACCACGAAATCCACCGGCGATCAGCACAGCCGGCGCGGCATGGGATTGGGACTCGCGATCGTGCGCCGCATCATCCAGTACCACCAAGGCGCGATTGAGGTGACGAGCGAACTCGGCAAAGGCACGACGTTCCACGTCCACCTGCCCGCCCACGCCCACCTGCCATGAGCCAGGAGGAAGCCAGCATCCCGCCGACCCAGCAGTTGTCCGGACCCCGGGTCCTGAACGGTCCCGCGGCGCTGCGCGCCTTGGCTGCCGCGTTTGCCCACCTCCAAGATTTCGACCGGTTCGTCGGCGGATTGCGGGCTGCGCTCAACCAGACCGACTTGTTTGGCCGCGTCACGCTGGAGTTGGAGGGCCGGTCTAGCGAGGAGGCACAATTTGTCATCGGTGAAATGACGCTGCCCGTGCACGGCACGACGGGTGCACACGGCGTACTGCGCGCGGCCGGCCGCGACGAACTCCGAATCTTTGGACCCGAGGATTTGCATCTCCTGGCGGGCCTGGCCGATTTTCTGGCGGCCGTGCTCGATCGGGCGCGCGAGTGGCGGGAGGTGGAGCGCCAGCGGCAGATGCTGGGATTTCTCCTCAACCAGGCGCCGGTTGGCATCCTGGCGTTCGACGAGCGGCACCGCGTCGCCGCAGGCAACGACCTCGCCCGGCGCTGGCTGGGCGGGGGGGGCGACCTCTGGGGCGCCCTGCAGGCGGCGCTGCCGGAAGACGTACGCATGAATAAACAGGTGCCGCGGGCCTGTTTTCATCTGCGCATCGAGGGCCGCCTGGTGTTTGGCGAATTGCGCACGACCGCCGGCAGCGAAGACGCGGGCGGCGTGTGCGTGGTGGTGATGACCGACCTCACGCCCGAGCAGGCGCGCCTGCTCGACGCGCTGCGCCGCGAGACCTACCGCTGCCAGTGGCGGCAGCTGCGACTGGGCTTCGCCCTGCTGGAATCGCCGCGGATCGCCGGCGGCCTTTTGCAGCAGCTGCCCGAGCTCCGTGCGCGTCTGCCGGCCGCCGCCGCAGCGGGACCCTACGACGCGAACCGCGTGGGGCTGGTTTTTCCCGAGTGCGGGCGCAACACGGTCATGGCGCAATTGCGTCGATTCAAGCCGCTGCTGGCCGACGCTCCCGTGCGCGTCGGCGTGGCCGAGTTGGGGCGGGAGGGCGGCGAACCCGAGGCCCTGCTGCAGGCGGCGCTGGCCGGCTTGCGGCCGTTCGGCGAGGCGATGCGGCCCGCGCTGCTGTTGCACGACGACAATCCGGCGGTCAACGACACGCTCGCCTACGTGCTGGGCGGCGATTTCGATCTGGTGAAGAGCACGAGCATGGAGCACACCCGGCAGCTGCTGCGGACGCGGAGCTTCGATGCGCTCATCACCGAGGTGGAGCTGCGTGGCGCGAGCGGACTGGAGCTGGCGCGGCTGGCGCAGGAACTGCAGCCGGGCATCCGACCCTTTTTCACCACGATCTCGGAGCTGCCGGCCAGGGAGGCCCGGACTCCGGAGCTGGCGGACGCCGTCGTTTTCCAGAAGCCCTTTAACGCGCTGGCGCTGGCACAGGCCGTGCGCGAAAAGCTCGGCGTGTGAGGTGGGCGGCGGAGTTCCTGCTCCGCCACGATCACGCCTGCTTGCCGAACAGCTCGGCAATGATGTCCTCGAGCGGCACGTCCTCGATGGTGATGTCGGCCACGGGTCCGGCGGCGAGAATTTGCTGCGACACCGCCACGGCCTGATCGCTGGGCACGTGCAGCACATATTCGCCGTTTTCGGCGGGCTCGGCCCTGCCAGACTGCGGACTGAACGCACCCGGCGAGAGCACGCCGTCGGCGGGCCGGAACTTGATGATCTTCTGGCGGCTGCCGGTGGCATCGAGGCGGTCGATGTCGCCGTCGTGGATCTTGCGTCCCTTGTGAATGACGATGACCCGCTCGCATAGCTCCTTGATGTCGGCCATGTAGTGACTGGTGAGCAGGATGGTGGTGCGGTGGCGGCGGTTGTAGTCGCGCAGGAAGGAGCGCACGGCCTTCTGCGAAACGACGTCGAGGCCGATGGTGGGCTCGTCGAGAAACAGCACGCGCGGGCGGTGGAGCAGGGCGGCGATCAGCTCCATCTTCATCCGCTCGCCGAGCGAGAGCTCGCGGACCATGACGTTGAGCTTGTGGCCGACGTCGAGCAGCGCGATGAGCTCGTCGAGCGTCTGCTGGTACTGCTTGTCGTCGAGACCGTAGATGTGCCGCAGGAGCAGGAAAGACTCGATGGCGGGCAGGTCCCACCAGAGCTGGTTTTTCTGGCCGAGCACGAGGGCGAAGAGCCGGCGGTAGGCGTTCTCACGCTTGGTCGGATCGAAGCCGGCCACGCGCGCCCGGCCCGAGGTGGGGTAGATGAGACCGGAGAGCATCTTGAGCGTGGTGGTCTTGCCCGCCCCGTTGGGCCCGAGGAAGCCGACGAACTCGCCCTCGGCAATGGTGAAGCTGATCTGGTCGGCCGCGCGCACCTCCTCGAACTCGCGCCGGAACAGCCCCTTCACGCCGCCCCAGAAGCCGGGCTGCTTCTTGTAGGTGCGGAACACCCGCGTGAGGTTTTCGACTTCAATCATCGCGGAAAGAATTCAGGAGCGAGGAGACAGGAGCCAGAATAATCAGCCGCGCAGGCGGCGCCAGGGATCAACGTAAGATGGAACAACCAACCACGAAGGACACGGAGCACACGAAGGCAAATATAGAATCCGATGGACTCGGCGTCCGACGGGTGGTGATTAGACGCGCCCCAGCTTGGTATAGTCCAGCGGGGTGTGGCTGATGCAGCCTTGGGCGAGAGCGGCGGGTCAGTCGCGGGCGGAAGGTGGCTGCCAGCCATTCCTTAATTCCCCGAGAACGGTGTGGATATCGGCCAGCGCCCGGTCCTGCGCCGCCAGATGATCCAGCACGGCGCGAATCTCGACCTCGGTCTTTTGATTGAGCTCGTAATCGTTGTGCGCCTCCAGCCGGTCGCGGTCCGCTTGGCGGTTCTGGCTCATCATGATGATGGGCGCCGCGTACGCGGCCTGCAGCGACAAGGCGAGGTTCATCAGAATGAACGGATAGGGATCCCAGCGGCTCATCCAAGCGGTGACATTGAGGACCACCCAGCCGACAAGGAAAACACTCTGTATGACGATGAACTTCCAGGAGCCCATGACCGCGGCCAGTGTGTCGGCGGACCGCTGGGCGAGCGTCATTCGCTCAGTGAACATGCGGTTGACATCCTGGACCGGCGGATGGTCGTGCTGGAATGGCTCGGGAAACGTGAATGACGGTTGGGGAGTGGTGGGCGGTTTCATGGCATTAACAGGCGTTGCTGGCAGACTTTGCCCATGGTTTTGGCGGTTCATCCGCGTGGACGGCAGGACGGACGCTACCGGCCACAACATGAGCAGCGAAGATTGATCACGAAGATCACCAAGGAGGCGAAGACAAATGCGAATCGCGAGGCACTGACAACAAGGCGGACGCGTCATTCCGGCGTCCCGGCGGCGTCGAGGGCCGAGAGGATGGCCTCCGATTTCAAATAGTCCGGGAAAACGTGCCGGGCGCCCAACGCGCGCAGCCGGGGCGCCTTTGTTCCGGATGCAATGCCGACGAATGCCCAGCCCAACTCGCGCGCGGCGTGAACGTCCCAGGTTCCATCGCCGACGTACACGATCTGTTCGAAATCATCACACCGGTAGTGCCGGAGCGAGCGCCGCAGCGACTGCTGCATGATGTCCGTTCGGGCGTGGGCGGTATCGCAGAACGCCGCGGGCAGCCCATCCGCGGGGATGGAAGCCGCCGCCAGCTTGTAGCGGGCGGAGAGTCGCCAGTCTCCGCTGGCGAGCGATACCGCGTAACCCAGGGCGAGCAGGCGTGCCAGGAAGGAACCAGCCCCGGGGATTTCGGCGATTCTCACCCCACGCAGCAGTTCCACCAGGCGGCGCTGCACCGCCCGGCTCTCGTCTCGGGTGACCGGACGGCCGAGCCTGGTGCGGGCAATGTCATTCAACACGCCCTCCGAGGTGACCTGACGGTAGGAAGCCCAGTCGGTGTTGATGTCAGGGACATCCAGCACTTCCTGAATGGCGCGAACAAACTCATTCTCGTCGCTCACGTAGGTGTTGGTGAGCGTGCCGTCGATGTCGAATATCACGAGCTTCATGGCCGGCCCAGCTTGGTATAGTCCAGCACGGTGTGGCTGATGAAGCCTTGGGCGAGGGCGGCGCGGTCGGTCAGGGGTTCGGCGGGCGAGAGATCCTGGCCGAGGTGGAAGACGAAGCGGTGCGTGCCGTCGTCCTGCGCCGGACTGAACAGGCCGGGGATGACCATGCGCGCCGGCACCGTGCGGCGGAGCGGCGAGTCGGGCCGGCACGGGTAGGGGAAATTCACGTTGTGCACGATAAAGCCCTGCGGCGGCGTCGCGGCGACCAGTTCGGGCACCAACCGCGCGGCATGGGCCGCGGACGTCTTGAGCGTGGCGCTCAGCTCGGCGTCGGGCGCCCCCCCATGATCCTTGAGGTGATCGTAGGTTTCGAAGCTCAGATCCTGCGAGAACGCCACGGCCGGCAGGCCGTGCAGCACACCCTCGAACGCGCCGGCGACGGTGCCGCTGGCGAGGATGAAGCCGAGCGAGGCGTTGAGGCCCACGTTCATGCCGCTGACCACCGCGTCGGGCCGCGCCTTCACGAGGTGGGCCAGCGCAATGTTGACGCAGTCCGACGGCGTGCCGTCGACGATCCACGTGGGACAGCCGAGGCCGCGGTCGATTTTGGTCGAACGCACCGGGCGGGTGCGCGACTTTGCGGCGCTGATCCAACTTTGCTCGGCCTTGGGGGCGACGACGGCCAACTCGTGGCCGGCGGCGCGCAGGCCATGGACGAGTTCGTGCAGGAACACGCAGTCGATGCCGTCGTCGTTGGTGACAAGAAGCCGCATTAGCGGCTCCTAGCTGTAAGCATTAAGCTGTAAGCTGTAAGCCAAAAGTGCAGTGAAAATTCTGGCAGGGGCGCAGGCTTGACTTCGACGAGCTCGGTCGATTCGCCGTGCCTTGGCGGGAAGCAGGAAGGCAGAGCCACGAGCGCACCCGCCTTCGTTCTGTCAGGCCACCGCGTGGCGGTGGCCGACATCACCAAGGCGGAGATCGAGCGCCTGGACATGACCAAGTCGATGCGGCTCGGCCTTGCCATCGCCGCCGGTGCCGCGGCGGTCATGGCGGCATGGGCGGCGGTTACCAGGGCGGCCGCTTCAGAAAGACAAAGATCCGGTTTTTCGCCGGGTTCCCGGTTCCGGCCAATGCGGCTGAAAAGCTGGCATGGGGCGGATCGCCTTGTGTCATCTTTCAGTGCTGAGCAGTTTTGTCTTTAAACCGGCGGACGCGCGTCGCTGTCCAGTGCAAGGCTGCGGCGCCGCTGGTGTCGGGCGAAGCGGGAACCAATCTATTCACGGACTCGAGCCACATTTCTGGTGCGGCGGGCGCTGCGATTTGACAAAGGGAAGTGGATTTTAGAAAATGTAGGCCGGGTTCTCCAAACAATGAAAGGGTTCAGCATGCTGGTGTTGGGCTCCTGCGCTTTCTGGTCGCTGGGCGTGTTGCCGGCTACTGCCGCGGAGGATGAAATCCTCACCGTGGTGTTTTCGATGGCCCACAATGGCTACGTCCGCACGAAGCTCCCGGACGGGACGTTCAAGCCCGAGACCTATGCGTTTGGCGAAGGTGGGTATGCGAGCGGGTTGATGCGGGACGACTCGATCGACCACTTTCCCTTCACGAAGCTGGCCGGGATCCTGGCGCCGTACCTCGCCAGACAGAATTACGTCCCGACCCAATCGCCGGAGGGGACCGATCTTCTGGTCATGGTGCACTGGGGGACGACCATTCCTTATGGGGGGTATCAAACAGCGCTCGATGACCTGCAAGCGGCCTCGAGGCCCAGTGCAGAAGGCGGGCCTATGGGCGATACGACGAGCGTCTTTATGATGCTGAATCTGCATAACTGGCTGCGGGACAAGGCCAACGCGCACAACGCCGCCCTGCTGGGTTATTTGCCGGAAATAAACCGGATCGGTTCCGCCCAGCCGTTTCTGGGATTGGCGCCGCGGACGACTTATTACAGCGACTTGGTCTCGGATCTGGAGGAGGACCGCTATTACGTGATCCTGGCGGCGTACGATTTCCGCCTGGCGTGGAAACAGAAGCAGCTGAAGCTGCTCTGGGTGACGCGGGTGAGCATTCGCGCCCATGGCAACCGTTTTGACCAGCAACTGGAGACGATGGTCGCGAGCGCCAGCCGCTACTTTGGCGAGGACAGCCGGTTCTTGATCCGCCGGCGCGTGCCCGAGGGCAAGGTGAAGATCGGCGAGCCCAAGGTCATCGAGGTCGTGCCGGATGCCAGTAAGTGAGTGCGGACGGGATGCCTCCCGCACGGAGGGCGCAGAGTCCGGCGAAAACAAAAGGGGCAGCTGGCAGAGCCACCCGGCGCGGAACGCTGGTCGCCCGCCCCCGGGACAGTGGTGCGTGGAAATCCTAAGAATCTGAAGGGATCTCGAAAAGGACGGTGTTAAGTCGTTCGAAAGAATGAAAACACTGGCCATTTTGATGATCGGCTCCTGCGTTGCCTCGGGGACGGGTTTGCCGATGGCCGGCGCGGCGGAGGACGAGGTTCTCTCCGCGGTGTATTCGACCGCATACAACGGCTACGTTCGCGCCACGGAACCCGATGGTTCGTTCACGCCGGAGACGTACACGTTTGGGGAGGGAGAACATGCGAGCGGGCCGATGCGGGATGCCTCGAGCGACAATTATCCCTTCCCCAAGCTGGCCCGGCTCCTGGCCCCGTATCTGGCCCGCCAGAACTACGTGCCGAGTCAATCCTCGGCGGGGACCGATTTGCTGATCGTCGTGCATTGGGGCGCCACGACTCCGTACGACAGTGAGTCCTATCGCGAGACGCTCACCGGCCTGCGGGCGGCGATGAATCCTCTGCAGAATTTTGGAGGCCCGGTGATACAGACCGCCCGTAACAGCGGCCGCCCGAGCGTCGGCAGCAGCAATGCGTACCGCCAGCAGCGGGACAGCCAGGTCGACGGTTATCTGACGATGTTGAGCATGCAGAACGAACTCCGCAACAGGGCCGACGCGCACAACGCCGCGCTGCTGGGTTATCTGCCAGAGATGAATCGATTCGGCGACATGTGGCGGTCCGCTGGCTTCGGAACGTATTTCGGCGATCTCACGGCGGACTTGGAGGAGGACCGCTATTACGTGATTCTGGCGGCGTACGATTTCCAGCGGGCGTGGAAACAGAAACAGTTGAAGCTGCTCTGGGTGACGCGCGTGAGCATTCGCGCCCACGGCAACCGGTTTGACGAGGATCTGGACGCGATGATCCGAAGCGCCGCCCGTTATTTCGGCCAGAACAGCCCCGGGCTCATGCGCCAGCGCGTGCCCGAAGGCAAGGTCGAGGTGGGCGAACCCAAGGTCATCGGGGTCGTGCCGGATGCCGGCAAGTGAGCGCGGGCGTGCGCTGCCTGGCGAGCGCCTTCTTCACCTCAAGCCGGTATCGGCGGCGATAGCGGGCGCCGCTTTGGTACATCTCGTGATCCGTGGGGATGCGGACGGTCTCCACGTAGCAGGCGCCGATGATCTCACAGGTTCGCTGCGAGGCAAAATTCTCGGGATCGACGGTCAGCCACACGGCGGTCAGTCCGTGCGCCAAGGCGAACGGCAGCAGCAGCCGACAGCTCCGCGCCGCATACCGATGACCGCGATGCGGTTCGTCCACTTCGTAGCCGATGTGTCCGGGGTAACGCAGCGCCCGGGCCGATCCGATGCGCAGACGAATCAGTCCCAGGCGTGTCGATGTGTCGGTTCGCCGTATTTCGAATGCGTACCCAGGCACGTAACGTTTGATCGGGTCAGCCGGCTGCCGGGCGATGAGCACCAGCTTCAGGTCGCCATCTACCAGTTTCCCTGGCTCCTTGAACCGAAAGGGTTTCATCGTTTTTGCTGCTGAACAGAAGGCAAAGCCGGGGAGGCAAGTAGTTGCCCCAGTAAGCCGCGTGCCGTGAGTTCGCGTGCAAGCGCCTCGGCGGATGTGAAGCGAATGCCGGGAATGCCGATTGACGCCGCCGCATTCAGGTTCGGCGTGCGGTCGTCCACCAGCAGGCACTGCTCGGGCTTGCGCCCAATGGCGTCGAGCACCAGCCGAAAGGTGGATGAGTCCCGCTTGGTCTGCTTCAGTTCAAACGAGAAGAACCGCGCTGGGAAGACGCTCAGCCAGGGATGAATGTCCCGAATGTAGGCCACCCATTCCGCGGCGTGATCGGAGAGTAGAATCAATTCATGCTTCCGCGCCAGCCGACTCACCAATTCCTCCATTCCCGGCACGCGGTGATGAAAGTTGTCGCGGATGATCCGTTTGACCTCGGACGGTGCGATCTCCCACTGCTGGCGCTGCAGGATCCGGGCAAGGTACTCGTCTTCGGATAGTCGACCGCAGCACAGGTCCTCGAGGAGTTGTCCGGCGAAGGCGGGCAGGACGGTCTGCTCATCGATCTGAAGGCGGGCCGCCAGCGGTTTCTCGATGCCAAGCAGCCCGGCGATGAGGACTTCCGACAGGTCGAAGATGAGAGTCCGGGTCATCACCTGACGCTGCGAAAAGACGGGAGAAAACACAAGCGGTGCAAGTGCATCCGTGCCTTCCGGCCGATGCGCGGCGCAAACCAAAAGCCGGAGGCAGGAACGCCTCCGGCGCTGAATTTGGCTGATTCAATCGTTTTCCCAATGTGGCTCTGGGTGACCATCGGGTGCGACGATGATTTCCACCTCATTAATCATCCTCGGGCACTCGCAGGATGTCATGATATTCTCCGTAAGCACCAGACGAAGTATGGATTTTAAACATAGTGGGCACTTTTGGTGGAGACCTGTGTAAGGAGTCTCGTAACGCAGCACTGTGCCGTCGCCTCGCAGGCCACGGACGAACAATCGGATGTTCCTCTCTTGCTCATAGGGTGTGCGTTCAGAATCGTTTCCATGAGTCATGGGCAATGCCGAGTCGTCGATGGCTTCGCCCATGTCGATATGAGCGCATCTGCCCGTCTTCCCCGGCACAGCTGTCAACGGCTAAAGAAGGTGCGACATGGTCTCACGATGACACCACTTGCCTCGGCAACGGTGTCTGGCGATCATGCCCGACACGATTGATCGGATCGGCCTCGCGGGAGCTCGGCCCTCCAGGTTATTGCGCGTTCTGTGCCTTTTAGCGGCCGAACAAAAAGGGCGGCTGGGAAAGCCGCCCTCCGCTTGTCGCCTAAACCTTATCGCTTACTGCTTACTGCTGCCCCGGCTGGGCGGGGGCGGCCGGAGCGTCGGCCGGCGGCTGCTGCGCGGCTTCGCGTTCCTTCATGGCGGCCCGGCGCGAGAGGCGGACCTTGCCGGTGCGGTCATCGATGCCGATGCATTTGACCCAGACCATGTCGCCGACCTTGACGACGTCCTCGGTGCGGCGCACGCGGAAGTCCGCCAGTTCGGATGTGGACGAGGCCTTCCTTGCCGGGCAGGCACTCGACGAATGCGCCGAACTCCTTGGTGCCGGTGACGCGGCCTTGGTAGGTCTTGTCCATCTCGATCTGGGCGCCGCCGCCGCAGATCGCGTCGATTTCCTGCACGGCGCGGGCCATCGCGTCGGCGTTGTTCGAGTAGATGTAGACCTTGCCGGAGTCGTCTTCGGCGATGTCGATCTGCGCGCCCGTGGCTTCGGTGATGCGGCGGATGGTCTTGCCGCCCGGGCCGATGAGCAGGCCGATCTTCTCGGGGTCGATCTGGATGGTCTGGATGCGCGGCGCGTACTGGCTGAGCTGCTTGCGCGGCTCGGGAAGGGCGGCGAGCATCTTGCGGAGAATCTCAATGCGGGCGTCGCGGGCCTGGTAGATGGCTTTTTTCGCGATCTCGAAGGGCAGGCCGTTGATCTTGAGGTCGAGCTGGAAGCCGGTGATGCCCTCGGTGGTGCCGGCGAGCTTGAAGTCCATGTCGCCGAAGTGGTCCTCCTCGCCGAGGATGTCGGTGACGGTGACCCAGCGGCTGATGGCGCCGGAGGCGTCGTTCTCGGTGATGAGGCCGCAGGAGATGCCCGCGACGGGTGCGACGATGGGCACGCCGGCGTCCATCAGCGAGAGGCAGCCGCCGCAGATCGAGGCCATGGAGGTCGAGCCGTTGGAGGCCATGATCTCCGAGGTGATGCGGATGGAATAGGGGAACACGTCCTCGGGCGGAACGACCGGGAGCAGCGAGCGCTCGGCGAGCGCGCCGTGGCCGATTTCACGGCGGCCGGGGCCGGTGGTGCGGCCGGTTTCGCCGGTCGAAAACGGCGGGAAGTTGTAATGGAGGATGAAGCTCTTGGAGCGGGCGCCGCCGGTGAGGGCGTCGAGCTCCTGCGCCTCCTTGGTGGGGCCGAGCGTGGCGATGACGAGCGCCTGGGTGTCGCCGCGCTGGAACAGCGCGGAGCCATGCACGCGCGGCAGCACGCCGACCTCGCACAAGAGCGGACGGATCGTCGTGGCGTCGCGGTGGTCGGCGCGCACCCCTTTCTCGAGGACGGAATGTCGGTAGGCCTTGTACTGGAGGTCCTCGAAGACAATCGCGAGGTCGTGCTCCTCGAACTTGCCTTCGCCGAGTTCGGCGAGCAGCGCGGCCTTGACCTCCTCTTTGAGGGCGGCGACGTTGGCCTCGCGGACCTGTTTTTCCTTGCCGAAGATGGCATCGGTCATCTTGGGGCCGGCGACGCGCTCGATGATGGCGCGGGCCTCGGGCTTCGCGGCGACCAGCGGGAACACGGCCTTGGGTTTGCCAGCGACGGAGACGAGCTCCTTGATGGCCTTGATGATGGGCTGGATCGCCTGGTGGGCGAACTCAAGCGCCTCGATGAAACGATCCTCGGGCACCTGGTCGGCCGAGCCCTCGATCATCAGCATGTCCCTCTCGGAGCCGACATAGATGAGGTCGAGGCTCGACTGGAACATCTGCTCGATGGTCGGGTTGGCCACGAACTGGCCGTCGACCTGCCCGATGCGGAGCGCCGCGATCGGGCCGTCCCACGGGATGTCGGAGATGGCCAGGGCGGCGCTGGCGCCGTTGACCATCGAGATGTCGGACTCGTGCGCTTGGTCGGCGGAGAGCAGGATGCCGAGAATCTGCACCTCATTGAGGAAGCCGCTCGGGAAGAGCGGCCGGCACGGACGGTCGCACAGGCGCGAGGTGAGGATTTCCTTCTCGGACGGACGGCCTTCGCGCTTGAAGAAGCCGGCGGGGAACCGGCCAGCCGCGGCATATTTCTCGCGGTAATCGACCGTGAGCGGGAAGTAGTCTTGGCCGGGCTTCATGGTCGAGGCGACCGTGGCGGAGACAAAGACGGTGGTTTCGCCGACGGTGACGGTAACGGCGCCGTTGGCGAATTTGGCGAGGGTGCCGGTCGCGAACTTGATTCCTAGTCCGGGAACGGTGACGGTATGTTTCTGATTCATGGTCTGAGCGGAGGCCTGATCCGGAGCCATTTGCGCGGCATGCGCAGCTGGCGGGGAGGGCAGGGTTTGGTTCGTGCCGCGCGGCTGGGCCGCCCCGGGCACACGGGATTCTCAACGGTTTTAACCGGCTTTCGCTCCCTGCATCAGACGCGAGAGATTTCGGTTTGGCGCTTTGGACCTGTAGGTCGGGGTTTACCCCCGACATGTCGGGCGTAAAGCCCGACCCACAATCAAAGCAGCAAGCGGAAATGTCCCGGTCTGAAGGTGAGGTTGGAAACGACGAAGGGCGGTCCGCGGATCGGGCCGCCCGTCGAGGAAACTGGTTACTTGCGCAGGTTGAGACGCTGCAGCAGGTCGTTGTATTTGGTCAGGTCGTGCCGCTTCAGGTAATCCAGAAGCTTGCGCCGGCGGCTGGCCATCTGGAGAAGGCCGCGGCGGCTGTGGAAGTCCTTGCGATGCGCCCGCAGATGCTCGGTCAGATGATTGATCCGGGCGGTGAGCAGGGCGATCTGGACGTCGCAGGAGCCGGTGTCCTTCTCGTGTACTTTGTACAGGGTGATGATTTCGGTTTTGGCTATCGACATGGTCTTGTGTGGGTTGCACGACTGGAGGGAGCCTTGGGCGCTCCGCGCCACCCGCCTTGGGCAACAGGCCGCAGGCCGGTGGCACCGTTCCAATCCCGGCAAGCCGGGACCAGTCATGGTGGCAGCCCGCAACCGACGGGCTGTCACTAACGCAAGGGCGCACTATCCGGGACGCCGACTGGGCCTGCAAGCGAATTTTCACGCGCCGGCGGCGCCCGAAACAGGTTTTGGGTTCTGCGTTTTGAGTTTTGGGCGCACAGGTGTCTGTTCGGTTTTTTCCAACAAAAACCCAGAACCCAGAACTCAGAACTTGGAACCGCGCAGGTTTCAGCCTGCGCTCAGCCTGCTCTGAGGTTGATTTCGCGCACATGGTCGCAGCCGGGCAGCTGCTGGATTTTCTCCAGGATGGCGGCGCGATGCAGAAAGAGCTCGTTGCGGACGACCCCGTGCGAGACCAGCACGAAGAGTGATTTGCCGCGGTCGATGCGGACGGGATGCGAATAGGCGGCGTTGGCCGTGCCGACCATCTCCGCCCAGTGATCGCGGATGGTCTGCTCGGGCGAATGGCGGCCGACCTGGTATTTGACGAGCAGTTCCTCGATCAACGGCGCCATCGCCTTGGTCGGGCGGCGTTGCATGCGGCGCGGCTCGTCGAACGGAATGCCCCGCAGGTCGCCGATCAGCTCTTCAGCCGCTTTGCTGAATCTGGTGGGTTCCCCGGGCATGGAAGTTAACCATGGACTGTACGGATCGGCGCGGATGGTGGCAAGGGCGCGGGCTGGTCGCGCCCATTTGTTGGGCGCCGCGAGCCTGCGCCCCTACAAGACTCTTTGGATTCCCCCGTGTTCATCCGTGTCCATCCGTGGTTCTCGTTTTCTTTCCGCCTCGTAGAGCCGGCTGTAGCGCAGCAGCGTGCCAAAGGCGGTCGAGGCGGCGATGTAGAGGCCGGGGAACCCATCGAGAAATCCGCCGCGGAGCACATAGGCTCGGAAAAACCGCCAGCCGGGTCTGAACAGTGTCTCGACGAGCGACCATCGCCGGCCCAATCCGGCTTGCGTGCGCAAGAAATCATCGGACTGGCGGCTCATTTTCAAGACTTGGTCAGGCAGTGTCGGATAGGAGTAGTGATGCAAGTCGGCCTGGAGATGGGCGACCGGACCCTGCAAGAGCACATGGGTATGGGCCGGGTCGCCGCCCCACTGGCCGGCGTTGGAGCGGAAGAGCCGCAGGCAGCGGTCGGGATACCAGTCGCCATGGGTGATCCAGCGTCCGAGAAACCATGACTTGCGGGCAAAATCGGCACCAACAAACCGGGTGTGTCCTCCTTCCGCCGTGAAAAACCGCACCATCTCGTCGCGGAGCGCGGCCGACACCTCCTCGTCGGCGTCGAGCGCGAGCGTCCACGGCTGCGTGGCCTTGCCGAGGGCAAGATTCTTGGTGTCGCGATAGCCGCGCCATTCGGTCTCATACACGACGGCACCGTATTGTTGCGCGATCATCTTGCTGTCGTCGGTGGTGTCGTTGAGCACGACGACCATCTCGGCGACCCAGCCCCGCACGCTCGCGAGGCAGCGCGGCAGGTTGTGCGCCTCGTTGCGGGCGACAATGACGACGGAGAGGGGGAGGGTTTCAGTCACGACTGGACCCAGATGGACACAGATGCCTTTTCAAGGCAATCCGTTGTCGCGGTGACCCGGCTCAGGCGCCGGCCCGCGCCGCGACCACCGCCTCGAATTCGCGCACCGGCTCGTCCAGCGCATGGATGGCGTCGCGCCAGAAGTCCCGGTCACGCAAATCACGCCCCAGCGAGCGCCGCACCACCTCCTCGCAGGTGGCGCTGCCGGTGAGGCGGAGAAACTCCTCGTAGCGCGCCAGAAAATCAGGGCCGGTGCGCCGAAACTCGCGGAAGAGCGCCTGGCTGAGCAGATAGCCGAAGGCGTACGGGAAATTGTAGAATGACAGCTCGATGATGAAGAAATGCTGTTTGGAGGCCCAGAACCAGGGATCCTCGCCGCCGGCCTCGAGGGCGTTGCCGTAGATCTCGCGTTGGGCCGCGACCATCAGTTCCTTGATCCGGCTGACGGGCACGGCGCCCGCCCAGCGCTCCTCGTAGAAACGGCTATCGAACGCGAAGCGCACGGGGATGTTCAGCAGGTAGGCCGGCGCCTGGCCGATCATCTGGTCGAGCAGGAACGCCTGCCACGCGGGCGGCAGACCCGGCTGGGACAACAAGCCGTGGGCCAGCACGAGTTCGGCAAAGGTCGACGCGGTCTCCGCCAAAGTCGTTGGGTATTCGCAAGCACACGGCCGCACGTCGTGCAGCAAGTGGCTGTGCCAGGCGT
>Ga0116107_1000797_pt1 | contig 22134 bp, 23 predicted proteins | sample June2015DPH_6_10_FD_88969 | JGI IMG/M metagenome (GOLD analysis project Ga0116107, IMG submission 88969) | Peatland microbial communities from SPRUCE experiment site at the Marcell Experimental Forest, Minnesota, USA - June2015DPH_6_100 | ecosystem: Environmental > Terrestrial > Soil > Wetlands... | reverse complement strand
AGGATGTCTTGCCAATACCTGGTTTAGCGCCGATCAGGGTAAGGCCGCCTGACCAGAATGTTAGGCCAGCAAAGGTTCCAAATGGCTCATATGGATTTTTGACAGTAATGGTGGCTGATCTAGGCATAAATAAAAAATATCCGTCATAATTATGATACTGCTAAAAAAAGGGGGGTATCCCTTTTAGAATATTTATTCAAATCGGGCCTATGAATTAATACCCAAAAAACGAAATGACGACTGGAGCAAACTGACTCAGAAGGATATCTCCTATGAGATAGATGGCCAGTCCTATCAGAAAACCTGGGAGGCCTGGTAAATGTGTATCTAATTTGTATCGCCGGCGCCACCATAAACGCCATAATTGAACACCTAACACACAGGATATCGAGGCGGGCCATGGATACAGACACGCGACGGATGCCATAACCAACAAATCCGCCTTATCGATAATGGGTGGATAACCACTTCGAGAATACCCGTACCCCCAAAGCAGAACGGGCCAAACAGGAGGATAGAAGAACAAGGGTACTAGAAGAAAATTCAATTGACCCGACAACCCCCACCCTAACGCCAGGATAACGAACAAGGTTCGGATTGGAGTCAGTCCCACAGACAGTAATAACGCGCCTGCGAAGAAGATCCAAATACTGCTGACGGTCCTGAACCGCAGGTCCACGATACAGTAGAGTGCGAAAATGAGAAAGTAGATTATCTCGTAGACAAGCAAAGTTGATGTGAGTTTTAAAAACATGAGAATAATTAGAGTGTTATATAGTGGCTATGCGCATTACGTGGGCTCTTTTTGCGTTTCTTACATGCTCGCCCACTTAAAATCCTAATGAACCAAGATCATTTATCCCGCTTCGATCTGCTACTTCTCTAAAACTTTCGTCTGCTTTGCGACTATCCCACGTTCTGGCGAGCTTTCCTAAATCCTGCCAGTGTTGTTGCGCCCATATCGTCGGTGGAACATCAGAATTATTTCGAATCTCCGGTGACAGTTCCATGAATGATTTTTGGAAATCCCTGGCATTGCCGCCGTAATCCTTCAGTACTTGTCCCACTTTATCGGGGTTCTTTTCGTCTGGTGGAAGCGAGAAACCCAGATCATCATATTTACTATTATTGCCATCACCCTGACGATCAAGTGCATTCATACGATCTTGAAGTTCCAGCCGTCTTGCATTAATTTGATGCCCTTGAGCCAGGTTCTGTTGCAGACCGGCTGCTTTATCCATCCCCAAAGCGCGGAACAAACCAGAACTTTGGTTGGCTAAACCGGCCCGCGCAAGTTCTCCATCGGCTGTCATCGCTGCCCCTCCACCCACTGCCGCTCCTCCTCCACCCGCTGCCGCCCCTCCCCCGGCCACTGCCCCTCCTGCCGCAGCCCCTCCCCCAGCTACTGCCCCTCCTGCTACTGCTGGGGCTGCTGCCAAACCCGCTCCGCCAGATGCAACACCTATGGCCGCCATGGCTGCCACATCAAGAACTCCCTTTACGGCGGTTACAACCCCTTTTACTGCGTCTGCCGTTGCACCGATCGTTATTCTTCCAAGGATGCCGACCACTGACATGAGAATCCCAACCATCCCTAGCATCCATGCAATATGGATGACACCGGTTAATATATTATCGCCTGTGATTGCTACATTAACTGCCGCAGTTACCTTGAACACCCCTGCCGCAATAAGCGGCAACAATGCGACGATGGTCAATCCTTTGATCCAGAGCCCCCGCAACCAACGCATTTGTGGAACAACACCGCATACAAAGATTGATGGACCTAGAGCGGCCAGGATGAACAAGACCGCTCTCGCCAAGAAGAATGCCAATAATAGTCCACCGACAGTAAGTAATATCGCTATACTTTCGGCCAGCAGGAACGCGCCGCTAATAATAGATGTAGATAACCCTCCAAAAACAAGAGATTGGACGGAAATGCTCTGAATAAATAGTGTTGTTAATGTTCCCGTTTCCCCCAAGGCAGCTCCCATCATCCACCAGCCCAGCCTCGCTGTCCAATCCAGGAATGGTCCACATAATACTGCCAAAAAAGCAGCCGAAACCCAATCCCCTATTACGGCGGTTAGTCGGTCATCTTCGCCGACCAGTTTATTCCACTGATAGAGAGCCAGCCGGAGAAGGAATAGTGGAACAGCCAAAGCCCCCGCTGTAAATAGTCCAGAGAAGGCTACATTTTCATAATCCCCTTCGCGAGGTCCTTCTAGAATTGCACCGACTGCCGTTCCTAAATTGCTTATTTCGGTAGTGATCGTATTATAGAAGGTATTTACTGGATCATTGATTGCCTTAGCAATCGCATCCTCAAGCGTGCTGGTGGGGAAGACTAAAGTTTGAAATATTGTTTGAACGACTGATCCACCTGACTGGGAGCCTCCACCGGGCGTGGGAGTTGGGGTCGGCGCTGGAGTAGGTGAAGCAGGGGGAAAAGTGGCAGCGCGTACAGAAAGGTAGGGTAGCGCGCCAAGCAGTATGATAGTAATTAAAAGAGAAAGTAGAATGATGAGCGAGCGTTTATTATTTCTCATAACCCAATTTCCATCGAATTAATGGCAAATTCACTTAGAACCCCCTTTCGATAGCACTGATCCATGAATCCACAATTCTGACACGTTTGGGGATGTGCAAGTGCATTGGTAGGAGGATAGGGACCGTTTTTTGCCATCTTGGATAGTGGCGTGATCATAGCAAGAGCGTCTATCACCCTGATTGTTGGGTTATATGGATTGCTCTCCCCCGTGCGACGATCGAGAGCATAGATTTCGGGATCATTTTCCCAAGAATGCTTGTCGTCAGCATTGGAAGCCCGGGATACCAGCGCGAATTTCAGTTGGGGCTGATTATTGATATTCTCCACCGGAAGACCGATAACATTTCTTGTTACCATGCGTGTCTTTACCCGCCATAGCCAGGCAGGAAAAAACGCTGGTTTCCTTATTCCTGAATGAATGAACGATAATGTGACCAGTTCGAATTCGACTTCCGTTTCGTTGGGCGCCACTTTTATACGTGAATTGAGCTGCCAATCCACAAACACGAAGGACCATAGGCGTGCGAATTCAAGTACGTCTAGCCAACCCCTCTTTCCGCCCAACTTGGCAAAACCATCCGCGTATCCAAATCGATCAGGAAATTTCGCTTTTTTTTCGGGTTCGAATCCTGGGTGAAGTTCAGGAGAGGCAACTTTTTCTTTTAGGTGAAAGCGATAACTATCTACGCTGGTTATGTAATTAGCTACATTGGCCGCCAGACCCACCAGGCTGAATGATTCTAGCGCTTCACGCAGATTTATCCCTGTAGCACGCATTTCCATCATTTTCCATACCATATCATATGGAAGAACAGGATCGACGCCCGAAAGCCACCAATGCGCTGCGGCAGGACAAAATTCGTATACCATCGCATTCAGGATGGGATGGTCGCGAGCATTGCGAGAGTCAAGCAGTGCTCTAAAGAGGTCTGTCTGCATAAATCAAAAAGGGGGCCTGAGCCATTGAAAGGTTAGTAAAATCATCGCGAACAAGAATGATGCCCATGCGACTGGAGATTGCACACCGGATAAACGTTCGTGTCGTAATGCTCGCATTACCATACTGACAAGCGACATCAGGATCCAACCCAATACCATTGCAAGCACAGCATCGAGCGTGAGAACCTTGGGAACCGCCCATATACAGGCCAGCCAGAGTTTTACATCTCCCATTCCCATAACATATACTTGGGACACCGGCAAACTGATAAGCGATTTAATTGGGGCCAACATTAATTGAATGGTGGTCTGTTTTACAAATCCAAGAGCAACGATGAAAGCTGTCGCAACCAAAAGCGTAACCGTTCCCGGAAAATGTACAATCAACCCGGCAGTGACCACCGGGATTGTCGCCCAATTAGGGATCCGCCTAGTTCTGAGGTCGTATAAAGAAATAACCAGGGTAAAGATAAAGAGGTCGATAAGTAGTGGCATATTTAAATATTACATCGAAAAAAAGGGGGGTATCCCTTTCAGAATATTCTTCCTTTGCCTTATACACAAAAGCCTTCTGGCCATAAACCAGAAGGCTTTTTCAGAATACAACTTTATTGTGGCGGAATCTTCCACGAATAGATAAAGTGCTTTTTTCTCGAGTTATTGAAGACTCATCTATTTTTATCCGTTTACGGTAGAGGGAGCAGAGGAAATTTGTGGTTACGGAGACGGCCAGCCTTCTTGCCCCTCCCCTTCTCGGCAAGCCCAATAATATATACTGCCCCAACTATATTGATGGGCATAGGCCGGATTACTGGTGCTGCCGCTATCATCCATCCTTCGGATGACAACGGAATAATCGTTATAAACACTGCCGCCATTCATGGATGCCGGCAGGTTTTGGACTTCGCTTGGCAGGATTTCACCATTTTCAGATTTACTTTTCCACTCTCCAACCGTTACCAAGTTCTTACATTGGTACGGTCCTGGAGGTATAGCCGGTGGAACGGCCGGTACTGGTGTCGCCGAATCCCTACATACAGTATGTGTACTATATTCTTGGTATGTAAGCGTGTAAAACAACCTGTACGTCGTCATTGAATTGCCCTGGAATAAGGTCATATCGCCAGGAATCTCGCTTAATTGACCGACTTGACCTGCCGTTTTGACTGCACCAACGGCCGGATGCGAAGCAACCGTCCAGGTAAAAGTTTTTGTTCCCCCCGCATTCGCCGACACAGTAAAAGCGGGCTGTTGGGCTAGAGTGACTGTGACAGGATTCCCTGTAGGGCGGAATGTCAAAGTAAGGGTGATGTTTTTCCAATCGCCTTGTTGTGGGCTGCCGGGCTGGCCCCCGCCCCACCCCGCATAAGCCAGCGTGCCAGATCCGCTATTGGTCGCAAGACCGTTCACCCGCATGATCGTCGGCCAGTTAACCAATGTTACTGGGTAAGGCCTGGTGTCGATCACGATTGGAGGCATACTTACGCTTGCAATGAGTTCCCACTGAAAATCCCATTGACATGATACGCTCCCGGTGCTGGGGTCAAGAAACAAATTTTTACAGGGGCTTATGGGCGGTGGCACCGGTGTCGAGGTGGTGGCAGGGCCTGAACATTTTGCTATACCGACTGGCATACCACCTGTCGCCCAATATAAGAAGTTACCACATTTGTTATAAACGCCATTCATAAGCGAGCAATATTGCTGACCGTTGGGTAACTTCGGGAAATTACCGAATTGGTTATTAATCGGTCCCGAGCCCCAAGTAGAATCTTGGCGCACTGTTGGAATAATTACGATGCCTGAAATATTACAGGTAGGAGTTCCAATAGGCATTGGGGTATTTTGTCCAGGCACTGGGGTATTTTGTCCAGGTATTGGGGTATTCTTTCCAGGTATTGAAGTTCCAACATCCCCTCCACCACACTGGCATACTATCGGATTCCCGGAACATTGGAGGGTTTGTGGCGGTGTGCAATGCGGATTGCCAGCGCGAACGTTGCCTGTAAAAAGAATTAATATTAGGATAGCCCCAGTCACTAACAAGGGAACCAACCAAAAGAACATCTTCTTTGATTTTGCCATCGCGAATATTTTCCTCTCCAGACCTTTACGGTGTATTCAATGAATTAATCGAATTCAAAATGGCTTGAAACTGTTTGGGATCATTGGCAGTCTGCCAACCATCGGGCAACATTTTCATCGTCAGGTTGTAGGTCTGGGAAAGCCATTGCGCGCTCCACACAGAACCACCATACTGGCCTGAATAATTATTTTGTTCATTGTTCATAGTAGCAACATCGGTTGATGAGTGCAGAGCCTTGTCAATTCCCAACCAATCCCATTGTTTCGTTTCAAGGTCATATCCAAAATACAAATAGGAACGAGTGGGGCTTGATGAAGTAGAGAAAACATGCCCGCCCAGACTCATGACGGTGTGAGTGGCCATATTATCCTCAACGATGTAACAGATAATAGGGTAACTTCCGTTCCATGTTTGGGCCTCATTTCCAACCATGTCAATGTCGCTAAAACAACCTTCCGGGATGTAATCCACAGCCGGCGCATCATTACTGTCTATGTACCACTCCGAATAACCAGCAGTGAGCGGCACCATGACCAAGGATGCTATCAACGGGTTCCCTGCTGGGTCGATCACCTTTATAGTCGACATATTCATTTGCGCTGGTGGCTGGGAAAACCCAAGCACCTGGGTTGCATCATCCCGGCTATAACCCTCTCGAATTGCCAATATCCAGGCAATTGTCCGGTCAAGGTTGTTATAAACACACGCTGGTTCAATACGTTCCAGGCTATCTCCTGGGATGCCAGATCCAACAAATTGCCACTCTCCCGGGTCAGACGGGCAGATCTCGGGAGTCTGTGTCGATCCTTGGGACGGCGTAGGCGATGTTTCGTTTGGGATGGTTGCGACAACTGCCATGTGCACATTTGTCTCAGCTCTCTGGAAAATTACGAACACAATAGCCGCTATCATCAAAACAATAAAGATAAATGCCACCAAAGCAAACCTTCGTAATTTAAGTTCGCCGCCCGGCGCCGTGTAAAACAAACCCACTAACTTGTTTCTCTTCATTCATCAGGTCCTCAAACCATACGTTCTTCTTCTGTGAACCGCATCAATAGCCTAAAGTGGCGTCGTCCCGGGAATTTCGCAATTATTGGTCTCCCCGAGTAACGCCATACGAGAGGTATCCTACCGCGGTAATATTGATATATTGCCCTCCCAGCATTAGGCCAGCCGTTTCCACACGGGCTTTTATAATGCAGGATGGTCGGTTTTTCGTTTGGCCGCACCACACCGACATCAGCTGAACATAAGATGGGGCCTGCTGTACAAAATACAAGGTTGCAGTACTATGCGCCTGCTCGGTCGTTTGGATCACACCATTTGGCAAAACCTTGATTTCCTGGGCACCGGCTATGGCAGCGAGATTTGCGACAGATACTCCGTCCATCAGTCGAGACGTGGTAGATATGGTATCCAAGGCACCTATTAGAAGTACGATGATGGCCGGAAGAAAAACCGCAAAAAGTGTGGTAGATTGACCTTTTTGCGCTTTGGAGTATCGGGGCTTTACCATTTTGCCTTCCACTTCTCGCTTCGCGATGTAAATCTTTCCGAAGACCATCCAAATGACAACGGGAGAAAATTCATTGTAACTTTCCAGCTGACCTGGCAGGTGCCCGGCTGGCCAATGCCTCCTGGTGGAGCGACGCTGATGGAATAGTCTGCTGTTCCCGTGCCGCTCCAACCGCTTTTCAATGTTGCCTCAGCCGCGTTGTAAGCTACCTGGCGGGCCTGAACCGGGTCAGGGTTTTGAGAAAGAAATTCTGCACAGGCAAGAGCGGCTGAGGTCGCAGCTGTCCGGGCTCTTCCAAGCGGGATCAGGGACAACATACCAGCAAGGAGAAGCACTGCCAGAACAGACATAATCGCTGTTTCGACCAATGCTTGACCCTTTTCGCTTTTTCCTGGCCTATTTATAATTTTCATGGGGTGGATCCTTGTGGTCCCGCTACGAACCTCCACAAGTGAAAAGTAGCCCCTCCTGACTGAGACTCTACCAGAGGAATGCCCAAGAAAGAGAATGGCGTTTCGATCGTTATTTCGGATTGCACAGTCTGACCCTTTGGCGTTACCTGGATGGCTTTCCGGATTTCCGGCCACCAGATGCTTTGCTGAACCATCGTAATGGCAGATTGATCATACGAACCGCCAGCAACTCCAGAGATGTAAACGCCCCAGTTCGCCGCTGCCGATCTCCAGGCATAAAAGCCCGCCAGGAAAATACCACCGATTAGCATGATAAGAATCGGAAGGGAGATGATAAATTCAGTATTGGCTTGGCCTTTTTCTTTATTCTTCCAAAGGTGTGTCATTCGGTTAAAAGGCGCTGCGTAACCAGTCGGCGGCCTTGGTGAAACCGTCTACAATGGCACTACGGAAGTAATATGCCGCGCCGATGGCGCCTAAGGCAACAACACCGATGAGGATGATGTACTCCGTGTTTCCCTGTCCATCATCTTCTATAAGGAACCGTTTCGCTGCTGAAAAGAGAGTCATTGGAAATCCTTTCTATGTGATATGTTGTTAGAAACCGACCGAAAAGCTGAATACATAAGGCAAGACCAGAGTCGCAACCATGCCAACAGCTGACATAAAACCATAAAGAACAGCTTTCTGTTGAATACTAGATGCCCGGGCTGCTGATCCATTGAGGATCTTCCTTTGCGCTTCAATACGGGCCGCATGGACGATATCCAAAAAACGGCCACGGGCCTTCTCGCTGTCTTTAATTGCATCAAGGAATAGTACAGCATCCAGGTTGTTGATATCCGGCAAATATGATTTTGCCTTTTCCATAGCTTCGTCTGGATCTTCCGGTTTCATAGCCAGTGACGCTAAATACGAATTAAGGACAGCGCAAAAAGGGCCGCCTAATTGTGCTGCGCATTGCGCTCCTTCTTGTGCTGTCTTTCCTGCGGCTGATAGCGATTCCATAATGGTCATCGCGATCAACATATTATTCTGGACTGCTTCGGCACGCTGTTTTGCAATGTTTTTTAGGCGCCCATATGGCCAGCGTAACCCGTTATAGATCAATAACGCTGCCATTAATAGACCAAGAGGGGCCATTTTCATCATGGCCATTAGCCCGGCCATTACAACGCCAACGACCAGGAATAAAACAAAATCGCGCAATGCTGCTGCATAGAACTCGCCGACAGTGCTGTAGTAGTAGCCCGATCTTCGCAGGAGACCGTCTACCGTCTCTCGATCTGACGCCCGATTGGGATCAAACCGGGACGGCCAGAACACCAAAACCAGCGCTTCCAAAGTGTTGTGTTTATATATCTTCGTTTCCGTATTGGAATCATCCTTCACCTTGACATCGTCGGTGCGCTCTTGGGCTTCTGATCTTTTTTCGCCAAAGATCAGCGGGCTGAATATCTCCATAACCAAGACAGACATAGCCACAGCAAAGATAAAAGCGAAGAAGTTTGCCATACAAATCCCTTTTTGAATTATTGGATATTATTAGTTTAGCACGCAAAAAAGGGGGGTATCCCGTTCAGATTCATCGAGTCCACACATAAGCGCATCTTGATGGTTTTTTGAACGAAGAATGCCTCTTGGGCCTCGGGGAGCGCAATCGCGGACGTGGCCGCTTCCTGTTTCCCATGTATTTCCGCCATACTTTTTTGGCCACAGGGGATACTCTATGACATCCCAATCTTCAGGTAAGCCATTATTTTCGTAGGCGTGATACCAATCCCAGTAAGACTCGAACCTATTGCCCCAAAGCGACCAAGCCAAATCAATCTTCCTGCTCCTGCATCCTTTCCCGTCGCCGTCCCCTCGAAACAATTTCTGACGACAGGTACCGCACACGGGAATATGGTTTTCCGGGCGACCCATTCGCCAGGTGAGTTCAGGTGGCATTTTTTTGGGTGTGCTAAGCACGGGGAGCCATAAAGAATTCTTTCCGCATCGGATGCACTTTTGCCTGCCCGCATCCCCCTCCATTTCTTCAGATCTCCAGGGTTCGCCGGCAATTGCTGCCGCGAACAGCTCAAGATAGAATGGAGATTGTCTTTCGACCTCTATTACTTTACGGGAAAGCTTGACAAGCCCTCTTGGAATGGACGTTGTGGTAGCAGGAACAAATCCTACCACCCAGCCTGCTGCAGATATAAATTCTCCCCTTCTTTCCGGTGATAGCCGTTGGAGTGCATCATAATCTATTGAACCATCTGAACTGAACAACCGGCTTGTATCCTTCAAAGACCGCATATCTCGAACAGCCCCCCTCAATACAGAGAATAACAATCTGTCCAAGCCGGCATTTATGTCAATCCCGCCAGTCGTATCGCTATCCCAATACTGATCAATCATAGAATTTCTGCGGCAGAAACCGCCTGCTTCAGCGATTGGAGGGAGCCGCGTCTCCTTTCTGTGAGTAAGAATACCCGTCCGGCTTGAACTCCAGACAATGCACGGCCTATGACCTGGCCGCCCATAATCCCCAAGCAAGGTCAAAACGGATATGTTCTATTTAATCTTCACGATATGGATTTACTTATGGCAGATTGTGACCGTGCTCTCCGGTCAAGCAAGCCGCCGTACTATATCGACCGGCATTTTCGGGGGCGGATTCATGACAAAACGCCAGGTTGCCAGCTTTCCGCGACGAACGTAAGTCTCAAGCCGGGTATCAAAGGTTACCTGCCAGGGAATTCCAGCCAATGAAGCGGCCTCCATCGCCAGTATCTGCCTTGAGCTGTTTACGGCCCCTCTTGGAATAGACCATTTTCCATCAATACACATTTCTCTTATATAGGCAGCAAGATTGATAATCTGCCCTCGTTTCCATGCCGGAAGACGTGCTTGGAAACTTCCTGGTTTTATGGCCCCATCTACACATAAAGTGGATGATTCAACCATATAACGCATCAAATCGATTGCGTTAGCCAGAGAGCTAAGCGATATCGGATCTATAGTTACTACATCTTCATTCCCCCATGTAATGACGCTACCTCCCAGAAAAGTAGCTGAATAGCCGGCTGCCGCGAATGCCATAATGTCTCCTCTTTCTCTCGCCCGGCCGGCCCTTCTTAAATAAATAAACTAGTGTTTGAATGCCTGGACGAGATCACGTTCCGCATAAAGCGGTTTTCTTCCCAGTGGTGATTCAGGGATTGTCGAAATGTAATTGATCTTGTATATATAGGCCGCAATGTCAAAAAGCATGAAATGATAGTAGCAGATCAACTGTCCGGCATCCTATTTCTCGCAGAATCCTCATAACGAAACTTTCTGTTCTCCTGAGAAAGAATACGGCTGGACCTGGCCTCCTTTGTTGGGCGGAAATATAAACATGCAACCCCCTAACTGGGAGTTGTTGTCCTCTTCCCACTAGTGATGTGAAAGGGCGAGGTTCCATTTTCCTTTCGGAAATTATCACTTCACGAAGGTTTGTCTGGAAAATGGGCTTATTTAATTTGTAACAATGAACCGGAGGATGATTTTATATTGCCACTGCGGATGATCCGTTCGTAATTTGCAAATGGCCGGTTTCTCCAGGTAACATCGATTCCCCCACTACCCTTTTTTAGAGGGTATCAAGCAAAGGCTGCTGGGGTTCAGAACGGCATTAGCCGTCTGATTTCAGCTTTTATTCTATTCTTTTAAGAGCTGGTTGCCACCGGAATTAATACCAGTTTTTAACCTGGTAATTCTTCGAGGATGTCAGGCAAATACCTGTGCACCCAGGCCGTAGCTTCCTGACGGGAATGCACATCCAATTTTCCTAAGATATTCGATATGTGAAAAGCAACTGTCTTCGATGTTACATCTAATGTTTGCGCAATTTCTGCATTGTCAAATCCCTTCACTACACATTTTATTATTTCCCGCTCTCGGTCTGTCAAGCTTTCCCACTTATCACCTGCTGCCTCGTGCCATCTTAAGACTCGGGAATATTGTTCTTCTGTAAATATCTTACTGCCTTGTGCTGCTCGATGAATACAGTCGATTAATCTTTCGGATGTTTCGTTTTTTGTTAGATAACCAGCCACTCCCGCATCCATCATTTCCGCCAAGTAAAAGTCCCCATCACGACCAGTCAGAACTAGCGTTTCTGTTTCTGGGCAATTTGTGCGTACCCACTTTTCTACTTCCGCCGAACGAGGGCCAGGCATTCTCAAATTCAAGAGTAAAATCTGTGGCCGTAGCTTATCCACAATTTTCTCTACCTCGATGCCATCTTGAGCCTCACCTACAATTTGAATATCGGGAGTTTCACTGAGAATTGCTCGGAGCCCAGCCCTTATTGTAGGATGATCATCTGCCAAAACTAAAGAAATCATAATTCTTCTCCATTGCAAGATAAAAATATTTTTGTAGTACTCAAACAATAACTGGTTCTGGCAGAAAATCTACTGCCAGATAAATATTTTAAGGAGACTACTTTCGGTTGGCATTTTTAGCGAATTTGGCGGCCGTATGGTACCCCTCTTATTACGGCGCCAATTTATACAAACGATCTGGGCATCACACTTTTTTGATTAACACACATTTTTAGAGAAAGATACGTACCTGCCGCCACACACGAAGCATACCACCTTGCGGCCCAAAGCCTTGATTATTTTCCATAAATAACGTGTAGGGAATATTTATGGGCCTTGTTTTACTTTCCAAAAAGTCTCTCAGAGATTTCTTGCAAAGCTTCAGAATGCAATTTCGAGAAAACCCTTTGGAAGTTATAGTTATCAATATAGCCCGCTCGGATTGCCCGCTTGAGCTTATCATATAGTTCTCTTGGAGGCAGATCGGCCAGGTGATCGTAAGCTCCGCCTGCGCCTACACCAGTTTTTGTGCCAGCCAAGTAACTGCCAATGCATTTGCATTGTTGATGCAATAGTCATCATCTTCATCCGCGTATAAAATCCATGAGACGAACGAGTCACGATCGCCCGACAACTCGCGGAGTGAGACGCCAGATGGCCAAGAATTTTTCTGCCAAATTTTCTGGGGCATCGCATAAAGTGTATAGCTTTGATTTATATAATTTTCCTGGTGAATGGGGCGAAGTTGCAGGAGTATATCTTGTTGCGCGACTTGATAAGAACAACAACATGGTCTGTCCTGTTTATGTTGGCGAGACAGACAATCTGAAGAATCGGTTTTCTACTCACCCTAAGCAGGCTTGTTTCGATAAAAACAATGCGAATATTTTAGGGTGGATTTCTGAAGGTAACGAACTAACCAGACGAAGTATTGAGACGGATCTGATTGATAGTCTCAAACCGTCATGCAATGATATTTTTTTTTGCTGACCTTATTGGCAGTTTGCGTAAATATCGCTCAATATTGGAATGGAAAAGTGCAAATTCAAGCTAACGTAACAAGAACGAAACCGACTGCTTCAAGGATATACATTTTGTAAAGATGCTGCTACACGTACACATTATCAGGCGTCCGACTTCACGGATAAAGTAGCCAAAACAGCCACCTTATTGGTTGGTCACAGAGGATAGTGGGTAATTAAAAAAATACAACTGACTGGCTGAGGGGGGCAGCCAATCAGTTGCAAGGTAATTCTACCATAAGGTTGTGAGTAAGCCCGAAGGGGAAGTACGACTTGTTGCTCTCTCTGTTTTCGGCTATCGAGAAAATTTCTGTAAAAAAACTGACTGACACGTTCGAGTTTTCCGAAAAAATCTTACAGTATGCTATACCGCCAAAACATTCACGGGGATTAACTATAATCTATACCTCTTCACCATCGTTAGGATCGTAGTCGATCAATATTTTCAGGAGACATCCCACCCGGGCATTCTTTGTGCCCATGGTTTTATCCCAAAGAGCATTTTTGCTACCCCCCATCTCTACTCCGTGGATAAACTCCTCCGCGCTTTGGTAACGGCTTGTTGATTTCTCGTTTGAATACCGAATCAATCGGATCAGTTCATGCGGGGGAAGTGCGGCCAGCGTGTCGTATGCTCCTCCTGCCCCCATTTCAGGGGCGTCGCGTAATTGGGCTAACGCCCATCCCCAGGGTTTATCGATCCCCTTTCCGTCTGGTGAAACTGCATATAACAACCACGAAATCAGTGCTCGCGGATCGGTATTGGCCAGAGCTATCCGTAACTGAGTACTTGTGGGATTAAGGTTGAAAATCCTAGTGATATTCCACATGGTAGGTACCACTACTTCCGGCGACGGTGTTGCGCTACTGGTAGTATCAGGTATTTCCTTTGAGTTTAAAGAGTGTTTAAAGAGTTTAAAAGGAGTCTCAAGTTTTGGCGCATCGAGTCTCAAGTTTGCATACCCCGGAGTCTCAAGTTTTTGCACTGGTATCTCAAGATTGGGCGCGTCGAGTCTCAAGTTTTGGCGGTCTGGAGTCTCAAGTTTTGGCGCGTTCTCCAAGAAGTTTCCTACCCTTTGTCGTAATAGAGTAGACATTTCATCGCCAATGCGATCAAAGTCTGTGGGTATCAGTGCCCTACCCAAACGCGTTTCTGCACATGCAACACACAAAACAGAGCTTCTTGTAATTCCCGCGGCTTTGATTGATTTATTGTTCAGGGTAAATGCCTCGCCCAGTTCGTACACATCTCGCTGGCAATCTTTGCATCTTCGAGCAATCCGCCTGCCCCCGTACGGGACCCGCAACGGCTCGCCATTGTTTTTGGACACCAATTCACTTACCAAGGGTTCTTCGATCCGCACCTGGAAAGCGACAATCCCCCTGGCTTTGAAATCCGCCGGTTCAGAATCAAACCCCACCTTCGCGATAAAACAGGGAACAGGGGTTTTGGGGTTGCCATTTGCGTCCAGGGACAGCCAATTAAAAATGGCGTTCCTATTGACGTGCAGCTTCCTCGCAAGCGCCGCGATGCCACCCTCGACCAATACAATATCTCTTTTCTCTCCCGTTTCCGGGTTGCTATAACATTTATCCCTAAGCCAAATGATCATCCAGGCCTGCGGGCGTGTTAGCCGCAGGGCGGGGAATACGGTACGGATAAAATACTGCGTGATGTAGATCTTCCCAAAACTCTTGAGAATCCGCACGTGCAATTTTTCCGCAGCGGCTCTCAGTGGTTCTGGCAGGTCGCCTTTGATGTGGGCAATGTTTCGAACAACATCCATGACAGTGGCCACAATTGGCAGATTTTCCCTGTCCAGAGCTTCCCCGGTAAGTATGTCAGTTATCTGAGGTAGTTTAGTGATCTCATCCAGGATTGTGATGAGACGGTTATGATCCTTGTCGTTAGCCGTTCCCAGCTTTGAACGCAACAAAAGATTCAAATCGGCCGCATCCTGGCGTGTCAGCCTGGGAGACATATGTACGCGGTAACGATTGGCGATTGTGCGGATGGTGGACCCAGTTCTATAATGTCTGTTGTTCGCGATATCCACCCTCTCCACAAGGCCGTTTAGGGCCTTCCCGCGCCCTTTGCCGGGATCCAGGATGCCGTCTTTGTACAACGGCATACCAGCGGCAATTTCCTTGAAGAAAACAGCCCGACTCATCATGGCCCAGGAACTTACCTCGCGCCACGAGATGTTCTGAGTCGCCCCCTTGCCCTGTTTCCATTTTCTCCAGACAGCTTGATGATATCCCAAATACAGGGAGATCTGGTTGTGGTCTATATCGCCTTGCTCCAATAACCTGAATGTGTAACCGTCCAGTACCACAACACTGTCCGGGACCACCTCTTCGGCATACCGAGTATCGTGGACGATTTCTACGTTCAGTTGTTCGGCGATACTGTCTTGTTCGCTCGCAGACTCTGCCTCTCCCGGTTTGTTGATGATCTCGTCGCTGTTTTCCACCAACTCTTTATGGTTCGTGATTTCGAGCGATATATTAATTTCGGCATCGTCCAGCTCGGTGCGTAAACGCGCTGTCGCCCAACCAACAATCTGGCTGTTCTCGATCGAGATAAACAATGTTTCGTAGTCATCTTTTGTGAGACAGACCGTCAATATATCTGCATCAAGGTCACGCCCATCTAAAGTGCCCCTTTTTAGAATATTGACTGCCTCACCCTGCAGATTCTCTTTGCCAAGAGATTCCAACACCTTATTCCAAGCATCGTGTACTTTCAGAAACCGGCCGGCGTCTACCCCGACTTCGCTAGGGGTGTGAACCACGAACCGTACCTCCACACCCCTGTTCATGATCCCCATGAGTAGACGGGTCACCGTGCTGGAGAGACGGCTTTCCAGCCAATCGCGCGCATAATCATTGTATACACCAATGGTAAACAGACCATCCTCGTACGAAAGTACCCGGGTGTCTCTCACCCAGGTTTCGAACGAGGCTTTGGGCATCTCCATCTGGAGTTGTCCAAGTGCGGATTGCCAGGCCCGTTCAGAATTCACAGCCGGCTATCCCTTATTTAAGACAATGAATGACCACGACCTGATGACCACGCTTTTCTCCTGGTATATCCCCCTTTTATGGATCGGGAGCAAGCGCGATTAATACACCTTGACAACACGTGGTGTTTTTTGTACAATACAACTGCCTTTGAGAAAACACCAAGTTATCAATTATCGCGCTGCTCCCTGATGCCAGTCGGGGAGTTTTGCGTTTAAGCGGGTACTACAATCCCGCTAATTATCCGTAGAAACTATACCGCCAATAAACCGAGACAATTAATCACGCATACACTATGCGAAATCACACAGTTTAATCCCTGAATAAAATGTGTAATAAAACAGTCTCTTATAATACACATTTTAATCCGGTTTATTCTTACCGATCATATAATTTGCCAGCTCCTCTAGATTCACTGGGAACTCGGCTAAGCCGAGTGCATCCAGTCGCCCCTCGGCCATGTGTGCAAGGATGCCGGCCACCTCACCGATAGACGGTTTACGTCCCAATATTCCACGGAAGCGTTCTTGCCATTTATGTATCAGCTTAAGATCGCTTTGGGAAAACATAACGTTGGTGCGGGTACGTGTCAGCATTTGAGGTGGTCGACCGCGTGATGACAAATCGGCCTTCGGACGTTTTTGTCTCTTTTGAGCGAGATACAACTGCACCCAGGCGGTGCCTTCTTCCTTGTTGGTTGTTTTTGTCATTATTATTCTGTCCGTCTCTCAAACTGTTCCTGAACTTGTTTTATCACATCCAAATTAACCTGTTCCTGATCCGTAGCGAGCAGGTTATCTATGGCTAGTGAGCAAATGCGCACAACATCACGCGGGATGCCGTCCGACAACTCGTAGACCAGGCTGAAAGCCTCATCGGTGAAGAGCGGCTGGGAACGCCCCGCTACTCGCAGCCGGAATGCTACCATCTGCAGAGCGGTGGCGAGCGAGATCCGTGTCAGGGTCTGGACGATGTAGATGCGCGAGTTGATCGCCGGGTAATTTCGGAAGTTGTCTTCCACCTCGTCCTGGCCGAAGGCTATTACCGTGACTGCCTTCTCGTCAAAGTCGAAGTTGTAAAGTTCCTGGATCATAACCATACCCTGGCGTGTCAGTAACTGGGCGTCGTCCAGCAGTAAAATCACGTTTCGTCCTTGCCCGTACACATTCACGATTTCCTTTTTAAAGTTCTCCATCTGTTCTGCATAGGAGCGGGCAGACGCCACATCGATTTTGGTAAAGGCGCGCGAGATGGTTCGGGCCGCGTCCATGCGCGAACTGAAGTTACCTGTATCTATATAGGCGATGTCAACTCCATTTTGGCCGTACAGCTGGTTAAAGATATGGCGGGCAAGAGACGACTTACCGGTCCCGGGCTGCCCGGTGACAAGTGCGAGCCCGCGCCGTCGGGCAATGACTCCTTGGATGTTGCGATAGACCACCAGATGCTCATCCCCCAGATACAGGTAGCGCGGGTTGGCCGAGAGCTGGAACGGATCCTCAACAAGATCGAGGCGCGCCAGCTTGGCACTGTGCCATTCAGGGCCATACACGTTTACGCTGTTTGTGGCCATAATTTACTCCAATTGAAACAAACAATATGACGACCCTATAAAGGCAACCAAAGGCGTCTTTAGATGTCCATTATGACACAATTAATGGCTTAAATCAATAGAGTTAGCAAAATTTAAGGTTAATATCTATAAGTTGGCAGGAAATTACGTGAAAGGCCGCCCAGTTTGCACTAAACAATATTCTTGCCTTCCAACCCGGCTATCTGGCGAAAGCGCGATATTGATAAAATTTGTCGATTGGTCCACTACAGTACCATGCATTGCAATCTTGGTATAGAAAGAAAGGTGCAAAGACCCAGGGAAAAACCGCGCCGACCAGGACCAGCCACTACCTAATGCTTTCCCTTCCACGGGGCGACGGGGTACTCACGAGGCGGTAGCATACGGATCAGTTCTGCAATAAAGCGATCGGAAGGCTGATTGGCTTCTGAGGAAGCGGCCTCCTTAAGTATCTGGGATACGCCGCGCAGATCCTCCAGCTCCGCACGACAGGCCGCACATCTTGCCAGGTGATCTTGCACTTGGCGCAGGTGCGGTTCGTGCAGCTCGCCGTCCAGGAAGGCATTCAACCATTCGGTCGCGTGTTCAGACATTTCCAATCTCCATGTGCAAAAAATACTGTTCTGGATAGAGGAAGATTAGCAGAATTCAGCTTGGATAACCGTTTGGCCCAGTTACGTAGATGCCTCAGTTTCCGATGTTCTGTAGCTGATTCCCGAAATCAATCACGATCTTGATGAAAACACTGGGGTTTTCTACGTGAACATCATGACCGGAATTAACGGTTACTAGCTTGCTATTGGGCATCAAGGAGTTTGCTCTGTTTGCATCATTCGCATCCATCGCCCCTACCAATATCCCGTTTTTGTCATAGTACCAGTTCGCATGGATCAAGACCGCTGGGCATTTTACCTTCGGTAAGGCCTCGGCATGTTCGAAATACTTGTTCCAGGACCCATCGTAAAACGCCACACCAAAATGAGGATCATACATCTGCAAACCGGTGAATATTTCCCGAACTGACAAAGGCACAAAGAAGAATTGTACAGGCGAGTCGGGACGAATGCTCCTATAGAACTGATCCCAATTTAATAAAGCCTTTTGAAAACCCTGGGGGAAATAACTCCACATTCGGGAGTACAAAATATAGTAATCCAGATAGGATTTTACTGAGGACTGTTGAAGAAAATCATGAGCGGTTGTCCCGGTATCCCAGGCAAACGTTTGTTTTATACGCGGGTATTCCGAGGAAAATAAAGGCGGGTCTTCAAGGACCACGCCAAGAACGTTCTGGGGGGAATTCGCTGCAAGCCAAACCGCCAGCAAACCCCCGGAGGATTGACCCGAAACGATGGCTGGCTTTCCAATCACTTGCTGTATGAAGACCTCAAAATCCATACCCATGTCTTGCACATTGTATCTGGATGGATCTTTGCTCGACTTGCCGTGGCCCTCGCAGTCGACAGCAAATACATGGAAGTGCTGAGACAATTCAGGCAGGACTAATTGATAGCTTTCCCAATCTACCATTTGTCCGTGGATGAGCATGAGCGGTAATCCGTTGTCGGGTCCTTCAACATAGTTGATCGTTGTTCCATGGGTAGTGAAGGTTTTCTCCTTAAATCCTGCTGCCCAAACCTTTGCCATTGCCGGTTCCTTAAAATTCAAGCCGGTCACCAGGACAGCACCTATTAGAACCACAACCAAGCCTACCAGGCCGAGAAGTGTCCAACCAAGTATTCGTAATGTTTTTTTCAAGCACCCAGACGGTGGGGTTGTTGTATTATTCTTAGTCATGTCAATCTCCTTTTGTCAAAGTATCTCCAAGCGATTGAATAAGAGTCCTGTTCTGTGATACAACCAATCGGTTTTCACAACATTTACTCCCATTTAAAGGTTAAGCCAACTACGATCATTCCGAGGATCAGTAAACCGACCAACACCGCGACTTCCAATAGATGATTTCCCCAACTGTCCCCGAACCACAGCCCTCTCAGTAAAGTCACCATGTACGTCATGGGAATGAAGCGGGATATCTCTCGCACAGCCTGGGGCAGAACTTCGAGAGGAATTAATGCACCGGATAGGATATTCATCGGAATGATGACCACATTCCCTAATACGGTGGCTATGGCGGTGTTCGGGACTATTCCGGCGATCGCATACCCCAGCGAAAAGAATGAAAATATGCTCAAACAAATTCCTGCGATCACACTGAGCCATTGTCCCTCAAAGCGTACATGATAGATCAAAAATCCAAGCAAGATCAGAATGAGGGCGCCTAAGAGAGTTACTAAAACGGGTGCCACGATATCCGCAAGAAAGTAGGTAAGCGGTTTGAGCGGAGTGGCAGAGAAACGACGCAACACACCCATTTCACGCCGCGAAGTGACTGCGATGGGCACGGAAGTTAACCCGGTAATTCCGATGATGAGAGCCACATAGGCAGTGACCGATACATCCATTTGGCTCAGCCCGTTCAAGGCTGGTTGAGGGGCATTTCCAAAAATAATTCCCATCAAAACCAGCAGCAACGGGCCCATGAGCAATGTAAAGAACACATTGATTGGCTCTCGTAAGTAGAGCTTTGTCTGTATTACTGCCATTTTCACAAAAGTGCGCATTTAATACCTCCTAGTTCCTTATTTCATTTCCGGTGAGCTTCAAAAATACATCCTCGAGATTCGGTTGTTCGGAACGGATGTTATTGGAAGTTACACCGGCCGCCTCTAATGCATTGGCAACTTTGCTGATCAGTCCTTCTTTCTTTCCGTAAACGACCACACCCTCCCCGATCCGTTCTACCCGGCTGACCCCGGGAAGCGAGTTTAATAATGTCAGGTGAAAATCACTGCCTGCATCGAACAGCACCCGGCTTTCTTCACCCAACGATTCAACCAGGTTTTTAGGGGTATCCAAAGCAATCATTTTTCCATGATCGACAATGGCTACTCGATCGCAGAGCCGTTCGGCTTCTTCCATGAAATGCGTAGTCAGAAAGATGGTCTTCCCCTGCGACTGGATCTCACGGATCAAATCCCACATAGCCCGCCTGCCTTGTGGATCCAGCCCAGTGGTTAACTCATCCAGAAAGACGATCTCCGGGTCATTGATTAACGCCAGCGCGATAAAAACCCGCTGTTTTTGTCCGCCGGATAGTTTGGAAACAAAAGCATCTCGTTTATCTTCCAGTCCCATTTTTGCCAGCAAATGGCGCCAATCGATGGATTTTTGGTAGAAAGATGCAAAAAGATCCATTGTCTCCCAAACTTTGATCCGGTTGGGCAGTGCAGCCGATTGACACTGGATACCAATTCGTTCTTTCAGTTGATGACCTTTTTTATGTGGATCCAGCCCCAATACCTGGATCTTCCCTTCATCGGGGTGCCGTAACCCTTCAACACATTCAATGGTCGTGGTCTTGCCTGCCCCGTTTGGCCCCAGCATTCCAAAGATCTCTCCCTGTCGAACATTAAAGGTGATGCCGTCCACAGCTTGCACGCCAGGATAGCGCTTCATCAACTCACTGACTTCAAGTACAAATTCATTTTTTGGTTTCATTTATTACTCCTTCAGTAACACATATAAGGCAGGTTGGTCGGGTAAGGTTTCCGTCAGGATTTTGACGGCGTGTAGACCATCCCCACCCATTTCATGTTGGTTTTCCACTTGACACAGCTTATCTATTCAATCGGCGCTGATCAAACCTTCTATCTTGGTCAGGTAGCTTTCTCCAGCGGGTTTTGGACGATTCATAGGTGCTTCTTAATAAAGCCATTCTTTACCATTAGTTTAGGCAATAAAGGATGGCTTGTCATCGAACTGGTTCAATTTTTGTTTTGGTGTGGTATAGAACTTAAGGTTATCTTTGGTTCCGGCTCAACGACCAGGCTCAGGCTCATCAATGTATCAGGAGCAATCAGCCCTAACGCAAAGTAGGGTCAGGGAAAGAATTATCCTTATTGCAACGGATCATTGGAGTCGATGCTCGTAATTGAATGGCTTGGCTGGCCAGACATCACCTCTGAAACCAACCTTCCTTCTGGAAATTGCTGGATGAGTTTATGCAATAAATCACGTAACTGCAAAGCCGACTCAAACCCAAGCGATTGCAATCCTTGATAGGTAAGGTCTTGGTCAGAAATTACAGGGACTAGAGTGATTAATTCAATCCCCTTTTCTGTTATGTGTATTGGGTTGCGCCTTCGATCGTGCGGGTCATGACCACGCTGCACTAACTCTTTACGCTCCAATGAATCTATGATTCGCACCATGGTAGCTGGGTCCATCCCCATGCGCTGGCAGATCGTGGAAATCGTCAGCTCTTCGAACCGAAGCATTCCCAGAATACTGTGGTGCAAACCGCTTATTGTCACTCCATGATTACGCAGGCGTTCCTCGAGCGACTGATTGAAGAACTTAAGCAGCAAAGCTGCATAGACATAGATTTCGTTCGCGAATGGATATAGATTTTGTTTTTTCATAGGCTCGGTACCCTTGCTGTTATATAATATTTCATTTATCAATTATTTCAATTACAATTATATCATATAACAAGTTCTTGTCAATAGTTTCTTTTGTCCGCTGAGTTTGCCGATTTTCATTGTCCCGGTGGTATTTACTAAGTGTTTGGGTTATTAGGGTTAGTT
>Ga0116107_1000794_pt1 | contig 22189 bp, 19 predicted proteins | sample June2015DPH_6_10_FD_88969 | JGI IMG/M metagenome (GOLD analysis project Ga0116107, IMG submission 88969) | Peatland microbial communities from SPRUCE experiment site at the Marcell Experimental Forest, Minnesota, USA - June2015DPH_6_100 | ecosystem: Environmental > Terrestrial > Soil > Wetlands... | reverse complement strand
TTTCTGGTGGCCACAGCGGAGGGGTCACACCCGTTCCCATCCCGAACACGGCAGTTAAGCCCTCCAGCGCCGATGGTACTGGGGTTCGTCCCCGGGAGAGTAGGTCGCCGCCAGGAAGTTGTTTAAGGGAGCACGAACAGACATGTTCGTGCTCCCTTAGTGTTTTACGATAACACAAGGGACTTGGACACACATTAGTTGCCTCTGCTTGCCAATATGTCGCTAAGCATCTTGCCGCCAACGCCCCAGTTGTCCACTTCATTTTCTTTGATTAGAACGGTAAATGCTGACTCGGCAATACCAAGCGTTTCACTGGCTAGTTTTGTAAAGCCGCTGATAAGTTTTTCCTTTTGGTCTTTGTTAACTTTACCTGCTTCAATTTTAATGAAAGGCATCATTATCCCCCCTTTCTTTAATCCGGTTTACTCCTTAGCCGTAAAGTTCCAAGCATGAGATGAATACTTGGAACCGCGGAGCCTTTCTGCCTGCGCAATCTCATCTGGATGGAGGCAGCCTGATGCCAACTCGACCTGAAAGGCGCTTCTCATTCCACGGAGGAACGCTGATGCAACATCATCAAATGTTACCGGACGGCAGAGCACCTCGTATAAAGATGTGGCCTTTTTCAGATAGCGCTCATGCGCTGAGGCACGTTGACCCGGATCGGAAAACTGCAAAAGATTGAACAGCTTTTTACTGTTGTCCTGCAGGGGTAGGGAGCCTTGCTGGAGCACCGCTCCTTGCTTCCGGCGCTGGGCGCTGCCGATAATTTTCTTACCCTTTACCGTAAGTTCATAACGGGAAGTGGCTGCAAAGCAAGCCGCCGCGCCACTTGCGCCCGGCGCGACCGGATGCGGGCGCCGCGCCCAGAGGGCACCCGGCGCGCTTGCGGGCACGGACCCGGCTCCAGTATCCGGATCTTTGTCTCCCGGCGAAAAGGCAGCCTGTACGCCAAGCTGTTGCAAACCGGCCAACAATGCATGGCTGATCTTGCGGTACGTGTCCATCAGCGTACCCTGAACGACCGGATTATCCTCCCTGGCCGTGATGCTGTAAGTGAAATCGCCCTCATGCAGGATGGCCCTGCCTCCGGTGATCCGCCGCACCATACTGATCCCCGAGAACCGGCAGGATTCAAGGTCTATCGTTTCGATTTTTTGAGCGTAACCCAGGCTGATGGCCGGTGGGCGCCATGAATAGAACCTGACAGTGGGGGGAGATCCACCCCCGATCTGCCCCTCAAACAGGGCCTCGTCCACAGCCATGTTGGTATAGGCGTCTTGCTCGAGATCGATGATCACCCGCCACACTTGCGAACTGCTCAAACTTTTCCGTCCCTTCTTTGGAATGTTCGATGCAGAGCCGTATTCCAGAGTTCGTGCGCCCGGTAAGAACTGCGCACGAAGGGCCCGGACTCGACGTGTACGAAGCCCAACTGGATAGCCCTTTCTTTGTAGGCTGTAAATTCTTCTGGCGTCACAAAGCGTTTTACCGGCAAATGGTGCGGCGAAGGCTGGAGGTACTGGCCGATGGTGAGGACATCACATCCTGCAGCCCGCAGATCCTGCAGGACGGCCACCACTTCACCGAACTCCTCACCCAGGCCCACCATCAGACCCGACTTTGTGTAAATACCCGGCGCCTTTTCTTTGACGTACCTCAGCAAGTCCAGGCTGCGGCTGTATTTGGCTTTGGGGCGTACCATACCATAAAGCCGCGCTACAGTTTCAACATTATGGTTGTAGACATCGGGCCCGGCGGTGATGACAGTGTCGATAGCCTGTTCCTGCCCGCAGAAATCGGGAGTCAAAACCTCGGTCGTCGCAGCGGGGACGCTCCGGTGTAAGGCGCGCAGGGTAGCGGCAAAATGGCCTGCGCCGCCATCGGGCAGATCGTCGCGGGTGACGGATGTGATCACTACGTGGCGCAGCTTCATGGCTGCCACCGCCTGCGCCAGTTTTTCCGGTTCGTCGGGATCGGGAGGCAGGGGTGCTCCCTTGGAAACGGCGCAGAATGTGCAGTTCCTGGTGCAGCGGTCGCCGAGGATCAGAAAGGTGGCCGTGCCGCCGGCGAGACACTCGCCCTGATTCGGGCACAGGGCGCTCCGGCAGATCGTGTTGAGGCCATACTGTTTCAGTGTTTCAACGGTAGCGGCCATCTTCCCGCCCGAAGGTAGTTTTCTGTGCATCCACGGAGGAAAGCGAGAAGGCATATGTAATCCTCTCCGAACTTTATGGATTTCAATTTTATTATGCCCCACCCTATATCGCTGTCAATAGCTGGCCTCAGGATCCATGCTTGATTCACGGCGTAGCGGGTCAGGGTGAATGTCGGATATTACCATGTCGATTTGGTAGGAAATATGTCAGTTGGCGTCGAAATCACCATGCATCGGGGACATTCCTCGCAGAGGTGTGTCCCCGTTCCTGAAAAATTACAAGGGTCTGTATGGTGATTTAAAATGCTAAATTTTTTACAGAAAAAACAGCCAACTTATTTACATACTAAAGTTGTCTGGGGGTTGCCTATATGGAATGTAATGGCGGCCCTCACTGTTTTACTCTCCTTCATCCTTTTAGGTTGCGGAACGGCCTTGGCCGCCGACATCAATGATATCGGGGGTCACTGGGCTGCTGCGGAGATAGAGAGGACGATCTCCAGCACCCAGTATACAGGCAAGACAGGCCCGCAAGCGCCGGGCGATCAGGCGGCCAATCCAAACATGGGGACATCTGCACCCGCAGGGTCATCCACATCGGGTAATGGCGCTTCCTTCTATGGAATGGACCTGGCGGCATATCCGGACGATGATGTGATGCAGGCCTGGTGGAACGACTCGCCGTTTTATTACACCGGTTTCTACCTCGGCCCGGCGCCATACCACCCGGATACAAGCTTTATGGATAAGAGGCAGGTTCTGGTCGACCAGGGGTGGGGATTGCTGCCCATATACCTCGGTCGTCAGGCAGACAGTTGGAATTTGGATCACGGAGTAGAGGATGGCGACGATGCTGTAAACCTGGCAGCCAGCGCCGGATTTCCTCACAACACCGTTATTTTTCTTGACATCGAGACCGGGCTGCCACTGACCAATAGTTTCCTGAGCTACGTTACCGACTGGGTAAGTGAAGTTCAAAGTCAGGGATACATTGCCGGGATCTACTGTTACATAGACAACGCCAGCCAGATCAGAAACGCCCTTCCCGACAATGTCCAGTTTTGGGTAGCCCATTATACCGGCAGCAACCTTCCGTCATCTATTCCGAGCCCTGTGGACAGCGGGGTATCTTTTGCCAGCGCCTGGCAATTTGTGGGTGACACCGAAATGACGTACGGAGGGTTTACGTTGGATGTCGATTTCAATACTTCTACCTATACCGATCCCTCCACAGAATCCGTAAAGATCAATAAATAGCCTCTGCTGGCTAGTTCCTGATATTACCACTTTGGTCTGGTAGGAGATTTGACAGTTAGTGTCGAAGTCACCAGACATGTGTTATTAAAGGAAACTTATTTCAGTTAGCCATTCCATGCGCCCCTCTCCCTCGCGGGGGATGAAACCGGCGCATCCTCCCTAATGATAAGTCCAGGGCTCAGAGAGGTTAGTGATTTTAAATGCCAACTTATATAGATAATAAAGTTGTTAGTGGTTTGCGTGTTTTGAATATACTGGCGGCCCTTATTGTCTTGCTCTGCTTTGGCCTTATTCCCGGCAAAGCGGCCTTGGCCGCCGGCCTGAAAGATGTGAGAGGCCACTGGGCTGCTGCGGAGATAGAGAAGGCGGTCTCCATCGGTTACGTGAAGGGCTATCCCGATGGCGGGTTCAGGCCAAACGCCGGGGTGACCCGGGCCGAGTTCGTGGTGATGTTGGACAGCGCATATCAAGTGCCAGCCGGAAAGTACGGAAACGGCCTTGGGGATGTGGGCGACCGGGACTGGTTTGCACAGGATGTGAAGTCTGCCCTTGCCACCGGGTTTGTGAGCGGCTACCCGGATGGAACCTTCCGGCCACAGGAGGATGTTAGCCGGCAGGAAGCCGCCTGCATGCTGGCCAAGCTCTTGAAGTTGGATGGCGCCGCAACCTCTGGTTTTTCTGATGCCGGAGATATTGCCAGTTGGGCAAAACCCTCCGTGTCCGATCTAGTGGCCGCAGGAATCATGGCCGGCTATCCCGATGGCACTTTCAGGCCCCGGGAAGTCATCACCCGTGCTGAAGCGGTGGTGATGATCAACAGGGCGCTTGCTTCCCAATCGTTCACTCCGGTGTCTGATCAGTTGCAGGTAACGGGGGATGCTGTCAACGTGCGTTCAGGTCCCAGCACGAGCGCACAAGTGATCGGACAGGTGTATTCCGGGGATACCCTGCAAGCGAAGGCAAAGAATGGAGACGACTGGTACCAGATTGACTATCAGGGAGGCCCGGGCTGGGTTGCCGGGTCGTATGTTCAGGTCTACCAGCCGTCACCGGCATCGCAGGCATCGGATACAGCACCATCAAATTCATCGCAGGCATCGAATTCAACGGCGCCCGTCAGCACCTCCGCGGAATCGGACAGGGGTAACCCGGGGACACTGGATGTGCAAGTAAGGCAGGACAACACCGGGACCACGGTAGATATCCAGGGGGCACCAGATAGCGCCTGTCAGTATGTAGAGGAGACAGATCCGCAACGCCTGGATGTGACCGTGACTGGAATCACGGTGGTCCGCACTCCGTTAGAGATTGACGTTGGGGAAGGCGGCTTGGACAAGATCATTACCAGCGTTTCGGGTACAGTATATGGAACCGCGACCGTGGAAATCTCTTTGGATGCGCCTGTCCCGCTCGTCTATCATGCAGCCCCGGGAGGCCCCGGGGAACTCCTGATCACCGTGCCGCCGCAGATTTACAAGGTTGAGGCTGCCCCCGTCTCGGACTTCGTGGCGGTCAACCTCTGGGGAACAGCGCCGCTCAATTACCAGACTTCACAACTGAGCGATCCGGCGCCAGGGCTGGCCTTCGATTTTGGCGGCTTCACCCTTAACCCCTCGCTGCAGGCCTGGCAGCAGCAGTTAGATGCCCTCGGTATCAACAGCGTCCTGATCAGCCAGTACAACAGCCTGTACCAGGCTTATGTGGTCAGGCTGGCAGTGGAAGGCACTCTGGATATCGACGTCACATCCGATTCCAGCGACGGTGGGTGTCAACTCGTCCTGCGTTTGCACAAAACGCCGGATAATAACACGGTTGCGGATAATAACACGGCCAATCCGTCCCGAGGGTCATCCACATCCGGTAATGGCGCCTCTTTCTACGGAATGGACCTGGCGACGTATCCTGGCGATGATGTTATGCAGACCTGGTGGAATGATTCGCTATTTTATTACATGGGTTTCTATCTCGGCCCTGCCCCAGACCACCCGGATGCAAGCTTCATGGATAAGAGGCAGGTCCTGGTCGACCAGGGATGGGGATTGCTACCCATATACGTCGGGCGTCAGGCAGCAAACCGTTATCTGAGCGCCCAGACAGGAGCGGGAGATGCGGATGATGCCGCAGGTCTTGCGGCCAGAGCGGGATTTCCTCGCAATACCGCAGTATTTCTTGACGTCGAAACCGCCCATCCATTGACCGCCAGGTATCTAAGCTACGTCAGCGCCTGGGTGAACGAAATTCAAAACCAGGGGTATACTGCCGGGATATACTGCAACACAGGCAACGCCAGCCAGATCAACAATGCTCTTTCCGACAATATCGAGTTTTGGGTAGCCCATTATACCGGCTATAACCTTCCGTCGTCCATCCCCAGTCCTGCGGATAGCGGGGCGCCTTTTGCCAGCGCCTGGCAGTTCACCGGGGATAGTTATCTGACATACGGCGGAATTTCGCTGGATATTGATTTGGATACCTCTACCTATACCGATCCTTCGATAGAATCCGTAAACGTCAAGAAGTGATGAACACAGGGGCAGCCGAATGGTTTTTTCCCACGCTGTGGGGGGAGAGTGAACATCCCCTTTCATCCTATCTCACGAGGGAATAGGTTTTTAGAGGCGAGGAATGATAAAACCAGGGGGACGCTCCATGTTTGACACAGAAAAAGATTTTTTAGAAAGCGCAGGCAAGATTATCGGCCTGGGCACCGGCGACGGCCCCTTTACCGATTGCGCTAAAATAGCGAACATTCCCCTTCATCATCAATCACCGCAATGATGAACCTCAGCTTCGGGAAAAGCGAGCTGGGCGCGGAGATTGGTCCAACCAGGGAGTGGCTGTTGACCAACGGCCTGGGAGGCTTTGCCTCGTCCACCGTCATCGGCCTCAATACCCGCCGCTATCACGGGCTGCTGGTGGCGGCCCTGCATCCCCCGGTTGACCGGAGATTGCTGGTGGCCAAGCTGGACGAGGACCTTTTCGTCGAGGGAGTGAGGCATGTCCTGGGGACCAACCAGGTGCACGACGGCTATTACGCCCAGGATGGCTACCGGCTGTTGCAGCGCTTTGAGCGCCAGCCCTTTCCTGCCTATACCTATCAGATCGAGGACATATTTCTGTTCAAGAAGATCTTCATGATCTACGCCCACAACACCACCGTCATCCACTACCGAATTATTAACGAGTCCCGGCGCCCGGTGACCCTGCGCATCTATCCACTGGTCAACTGCCGGGACTTTCACGATGCCATCTTTGAGAACGACTGGCCGTTCGACCAGAGGGTCCAGGATCATCAGGTGGAGATCGAGCCATTCTCAGGAGCGCCGCACATCTGGCTTGCCAGCGACCAGGGGCGCTACACCGGGGCGCCTGCCTGGTACCGGGGGATGTATTACCGGGTGGAGCGGGAGCGCGGCCTGCCCAGCCACGAAGACCATTTTCTGCCTGGCCACTTCACCGTGCAATGTGATACCTGCGAGGACTTTACCATTGTTGTTTCTGCGGAGCCTATCCTGCAGACATCCTATGAGGAAATGGAGAAAGAGGCCGCGGAGCGCCGGTCGGGCCTGCTGGCAGTTGCCGGCTGCCAGGACGGGTTTGCCAGGCAGTTGGTGCTGGCGGCGGATGATTTCCTGGTCTGGCGGGAATCCACCGGGAAGCGGACGATCATCGCCGGCTACCCCTGGTTCAACGACTGGGGCCGGGATGCCATGATCGCCCTGCCGGGGCTGACCCTGTGCACCGGGCGCCACGCCGAGGCCAGGGAGATCCTGGCCACCTTCGCCGCCTACGCCAGGGACGGCCTGATCCCCAATATGTTCCAGGACGCCGGCGGGGAGCCGTTTTACAACACGGTGGATGCTCCGCTGTGGTTCTTCTACGCTGTCCAGAAGCTGCTGCAATACACCTCTGACTACGGATTCGTCAAGAATCGCCTGTATCCTACCATGAAGGAGATTGTCGAACACTACCGGCGGGGGACCCGGTTTAAGATCCGGATGGCCGGGGATGGCCTGGTGGAGGCCGGGGGGTCCGGCCTGCAACTGACCTGGATGGATGCCAAGGTGGGCGACTGGGTGGTCACGCCCAGGAACGGGAAGCCGGTCGAGGTGAACGCCCTCTGGTACAACGCCCTCATGTTCATGAGCGATCTGTCCGCCGCCTTGAGCGAGCAGGACTTGTACGGCAGGCTGGCGGAACAGGTGCAGGCCAGCTTCTGCGCCGTTTTCTGGAACGAGGCGGTCCAATGCCTCTATGATGTGGTGGACGGGGAACACGGGGATGTCCGCCTCCGGCCGAACCAGATCCTTGCCGTCAGCCTGCCTTACAGCCCCCTGCCCCGCGCTCGGGCCCGGGCCGTGGTGCAGAAGGTCTGGCAGGACCTGTACACGGCCTACGGTTTGCGCAGCCTCAGCCCCTCCGATCCGGAGTTCAAGGGGCGCTATCTCGGCAACCAACTGGAGCGTGACGCCGCCTACCACCAGGGCACGGTCTGGAGTTGGCTGATCGGTCACTTCATCACCGCCTACCGTAGGGTCAATGAGCGCTCGCCGGCCAGCCTGGAGACGGCATCCCGGATGCTGGCGCCCTTCAGGGACCATCTGCGCGACCACGGGGTCGGCTCGGTGTCGGAGATCTTCGACGGCGACCAGCCCTTCACGCCGAGGGGTTGTTTTGCCCAGGCCTGGGGGGTGGCCGAGGTGCTGCGGTGCTTGGTTGAAGACCTGCATGAAAGACCCATATGGTGACGTGAAGCTGCCGGTGCCGCCATCAGAGCATGGAATCCGTTTTAGGGTTGGGTGAGACGACTATCAGCCTCAGTTTTTTTCCAAAATGGGGAGTCTCTTGGGATAAATAGAAGGAATTAACGGCTTGAATGTATAAGAGTAATTATGTCAATCAGCAGTATGCATGATCAAGGGGGCAGCGGAGATGGGCGGGCAGGCGCTGGTGATCGTTGATATGCTCAACGATTTTCTTACGGAGCAGGGCGCTTTGTTCGTCGGCGCAGCCGGGCAGCGCATTGTTCCGGTGATTGCCGCCGAGTTGGAACGGGCGCGTCAAGGAAACCTGCCGGTCTTGTTCCTCTGTGACCAGCACCGCCCGGACGACCAGGAGTTCACCGTATGGCCGCCCCACTGCGTGGCCGGCTCCCGGGGCTCCCAGGTCATTCCCGAACTGGCAGTCCGCCCCGGCGACCATCTCATCCCCAAGCGCCGCTACAGCGGCTTTTACGGTACGGACCTGGATCTCATCCTGCGGGAACTGGGGATCTCGGAACTCATCCTGACCGGCGTCTGCACCAACATCTGCGTCCTGTACACCGCCGCCGACGCCCGCATGCGGAATTTCAAGGTCGCCGTTGTCAAAGACGGGGTCGCTTCTTTTGATGAACAGGCGCACTGCTTTGCCCTCAGGGAGATGGAGAAGACTCTGGGTGTAATGGTGGTGGGAGGAGGCCGGGTATGAGGATAGCTGTGATCGACGGCCAGGGAGGCGGCGTCGGTAAGCATATCACCGAGCGGATCAGGAAGTGCCTGGGACCTGAGGTGGAGATCATCGCCCTGGGGACGAACAGTACGGCCACTTCATTGATGCTGCGTGCCGGCGCCAACGAGGGGGCCACCGGGGAGAATGCCGTGGTCCAGACCGTGGCCGGGGTGGACGTGATCACCGGCCCGATCTCCATCCTGGCTGCCAACTCCATGCTCGGAGAGGTCACGCCCGGGATGGCTGCCGCCATTGGGAGCAGCAAGGCCTTGAAGCTGTTGCTTCCCATCGGCAGGAGCCGGATCGAGATCGTGGGCGTGCTGTCCGAGCCGCTGCCGCACCTGGTGGAGAAGCTGGTACAGGTCTTGAAGGAGCTTCAGTTCAAAAAAGAGCTTTGAGAAGCAGCATGAGAAGGGGTGTACCGTGCCTGCCTGGAGTGAGATCGTCCCTTTCTTTGCCGGTCTCGGCCTGTTCATCTATGGTCTACGCATCGTCACCCTGGGTTTGCAGAAGAGCGTGGCGGGCAAGCTCAGAGAAATAATCCAGTTGATCACCAGGAATGACTTTCTGGGCTTTTTAGCGGGCATCGCCGTGACTGTCCTGCTCCAGGGCTCGAACGTCAGCAACACCCTGTTGATCGGTTTCGTGAACGCCGGGATGATCGACCTGGCCCGGTCGCTGAGCGTGGTCCTGGGCTCGTTCGTCGGCACATCCCTGATTATACAGTTGTTTTCCCTGGATATATCGAGCTATGCGGACCTGCTGCTATTCCTGGGGGCCGCGGTTTACGTGCTGGGGAAGGCGGAGCGTTCCCGCAACGCCGGCCAGGTGGCGCTGGGGCTTGGCCTGGTCTTTTTTGGCATAAACACCATGAGCCTGGCCGTATCACCGCTGAAATCGCTGCCTTTCGTGGCGCACTTCTTTTTTAGCATGGGTAATTTACCCCTGCTGGCCATCCTGGGGGCCATGCTGCTGACCGTCATTCTGCAAAGCAGCGCCGCTACCCTGCTCATGATGATGTCATTTGCCTCCCAGGGTCTGCTGACCACTAACACAGTCATACCAGTAATTTTGGGGGCGCATGTTGGGAGTACGCTGACGCCTCTCTTTTACGGAGTGGTTTCCCCCTCCGCGGACGCCCGGCGCACTGCCCTGGCCGGCACCGGTTACAAGATTGCAGCCGTCGCCGTCGCCTTCCCCTTTCTCCCCCGGTTGAGCACCCTGTTGGCTGAGCTGATCCCGTCGGTGCGCTGGCAGATAGCCTATGCCCACCTTTTCTTCTCCCTGGCCATGGCCGTCATCTTTCTCCCGCTGACCGGCGTGGTCAGTTCCGGCCTGAGATACTTATGGCCCGGTGAGAAAGGAACCGGACTGCTGCAGTATATCGATTCCGGTTCGCTCTCCGTTCCGGGTGTGGCCCTGGAGCAGGCACGCCTGGAAATATTGGCTATGAGCCGGCGGCTTTACCACGGGATGCTGGTCAACCTGGTTGCCGCCCTGCGCTCTGGTGACCGCCACTGGCGGGAGGCCATAGAAATCGAAGAGGAGAACATGGACATCATCAGCAGCAGCGTGGTCCGTTTCCTGACCGCCCTGGGGGTCGCCTACCTCACCGAGGAGCAGGCCGGACAGTCAGTGAGACTGCTGTACATTTGCAATGATCTGGAGAGGGTGGCCGATCGGGTGCGGGAAATTGCCCGGGAATTCACCGGCGGGGTTCCCAACCTGGATGAAGAGTTGTGGCAGGATGTGGAACTGCTGTACCGGAAGATCCTGGACAACTTCATGTTATTCGAGCAGGTGCTGGAAAAAAACGACCCGACCCTCCTGGGGGAGCTTTATGCCGGGCACGAGGAAGTTGTTACGCTGCAGCGCGGTATCTACGAGCGCTCTTTGGGCCGGCAGGAGTGGTACCTCTCGGTGACGCCGCCCGGCGGCTTTTCCTACCTGGTGTTGGTGGAATCCCTGGTCAGCATAGACGGACACATTGCCGGCATGGCCGAACTTATGCGCGGCCACCCGCCGGGGCCCTTTGCCGCCAACATGGCGACCGGGCTTCGGTCGCGGCAGCAGCGCCTCCGCCATGGGTTGCAGTGGCTGGACGACGCTTCCGGGGAGACCCCGCCTCTGGCCCTTGCCCGGGTGCGGAAGGGACTGGTGGAATTAGGAGAGAATATCCAACACGACATGTTGGAGGTTATTCCGGAACTGTGCCGGAATCCGGACGAAAAACTGATCGGGAAGACATTGCTGGTGGAAGACGAGGTCGACAACACTTTCAATGAAATATTCACCTTTCTTTCCAGGATGCTGGATCAGAGGTTGACGGATGCCCAGGCGAAAGAGACTGCCACCCTGCTCTTGATCAGCAAAGACCTTGAATATTTGGGTGATGCTGTAACCGGTGTCTGTCAGATTGCGGGCAAGCTGAACAGTGAGGACAAGGTCATGCCGGCCAGTTGCTGGGGGGAGATGGCTGAATTGTACGACGAAGTGATCAAGAATGCGCAAACTGTAGTCACTGCCCTGGGCGCCGATGACATGGCGCTCGCTGAGAGAGTCATCCTGAAGCATCCGGAAATACTCAACCTGCAGCAAAACCTGCGCTTCACATCCTGTCTGACTGCTCAGAGAGGACTGGCGGACGAGGATAACCAGGTAATCATGTACCAGTATGACATTGTCAACTTTCTGATAGTTATCGAGACGCATGTGGTCAGTATTGCCCGGGCGCTGATGGGATTGGATTGACGCCATAATTTTCGCCATAATTTTTGCCTTGACATGATGATTGCGTGTGTGCTAGTGTAGATGCTGGTGTTCAACTGAATAAGGAAATTCTCTTATCGAGAGTGGTGGAGGGACTGGCCCGATGAAGCCCGGCAACCGGACCCGATAATAGCGGGGAGCGGTGCCAATTCCTACAGACGTGGTCTGGCAGATGAGAGGTGCTTTCAGCGGCATGTGAAAACGACCTCTTCTTGCGGAAGAGGTTGATTTTTTTGTATCCGAGAGGAGACGAGGAGGAAGCGAATGGCGGTCACAAAAACCTACGAGGAGATCAACGCCAGGATCAAGAAGGGGGAGGCGGTGGTGGTCACCGCGGAGGAGATCATCGACCTGGTCGCCGAAAAGGGAGTCACCGCGGCCACCCGCCAGGTGGACGTGGTGACCACGGGCACCTTCGGCACCATGTGCTCCAGCGGGGCATTCCTAAACTTCGGCCACTCCAGGCCGCGGATCAAGATGAAGAAGATCTACCTGAACGGCGTGTCGGCCTACGGCGGCTTGGCGGCTGTGGACGCCTACCTCGGCGCCACCGAGCTGCCGGAGAGCGATCCGGAGAACCGCGTCTACCCGGGGCGCTTCCTTTACGGCGGAGGCCACGTGATCGAGGACCTGGTAGCCGGGAGGCCGGTGAAACTGGAGGCGACAGGGTACGGAACCGACTGCTACCCGAGGCGGCACATCGAGACCTGGGTCACTCTGGCGGATCTGAACGAGGCAATCCTCTTCAACCCCCGCAACGCTTATCAGAACTACGGCGTTGCCGTCAACCTGTCCGACCGCACCATCTATACCTATATGGGGATGTTGCAGCCCAACCTAGGCAATGCCAGTTTCTCCACTTCGGGGCAGTTGAGCCCGCTGCTGAACGACCCCTACTACCGGACGATCGGCATGGGGACGAGGGTCTTCCTGGGCGGCGGGATCGGGTACGTGGCCTGGAACGGCACCCAGCACAATCCCTGTGAGGCCAGGGGCGCCAACGGCATCCCTCTGACGGGGGCGGGGACGCTGGCCATGATCGGCGACCTCAAACAGATGAAGCCGGAATGGCTGCGGGGCACCAGCTTCATCGGCTATGGCGCCAGCCTGGCGGTGGGTATCGGGATTCCCATACCGATCCTCGACGAGGAGGTCCTGCTGGCTACCGCCGTGCGGGATCAGGATATCATGGTGATGATCGAGGATTATAGCTACGAACATCCCTACAAGACCGGAAAAACCCTCGGCCAGGTCAGCTATGCAGAACTCCGGTCGGGCAGCATCCTGGTACAGGGCAAGGAGGTTCCCACCACTCCTCTGTCCAGTTTACCCAAGGCGCGGGAGATTGCCGTAACTCTCAAGGAGTGGATCAGGACCGGCAGCTTCCTGCTCACCGAACCGGTGGCGCCGCTGCCGGGCGTATCATCCGGCATCAAGCTAAAGGGGCTGGAAGAAAGGCCAAATCACATCTAAAAACCCGCTGGGTGGATGAGGATGAGTGGTTTCATCCTCTGATCCGGCGAGCGACTTGATGTAATTCCGGAGCCCGATACTAAAACCCGGCAATAAATTGATTAGAACAGAAAAGAGAGATTGGAGGCAGGCTGTGTGGTAAAGGATAAGATAGTGTTGCGTTTCTCCTCTCAATGGGTGGAACAGCCGGTCATCTACCGTCTGGTGAAGGATTTCGACCTGGTGGTCAGCATCCTCAAGGCTGACATCAACCCGCACAGGGAGGGATTCGTGGTACTGGAATTGAGCGGTGATTCGGAGAACTACAACCGCGGTCTGGAGTTCATCAAGAACATCGGGGTCGGCGTGGAGCCCTTGAGCGGCAGCATCGTCTGGCATCAGGAGCGCTGTTTGCAGTGTGGAGCCTGCACCACCTCCTGCCCGGCGGGCGCCCTGTACCTGACCCGCCCGGACATGAATGTGCACTTCGACGGCTCCCGCTGTATCGTCTGCGAGAGCTGCCTCGACGTGTGCATGGCGCGGGCGGTGGAGGCGCATTTCTAAAGTTGTGATGGATGAGTACACAGAGCGGACATACAGGAACCGCATGTGGGGTAAGGGACTGGTTTCCTTCCCCGTTTGCGTGAAGGAGACAGACCTCTGGATCAGCGTGGATGAGGCCGGTTGCACCCGGTCGCTGCCGGAGGTGGCGCTGGAGCTGGTGCATCGCAGCCGGAGTGATCTGGAACGCTATATCGACAGAGACCCAGCTTTTCTTCATGCGCTGCAGCCGCTCCCAGTGCTGCCGCATGCGCCAAAGATTATACGCATGATGGCTAGTGCCGCGGCCAGGGCGGGGGTGGGCCCCATGGCGGCAGTGGCCGGCGCCATCGCCGAACTGGTAGGGCGCGGCCTGCTCCGCACCGTCCGGGAGGTGATTGTGGAGAACGGTGGTGACATCTTTCTGAAGACCATACACCTTAGAAGGGTGGGCATTTTCGCCGGGCGATCACCCCTGTCAGACCGGGTGGGGCTGTTGATTCGGCCAGACGGCAGATGCTGCAGCATCTGCACCTCTTCAGGCACTGTCGGGCCTTCCCTAAGCTTTGGGCGCGCCGATGCGGCGGTGGTGGTATCCAGGTACGCCGCCCTGGCTGACGCCGCGGCCACGGCATTAGGCAACCTTGTGAAAGATGAATCTTGTTTCACACCGGCACTACAGTTTGCCTGCGGGATCAGAGGAGTGCTGGGAGCGGCGGTGATCCTGGGGGATAAGCTGGGAGCTATGGGAGCGATTGAACTTGTTTAAATGCAGTAAATACCGTTTTAACGGTTCAACTGGGTCTTGGCTTCAGTGGGGGATTGCTTTCCCCCACTGAAGCTTAGAGCCAGTTAATACAGTGACGTAGCCGCTCTTATCCCACCGCTTTGGAGAAGCGGGGGCATTAGAGCGGGTAGTTATCTGTGGTAATTCAGGCAGGAAATTGCGGCTACTGCCTCTTTTTGTTAGTATGTCAACAGGGGGGCGATCATAATGTCTGGTCACTCTAAGTGGGCAAATATCAAACACCGCAAGGCGAAGGTTGATGCGCAGCGCGCCAATGTATTCACCAAGCTGGGGAGGGCGATCTTTGCCGCAGCTCGGAAGGGGGGCGGCGATCCCAACGCCAACATGAGCCTGAAACTGGCGATCGCCAACGCCCGGGCGGCAAACATGCCTGTTGACAACATCAACCGCTTGTTAGCCAGAGCAACCGGAGAAGCTGAGGGCGTCAATTACGAGGAGATTGTGTACGAGGGTTATGCCACCGGCGGCGTGGCGGTGCTGGTGCAGATCCTGACCGGCAACCGCAACCGCACCGCTCCGGAGATTCGCCACCTGTTTTCCAGGAACGGCGGGAGCCTGGGGGAATCCGGCTGCGTGGCCTGGATGTTCGAGATGAAGGGCTTGCTTCAAGTGCCCGCCAAGGATGTACCCGGTGATCCGGACGAACTGATGCTGGACCTGATCGAGATCGGGGCGGAGGACGTCAAGGAAGAGGATAAACTGATCGAGATAGTAACGGCGCCGCAGGATTACGATCGCATCAAGACCTATCTTGATGAGAAGGGCATCAAGTTAAGCAATGCGGAACTGACCATGATCCCCAAAACCACCGTTCCCGTCAACGACGCCGAAACTGCGGAGAAGGTCCTGAGGCTGCTGGACGCCCTGGATGAGCTCGATGACGTCCAGAATGTCTATGCCAACTTTGATATCCCCGACGAAGTGTTGAACAGGATGGAATAGCATTCAATGAAATTAACCCGATGCACAGATTTTAACTTCCGCCGGATAGGCGGGTTTTTTATTTGGTGTTGTGGTAAAAAAACATTCATAAATTCGGGTGTGATGGAAATATTTATAAGTAAAGCAGGCTTAAAAAAACTAGCTTCAGGCAGTGAAGCACGCCTGCGATCTCAGGAGTCAGATGCAAGAAGGCAGACTGTACCTTTGAGTGCCGGGCCCGGTCGTAAGAAATTCCGGCGTGCGACATCTTGCATCCGACTTCAGTGAAGGACTGGTTCAGGTGGTCAAGAAGAAGACGGCCAAGAGGGCGCCTCAGTTGATGTTTTACGGGATAATACTGCTGGTGTTGGCAGGAGGGCTATACCTGGGGTGGGAACGGGTCCTGCTCACAAGGCCGTTGCCGGCGGGGGCCAGGGTGGTTGTCAGGACTTTCTATACCCTGAGTAAGCGCGAGGTGGATAGCAGCGCCGGCTTGCCGGATAAGAAAGCCTGCAACACTCTTGACCTGCTGCGTCTATACCCGGCAAAGCAGGGATGGAAACTGAGCTTTGCCGGTGGCGAGGCGATCTTCACCAGGACGGTGGATGGACTTAGCCCGGACGACCAGAACAAATCCCACCTGGGGGAGAAGGGCGGATTCGTGACAGTGGTCCGTGGTCCTGCCGGGATCAACGGAGGCATCATCAGGGTGACCACCATACCGGTGTCCATCCTCCCGGCCGATTACCAGAAGCAGGCCGTGCAGGGAACCCTCGACCTGCCCGACGAAGTCTCCCTGCTGCAGATCCTGGACAGCCTGGACGAGAATAACGGGAGCGAATGAGCAAACCTTCCCTGGAAAAAAGGGGGAAATTGCTATTGCTTCGCAATGCTCCGCAATTGGTTTCGCAATTTTATGTTGACCTCTCCAAGCCTGGTCGGCCAAGTACCACCAGCCATTATCCTGGTGGTCTGTTTATTTTTCCCGGTGTTTATCTGTTATAATGAATGATGGACAGGCGCTGGCGCTGCAGGCCGGTATCAGAGGCCTGAGGCATCGTGGTAAGTCGGAAAAGGATAATAAAAAAGTTAAGAAACGGGGTTCCAGCGGATGGAGAAGTTGATGGTACTTGACGGAAACAGCCTGGCGTACCGGGCGTTTCATGCCCTGCCCCTGCTGTCAACCACCACCGGTCTCTATACCAACGCCGTGCTGGGCTTCACCAACATGCTGCAAAAGCTGGTGCGACAGGAAAAGCCGGACTACCTGGCGGTGGCCTTTGACATAGGAAAGCCTTTCAGGCACCAGGATTACGAGGCATACAAGGCCCACCGCAAGCCCATGCCGGAGGAACTGCGGCCACAGTTTCCCCTGATCAAAAGGGTGCTCCGGGCATTCAACATGACGACGCTGGAGATGGCCGGGTACGAGGCGGATGACCTGATCGGAACGATGGTCCGGCTGGCGGAGAAGAGGGGCCTGGAGGTGCTGGTGGTTACCGGCGACCGGGACATGCTGCAACTCGTCTCCGGGCTGACACGGACGATGATCACCCGCAAGGGTATCAGCGAGATGGATTGTTATGCCGAAGAGGATGTGTTCAAGAGATACGGCCTTAAGCCGGGGCAGATACCGGACCTCAAGGGGTTGATCGGCGACTCCAGCGACAACGTCCCCGGGGTGCCCGGGATCGGGGAAAAGACAGCGGTGAAACTACTGCAGCAGTATGGCAGTATCGAGGCTTGCCTGTCCAACAGGACGCAGGTCTCCGGCAAGGTGGCCGCCCTGCTGGACCAGTACGCCGATCAGGCAATGCTGAGCAAGAAACTGACGCAGATAGTCCTGGATGTCCCCTGCGAGGTTGATTTTGAAGACCTGCGGTTGCGGAGGCCGAACTATGAGGCGCTGTTCCCGGTCCTCCAGGAACTGGAATTCAAGAACCTGATCAGGACCTTGCGCAACGATTTGACGCTTGATGATAGAGTGACCACAACCGCCGGGGAGGAGCCAGCCGGACAGGATCCGGGGTCGATTTGCCAGGCCGGCGGCCTGCTGGCGCTGATGTCCAGGATCAGGGCGGCGGGCCGGTTCGCCCTGTATTCGGGGGCATCGGAAGCGGTGGCCGGAAACCCCGGGTACACGCCGGGTACCCGCCGCGCCGGGTCCGGCGGACCCGGCGCCGCCTCTGGGCGCGGTGGGGCGCGGAGGGTGGGCCTGGCCTGGGGCGACAGCGAGAGTGCCGCCATTACTGTTCCCGAAGATTGCGCTGAAAAAAGCGAGGTGTTAGCCTGCCTCAATGACCTCTTGACAAGCCCCTCCTGCGAGAAGTGGTGCCACGACGCCAAGGCCGAGATGACAGCCTGGAGGCGTTATGGGATCGCCCTGGAGGGCATAACCGGGGACACGAAGTTGGCCTCCTACCTGCTGCACTCCGCCACCAACCCCACTATCGAGGAGATCTCCATGAAACACCTCAACCAGGTGCTGGTGCTGCCGAACGAGGACGAGAACGCGGTCGCCCAACAGGCGTTGGCGGTGTACAGGGCCTGGCCGGTGCTGCAGGCGGAGTTGCAGGAGCAGGGGATGGGCGACCTGTTTTATAGTCTGGAACTGCCCCTGTCCTCGGTGCTGGCCGGGATGGAACTGGCCGGTGTCAAACTGGACGTCTCCCAACTGGATGCCATGTCGAGCGAGTTTGGGCGCCAGTTGGGACGCCTGACCAACGAAATCTACGACCTGGCCGGCCAGAGCTTCAACATCAACTCCCCTCGCCAGTTAGGTGTCATCCTGTTTGAAAAGATGAAGCTGCCGGTGGTCAAAAAGACGAAGACAGGCTACAGCACCGACGCTGCGGTGTTGGAGGAACTGGCCCTGTACCACGAGATCGCCGCCAAGCTGCTGGAGTACAGGCAGTTGCTGAAGCTCAAATCCACCTATATTGACGGCCTGCGCGCCTTGGGCCTGGCCACCGGCAAGGTGCATACCACCTACAACCAGACCATTACCGCCACCGGCAGGCTCAGCAGCACGGAGCCGAATCTCCAGAACATCCCCATCCGGATGGAATTGGGGCGCAAGATCCGGCGCGCCTTTGTGCCCTCGGAGCCGGACTGGCTGATTATGGCAGCGGACTACTCCCAGATCGAGCTGCGGATCCTGGCGCACATGTCCGGAGACGAGAAACTGCTGGAGGCCTTCAGCCGGGGCGAGGATATCCACGCCCGCACGGCCTCCGAGGTCTTCGGGGTGCCACAGGACGAGATCACCCCGGACCTGAGGCACCGGGCGAAAGGGGTAAACTTTGGGATCGTTTATGGGATCACCGACTTTGGGCTGGCCAGAGACATCGGAGTGAGCCGTGAAGAGGCGGCGGTCTATATCGAGAATTACTTCCGCCAGTATCCGGATGTCAGGCGTTTCATTCAGGAGACCATCGCCGCGGCCAGGGACCGGGGCTGGGTGGAGACCCTGTTCAAGCGGCGCCGCTACCTGCCGGACCTGTTGAGCGGCAACCGCCAGATCAGGTCCTTCGGAGAGCGGACCGCGGTGAACACCCCGATCCAGGGGACCGCTGCAGACATCATCAAGCTGGCCATGCTGCGCATAGACCAGTCCTTGCGGGAAAGGGGCCTGCTGGCGCGGATGCTGCTGCAGGTGCATGATGAGCTGGTGTTCGAGTTCCCGAAGCAGGAGCAACGCGAACTGATCAACCTGGTGCGTGAGGGGATGGAACGGGCGGTGGAGTTGGATGTGCCGCTCGATGTCGACATCGAGATCGGCCCGAACTGGTACGACCTGAGAAGGGTGAACGGCAATGCCTGAACTTCCGGAAGTGCAAACCGTTTTGGCTACCTTGCAACCCAGGCTTTTGGGGCGGCGGATCGAGCAGGTGGAGGTTTTTTTGGAGAAGATCATCAAGGCGCCGCACCCCCAGGAGTTTGTCGCCCTGCTGCGAGGGCGCTCCATTACCGGTTTGAGGCGGCGCGGCAAATACCTGCTACTGGAGTTGGATGGGAGCCACCTCCTGGCTGTGCACCTGCGGATGACCGGCAGGCTGGTTTACTCGAGCCCCGATACACCCCGGGACAAGCATGTCCACCTGGTTTTTTACCTGAACAACGGAGATGAACTACGCTTTCAGGATATGCGGCAGTTTGGCACCATGAACCTGATGCCGGTGGCCTCGTTCGAGGCGTTCTGCTCCCAGAAAGACCTCGGCCCAGATGCCCTCGATCCTGCCCTGACCGGGGATCTGTTCGAGAAACGGTTCCAGGGCCGGCGCGGCCAGATCAAGAAGCTGCTGCTGGATCAGTCACCGGTGGCCGGGATCGGCAATATCTATGCCAACGAGATCCTCTGGCGGGTGCGGATCCACCCGGAGCGGACAATTACCTCCCTGACCCCTGTAGACATGGAGGGGCTGTACCGGGCGATGCGGTCAGTGCTTGAGGAGGCAGTAGCAGGCCGGGGCACCACGCTGCGGGATTACGTCGATGGAGAAGGAAATCCGGGCAACTTTCAGTCACAGTTGGCTGTTCACGGACGGGAGGGCGAGCCATGCCCCAAGTGTGGAAAAGAGATCATCAGGCTGAAGACTGGTGGGCGCAGTTCTTTTGTTTGCCCCGGCTGCCAGTGCTGAGTGGGTGGCAGGGATGCGCCTGATCGGCCTCACCGGGGGTATTGCCAGCGGGAAGAGCCTGGTCAGCCGGCAGTTGCAGAGACTGGGAGCAACGGTGATCGATGCCGACCGCGTCGCCCGTGACGTGGTGCAGCCGGGCAGGCCGGGCTGGGAGATGATCGTCAGGGAATTCGGCAGGTCCTTTATCGACAGCGATGGCGGCTTGGACCGGAAAGCGCTGGGGCAGTTGGTCTTCAACAATCCCCGGGAACTGGAGAGGCTGAACCGGATCACTCATCCCCTGATCCTGGCGGAGATAGAAAAGCTGTTGCAGAAATACCGCTCCGGACCTGAGGGGGTAGTGGTGCTGGATGCGCCCCTGCTGTTCGAAACAGGGTTGGACAGGTGCGTTGACGAGGTCTGGGTGGTCATGGTCGACCACCAAACCCAAGTCAAGCGCCTGATGGGGCGGGACCGGCTGACGGAACAGGAGGCCGAGCGCCGGATCCTGCTGCAGATTCCGCTTGAGGAAAAGGTGTCTCGGGCTGACCGGGTGATCGACAACCGGGGTCTGCCGGAAGAGACGGAGCAACAGGTTAAAGAAGCATGGCATTTGGTGGTTGGTGATTAATGTTGGTGGTTGGCCGCTTTGAAAAAAACAAATGGATGTATGAGAAAAAGCCAACAAGCATGCTAGAAATATTCTGACATCTGACTTCCTGCATCCGACTTCCTTGTTGGGTGAGCGAAGCGAACATCGTTGCCGGGCGCCAGCTTGCTGGCGCGGGGCAACCGAAATGGTGGGTTAACCTGTGATTGTGATCAGTTTGCGGCGGCTGTGGCTGCTGATAATAGCGCTGGCAATTGTCCTCTGCGTCCTGTACGTGCTGCAAAGCAAGTGGTTCTGGAAGATCTTCTACCCCTGGCCATACCGGTCCGAAATCACCCAGGTGGCCAATCAGTTGGAAATCGATCCGTACCTGTTGGCAGCCCTGGTCCGGGTGGAGAGCGGATTTAATGCCAATGCCGAGTCGGCTGCCGGCGCCAGGGGATTGATGCAGGTAATGCCGGAGACTGCATCCTGGACGGCCAAGCAGATCGGCATCCAGGACTTCCATGAGAGCCAACTCTATCAGCCCGGGGTCAACCTGTTGATCGGGAGTTGGTACCTGGCCAACCTGTTTAAAGATTTCCACGGGAACCAGGTGACCGGGCTGGCGGCATACAATGCCGGACGCGGCAACGTTCAAGCCTGGCTGGAGATTGGCCTGTGGAAGGGGACCATGGCCGACGTCGACCGCATCCCCTTTCCGGAAACGCAGTTGTACCTGCGGGCGGTGATGAGAAACTACGAAATTTACAAGTTCCTGTACGCAGACCCAGCCCAGCACAGTGCCCAGGCGACCCGGCACTAATGAGAGGCTTCTGCTGTATGCGTGGCAAATTTGCCTGAACTTGACGGCCTGACAACGAATATAGCTCGATCAATAAGATGAGAGAGGATCTGCAGATGGAGTTCGAAATCACTTCTCTGGCTGATGTTGACAGACTGAAAATCGATTCTCACAGAAGGCTATTTTCGGCCACCCACGAGGAGATCCTGGGCGCGGCCACCACGGACATCTATTTCGTGAGGACCCTTGATGTTCTGGAAGGTCTGGGACTGCTGGATACGCTGGTCACAGCAGAGATCTTCTGCCGCCGGGACGGCATCCTGGCAGGGGTGGATGAGGTCATGGGGCTGCTCGCAGACAGGAGGATCGAGGTCTGGGTGCTGCCCGAGGGGAGCCCCATGAAAAACAAAGAGGTAGTGATGCGCATCAAGGGTTCCTACCGGGAGTTCGGGGTCTACGAGACAACCATCCTCGGAATCCTGGCCAACTCATCCGGCTGGGCCACGGCAGCCCGTGAGGTGAAGGAGGCCGCCGGCGGCAAACCGGTGATCTGTTTCGGGTCACGGCACGTTCACCCGGCGGTGGCCCCAGTCATGGAACGGGCGGCCCTGGTGGGTGGATGCGACGGCGCCAGTTGCATCCTGGCTGCCAAGCTGACCGGCAGACAACCTCAGGGAACCATGCCCCATGCCCTGATCCTGATCATTGGCGATACTGTGAAGGCAGCCCTGGCGTACCACAAGTTCATGCCGGAGGGGGCGCCCAGGATCGTACTGGTGGA
>Ga0116107_1000791_pt1 | contig 22221 bp, 16 predicted proteins | sample June2015DPH_6_10_FD_88969 | JGI IMG/M metagenome (GOLD analysis project Ga0116107, IMG submission 88969) | Peatland microbial communities from SPRUCE experiment site at the Marcell Experimental Forest, Minnesota, USA - June2015DPH_6_100 | ecosystem: Environmental > Terrestrial > Soil > Wetlands... | reverse complement strand
GTTCGTCAGCACCGAGGTGCAGGGCGGCGCGGCGACGGTCGTGGTCCGAACGCAGGTGGAGAACGAGAGCGACGCAGCACCCGTGTGCCGTATCGTCTCCACCCTCACCGATCCCGCCGGCAAGGTCGTGGCGCGCGCGGCGACGCCGCCTGCGAAGATCGCCGGCTGGAGCGGCCGGGAGTTCACGCAGCGCATCGCCGTGACGCACCCTGCGCTCTGGTCGCTCGAGCACCCGCAGCTCTACCGCCTCACCACAGCGATCGAGGCGAGCGGCGCCGAGGTGGACCGCGAGGACACGCCGTTCGGGATCCGGACCATCCGGTTCGACCCTGATCACGGCTGCTTCCTGAACGGCGAGCGCGTCGAGCTCAAGGGCACGTGCAACCACCAGGATCACGCCGGCGTCGGCTCCGCCCTGCCCGACCGGCTGCAGTACTTCCGCGTCGAGCGGCTCAAAGGGATGGGATGCAACGCCTACCGCACCTCGCACAACCCGCCCACCGCCGAGCTGCTCGACGCCTGCGACCGCCTCGGCATGCTGGTGCTGGACGAGACGCGGATGATGTCGTCGAGCGAGGAGGCGCTCAGCCAGTTCGGCCGGCTGATCCGGCGCGACCGCAACCATCCGTGCGTCATCGCGTGGTCCATCGGGAACGAGGAGTGGCGCGTGCAGGGCGCGGAGCGCGGCGCCCTGATCGCCGCCGACATGAAGCGACTGGCCAGGCAGCTCGATCCCACCCGGCTCGTCACGGAGGCGATGAACGGCGACTGGGGGAAGGGGCTCTCGGACGTGGTGGACATCCAAGGCTTCAACTACTTCCAGGGCGACATCGACGCGTACCACCGCGGCCACCCACACCAGCCGTCGATGGCGACCGAGATCGCGAGCACCGTCTCGACCCGCGGCATCTACGCGAACGACCCGGCGCGCGGGTACGTCAGCGCCTACGACCTCAACTTCCCGCCGTGGGCGTCCACGGCCGAGCGCTGGTGGACGTACTTCGACGCACGCCCGTTCCTCGCGGGCGGCTTCGTCTGGACGGGATTCGACTACCGCGGCGAGCCGACGCCGTACCAGTGGCCCTGCATCAACTCACACTTCGGGATCCTGGACACCTGCGGCTTCCCGAAGGACAACTACTACTACTATCAGGCGTGGTGGGGCGGCGCTCCGGTGCTGCACCTCTTCCCGCACTGGAACTGGGCGGGGAAGGAAGGCCAGGAGATCGAGGTCTGGTGCCACACGAACCTCGAGCGGGTCGAGCTGTTCCTCAATGGGCAGAGCCTGGGCGCGCAGGACGTGAAGCGCGATTCGCACCTGATGTGGAAGGTGCCGTACGCCGCCGGAACGCTGGAGGCACGGGGCTCCAAGGGCGGGCAGGTCGTGCTCACGGCGAAGTGGGAGACGACCGGGGCGCCGGCGCGCATCCAGCTCGTCGCGGATCGCCCGCGCGTCGCGGCCGACGGCGAGGATGTCGCCGTGGTCGAAGTGCGCGTCGTGGATGCGGCTGGCCGGCTGGTGCCGGTGGCGGACGACGCCATCGCGTTCCGCGTGTCGGGGAGCGGGAAACTCATCGGCGTGGGCAACGGCGACCCGAGCAGCCACGAGCCGGACAAGGGCGACTCGCGCCGCGCCTTCAACGGGCTGTGCTTGGGCCTCGTGCAGGCGACCCGGACGGCCGGCGAGATCCAGGTCGAGGCGACGGCGCCGGGGCTGGGAAGCGGATTGCTGGCGATCACCTGCGAGGCCGCGACGCCGCGACCCGCCGTCGGGTGACGCGGCGCGCCGGCGCTACGGCCGGCGCCAGCGCGCCCCGTCGCGGGCGATGAACTCGTCCGCGACGGCAGGGCCCCACGAGCCGGCGGCGTAGTTGGGGAAATGCTCCGGGGGATGCGCCTCCCATGCCTCGATGATCGGATCCACCACGGCCCACGAGGCCTCGACGCTGTCGCTTCGCGCGAACAGCGTCGCATCTCCCACCATGCAGTCCAGCAGCAGCGTCTCGTACGGCGAGTGGTCGGTCGAGCCGAACGCGTCGGCGTAGCTGAAGTCCATCTGCACCGATGTCATCCGCACGTCCACCCCGGGGACCTTGATCTCGAAGCAGAGCGAGATCCCCTCGTCCGGCTGGACGCGGATCGCGAGCACGTTGGGCGCCAGCGTCTCCCCGTCCGTCTGCGGGAAGAGCAGGTGCGGCGGGCGCTTGAACTGGATCGCGATCTCCGTCGCGCGCCGCGCCATCCGTTTGCCCGAGCGGAGGAAGAAGGGCACGCCGTGCCAGCGCCAGTTGTCCACCATCAGGCGGACGGCGGCGTAGGTCGCCGTGGGTGACGCGGGGGCGACCTTGGGTTCCTCGCGGTACCCGGGGACGCTCGTGCCGCCGATGGCGCCGGGGCCGTACTGCCCGCGCACCGTGTACTCGTGGAGCGTCGCGTGGGCGATGGGACGGATGGCGCGCAGCACTTTCGCCTTCTCGTCCCGCACCGCGTCCGCCTGAAAGGCGACCGGCGGCTCCATCGCGGTGAGGGTGAGAAGCTGCAGCAGGTGGTTCTGGAACATGTCGCGCACCACGCCGGCCTGCTCGTAATAGCCGGCCCGGTGCTCGACGCCCACGGTCTCGGCCGCGGTGATCTGCACGTGGTCCACTTGCTGGCGGTTCCACACGGGCTCGAGGATCGAGTTGGCGAAGCGGAAGACGAGGAGGTTCTGCACCGTTTCCTTGCCCAGGTAGTGATCGATCCGGTAGACCTGGTGCTCGCCGAGGGCCTTGAGGACCACCTGGTTGAGGGCCCGAGCGCTCGCGAGGCTTCGGCCGAACGGCTTCTCGATGATCACCCGGACCCAGGGGCGGGCGGCGGGATCCTCCATCCGCGCGGCAAGGCCGCTGGCTGCCAGATGCTCGATGGCGACGGCATAGATGCTCGGCGGGAGCGCGAGGTGAAAGAGCCGGCCGCGCTCGATGGAGGCGCCGCGTTCGATCCGGGCCAACCGCTCCTTGAGCGCGGCGTAGAGCGTGGGTTTTCCCAGGTCGCCCCGCACGTAAAACAGGCGCGCGGCGAACCGGTCCCACGATTCGTCGGGCACGTGTCCGATCTCCCTGGAATCGAGCACCGCCTGTCGCATCGCGACGCGGAACGACGCGTCATCCATGGGTTCGAGCCCCGCCCCGACCACGGCAAACTCGTCGTCCAGCAGGCCGTCGTGCATCAGGTGGTAGAGCGCGGGGAGGAGCTTGCGGTGCATCAGGTCGCCGCCCGCACCGAGGATGACCGCGGTGCAGGGGCCCGCTTTCTTGAGCGGCTCCTCGGGCATGTGGATCGCGCCTGACAGGCGCAGCGGAACGGCGAGCGAAGGCGTGGTCATGTGGTCATTCCGCCGCGGCGCGCGCCGAGCCGAGGAGGCCGACGTCCGGGCTCACGATCACGTGCACGGGGATGCGCTCCATCAGGCCGGCGAGCCTCCCCTTGTTCCGGAACGCGCGGATGAACGCGCCGTCCTGGAGCTTGACGACGATGCGGGGTGCGATCCCGCCGGCCAGATAGACGCCGCCGGTGGCGAGCACGGTCAGCGCGAGATTGCCGGCCTGGGCGCCGTAGGCGGTGACGAAGATCTCGAGCGCCTTGATCGAGAGCGGATCGTCGCCCGCCAGCGCGTGCCTGGTGACGGCCGCGGCCGGATCCCCGCCGGCCATTTCGCGCCGTACGTCCGGGCGCTCGGGCGCGAAGTTCCCGGAGGCGAGATAGCGATACAGCTGCGCGAGCCCCGGGCCGGAGAGCACGCGCTCCCACGACACACGGCCCCACTCGTCCAGCAGCGAATTGCGCAGCCGCCACATCGCCTCGTCGTCCGCGGCGAAGTCGGCGTGGCCCCCCTCGGAGGGATGCACGCGGTAGCGCATCCCGTCCCACACCACGAAGCCTTCGCCGAGGCCCGTGCCGGCGCCGATGAGAGCGATCGTCCCGTGTTCGGTCGCCCTCCCTGCCTGCAGGGTGACGAGATCGCCCGGCCCCAGACAGCCGACGCCGTACGCCGCGGCGACGAAGTCGTTGATGATGGAGGTGCGGGGGATGCCGATGTCGCGGGCGAGCTCGCGCGCGCTCACCGTCCAAGGGAGGTTGGGCGTACGGCACTCGCCATCCACGACGGGACCGGCGATCCCGAAGCAGGCCCGCTCGACCCTCTCGCCGGCTCCGTCGAGGAAACGGCGCACGATCGGCGCGAGGCCCGGCGCCTCGCCGCTGGGGTAGCGCTGCTCCTTGGTGATCCGGGGTGCACCGTAGCCGATCTCGGCGATCGCGAGCCTCGCGTTGGTGCCGCCGATGTCGCCGGCGAGGACTTTCACGCGGCCGCGCCCGGCAGCTGCGCCGCCGCGTCCACGTCCAGGAACCAGGAGCCTCCGAGGGCGAGCTGCGCCGGCAGCTCGCGCGGCCGGCCGGGACCGGCAAGCACCCGGGCGACGGTCGCCGCCTTGTCGGGGCCGGCGACAAGCACGGCCACGCGGCGCGCTGCGGCGATCACCGGCGGTGTGATGGTGAGCCGCTCCCGCGGCGGCATCGGGGCGGTCGCGGGCACGACGCGGCGCCGGCGCTCGTCCAAGGCCGGCGAGCCGGGAAAGAGCGACGCCGTGTGCCCGTCGGAGCCCATCCCGAGGAGGAGCAGATCGAGGCGCTCCGGGAGGAGGCGCTCGTAGTCGCGCGCTGCCGCGTCCCGATCGCTCCGCTCGGCCTCCATGCGGTGGCACTGCGCCGGAGGCACGCTCACGTGTTCGAGCAGCGCGGCCTTCACCATGCCGTAGTTGCTCCCGGGGTCCACGGGCGGCACCGCGCGCTCGTCCCCAAAGAAGATCGTGACGCGCCGCCAGGCGATGGCGGACGCCAGCGGGGGCCGGGCGAGGCGCTCGTAGACGGGGCGCGGCGTCGTTCCGCCGGACAGGGCCACCGCGCAGGTCCCGCGTTCGCGGATGTCCGCCTCGATGGCGGCGGCGATCCACTGCGCTGCGGCATCCGCGAGGGCCGCGCCGGCCTCGATCACCAGGCGTTCGGGGCTCATCGCCCACCCGGCGCCGTGGCGAAGGCCACGAACAGCGATCCGTTGGAGAGGGGCAGGTTGCGCGGCATCGTATGGGTCCGGTGTGGCAGCAATATAACCGTGGCGGTGCGGCGGGTTCCGGCGCTGGCCGCTCAACAGAGGCGGGCGGGCCGCCTCGAGTTCTGAGCCGGCCGATGCGCGCCCAAGGGCCGTGCCGGACTCGACGGTGGCCGGGGTGATGCGCCATCTTCCCATGCTACGATGACCACCGACACCGACCTTCTGAAGCGGGCGGCCGCCTCGCGCGCCGTCGAGTTCATCACCAGCGGCATGGTCGTGGGTCTCGGCACCGGCTCGACGATGCGGCCGCTGCTGGACGCGCTGGCCGGGCGTCTGCGCGAGGGAACCGTGCGCAACGTGATCGCGGTGCCGACGTCGGAGTCCACGGCGCAGCGCTGCCGCACGCTCGGCATCCCGCTGGCGACGCTGGACGAGTACCCGGAGCCGGCGCTGGCGGTGGACGGCGCGGACGAGGTGGACCCGCGGCTCAATGCCATCAAGGGGCTGGGCGGCGCGATGCTGCGCGAGAAGGTGGTGGCGCTCGCGGCGAAGCGCTTCGTTCTGGTCGTCGACGAGTCGAAGCTGGTGCGGCGGCTCGGCACGCGCGCCCCGGTGCCGGTGGAGGTCGTGCCGTTCGGGTGGAGTGCGTTGATCCCGTTCTTCGAGAAGCTCGGAGCGGAGCCGGCGCTGCGGTGCGGGCCCGGCGGGGAGCCGTACGTCACGGACAACGGGAACTACGTCGTGGATTGCCGCTTCGCGCGCGGGCTCGCCGATCCGGCGGCGGTCTCGCGGGCGCTGGCCCGGCGGACGGGCGTCGTGGAAGACGGGCTGTTTCTCCGGATCGCCCAGCTGGCGGTCGTCGCCGGCCGGCGCGGCGTGCGGCTGCTCCGGCGGTAGCCTTGTCGAGGCGCCGCGCGCGCGGCGGCAGGCGGGGCCTGGCGGCGTGCGGTGTGCTGGTCGCGCTGGCGCTCGGCGCGCCGGGAGCAGCGGCGGCGCAGGGCACCCCTCAGGCTCCGCCCGACGTCTGCGTCGCGCCTCCGCTCGGGGATGCCCGGACCCTGGTAGCCGAGGGCCGTTACTGGCACGCGTCGCGCGTCGCGCCGCCTCTTCCCAAGTCCCCCCACCTGCTGGAAAGCGCCACGGCGCTGCTGCAGATCCACATCGCCGAGGGCCTCGGTCTCACGGCGTCCATCGACGAGATCCTCGCGCGGGTGCGGGGAGCGGACACCAACCCCGAGTTCCTAGCCATCGCGGCACGGCAGGACGAGCGCGCGGGGCGATGGGCGGCGGCGGCCGCCCGGTACCGGCGGCTCGCGGCGCGCGCCGACGCCGGCCCCGCCCTCGTGGCGACTGGCGCCGTCCGCCTGGCGCAGGTGTGGGAGCGCGGCGGCCTGCGGGATTCGGCGATCGCCGCGTGGCGCATGGCGGCGCAGGTCGTGCCCGAGGTTGCCGACTGGTTCGCGCTGCGGCGCTCGGCGCTCGAGGCAGACACCGCGCTGGCCTTCGCGTCCGCACGCGACGCGCGCACGCCGGGGGCGGCGCAATGGGCGGACGATCTCGTGGCGCGCGCCCGGGAGCAGGCGGGCAATCTCGCCGGCGCTCTCGAGGGGTTCCTCCGGCGCGGCGAGGTGCTCGACGCGGCCCGCGTCGAGGCGTCCTTGGGACGGTGGATGCCGGCGCGGCGCCTCGCCGATTCCCTCCTGCTCACGGACGCGACCCAGCCGGTCGCGCTGCTCGCAGCCAACCTCCTGGTGGAGCGGTTCGGTCGTCTGACATCGGCAGAGCTGGTCGGCGTCGCCGAGGCGTTCCGCGCACGCGGGGACCGCGCCGCCGCCGAGCGGTACGCCCGGCGGGCGGTCGCCCTTCGCGACACCAGCCCGGCGCCGCGGATCGAGCTGGCGACGGTCCAGGCGGCCCGGCGTCAATTCCGGGCGGCGCTCCTGACGCTGGACAGCGCGGACGCGGAGCGGCGCCGGCGCAAGGAACCGCCGGCGGCCGCGGTCGCCCTGACGCGGGTGCTGGTGCTCGGGGCGGCCGACCGGTGGGAGGACGCCGACAGCCTGGCGATGCGGCTGGCGCGGGCCGATCCGGGCGACAGCGACGCCGCGGCGGCGCTGCTCTTCGTCGCCGGCCACGAGCGGACCCGCGGCTCTCCGGAGCGCGAGCGCGCACTCGATCTCGAGCTGCTCTTCCACTTCGCTGCGACGCCGCAGGCGCTGGTGGCCCGCTATCGCCTGGCGCTCGCCGACGTCGCAATGGGGCGGCTCGACTCGGCGCGCGCCGGCATGGTGGCGGTCCTGGCCGCCGACACGGCCCGCCGGCTGGCGCCGGCGCCGCGCTACTGGGCGGCGCGGTTGGGCTTCGAGCGCGGCGATTCGCTCGCCGCGGTGCAGCTCGCCTCGCTCGCGGAAGACGGGCCGACCGGCTACTACGGCGTGCGCGCCAGGGAGCTGCTGGGCGATTCCCTGCATCTGGCCCCCGACACGGCGCCGCCGCCGCCCGCCGACGCCTTTCCGGCGACGCGTGCGCGGGAGCGCATCGAGCTGCTCGCCCGCGTAGGGCTCGTGACGGAAGCGCGCACAGAAGCCGCGGGGTGGCTGAAGGACCCGCGTGCCCCGGTCTCCGTCCTGCTCGCGGCGGCCGGCGCGGCGGCCGAGGCGGGCTACGCTCTGGAGGCGATCCGTTTGAGCGAAGCCGCGCGGAGGCGGTCGGGGCTGTCGCTCGCGGTGGCGCTCGACCTCTTCCCGCTTCCGTATCGGCCCGTGATCGTGGCCGAGGCGGCGGAGCAGTGCGTGGATCCGCTGTTGATGGCGGCGATCATCCGGCAGGAGTCTCGCTTCGACCCGGCAGCGCAATCCCGCGCCGGGGCCCGCGGCCTGAGCCAGGTCCTGCCGCGCACCGGGGCCGAGATGACGCGCCTGCTGAGGCTCGGCCGGTGGAATCCGCGGTTCCTCTTCGTGCCTGATTTCAACCTGCATCTCGGAGCGCGCTACGTGCGCGACCGCCTGGTCCGCGACTCGCTGCCGGTGTACGCGCTCCTCGCGTCCTACGACGCCGGTCGTACCGGGGTGATGCGCGAACGGCAGCGGCCGGAGTTCGGGGACCCGGACCTGTTCGTCGAGCGGCTGTCGGTGGCCGAAACGCGCGACTACGTTCGCAGCGTGTACGCGAACTATCAGTGGTATCGGCACGTCTACGGCGCGGGCGACCGGTGAGACGGCGTCGGGGTCCGGCGCTGGCCGCTCTGGCGGCCGCCCCGACTCACAGCCCCGGTCCGGTCCGTAGTGCCGCGGAGTTGGTGGCCGCCGCACGCGACCGTTAGAATTCGCGCCATGGGCATGAAAGGGATCGTCGTCATCGCGGCCGCGGGCCTCGGGGTCGCGGCCGCTTTCCATCGCCCGGCGCAGCAGCCCCAGCAGCAGCCGACCTGGCGCGCCGTGCAGCCGGAGTCGGGCGAAGTGCACTTCGCCAACATCCGGCAGCTCACCTTCGGCGGGCAGAATGCCGAGGCATACTTCTCGAGTGACGGTTCGAAGATCGTCTTCCAGAGCACCCGGGGCGATCACCCGTGCGACCAGGAGTACGTGATGAATGCGGACGGCTCCGACGTGCACCGGGTATCCGACGGCCGCGGCCGCACCACCTGCGGGTACTTCTTCGACCACGATCGCAGGGTGCTGTTCTCGTCGACGAGCCTTCACGGTGCCGATTGCCCGCCCACACCCGACTACACGCACGGCTACGTGTGGCGGCTCGACGACTTCGACATCTTCACCGCCAACGTGGATGGATCGGATCTGCGGCAGCTGACGCACGCCCCCGGTTACAACGCCGAGGCCGTCGTTTCGCCCGACGGGCAGCGCATCGTGTACACCTCGACGCGCGACGGGGACCTCGAGATCTACACGATGCGGATCGACGGGACGCACGTGCGCCGGCTCACCCGCGAGCTGGGCTACGACGGCGGCCCGTGGTGGTCGCACGACGGCACGAAGATCGTGTACCGCGCCTTCCATCCGCAGACGGCGCAGGAGAAGGCCGAGTACCGGCAGCTGCTCGCCCGGCACCTGGTGCGGCCGCTCGACATGGAGCTGTGGGTGATGAACGCGGACGGGTCGCACCGCCATCAGATCACGCACCTGGGCGGGGCGAACTTCGCGCCGTACTTCACGCCCGACGACCGGCGCATCATCTTCGCGTCGAACCACACGAACCCGCGCGGGCGCAACTTCGACCTGTACCTCGTCAACCCGGACGGGACGGGCCTGGAGCAGGTCACGACCTACTCCGGCTTCGACAGCTTCCCGATGTTCTCGCCGGACGGAACGAAGCTGGTGTGGGCGTCGAACCGGCACGGCACGGCGCCCCACGAGACGAACATTTTCATCGCCGACTGGGTAAACTGACGCCATGAGCTCGGTGCAACCGGTGCAGGCCAAGAAGTCGCTCAAGCACGCGACCTGGGAGTGGGTCAAGTCGCTGGCCATCGCGCTCGTCATCTGGTTCGTCCTGCGGACCCTGCTGGTCGAGGCCTTCCGGATACCCTCGAGCAGCATGGAGCGGACGCTGCTGGTGGGGGACTTCCTGTTCGTGAACAAGGCGCTCTACGGCGCCGAGCTGCCGCTGATCCACACGCGCCTCCCGGCGATCCGCTCCCCGCGGCTCGGCGACATCGTCGTGTTCGATTCGCGCACCGAGGCCGGGGTGAACGTGGTGAAGCGGGTGGTGGGCGCGCCGGGCGACACGCTCCAGATGAGGAACGCCGTGCTGTGGCGGAACGGCGTGGCGCAGCGCGAGCCGTACGCGGAGCACGTGGACTCGCTCACCGACACCTCCGCTCCGGAGATGCGGGATTGGCAGGTGAACTTCCTCCTGCCCGGCGTCAACCGCGCGACCTATCACCCCTCGCGGGACAACTGGGGGCCGCTGGTGGTGCCTCCGGGCCAGTATTTCGTGATGGGGGACAACCGCGACAACTCGTACGATTCGCGCTACTGGGGGTTCGTGCCGCGGAACGTGATCCGCGGCCGGCCGCTGTTCGTCTACTACTCGTTCGACAACGAGTCCTGGCGCGCGCTCCCGTTCCTCACCGCCATCCGCTGGAGCAGGATCGGCTACCAGCCCCGCTAGCGGCGGGGGTCTTCGACCTCAGCCGCGCGCCGGCTCCGCCCGGTGCAGCCGCGGCAGGAACAGCGCCGCCACCAGTCCCAGCATCGCCAGAGCCGCGCCGGCCCAGAACGGCGAGGTGACGCCGCGTGCACCGATCAGGAAGCCGGCCACGGTCGGACCCACGATGCGCCCGAGCGTCGAGGCGGTCTGGGTCAGGCCCAGTGCCGCACCCTGCTGGCTGGCGGTCGAGCTGCGGCTCACGACCGCATAGATGCTGGGCGTCGCGAGCGCCGAGCCAGCCGACAGCACGCCCAGCGCGACGAGCAGCACCGCGCCGGAGGTCTGCGGCGCCAGCGCGAGGCCGGCGGCGAGCAGCAACGCGCCGGCCACCGCGAGCCGCCGCTCCCCCACCCTCGGCGCGAGTCGCCCGACCACGCCGCCCTGGACGATCGCGGACACCACGCCCATGAAGGCGAACAGCATGCCCATCCGCCGCGTCGAGTCGTGCAGCACGTCCCGGCCGAACAGCGGCAGGGTCACGTGCAGGACCGCGAACGCGGCGGTCACGAGGAGGCTGGCGGCGAGCGGCGCCGCGAGCGACCTCAGGTGCACCCGCTCCGTCGAGCGCGCGGCGCGGTGCTGCGGCGTCTCGGGGAGCCAGGCCAGCGCGGCCACGGCGTTCGCGGCGCACAGCCCTGCGGCGACCAGTCCCGCGCTGGCGTAGCTGTGCGCGGAGAGGATCCCGCCGATGGCGGGGCCGAGGATGAACCCCATGGCGAACGCCGCCCCGAGCATCCCCATCGCCTGGGCGCGGCGCTCCGGCGCGGTGACGTCGGCGATGTACGCCTGCCCGACGCCGACGGTCGCGCCCATCGCGCCGGCCACGATCCGCGAGACCAGCAGGGCCCAGTACGTATGGGCGAAGGCGAACAGCAGGTACGAGGCCGTCGAGCCCACCAGCCCCACGATCAGCACGGGGCGCCGGCCGAGCCGGTCCGAGATGCCACCCCAGACGGGCACGGCGACGAGCTGCAGGAGCGAGAAGCTCGTGACGAGCAGGCCGATGGCCGCCGGCCCGACGCCGAAGGTGGCGGCGTAGGTGGGCAGCAGCGGAAGGACGATCCCGAAGCCCAGCAGATCGATGAAGACGACGGTGAAGACGACGCCGAGCTGCTTGTTCACGCGCCGCGGACGCTCGGGCGCGCCCGACGGGTCACTTGTAGCGGTAGGTGATGCGGCCGCGGGTCAGGTCGTAGGGCGACAGCTCGACGGCCACCCGGTCGCCGCGAAGGATCCTGATGTAGTTCTTGCGCATCTTCCCCGAGACGTAGGCCAGGATCTGATGGCCGTTCTCGAGCTCGACGCGGAACGTGGTGTTGGGGAGCACCTCGGTGATGGTGCCCATCATCTGAATGGCGTCGCCTGCCACGACCTTGGACCGCTCCCAGCTCAATCGGGACCACAACGGGCGCCGCGCGCCCCGGAACCCCCAAACCTAGCCGGCCCCCGGGGGCGGCGCAAACGGCTCTCCGGCAGGGCCTTGCGAAATCGGCCCCTATGTGAATTCATTCACAACCCAATTCCATCACGGCACGTTTGTCCGTCGCGGGGTACGACCCCGCGCATTCCATAAGTAGTTTCGTCCTTCAAAGTGAGGAGATTGGTCGCAATGAACCGCTGGACACTCGCCGCGCTGCCCGTCCTGGCGCTGGCCATCGTCGCCGCCGCGCGGCCCGCCGCGCCGCCCACCACGCATCGGATCCGGATGATGCAGGCCGGGAGCCAGTACAAGTTCGATCCGGCGAACGTGACGATCAAGGTCGGCGACGTCGTCGAGTTCGTGAACGTCTCGGGCGGGCCGCACAACATCCAGTTCGACAAGGACCACATCCCGGCCGGCGCCAAGGAAGTGCTGAACCGCGCCATGGGCCAGCGAATGGGGGACCTGCAGGGCCCGTTCCTGACGCAGCCCAACCAGGCCTACAGCATCAGCTTCGCGGGCGCGCCGAAGGGCACGTACGCGTTCTTCTGCCTGCCGCACCAGGCCCTCGGGATGAAGGGCACGATCACGGTCGAGTAGCCCGGCCGAACGGTCAGCTTGCGGCGCCTTCCGTCGCGGGGTAACCTCTCGCGGCGGGAGGCGCTTCTTATGGCCACAGATACGGCGGGCGAGAGCTTCGATCTGGTGGCGGACGTTCCGATCGACGAGGTCCGGTCCACCCCCAACGGCTTCGTGATGCAGGGGCGCGGGACGGATCGCGCGGGGTACACGCTCGAGATGCATCTGGACCTGCCGGTGGACCAGCGCACGCGCAAGGTCTTGAGCGAGATCCTGTCGCAGGCCGAGGTCAAGGTCATGCGGTGGCGCTCCCCGGTCCGCCGACCGCCCACGCCGTAGCCCTCGCGTGACTCGTATCACGGCGGCATGCGGCTGCCGGGTGTACACTCCCCAGATTCGGACGGGCACGAGGCCCTTGCAGGCGCCCCCGGCGGCCTGCATTATTCGCGTCCGTTTTCGCGCCCTGTCCGCCGCATTCTCAAGTAGGTGAGGTTCGCCCGATGACATCTCTGCTGCGACCCAGCAGCGTTGTGTACCTCACTTTGATTCTGTTCGCGGGCGCGTGTGCCGCGGGCGGCGCCATCCGGGTGAGCGACGTCACGCCCCAGCAGATCCCCGCCCTCGAGGTCGAGAGATCCCAGCGGCCCCAGGACGCGAACACCCTGGCCCGGCTCGGTGTCGCGTACTTCAAGGCGGAGCGGTATACGGATGCGCGGCCGGTGCTCGACAGCGCGGTCGCGCACGACCCGAGGAACGGCGTCGCGGCGATCTACCTCGGCATGACGTCGGAGCAGCTGGGCGACTTCGCGACCGCGAAGCAGGCCTACCAGTCCTACGTCGGCCTCGCCTCCAACAGCGAGCTCAAGGCCACGGCCCAGCAGCGTCTGGCCCTGGTGGACCGCCGGCAGATGGAGTACCAGGCGCGGCAGGCCCTGGCGAACGAGGCCGCGCTCTCGACGATGCCGCCGGAGTCCAATACGGTCGCGGTGATGCCGTTCAGCTACGGCGGCACGAACGCCGAGATCCAGCCGCTGACCCGCGGCCTCGCGCAGCTGCTCGTGACGGACCTGGCGAAGTCGCGGCAGCTGAGGGTGCTGGAGCGGGAGCGGATGCAGGCGATCCTCAACGAGATGAAGCTGTCGGATTCGGGGCGCGCCGACCCGACCACGGCGCTCCGGAGCGGGCGGATGCTGCGCGCGGCCCGCGTGGTGCAGGGCACACTGACCGATCTCCCGGGCGACCGGCTGCGGGTCAACGCCGTCGTAGTGGACGTCGCGACGGCGGGTGCCGGGTCGCCGGCCACGGGCGCCGATCAGCTGAACCGCCTGTTCGACCTCGAGAAGCAGATCGCCTTCTCGATCTTCACCGCGATGGGCGTCCAGCTGGCGCCGGCGGAGCAGGAAGCCATCAACCAGCGCCCGACCCAGAACATCCAGGCCTTCCTCGCCTACAGCCGCGGGCTGACGGCGCAGGACCAGGGTGACTATGCGGCGGCGCAGGCCGATTTCAACGACGCCGTGAACCTCGACCCGAGCTTCCGCGCGGCGAGTCAGGGCGCCGCGACCGCGGGCGAGCTGGGGACCGCGAGCCAGCAGACGGTGGGCCAGACGGAGCAGACGGTCTCGAAGGTCGAGCAGCTCCCGCCGCCTCCGCCGCCTCCGTCCGTGTCCGACGCGCTCGCCAACGGCACTGGCGGGACGAACCCGACGAGCGGCTCGCAGACCTCCGGTGAGAACGGCGGCACGACTGGGAACACGCAACAGAATACGATCCGGAACAACACATCCGAAATCACGGGCGGCAACGGAACTAACACCACCACAGCGACCATCACGGTCATCATCAAGAGGCCCTGATGCGCGCACTGCGGATTCTCCCGGCTCTTGCGGGCGCCCTGTTGCTCCCGGCGTTCCTCTGGGCTCAGAGCGCCCCGATCGGCTCGACCACCGGCTTCGGTGGCGTGGAAGTCCGCGGCTTGAGCTTCCAGTCGGGGCTCGGGATGAAGAGCGTCACGGAGATCGCGGTGCCGTTCGCCGCGTTGTGGCAGGCCAACTCGCGGCTCGCACTGGATCTCGGCGGCCGCTACGCGACGGCCTCGATGAAGGACGCGACCGGGGCGAGCACGTCCATCTCCGGGCTGACGGACATCCAGGTGCGGGGCGTCTACCAGATCGTGCCCGACCTGGCCGTGTTCACCCTGGCGGTGAACCTCCCCACCGGGAAATCGCAGCTCACGCCCGCACAGCTGCCCGTCGCGAGCGTTCTCGCCTCGGACCTGATCCCGTTCCCCGTGGCCAACTTCGCCTCCGGTTTCAACGTCACCACCGGCGTGGCGCTGGCGGTGCCGGTGAGCGGGTGGGCGATCGGGCTCGCCGGCAGCTACCGGGCGAACAGCAGCTTCACGCCGATCTCCGACACCGGGGCCGCGGGCTCGAGCTACAAGGCCGGCGGCGAGGTCCGACTGCGGCTCGGCGCCGACCGGATCGTCGGCCAGAGCCGGATCTCCCTCGGCTTCACCTACTCGAGCTACGGCGAGGACGAGTTCGGCAGCTCGCCGCTGTTCCAATCCGGCAAGCGCTACATCACGCAGGCCTCCTGGAGCTTCCCGATCGGCAACATGGGCCTCGCCGTCTACGGCTGGGACATGTATCGGGGCGCCGGCGCGGTGATCGTCAACGGGACCAACACCGAGAAGCGCAACGTGCTGGCCCTGGGCGCCGTGGGGTCCATCCAGACGGGCCGCAGCGTGCTGCGGCCGCAGATCGAGTTCCGCAACTACGCCACCGGGCTGTGCCTGGGGGCGGTCACGAACACGCTGTGCGCCGGGGGCAAGCTCGTTTCGCTGGGCGCGCGCTACCAGGTGCCGCTCAGTGACCGGTATACGCTCCTTCCGCTGCTCCGGCTGGACGCGGGCAACGTCGTCAATCCGAATACGGGCTCGGCCGTGAGCTACACCGGCTGGGACATCGGCGTGACGCTCAGGGCGAGCATGTGAAGCGCACACTCCTGTACGCCGCGGCGGCTGCGCTGGTCTCCGGCGCGGTGCTGGGATGTTTCGACGCCATCGCGCCGAGGAGCCCGCACGCCCGCGGGGTCAGCCTCCGCCTCGCGCCCGTCTTCGAAGAGGCCGGGGTGGAGGGCGCCCTTCCGAGCGACGTCGACCTGATCCGCATCGTGTTGCACCATCCGCCGCAGGCGGACACGACGCTGAACTTCCCGATCGCGCCGGGGCAGGATTCCATCACGATCTCGATTCAGATCCTGCTCAACGGCACGACCGATACGGTGGGCGTCGACTTCCAGGCGATCCGCTCGAGCGATGGGGCGGTCCTGTATGATGGGACACAGAGCTTCCAAGTGTCGGCCGGCGTGCAGGGCACCGCGACCTCGCCGCTGGTGGCGACCTACGTCGGGCCGGGGCAGAACATCCTGTCGATCGCCATCGCGCCGAAGAGCGCGACCATCAAGCCCGGTGACACGCTCGCCTTCGCCTCCCTGGCGCTGGATTCGACCGGCGCGACCATCGTCGGGATGCCGGTCCTGTTCGATTCGCGCAACACGGGCATCGTGACCGTCAACTCCGTGGGCGTGGCGAAGGGGGTGGCGCTGGGCTCGACCTACCTGGTGCTGACATCGGGGGCGCGCGCCGCGGTGAAGGACAGCGCGCTGGTCACCGTGTCCACTGTCGCGCCGCCGGTCATCTCGCTCTCGGCAGCCGCCGCGACCTTCCTGGATACGGCCGGCACCTCCGATCCCGCCGCGCAGACCATCAACGTGACCAACGCTGGAGGCGGCGTGCTCTCGGGTCTCTCGGTCGGGACGATCGCCTACGGTGCGGGGGCCACGGGCTGGCTGGTCGCGTCGCTCGCCGCGACCACCGCGCCGACCACGCTGACGCTCCAGGCGGCCAAGGGGAGCCTGGCGCCGGGGACGTACACCGCGACGGTGCCCGTGCAGGCCGCCGGCGCGAGCAACAGCCCGCAGAACGTCGCGGTGACGTTCACCATCGCGCCGGCGCCGACGATCGGCCTGTCGTCCGGGACGGTGACGTTCAACGACACGCTGCTCACGAGTGACCCGGCGGCACAGACGGTCAACGTGACCAGCGCCGGCGGCACGCTCACCGGGCTCTCGCTGGGGACGATCAACTACGGCGCGGGCGGGACAGGCTGGCTGACGGCGTCGCTGAACGTGACCACCACGCCAGCGACGCTGACGCTGGGTGCGGCCAAGGGGAGCCTGGCGGCGGGGACGTACACGGCGTCGGTGCCGGTGCAGTCGGCCGTCGCGGGGAACAGCCCGCAGAACGTCGCGGTGACGTTCACCATCGCGCCGCCGCCGCTGGTGACGCTGACGGGGACGCCCGGGTATCGCGTGATGCAGCCCGGCGACACGGTGACGTTCGCGGTGACGGGGAAGGACGGCTCCGGCAACCCGGCGACGCCGTTCGGCCTCTCGTACACCTCGCGCACGCCGGGCGTGGCGACCGTCAACCCCGCGACGGGCCTCATCACGGCCGTTTCGGGCGGGACCGCGGTGATCGTGGCCCAGGCCCCGACGGCATCTGGCACGACCGCGGACTCCACGCTCGTCGCGATCGCGGCCGGCGGCTCGGCGGTGGTTGCGGCCATCGGCGACGGGCGCGCGTTCGATGTTGCGGCTGTGGGCAACACGCTCAAGGTGCGGGTGCTGGTGGATCTGCGCGGTGTGCCGGGCGATACGCTGGGCAGCTACAACGCGCAGCTCAACTGGAACGCGGCGACGCTCACGTACGTGAGCTCGGCCGTGGTGGCGGGCGGATTCGCGGCGCCCACGCTCAATGAGACGCAGACGGCGAGCGGCCAGCTGCGGTTCGGGTCAGCCGACCCGAACGGCTCGGGCGGCGCGTTCGCGTTGATCGAGGTGACGTTCACCGCCGCGGCGGCAGGCAGCTCGCCGTTGACACTGGCGCTGACCGATCTCTCGACCGCCAAGACGTTCATCCAGCTATTGCCCGCGGCCGTGGTCGTGTCGGGCAGTGCGACGGTTCACTGAGTCGGGTTCTGCGGCTCCGGCCGCATCAGGGAGGAAGTGTCCTATGTCCGTGATTCGCCTGGCAGTCCTCACGTTGGCCTTGACGGCGTGCAATGATCAGCCGGCGCGCACCGTCGGGCCCACGGTCCCGCCGCCGCCGCAGTCCGGCGTCGCGGCGTTCATCTCGGTGGACCGGCTCGACGCGAAGCCCGGCGACACGGTGCGGGTGCGGGTCGAGGTCCAGGTCGGCACCCAGCAGAACTTCAAGCTCGGGAGCTACACCGGCCGGCTGCACTTCAGCCCGACGGCGCTGCAGTTCCAGGAGGAGAACAAGATCAGCGACGGACTGCGGGTCTCGAATCCGGCCAACGCGCCGAAGGGCGAGATCCGGTTCGCGGGGGCGTCGCCCACCGGCTTCACCACGCTGGTGCTGTACGACGGCAGCTTCACGGTCAAGTCCAGCGACTACACGTCGGGGCTGACCCTGGTGATGGAGGAGGTGTCGGCGGCGGCGTCGCTGGCGAACCTCCGGCCGTCGCTCAAAGTGAATCCGCAGATCTTCCTGAGCAGGACCGCGAACCAGTAGTCATGAAGCGGGCCGCCCTTCTCCCGTTGGTTCTCGCGGCGCTGCTCGCGCCGGCCGGGGTCCGCGCCCAGGCGATCGCCGCCGGGTTCGGCGGCAACGTCAGCTCGCTCGTCAGCGTGCCGTTCGACGTCCCGCTCATCGTGGACATGACGGCGCGCCCCGAGCGGCTCGGCGCCTTCGCGGCGCGGATCCAGTGGAACCCGGCCGTGCTGCAGTACCAGGTGTTCGTCAACGGGAGTTTTGGCACCATCACGACGAACACCGACTCTACCGCGCAGGGCATCCTCCGGCTGACCGGGGCCAATCCGGCAGGCGCGGCCGGCCTGATCACCCTCGGCACCGGTCGCTTCCTGCCGCTCGTAGCCGACACGATGACCATGGTCCTGTCGCTCCCGGAGCTGTACGCCGCGGGCACGTTCGCCGATCTGCGGCCGAGCGTCACCGTGAGCAACGGGGAGTTCTGCCCGGCGGTGGGCCGCTTCGGCGACATTGACGGCGACGGCCAGGTCAACAGTCGCGACGCCTTGATCGCGCTCATGGCTGCCGTCGGGCTCGACGTGAGCCAGTATCCGATCACCCTGGGGGACGTGGACGGCAACGGCGTGGTGGATACGCGCGACGCGCTGATCATGCTGTCCAGCGCGGTGGGCATCGACGTGAGCGCCTTCCGCATCGGCGTGATCCTGGGTGGCGCCTGCGCGAATGCGGTTCCGGTCACGTTGGCCATCAGTCCGTCCGCAGTGGCGGGGGTGCTGCCGGGCCAGCAGGTGAGTTTCGAGGTGCGGGCGGCCGGTCCGACGGGCTCGCTGGTGATCGTCCCCAACCCGGTCGTGAAGAGCAGCGACACCACGGTCCTCACCTTCCGGGGGGGCGGCAACCCGGCGACGGCGGTGGCGGTGGCGCCGGGCACGGCGACCGTGACGGCGATCCGCGACGGCCGGGATTCCGTGAAGACCACCGTGACGGTGGTCGGGCGCCGCTACACCCACTTCGTGGACGCCAAGGCCGCGACGGCCGCCAATCAACTCGGGACGGCGGCGTTCCCGTTCGCGACCATCGCCCAGGCGGTCCTGGTGGCGCGGGGCGGGGACACCATTCGGCCACAGCCCGGTCGCTACCTGGAGCAGGTGTGGCTCGACAGCGCCGTCGTCTTGATGGGCGACACGCTGCCGGACGGCAGCCGGCCGGTGATCGCGCTGGATTCGGCCGGCGCATACGCCGGGCTGAACCTCGTCGGCTCGAGTACGGCGGAGGTGGATAACCTCGGCATCACGGGCTACTACGCGGCGGTGGACGTGTTCGGGCCGACCCACGTGGTCCTCCGCGGCCTGCGCACCACGGGCACCACGGAAGGCGTCGTTGTGGATTCGCTGGCCGGGTTCCTGCGCCTCGAGTCCTCCCAGCTGGTCGGCCTCAATTCGTCGTATTACTACGACGGGTACGGGGTGCTGACGAACGCACCCGTGGACACCTTGGTCCTTCAGGGTACGGAGATCAGCGACTTCGGGTACGGAGGCGTGTACGCCGTGGGGGCTGACAGCACCGCGGTGCTGCAGAGCCTGATCCACGATGTGGGGGACTACGGAATCGAAGGCGGGGTGTACGGTGGCGATGACTGCGTGGAAGACTGCGCCGCCCCGCACCGGTCCGCTTCAGACCTTGGACCCCTGGCGCCAGCGCTGGTCGTCAGCGGCAGCACCATCGAGCGCACCGGGTACGAGCTGGTCTATCTCGATGAGATCCGCTCGGCGTCGTTCTCGCACAACCATTTCAGCAACCCCGACAACTACGGCGTCGAGGTCTACGGCAACTCCGCCGGCTGGGTCCGTATTGCGGGCGACTCGATGGGCGTGAACGAGGACTGGTTGTATGCCGAGTACCTCGACAGCCTGGTCGTGGACTCGGCCTGGGTGAGCAGTCCCTATCCGTACGGGGAGACCTACGACGTGTTCACCGTCCGGATGACGAACACCCAGTTTGTGGGTGCGCAGGATCGTGCGCTCGAGGTCTACTTCGGCGGCGTGACATACGGCGGGCAGGTGTTCCTCGACAATGTGAGCGTCATCGGCGACCCGAGCTGCGACCTCTGTGCACAGGTGTTGTACGCCGACGGCCCGCGCGTCACAGCAAGCCGGATTACCGGCGTGAACCTCGACTACGGCTTCGAGGTCTACGGCGACTCCAGCTTCACTCTGACCAACTCGCTCTTCCGGCACGTGGAGTCCCCGGTGTACTGGGAGGGGTCGGGGACCGACTCGACGTCGCGGCTCACCGTGAGGGGCACGACGTTCAGCGGCTTCGACGAAGCCATCGAGGCGTACGACGGCGGCCTCGCGGTGGATAGCAACACGTTCCAGAATGGGGAGGACGAGGGAGTCTACTGGGACGGCTATCAGCGGGCCAGTGTCACGCGCAACAGTTTCGCCAGCGTAGAGTACCCGGTGGAGCTGGAGGCGTATCAGCCCAGCTCGATCTTCACGGATACGATCGCCAACAACGTGATCACGGACCTGAGTTACGAGGGCATTTACGCCTCCGGCGAGGACTCGGTCCCCTTCAGGATTCTGGGCAACGCCGTGACCTGCAACCAGACGGGCAGGACCGACGGCTACGGGATCGAGCTGGAATCCGCGGGCGGGACCCTGACCGGCAACCAGGTGAACGGCTGCTCGTCGAGCATCGCGCTCTACGATGACCACTCGCCGCCGCGGGTGGACAGCGTCCTGGGCAATGTCGTGACGGTCCCGGCGAACGCGTACCAGGGCATCTACGTCGAGGGCTCGATCAAGAGCCGGATCGCCAATAACGCACTGACCGGCGATACCGCCGGCTCGTCGTACTACGGCGACATCTGGGTATCGGGGTACGGGTACCAGCCGGGGCCGACGACCACGGTTGATTCCAACGCGGTCACCGGCGGCACGACGGGCGGCATCTACGTGAAGTCTCTCGACACAGCGCTGGTGCGGTTCAACGCCGTGCGGGGAGTGAACGCTACGTCGTCCTCTTGGGGCGGGATCGTGACCGACGGGTCTCTCACGTTCCTGGCGCAGGTGTACGGCAACCAGGTGCGAGGGATGTTCGGCAACGGCATCCGGATCTACAACGGCGACACCGCGATGGTCCAGGTGGACTCGAACTTGGTGGACGCGTCGTCGGCGAACGGCATCGAGCTCGACGGCGGAGCCGATTCGGTGACGAACAACCGGATCTCCCATTCGGGCGTGGCGGGCGTCCTGATCAACTACGACGTGGACATCAATCGCTCGCGGGTAACCGCCAACGATATCGAACACAACGCGTTCGGCGTTCAGGCATACGAATACGCATACTCGGCGCTCAACAACTGGTGGGGCGCTGCGAGCGGGCCCTCGGTGTCGGGATGCGACACCTGCGGCACGGGCGACAGCATATCAGTCGGCCTGGTCTACTCTCCTTGGGCGACGAGCGAATTCGGCGGCACGCCGTTGCCGTCGGTGGGTGCCCGGCCAGTCGTGGCGCTGCGGGTGCCGGCTTCCGTCAGGCTGATCAAGGCGCCGGCGCCGACTAGTCTGGATGCGCCGGTGGTGAAGAAGGTGCGGGTGGCGCGAGCCGCCAGCCCGGCACGGAGCCCGCGTGCCCTATCCACCACAGCGCGGGCGCCGGTCGGTCTGAAGCCGGCCCAGGCCCAGGTGTGGCGGCGCGCGGCCGCGCTTCGGGCCTCGGCTTTCACGGTTGCGGCGCAGCGTGCGCAGGCGCGTGTGGCGCGGGCGCAGGCGCGCGCGCAGGCGCAGCAGGCTCTGGTGCAGCGGCTTGAGCAGCGCAAGGCGCAGCACGAGACGCGGCTCAAAGCGAGGCAGGCACGGCAGGCGGCCGCGCGGGCGGCCTCGACGCGTGGGCCGCAGCGATGAAGCGGCGCACGCTCCTTCTCCTGGCGGTCTTGCTCGGGGCGACGCTAGCCTCGGCCGGCCGACTCGAGGCCCAGACGCGCTTCTACATCGGCGCGTCCGGGGACACGGCGATCGGCCTGATCCCGGGGAGGGCCATGCCGATCCCCTTGCGCGGCTCCTACTACTGCGCGGGCGCGCTCTCAGCCGGCCGGTGGACGATCCGCTACGACACCAGCAAAGTGCGGATCGCCGGTCTGATTCCGGGAGCCGTAGATAGCCTTCTGGACACGACGGCCAGCACGCCGGGCCTCTTCAGTGTCCGGGGCACGAACGTCAACACGATGCCCTGCGGCTACGATCAGGTGTTCTTCACCCTACAGGCGGTGCTCAACCCGTCGGCGAGCGGGACGTTCCTCTGGACGAGCGTGGACACCTTCACGACTCCGTCGGGCAACGTCGCCCAGGCGCAGCGATCCTCGATTGCGCAGGTCTGCCG
>Ga0116107_1000789_pt1 | contig 22250 bp, 36 predicted proteins | sample June2015DPH_6_10_FD_88969 | JGI IMG/M metagenome (GOLD analysis project Ga0116107, IMG submission 88969) | Peatland microbial communities from SPRUCE experiment site at the Marcell Experimental Forest, Minnesota, USA - June2015DPH_6_100 | ecosystem: Environmental > Terrestrial > Soil > Wetlands... | reverse complement strand
TCGAAAAATGTTAGTAATAACAACCAAATGAACACCCCTATTCAAAAGGTGCTCAGTAAAATTGCTGCGCATTGATTCCACTTTTGATGTTTCCCGGCTATTTTGCAATATCTTCACAGCCTCATTGGGAGCATCTCGCATTATTTACAGGCCATAAATCTCGCCAAATTTCTTCTTCAAGTAGCCAATATAAGCTGTCGGGTCAATCTTGGACCCGGTCACTTTCAGCATCAGTTCCTGTGGTTCGAACTTGGCTCCATGACGATGGACATTCTCGCGCAACCAACCCAGCAATGTTTCGAATTTTCCGATGCGAATTTGTTCATCCAAATCGGGAATATCTTGATTGATTTTCTCCCAGAGTTGGGCAGAGATCAGGTTGCCAAGCGAGTATGTGGAGAAATAACCGATCATGCCGCCAGACCAATGAATATCTTGTAATACGCCCATTGCATCGTCCGGGGGGGTAATCCCCAAATATTCTTGCATTTTAGCGTTCCAAACCTCTGGCAGGTCTTTGACAGATACTTTTCCTTCCAGCAAGGCGATCTCCATATCCAGACGCAGCATTATATGCAAATTATAGGTGGCCTCATCCGCTTCAACTCGAATGAGGCTCGGCTTTACCTTATTGATGCTTCTATAGAACCTATTCAAGGATACAGCTGAGAGCTGTGGAAAAACTTCCAGCAGTCGCGGATAGAAATATTCCCAGAACGGCAGCGAGCGGCCGACCAGATTTTCCCACATGCGGCTTTGCGATTCGTGGACACCTAGAGAAGCACCCCTCTCCAAGCCGGTGCGTTCCAATTCGGGAGCCACACCTTGACCATAAAGAGCGTGACCGCATTCATGCATTGTGCCAAATAGCATTGGATTTAGAAAATCCGGATCCACACGTGTGGTGATCCGAACATCATTGAGGCCAAATTCTGTGGTGAAAGGATGGGCAGCCTTATCCTGCCGGCCACGCTTCCAATCGTAGCCGAATTTGGTGATAACCTCCTCCCCAAATCTCCACTGTTTGTCTTGATCAAAATGTTGGTGCAGGAAGGAATCATCCACTTTTGGTTTCTCCGCGATGGCTTTGATTAGTTCAACCAGTTTCGGGCGTAATCCCTCGAAAATCAGCTTAACTTCTTCAGTCTTCATTCCTGGCTCGAAATCATCCAGGAGAGCATCGTAAGGGTGATCATAATCCGGGAAATACGAGGCATATTCCATCCGCAAATCAAGGATCTTCTCCAGATGCGGTCGGAAAATGGTGAAGTCCGACTTCTGGCGGGCTTCCATCCAGGCCTGCTGGGCCAATGTGGTTACCTGTGTAAATTCTACAATATGACTGGATGGAATATGTGTGGCCTTATCGAAGTCACGGGCTGTCACTTTAACCAATCGGGCATCATCCGAATCAGGATCGAGAGTCGCCCCATAAGGTTTGAGTTCATCCAGCAATTTACCCAGCTCGGCCGAAGTGAAGCGTTCATGCGCCAGCCGACCAACCAATGCCATTTGGTTACCGCGCGCTTCCGCGCCTCCCGATGGCATATAGGTTTGCTGGTCCCATCCGAGCAGAGCCGAGATATAGTTAAGATCCGCGACTTCCGCGAGCAGGGTTTTAAGTTGTTGGATTTTTTGTTCCATGTCTCTCTCCTGGGTCCGTCTTCAAGAATCTTTTACATTCTACCGCCAATATTCTGTAAGAACGGATAAACAATAAGGAATCCCTTCACCCCTGCCATTCTCACTTATTACTCAATTACCTCATCAGTTGTTTTGTTTTCAGATTTGTGAAGTCCAGATACCAGTTTAACATCACTTCGTTTGCTACTGTCGGGACAGCCGCATAGCCATAGCGATGGATTTCTCCCAAGTGGGCCCCCATCCGCTGATAGAATCGACAAGCTGGTACATGGATGTTTTGGGTTTCGATCTTCATCTACTTACAGCCGCGTATACGCGACCATTCGGCTGCATCCCGGAAGAGCGGAATCCCCACCCCCCGGAATTCCGGGCAGACGCGAATATCCCAAAGGACAGCCAGCTCCCGCCGCGCTTCGAGCATGAAAACTCCGGTGGTATCGCGGGCTACTGTGGCTGCGCCAACTGGGGTGCTCCCATTCATCGCCAGGAAGAATCCCCAATTTCTCATATCGAACTTTTTTGGCATGTCTCTGGGCAGTTCACCAGAAGCATCGTAATCCTTTATGTAGGGCCTCTCAACCAAAACCTCATGCAGGAGCATCCCGCCGAGGCCCTGGTTCATTAATTCGATATGCAAAATGGATTTTACTTCCACACTCTGAGGAACGTGATCATACTGCGACAGTCGATCGAGGGATATTTCCTCGATGGCTATTTTCACACCGACATTATAAAAGACATCCGAAGCTTTTGGCTTCGAATGCTGAATATATTCTATTCGTATCGTAATGCGTCCACCGGCTCCAGGCCGGCTGCCCGGTTGGCCGGGTAAATTCCAAAGAACAGGCCAACCGCCGCCGAAAAGAGTGTTGCCAACAAGATCGAGCTGAGGTTGACGGTCGGGTTGAATGCATTGCCGGTGGCGGCGGCGATGCGCCCGATCAATAACGCCAGTCCCCAACCTAAACCGATCCCGATCACACCGCCAAACAAACTGAGCAGGGAAGACTCGGTCAGGAACTGAGTCAGGATATCCCGTTTGCGCGCTCCCAGCGCCTTGCGCAGGCCAATTTCGCGCGTCCTTTCGGTTACCGAGACAAGCATGATGTTCATGATGCCGATCCCACCCACCAGCAGGGATATCCCGGCAATTCCACCAATGAAAATGGTGAACACTCCGGTGACCGTAGTGGCAATCGACAAGATATCCTTTTGCGAGAAGATGGTGAAATCGTCGATGCCGATCGGTGTATGGTGGCGCTGCTCCAGCACCTGGGTAACCTCTTCGGTAGCCTGGTTTACCGTATCCGCGCTGGTTGCCTGGACATAGATCAAGTCAACTTGATTGACCGATGCCCGGTGAATCAAGCGCGTTTGGGCGGTGCTGATTGGGACGAAAATGCTGCTGTCCTGGCTGCCGAACGAACCACCGCCTTTCGAGGCTGTCACGCCGATGATGTGAAAGGGTTGTCCATTCAGCCGGATGGTCTCTCCCACCAGGCCATCGTGCCGGCCAAACAATGTGTCCGCAATGGTGGGGCCGATCACGACCACGGACGCCTGACCCAGTATCTGATCCTGTGTAATTACGGCGCCTTCCGTCACTGTGTAGTTTTCCATTGTAAAGTAATCCGGCGTAACCCCGGTGATGGCATTGGTGGTCTGTTTTCCGTTTGCCACGGTGACATCTACACTGCCTTGGATTTCCGGAGCCACTGCCGCCACATCCGGCGAAACCAGCGGATCGGCAATCGCTTGTGCATCCTCCATGGTGATTGGGCGAGGATTTTTCACATTCTGGACCCTGTTACCAGAAGCCACAAACAGTAAATTGGTGCCAATACCGCTGATCGCGCCGGTAATCGAAGATTGTGCACCCTGGCCAACCGCCAGCATGGCAATCACCGCTCCAACTCCGATGATGATGCCCAGCATGGTTAATCCCGAACGCAAACGATTGGCATTCAGGCTTTCCAAGGCCTCGAGGATGGATTGTGTTATGTTCATACGGCCTCTATTAACCCATCGCGCAGGTGAATAATACGCTGAGTCTGCGCTGCCACAGATGAGTCGTGAGTGATGATGATTAGCGTGGTGCCTTTTTTGTGGTTCAAATCGAGTAATAAAGCCATGATCTCTTTGCCTACTTTGGAGTCCAGGTTGCCGGTCGGCTCATCCGCCATGATGATGGCGGGGGCATTGACCAGGGCGCGTGCAATGGCCACCCGCTGCTGTTGGCCGCCGGAGAGCTCGGTTGGCCGGTGCATCACCCGTTCCTTAAGACCAACCGCTTCGAGCGCTTCCAATGCCAGATCCCTCCGGCTGGTGGTTATTCCAGCATAACGCAGAGGCAGTTCAACATTCGCGAGCGCAGTTGTTCGATTAAGGAGATTAAAACTCTGGAAGACGAAGCCAACCTTACGGTTGCGGATGTCCGCCAACTCATCGTCCTTTAGCAACGAGACTTCCTCACCATCTAGCGAATATTCCCCGGAAGTAGGCAGATCCAGGCAGCCAAGGATGTTCATCAACGTGGACTTGCCCGATCCTGACGGGCCCATGATGGAAACCACCTCGCCGCGCCCGATTTCCAGGGAAACGCCGCACAACGCGCAGACATCCTGATTACCCATCTTATATACTTTGGTCAGGTTGTTTGCAACGATAACAGGATCACCCATTAGTTGCCTCCTCCGAGAGGCGATCCGCCGCTGGCGCCACCTGCCCCACTTCCCGGGGTGAAAAGGTTCGTCGGCGGGTTCAGAATGATCAGGTCACCGACCTTCAGGTCGCCCGAAACTACTTCACTCATCGTGTCCGAGGCGGCGCCCAGGGTGATATTAACCTCCTGGACCTTTCCGTTGCTGAGAATATACGCAACCCGCTGGTTGTTCACCAGACGCACGGCCCGATTCGGCACCAGCAGCACATTAGTCACTTGTTTAACCGTGATGGTCACTGCGGCGGTCATACCCGGCTTGACGCTTGCATCCGGGTCGGTCAGTACCACGGTAACGGTAAAGTCCACCGCACCCTGCACGGAATCACCCGTCTGAGCCACTTCAGTCACCTTTCCATTGTAGGTCTTGCCGGAGATCGCATCGAAAGTCAATGTCACCGGCTGGCCGACCTGAACATTGTTGATATCCACTTCCGAAACTTGCACATCCACTTTCATCTGCGACAGATCATCAATGCGGAAAGCCTGTGTTCCTGGGGACACCTGATCGCCCACCATTCCACTGACATCGGTGATCGTCGCATTGAACGGGGCGGTGAGCTTGGCCGCATCCAGGTTCTCCTGTGCGGTCTGCACGGCCAACTGGGCCTGCTCGTACTGGAGCAAGGCTGTCCCGGTGGCGTCTGCGGGCACCACCCCTCCATTCAGTACTGCCAGGTAGATCTGGGCATTTTTCAGCGTGGCATTGGCCAGATCAAGATTCGCCTGGGTTTGGTCGCGTTGGTTTTGGGTTGGGGGTTGCGAATAGAGACTGTAATAATAATGGGCATTGTTGTAAGCTTGCTGGGCGTTATAGAGGTTCTGGTAGGCATTTGCCTCATTGGCGTTATTAATGTATTGCCCTCCATGCACATTATCATAGGCCGTCTGCGCCTTATCCAGGTTGGCCTTGGCAATGACATAACTGGCATAGTAATTTTGGATCAGTGCGGTGTTTTGCCAGTACTGCAGGTTGTTCAATGCGGTTTGCGCATTGGTTACATTTGTCTGTGCCGTGGTGACAGCCAGTTTGGCATTTGCAATGGCTTCAGGGGAAGTCAGCTGGGCCAGGTTCTCCTGGGCGGTGACAAGGTTGGTTTCCAGGGTACTCTGGGTCACGGGTGCTAGAAACAGGCTGGCCAGGACTCCCCCTGTTTTGATCTGGTCTCCAGGCTTTACGTTGACAATGCCAATGGTACCGGTGTTTTGCCATGTCAGGACAGCAGTCTGGTTGGAACGGACGGTTCCCGTTGCGCCAACAGTCGCAGTCAGGATACCCTTCTCTGCTTGAACTGTCTGGTATTGGGTCGTTGCCGGGTTGGTATTGCGCGATGTGAAATACCAGACTCCGATCCCAGCAACCACGACAACCACAACCAAAATGATCATCCAGGTTCTCGCCCGGTTATTCTTCGGTTTATTGGATTGTTTATTCATTTTTTACTTCCTCCACCAAGAAATTTAGATTCATGGTTCACTTCGAGTTAGAAGTGTACCGACAAATTGTGAATTGAATGTGAAGAGTAAATACAAAACTTGCGCAGATAATAATCCGGATAAGCTCAGAATCATCCAAGTTAACGAAACTGGCTGACTTTTTATTCGGAAATCGGCCCGGCAAGCTTAAAGGTGACAATGGTCCTGCCGGGCGGGATGGCTCGCAATTCATCGGGTGTTGGCTCGCGATCATTTAAATGACCCATCATCTTTCCTTTTCTCCTCTATCATCCCCCCCTCCAGGAAGGCCATCAACCGGTCTATATCCAAAGATGGATTTCCCGTCAGAGTGGGATCCATGATCCGAAAGATGAGTGACATCTGCAGGGCGCTTAAATAGCTGGCCAGATTCTCCATGGGAAGATCGGTGCGAATTTCGCCCCGCTCCTGCCCATAGCGGATAACCTGGGCGTAAAACTCTTTCTGGTCCACTCCGGATGAATAAGCGGGGCCCGGACGATAATCCTTTGCCGCTTCTCGCACGAACGCCTGAATTACATCCGGGTATTCCCGCAGGGTTTCGCTCATTTTGGTAAACATAAAGCGAAAAACCTGCCAGACCGTAGGCTGGGTACTCAGGTACTTGCTAAGCTGGGGGAGGATCTTTTGCTCCACAATCTCCTGTCCCCAGGGTAGCAACAGGGCTTCCTTGGATGGGAAATAATTGAACAAAGTACCCCGGCTGATTTCCGCTTTTTCAGCGATGTCATCCATCGTGGTAGAGTGATAGCCGCAAGTTTTGAATAACCCTGAGGCTGCCGAGATAATGCGCTGCGTAACGCGCCGCCTGTTTCTTTCTCGCAAGGGTACTTGATCCATATTGGCCTCTCCGGCTGATACGTTCCCGCTTGTGATTATTCCCACACAAGATACCCGGCACTCGATCGGTAGATCTTTCGACCGACCTTCCTCCATGATAAAGCGGGAATAGTTTATACTTAGTACATATTTATACTTAGTATAATACTTTCTGTATAGAATGTCAATGACAATTGTTTTGATGTTCTCTGGGGAACGACGCCTATTAAGACTTTTGACAAAACCTGAAAGAGCTTGAAGCCCTCTGCCCAAGGATGGCAGAGAGATCCTGGCGCTACCAATCATCCTGTAAATCCAGTACTAGATTCCTCAAAAACAGGTTACTTGATAGAATTTTTATACAAATTACATTGTGATAATCGTCGCAAGCAATAATGACATAGTAACCTGTGTATCCACTCCAAGATTGAGTATGATGTATATCAAATTAGTGTGAGTTTGTCGGTATTGGCCGGAGGCAACTATGCAAACCATTCCTAGCGAGCATTTGGAAATTGACCGTAAAGCCCGCGTCTACATGCCCTATCAGGACCTGTCACTTCGTCCGCCCACGGAACGCGTCTGTGATTTCGGTGATGTGATTATTCCACTTGACTCTGACAGGGCCATGCTGGAGGCTTCGCGCTGCATCCATTGCCCCGACCCGGCCCCCTGCATGTTGGCCTGTCCCTGCCACAATGACATTCCATCCGCATTGTGGCTGATCGAACAAGGCCACTATATCGAGGCCGCCCAACTTTATCGCCAGACTTCCTCCCTGCCGGAAATATGCAGCCGTGTTTGCCCGCATGAACAACTCTGCCAGGGCTCCTGCGCTCTAAATAAAACTCAGGAACCGGTCTTATGCGGTCCGTTGGAAACCTTTGTGACCTGCTACGAACGCAAGACCGCCGGGGTGGCTATCCCGGTCGGAAAACCGACTGGCAAGAAAGTGGCTATTATTGGTGGCGGGCCGGCGGGATTGGGTTGCGGCGAGCAACTTTTAGAACAGGGCCATTCTGTCACATTTTTCGATTCCAAGCCTGCCCCTGGTGGTTTGCTGGTCTATGGCATTCCAAATTTCAAACTGGCCAAGGAAGTATTCTTTTTTCGCTGGGGGGATTTCGAAAAGGCTGGTGCCAGGTTTGTCGGCAATACATACATAGGTGAAAACAAGACGATCGACCAATTGCTTCAAGAAGGTTTTGATGCAGTTTTTATCGGCGTGGGGACCGGCATTGATGCCAAAATGGAGACCCCGGGCGAGGATCTACCCGGTGTTTACGAAGGGACTGATTTCCTGATGCGAGCCAACACGGAACCCAATCTTCTTCCCGAGAGTAAGCGAGAACGCCCTCAACTTGGTAAACGTGTTGTTGTCATCGGTGGGGGTGACACGGCCTCCGATTGTCTCCGTTCAGCATTGCGCCTGGGTGCAGAAGATGTAACCTGTCTCTATCGTCGTACCGAAAAGGAAATGCCCGGCGGTAAAAAGGATCGCGAGATGGCCAAAGAAGAAGGTGCAAAATACCGCTTCTTAACCCAACCCGTAAAATTCATTGCCGGTGAAGATGGTCGGCTGGCTGCTGTTGAGTGCATCGAAATGAAGCTTGGTGATCCAGATGCCAGGGGCCGGCGAAAACCAGTTCCGGTGGAGGGTTCCAACTTCTCCATCGCGGTGGACACGGCCATCAAAGCCCTCGGCTACTGGCCCGATCCAATCATCGGGAAAACCACTCCCGGCCTTGAAACCCATGATTATGGCTTGGTAAGTGTGGTGGATAAAGAAACCTATGCCACCACCCGGGAGGGAATCTTCGCCGCCGGCGACGGTGTCACCGGCCCAGACCTGGTTGTCACGGCCATGGTAGGCGGCCGGAAAGCCGCCCGGACAATCGGTGAATATTTGCAGGCAAAATAAATCTCTTCACAGCAAGAGCACAATCCGGGCAGCCAATTGGCTGCCCGGTATTTTTTCCCTAAAACCAAGAAAAAGACTCCCAAGCTTGAGAGTCTTCTTGTCGGGGCGGGCGGATTTGGACCGCCGACCTCTGCGATTGATTTCGCTAGCGGAATTAAGTAGAACGTTTGTGCTGGTCATTCTACGCACATCCACGCAGGAGGCTGACAACAATCCCGATGATGATGATGACCACGATAAAGGTCAATTTGCCGTTGATGCCTTCCAGTAACTTCGTCTGCTGATCAAGCATATATTTTTGCCACTGTTGTTCAGGGGGAACGGGTATCTCTTTTACGACTGTCTCTTTGCCTTCCAAATCTTCTTTTATTTCAATTTTATCCAACATGGTGATTCTCCTTTTTATCTGGGTGCTCGAACTTCAAGGGCAAAATCCTTATCGGAAAAAAAGAGATCAATATTGACGCCATGGGAAGGTTTATCAGGCGTGCCGCCGGTAAGGTTCATGGTGATTGCTTTAACGTGTTCTTGTTCGTCGATCCTCCGCTTCAGGTCTTTGGCAAGGTCCGAAGAAATGTACCCAAATTGAACATCACCCCACCAGACACCAATAGCATTGGGATCGTATTTATTGTCAGGTTCGGGTTTCAATTTCAGATACTGACCTGGTTTGGCATTGCGCTTGATGAGTGTTTGCCGATCGGAGCCATCATCATTCTTTCGATCAACCCCAACGATCTTGGTATGAATAATATCTGGAGTTTCATCGTCACAATAAACCAAAACATCACCTTTGGGATTGGCAGCTTTATCGATGAGCTTCATGGCATTTTCCTCCTTGCAAGATCAGGGCAAACGAGATGCCCCCACCGAAAACGATGGGGATGGCCATGATGTTGTGGGGCATGATGGGCAGCAGGGCGAACATGCACAGGCTGGCCACCAGGGCGAAATGAACGGGGCGAGGCAGGGCCGGCCGGCGCAGGCTCAGCCAGATCACATGCAGCAGCACCAGGTATAGATCGAACTTAGGAAGTTTTCTTAGGTCGTTTGGATTCGGCGGCAACATTTTTTTCCCGCTTTTCAGCAATGCGACGGCGCATCCGAATATATTCGATAACGTCGTTTTTGTCTTCTTCAGTGGGTAGTTGACTTGCAAGATGTGTAATCAATTCAATCAAATGGTCTTGTTTGGTTTTGGGAGGCAGGAGACCGGCGGTTCGGAAAACATCCTCAGGTGGCAAATCAAAAGCGCGGGCAACGCCAAGACAGATATCGGGGCCAGGGTTGCGGTCTCCGCTAAGGATAAGACTTAGGGTGGATGGGTTTATATCCGATCTCTTTGCTAATTCAGACTGAGACCAGCCACGTTCTTTCAATTCATCTTCAATTGCAGTTATGAATAATTTATTCATCGTTGTAAAGTATTGCACAAATATGATTTGCTGTGGTCAATAAAACCTTGACAAATGAAATATAGTGTATATAATTTGCTCTGGTAAAGTATTTATTGACTGGAGCAAAAGATGGATGAGATTACCGAAAAGACCAAATATATTCCACGAATAATCAACTTACGGCCGAAAGTGTATGAGCTGGTCCAGGAGGAGGCGAAGCGGCGGCGCAACGGGCTGAAGGGCTTCTCGCTGACGCTGAACCAGATCGTGCTGGAATGGGCGGACGCGCACAATGTGGAGTTGCTGCCGGTAAATACGCGCGAGCTGCAGGACCTGCCGGCGGTGGAAAAGATTCTCGTTCCGGCAGAAACACCCCTGGAAAACGGGGTGCGGGCGGAGGCGTGAAAAGGAGACTATGGCGCGAATGACGATCGTTCTACCCGAGCAAGAAAAAAGTGCTCTTTATAGGCTTGCAGAACAAGGATTTAGGGAACCGCACGACCAGGTTGCTTTAATCATTCATAAGGAATTGGTGCAAGGAGGTCTTTTATCTCCAGTGCATGGTTCCTCAGAATGCCATATGGATGCTGAAAAGTTGGTAGCTGATCGTAAGAAGCTCCTGGATTTGATGAGCACTTTTCCGGTCCTGGTAACAACCAATAATTGGTTCAGGGCATCGGACGGAAAGCAATATACCTGTGTGTGGGGACACGCCTCGATCATCTCTGCTACGGCACTGCTCGGCTTCGAACCGGCCCAAAGCACGAACTGGTTGATGGTCTTCGATGGCGGAAAACACACGCTGGTGGTCGGAGGCTGCCAGATCAATTACATCCAGATCTGTCCGGATGCGCCGGACGATAGCTTTATTTTGCGGGTTATTCCGGAGGGTTAGATGCCAATAATCTCGAATGGCCAGATCGTCAGACCAAGGACGTTCGATCCGGATGCGAAGACGAAGCCGGAGAGGGTGTTCGAGTTCATCGTGGCGTTCAAGCACGAACATGATGGCAATTCTCCGACGATCCGGGAGATCATGGTGAACTGCAGGATCTCGTCCACCAGCATGGTTTGGTTCTACCTGAACCAGTTGGTGGCGAAAGGATTGATCAAGCGGCCGGATGCCAACATCGAGGTGGTGGGCGGGAAGTGGATCTTCATCGGAGGTCATCATGGTTGATCCTTATCGGAGCGGAGTGGCGGCGCTGTTCGCCGGGCACGCCAGGCAGGCGCTCTCGGTCCGGTTTGTGAGCAAGGTGAACCTGCTGTACAAATCTGCGCCACTGGTTAGCCAGGGCGAATTCGTGGAAGCGGTCGAGGCGTGGCCTTACCAGTATTCGATCCGAATCAACGGGGCGCATCATCCGGTCGGGGTCGTTGCGGCGAAATGGATCAACATCCTGGCCGGTCGGAAAGTGGTGGAGGAGTGACATGACCCCAAAGGAACCAAGAAAAGTGGAAGCAAGGAACATGAACACGGATGAATTCCTGTTGATCAGCATGATCATCGGGTGCTTGATGTTCTTCGTGATGGTGGCCGGGGTGATCGGGGCAATCGACCTGGTCCGGACCGTGATCATCAAAATCTTGGGAGGCTGAGCGATGGGCAACGTGAGCGGGATCCGGTTCGAGCCACTGTATTTTCGGCTCAGGCCACGCGGGAAGAAAATGTATTTTGCCGGGCTGCGTAGACTGAAGGTGACCCGGTATTCGCACACACGCGGGTTCAAGACAGCCTCGGCGGCGCTGGAGTATGCCAGGCGCTGGGCGAAGAAGGCAGACCGGCTAATCAATGTTTCCGTGGGCAAGGAGGCGGCATGACATACACGTACCAATTGCTGGATGCCAATACACCCGGCAGTTTGAGTGAAGTGGTCAACGATGCGTTGGCCAAGGGCTGGGAGCTGTGGGGCAGTCCGTTCTGGGGGCATAGTTATTGTCAGGCGGTGGTGAAGTGGGAAGAGAAGATCCACGACACGATTGAAGAGATGACAAGTGGCGATGTAATTCAGTTCGAGAGAGGCCCAGGTGGTTACGATCCCGAAACCAGCCATTTTCAATTCGGATGCCGATATGAGTGACATCTTCCAGTCGACGGAAGTGTGGTGCATTGTGCTGCCGGGACTGGGGCGCGTGTTCCTGCAGGAGCATAACCAGCAGCCCGGGCGGATAGTGATCTGCCGGAAATGCCAGGGAGCGATCGAGCCGGGTACGGGTTGCCGGTTCGTGCAGGAACGGAACCTTGGGCGGATGCAACCCGTGACAAAGGGGAACGGGTATCTGTGCCGGACGTGCATCAAGCACGGGCTGCAGGAAACGGCCCGGTGGCAATTCAACGACACGGAAGCCAGTTTGTTCAAGGCAAACGGGTACACGCTCAAGCCGATCGAGGGACAGCGCCTGGCAGATCTGTGGATGCTGAACGGGACGGCGGGACTGATGGCCGGGATCCGGGAAGCGCTGGAAGTACCGCAAGTGATCATGAGGAAAGGATAACTCGATGGAATCGTCTTTGCAAACAATGCCCGCATTTTGGCCGGTTTTTGGCCTGGTACTGGTAAGCCTGGTGCTGTTCGGGCTGGCTTACAACAAGCTGACGACGTACCTGGAACGCACCGGACGAGATCGTGGGTTCGTGAGCCTGCTGGTAGCGGCCGGGGCGGCTGTGACGATCCTGGCGACGGGGCTGCTGATCGGGCTGGTGAATGCGTTGATCGTGCTGGCGTGCTTTGCGGCCAGCGGGGCGCCGATGATGATCGGGTCGATCAAGCGCTACGTGGACGCCCGGGCGGCGGATGAAAAAGCCGCGCGGCAGATGGTCAAGGAGGCCCTGGATGAGTCACCCAGCCCAAGTAGGCAAGAATAATTTCAACCAGGCGGTGGCGCGCGGGCGGCTGGCGAACATGTTTGCCCGCAAGAACCTATCACGGATCGTGGAGGAGCAGCCCGGGCCGCAGGTGACAGCGCTGCTGATCGCCCGGGCCAGTTTGAATTTGGGCGAGATCGGGGATGTATTCGACGAGCTGGAGCAGATCGGACGGAAGGCAAGAGGAAAGTGAATGAACCGGGGCGAGGTGCCCCGTTTCAGACAAAACCTTAGCAGGGTTTAGCGGTAGAGCGCCCGGGGTACACCTCCCAGACCCCGGGCGCGACCGAAAAGAGAAACAAGAAAAGGAGAACAGAATGACAGAAGCATCGAGAGTTCGTTGTAAGTTTCGCTGTAACCAAATTACCAAACGACGTGAAAGTTATCCGCCGCCCGGAAGATTCCTTTTTGAAGCTCAATTTTCTGCGGTCAGCGAGGGCAGCGAAGAAAATAAGAAATTCTTCGCCTACACTCCCAGCGGGAACCTGAGCGTTGGCGCTTATCAGGAGGATCTTTTCGAAGTCGGAAAAGAATATTACCTGGACATCAGCCCGGCTTAAAACAAAAACCCAAATTGAGGAGACTGTCGCCGGATTACATCGGGTAGGAAACTGCGTAGTGATCCGGGGTGGCGCTGGGCGGCCGGCATGGGCCGGTGCAGGTTCGAGACCTGCCCACCAACATACCCATAATGATAGGCCGGTAGTACCTGGAAAGGGTGTAGCGGCTGCGGTTGACTTGGGTGACGCAGCCAGGCCGGACCAGCGGAAACCAAAGCGCCCAAGCGAGAACCCGGCCAGGCACGCTTGAAAGGTGAGTGTGCCCAAAATAGACAGGGAGCAGGCGGATCTGGTGAAGCCTGCTCCCGAAAAAGAACAAGGAAGAGAAATGAAAAAAATACCGATCGGTGCGCTGAAAGAATTTGCCAATAAATATGGCTGCGACCACGTGATCGTGTTCGCGACCACCGGCAAGATCGAGCATGTCGCTACCTGGGGAAGAAGCATCAAGGATTGTGACCAGGCTGCCCAATTTGGCGACATGATGAAAGATGTCTTGGGATGGCCGAAAAGTCTACATGCGGTTCCCAACAGGGTGAAGCGCTTGCAGGAGCGGGTCAAAGAGCTTGAAGGCGTATTGGATGAAATTGAAGCGGAAAAGCGAGGATGAAATCATGGAATTTCCAGTGGCGAAAGTGAAGGCGATCCGGGCGGATATCGGGGCAGGCAAGCTGCACCTGGCGTTCGAGATCAAGCTGGACGAGCGGACGCTGGAGCTGGCGCAGGCGCTGGCGGCGGGCGCGGATGCGAGCGGCGGACATGCCTCGCTGGAGGTGGAGCTGGCGCAGCCAGGGCTGCCGGGGCTGAGCGTGTTGAACCGGGAAACCGGGTAGATCCAGGAGGAAGCATGAAAGCACTGACTTTGTATCAACCTTGGGCGACATTGGTGGCCATCGGGGCGAAGCGGATCGAGACCAGGTCATGGAGCACGAATTACCGCGGCCCGCTGGCAATACATGCCGGGAAAAATCGCCGTTACATCAATAAAAGTAGTGATCATTGTGTCTGGGATGTGGACCCGTTTTACATAGCCCTTGCGGATGGAGGGGCAATCAGTAAATTCAACGCCACGGAAGATGAATTTACTATCGGTTGCATAGTGGCAACCTGTGAGCTGGTTGGGTGCTATCAGATCGACATAAATGATTTGCGCCCAAAAAGCATGGAGGGTTGGCTCGTAGCCGGAAAGACGTGGGGAAGAACGCCCCAAGAGTTGGCGTTTGGCGATTACACCATCGGTCGCTATATGTGGTTCCTGAACAAGGTGAAGAAACTGGAAGAACCTATCCCGGCGAAGGGCGCCATGGGACTGTGGGAGTGGAACGATGAACGCTGAGCAGGCCTGGCAATCGGCGGTAGGGCAGCTGCAGATGGAGATGCCGAGAGCGGCGTTTATTGCGTACGTGCGGGAAACGAAGCTGGTCAGTTACGAGATGGGATGGTTCTGCATCGAGGCGGCGAGTGAGTTTGCCAGAGATTGGCTTACGGCACGCCTGACCAGCACGGTGACCAGGATGCTGACCGGGATGATGAACCGGGCAGTGCAGGTGGTGTTTGTGGTGAAGAAGGAGGCAGAAAAACAAGCAACAAAAAACAAGAATGATGATCCGCAACCTGATTTATTCAAAAAGGAAGGAAGACATGAGCGAAATTAGATTGAGCGTTCAGCAAGATCAGGAAGACACATTGAGCGAGCTGGTTCTGTCAATGGAAAAATTATTGGGCTGCAAGGTGACGCTAAGTGCTCAGGCCACGATCTACGAGGCTGAATCAGACAATCCAAAAGCATTGGAGATCTTGCAGGAAATCTTCAGTGAGAATGACCTGGCGCAGGCCAGCAGGAAGACCACGGTAAAGATTTTGAAGGCCGTGAAGAAGCCGGTGGAAAAGGGCAAGAAGCCAGAAAAGAAAGAACGGAAGAAGTACGCCCGGAAAGAAGTCTTATACACGGTCCTGGATGGACCCTATGCCGGCAAGGAGCTGATGGCAGCGGGTATGTTTAAGATGCTGAAGACCGGCAAACTGGCTGAACACACGCACCTGAGCCATCCAGAAAAAGGAAACATGATCGTACTCCTAGATGCGCGCGGCTTTCTGTTTTTGGAATCGACAGATAAGCCGGAAATCGTGAAAGTCGAGGCGCAGCCATGAACGAGGCGCCTGTGTTGATCGATATCACGTTGATCACCGGCAACCCGTATCAGATGCGGCATATGTTAGACGGGGCCGCGGTGCAGGAGCTGGCCGAGAACATCCTCCGCAACGGTCTGTTGCAGCCGCCGACGGTGCGGCTTATGCCAGGCATGCAGGCGTTGTCGGCGCCGGAACGCATCGAAAGGGGCAAGGAAGCTTACGAGCTGGCGTTCGGGCACACGCGCCTGGCGGCGTTCAAGCTGCTGGCGAATTCGGATGACAGCGAAAAGCGGATGTTTTACCGGCAGATCCCATGTTTCATCAAGGACCTGGACGACCTGCAGATGTTCGAATTGGCCGTCTCCGAGAATATCAAGCGGCGCAACCTGAACCCGGTCGAGACAGCCACAGCCATGCAGACGTACCAGGAAAAGTTCCAGAAGACCAGCGCCGAAACCGGCGAGTTCTTCAACGTCGACGAAGCCACGGTGCGTGGCACAGTGCGGCTGCTGAAGTTACCGGAAACGGCCCGAGCCAAACTGGCGGCCGGCGAGATCACCATGGGAGCCGCCCGGCAACTGCTGGTGCTGGTGCGAGTGGCACCCGAAAGCATCGAAAACGCCGTCAAACGCATCATCAACGGCGACCAACCCGACAGGGTGGTGTCGGATGCGCTGGATGGGCTGGTCTACCACAACAAGGCCATCAAGATGTGGGCCGGCTGGCGCAGCGGCAAGCCGAGCGGCGGTTCGGGGCTGTGGGAGCTGGACGCGCCGGTCGGGAAATCGGCCAAGTACATGCCGCCGGTGGCCGGGCTGGAAGGGCTGAATAAGCACCTGGTCAGGAAACTGGCCGAGAGCGATGGAGTGGTATCTAACGGGGGCGAGCTGGAGGATTGGGCGTGCAAGCTGCAGGGCGGCCTGGTGGCGCCGGAGGCGTTGATCGCGCAGGGTGCGCCGGCCGACACGATCGAACGATTGAACCAGCTGGTCAACCCGCCGGCCTGCACGGCCTGCCCGTTCTACGTGCGGGAGCAGAACAACCATTATTGCACCTGGAAGGTCTGCCACACCCGCAAGAAGGAGGCCTGGGCCTGGCTCGAAATGGAGAAACACGAGAAGAAGCTGGAGATCCGTCAATTATCGGCGGACGAAGCCCGGGCCGGTTTCGTGGTCCTGGGCAATTCTTACAACTCCGAAACGCGCCGGCAGGAAGAAGCGGCGATCGCCGCAAAGGATCACAACCTGCGGCTGCATATCAAGCCCGGGCAGTACGAGCACCCGTTCACCAAGTCGGAGATCGTCGAGGTGGTCTCGATCGCGCCGGCGGCGGTCGAGAAACAGAAAAAAACAGAAGAAAGCCCATCAGACCGGCGAGGATGAAAAGGAACAGGCGGCGCGCTATAAGCGCGAAAGGGCGTTGGTGGAAGCCGCTAATAAATTCGAGAATGCCGAAGTACCGCCGGTGTGTGCGCACTTGCTGGACGGGCTGGATAACCTGGGTTTCCTGATGGCGATGGCCCAAATAGATGACGATGACTTCCAACGGGAAAAAGTGACCTCCCGCAAGGAAAAACTGGAACGCTGCCGGAGGAATTGCATCAACCAAGTGATCAAAAAGACAGTAAATTACGATGAAAGGGAAAAAGGACTGGTGGCGATCGCCGAATACTGGCAGGGCGTGCTCAAGACGTGGGGCGTAGATCTGCCGGCGGACTGGCTGGAGAAAGCCGCCAGTTACTGGCCGAAAGAGGTCGAGCCGCCTACAGAGCCGGATATTCCTTCCAACGTGGAAAGCGGTCTGGAAGGTGGTGACGAGGGCGATGAGGAAAATGACGAGGAGGAAGAATGACACCAGCAAGCTGCCCATTATGCCAATATTACACCCCGGATCTGAACCCGCAGGCGACGCCAGGAAACGGGCTCTGCCGACGGAATACGCCGACACCGATATTCCTACCAAACGGCGCAGTGATCACCATCTGGCCGACTGTGCGGCCGACGGATTGGTGCGGCGAAGGCGAAGCCGGAATTTCACACGATACGAAAGCGATGGGCAATGCACTGCTGGATAAGGGCAATGGCCACCGTCACTGATCCGCGCAGCCTGCTGGGCAAGTGGCTGAAGGACCATCCGCACAGCAACTAGGCGCACCGGGTGCTACGGTTTGACCGGGAGACGCTGGTGAGCTACTGCGGGCGCGTGTTTCCGATGTCGGAAGCAGTCGAGCCCGTGCAATCCGTGGCGTGCTGCCCGGATTGCACGGGAAAGTGGCGGCAGCAAAGAAAGAGATTCAAAAGGTAAGGCATGGAACATAGTCCGGAAGATGTGGAAGGGTTCATCAAGCTGGTCAGGAGCATGCGGAACGCGCAATGGAAGTTTCTGAACACGCGCTCGCAGAACGATATGATCATGGCCCGGGCTGCGGAGAAACAGGTGGACGGCTGGCTGAATCACTTCGCGCAATTGCAGGCTTTTGGGAAGATTGTGCCAGGCGAACAACAGCCGCTTTGGCCAGATAGCGGAAAAGGCCAAAAATCGACGCCAGAAAGCCATAATCCATGAATAAAACAATGCCCCTAAATAAAGCTGGCAGGCCTGTACAAACCGTGTACACCGAGACGTCCGTAGAACGAGACGTGCAGGCCAAAAAGAACGCAGGAATGAGTTTGCGGCAGATAGCGAAAATCTATGGATCACCGATCACGCATGCGGATATCGAGCGCATCCTGGCTGGTGTTTTTCCGGTCGGAATGGGGAAGAGGCGCGCGTTGCACATCCCGCCTGTTTGTTCGAAATGCGAGCAACCACTGCCAAAGCCGAAACGCGTTGTGCCTACCTGACTGAACGAAGCGGTGGCAAATCTCCAATGGTTGGAGGCGGCCGCACAACCAAAACCGGACGAATATCGGGTGTATGCGCGCGGCGGAAAGCGCGTGCGGAATGCACAACCTTTCACACCGTTTTGAGAGTAATTCTTAGATCCTTCAATTAAAAAGAGAGAGAGTGTGTGTGAGTGTGTGTGTGTGTGTGTGTGTGAGGATGCAATGAGTAGAAAATATCCGAAAAGTGATCTACCTGAAAGTATCAGAAAACCGCATGCAGCAGCATTGAGAAATTATGCTAAAAATCCAGCAACGGGAAGGAACGATGTGGTCAAAGACCAGGAAGAAGAACACGTAATACTCAAGAGCGAATCCAAACGCAAGCGAACTCAACCGGCCAAGACACCCACCCCGCGTCACAAACCGATCGAGATGCCGAGCCAGGGACTGAAACAATCCGACATTTTGTCGTTCAACTGTGACGCCGAGAAGGCATTTGTGCGGCTGATCAGCCAGATCCTGCAGGAAGATGGTCCGCTGGCGTACCGCGACGCCGTGCGGGAGGCCGCCTTCGAGCTGAATGTCAGCACTGAAACGTCGAAGCGCTACTTGGAGAAACACTGCGCCCGGCGGGCAGAGTTCAGCATTGCGGATGGTTTCGTAACGCTGAGAAAGGCGAAGACATGAGCGACGAACCGAAGCAACCGAAACAGATCACTTGTGAGTGTGGCAATCCGATCGGCGAACTCTACCAGTTGCACGATGGCCTTTGTCTGCTGGACACAGGCGGCGGATCGCTGGCGATGCATTACCAGGGCACCTGCAAGGCGTGCGGACGGCCGGTGTACTTCGATGTCAACCAGCAGAAGTTGGACCGGTTGATCAAGGGAGTCCAGGAACTCAGGCGTTCGGTAACACGTATGCCACCTATTACCGGAGGTTAGTATGTCAATAAAATACATGGACATAAAAGAGTTTCAGGAATTCGGTTATCTCCAGGAACTGAACCGTCAATTCCTGCACCCACTTGGTTTAGCTCTTGAGATCGTCATCGATGACGAATCAGGGAAAGCTAAACTGGGTCGCATTTGGGATTATAGCGAAGATCCAGAAGGAATGATCTTTGCCAAAGGACAAATTGACGCACTGAAAGCGGCGAGAGTTCAAGTCGCCTGGAACGAAAAGGCCGAAGCCAGGATCAAGAAGTTTGGCTTCATTATCCAGGATGAGTATTGATGCCGAACCGACCGCCATCCACGTGCAGGATACCTGGTTGCCCGCGTCTCAGTCATGGTGGCGGACTGTGCGATGAACACAAGGCGCAACGGCAACGGCAACTCGACGCCGAACGACCGACGCCAACTCAACGCGGATACGGTCCTGCATGGAAGAAGATCCGGGATGATCACCTCGAGAAGCATCTGTATTGTGTCGATCCATACCAGGTCCATGGCGCCAGTCAGGTCATGGCAACGGATGTTGACCATGTCATCCCGAGAAAAGAAGGTGGTACCGACGATGAAAATAATCTGCAGTCCCTGTGTCATGCCTGTCACAGCAGGAAGACGGCACGTGAAGACGGCCGGTGGGGCCGGAGACACCGCCGGATCTGGTCCAATGACGACCGTTAGGGGTATGGGGGGTGTTTTCCTTCGACCGTTTCACAGTGTACCGGTCGCCTGGTGCAATGCATTCACCCGCGAAATTCGAGCCGGGGGGGTAAAAACCGCGATATACAACAGGCGGGGGTATAAACCGCGTAATTCGGGCAGGGGGGGTGTTTTCCGCGTAATTATGCAGGGGGGTGTGTAGTGTCGCGCGGGAGGAAGCCACTACCGACGGCGGTGAAGGAGCTGAACGGGAACCCGGGCCACCGCGCGCTCAACAAGGCTGAGCCGCAGCCACCCCGGCCCAGCCGTGTACCACCACCACCTAATCACCTGACCGGCGAGGCCAGGAAGAAATGGCAGAAGCTGGCCGGCCAGCTGCACCGGATGGGCGTGCTTACCGAAGTGGACCAGGATGCGCTGGCGCGCTATTGTGTAACTTACCAGCGCTGGTTGCGCGCAGAGAAGGCGCTGGCCAAGGACGGAGATGTGTTGAAGACCAACAAGGGCAATTACGTGCAGAACCCGTGGCTGGCGATCTCGAACCGGAGCCTGGGGCTGCTGAACGGCCTGGCGGCGGAGTTTGGGATCACGCCTAGCAGCCGGACCAGGGTAAAGGCCAACCCGCCCGAGGAGGAAGAGAAGCTGGAGAAGGAGCTGTTCGGGCCGAAGACGAAAATCATCAAGCCGGGAGGTACGAGTGGATGAGTTGCGGTGCGATTATTGCCGGCAGCTATTTATAGCGACTGAGATCTTTGGCGGGTGCAGCTGCTGCGGGGCACCGGCGCCGGAAAAGATGAAGTTGGAATGGGGAATATCACCGGTGGAAAGAGTGATCAGGAGCGGTTTCTTGACACCGAATGAGATCAGGGAGATGTTCAATTTTGAGAACCGGGCGCACGCTATGCGCTCCGATGATAGCCTGCCAGGGCGGATCAGACTGGCAAGAAGAAAGGTTGACGATGAATAAATTTTGGTGTTCGCTGTTCGGGCATAAATTCAACTTCATATGGGCAAAAGATAAAGAGGAGAAAATTGTGTTGCTATCCTGCTGTGAACGATGCGGAAAAAACCAAGCAGACAATAGATTTCATGTGGTGTAAAGGGATAAGGGATGCCTCGTAAGCTACCGGAGGCTGAGCGGTACGCACGGGACGTGGTTGCCGGAAGGATCGTGGCGTGCAAGCTGGTGCGCCAGGCCTGCCAGCGACACCTGGACGACCTGCAGAACGGTGCGGCGCGCGGGCTGGTGTTCGACCAGGCTGCGGCGCAGCGCGCTCTGAACTTCTTCGCGGTCTTACGGCACAGCAAAGGCGAGTGGGCCGGGCAGCCGCTGGTGCTGCAGCCCTGGCAAATGTTCATCACGTGGACCCTGTTCGGGTGGAAGCGGGCGGAGCATAAACGCTGGATCGTCGAGAAGAACGGCCAGCGCGAGGACAGTTCAGGCACGCGCAGGTTCCGAACGGCGTACCTGGAGGTGGCCAGGAAGAACGGAAAGAGCACCTGGGCGGCCGGGATCATGCTGTACCTGGCGTTTGCCGACGAAGTGGCGGGCGGGGAGCCAGGTGCGGAGTGCTACACGGCGGCGACGAAGCGGGACCAGGCGCGGATCGTGCACAGCGAAGCGATGCGGATGGTCAATAAAAGCAAGACGCTCAAAAGGCATGGTGTGGTTGCCTACAGAGACAACCTGCACTGCGCGGAGCGGGATCAGAAATTCGAGCCGCTAGGAGCGGACAGCGATACGATGGACGGGCTGAACGTGCACGCGGCACTGCTGGACGAGCTGCACGCGCACAAGACCAGGATGGTATGGGATGTGTTGGAGACGGCCACCGGCAGCCGGCGGCAGCCGATGATCATTGCGATCACCACGGCCGGCACGAACCGGCAGAGCGTGTGCTGGGAGAAGCACGAGTACACCCGACAGGTGCTGGAAGGGAGCGTGGAAGACGATAGCTGGTTCGGGATCATTTTCACGCTGGACGAGGACGACGATTGGCAGGACGAGAAGGTCTGGTTCAAGTCCAACCCCAATCTGGGCGTGAGCAAGAAATGGGCGGACGTGCGCACGAAGGCGGCGCGGGCGAAGAGCATGACCAGGGCGCTGAACGCCTTCAAGCAATTAGAGTTAAATATCTGGGTGCACAGCGAGGTGAAGTGGATGAACATGGATGTCTGGGGGGCGTGCGCGGGGCCGGTGCCGGCGCTGAAACTGCCCGAGCACGTGGCCGGACGGCCGTGTTACAGCGGGCTAGACCTAAGTAACAGCTCGGACATCAC
>Ga0116107_1000785_pt1 | contig 22397 bp, 23 predicted proteins | sample June2015DPH_6_10_FD_88969 | JGI IMG/M metagenome (GOLD analysis project Ga0116107, IMG submission 88969) | Peatland microbial communities from SPRUCE experiment site at the Marcell Experimental Forest, Minnesota, USA - June2015DPH_6_100 | ecosystem: Environmental > Terrestrial > Soil > Wetlands... | reverse complement strand
TTACTTGGATATTCGCGATCTTCCATGAAATTCCTCCTTGCAAGTGAAAACTTTTTAAAATATTTTTTGACTCATTGACTGTTTAAAGAAACATGGTATTTAATGGCTTGCGAAATATGAGATCTACCGTTCTGAGCTTGTGGCAATGTTACCCCAAGCTATTTTTCGTGGGAGGTGAAGACAGTGAACACAGTGAAACCGATTCGGGATCTTGCCAAGGTAAAGTATGGAAAAGGTGTAGCATGGTCAGTCTCTAAGGGACTGGCTGTTGTTTATTGTCGGTATCAATTCGGCGCTCCTGTGTCAACGGCCCATCAGAGACTACAGCAACAGAGGAGCTCGATCAGTTCGAACGGGCCTGGGATAACAAATATCTTCTGATCATATGCTCCTGGTGGGACAACTGGACCGAGATCGCTACCTTCTTAAAGTATCCGCCGGAGATCCGCAAGATTATCTACACAACCAACATGATAGAAAGTTACCGTCGTCAAATTAAGAAAGGTCACCAAGAGAAAGAGCATTTTCCCGTCAGATGAAGCCTTGCAGAAGATGCTATACCTGGCCACCCAAGATTGTATTAAGGAAATGGACTGGCCGGGTGCATAACTGGGATCAGATTCTACTTCAACTATCTATTTTCTTTCCTGAGAAGGTGAAGTCACACTTACGCATAAGCACAAAAACTATTGACAGACCCACGTTGATGGCTGGAGCAAAAGCACAAATCTCTTTACAGACCTGGTAACTTTTTTAGAATAGCATCAACAGAGGCTCTTTTAGTATTTGAAAGATCAGCTTGCGATAACCAATCTATACCTAAGTTATAAAGGGATGAATCATTAGGTTTTATTTTGATAAGAGCGATAAAAACAAATGTCCATCCAGGGTTATTGAAATCTATTTGTGATAACCATTCTAATCCTATGTTAAAAAGTGCTGAATTATTTGGCTGTATCTTGATAAGTTTAGCAAATACAAATGACCATCCAGTGTCTTTTAAATCTGTTTGCAATAACCATTCTAATCCTATGTTAAAAAGAGATAAATTATTTGGCTTTATTTTGATAAGATCTGAAAATACAAATGACCATCCTATGTTTTTTGATCTTGTTTGAGATAACCATTCTAATCCCATTTCAAAATGAGACGAATTATTGGGCTGTATCTTAATAAGATCTGAAAATACAAATGACCATCCTCTGCTTCGATAATTTTTTTGTGATAGCCAACTTGACCCTAATTCATAAAGGGACAAACATTGAGGCTGCAATTTGTAAAGTAAGTCGAATACAATGTGCCATTCTTTGTTTTTAAAATTAGCCTTTAACAACCATTTTAAGCCATATTCAAAATAAGAGGCTTTGTCATTTGGCTGTATATTCTTAATTGAGACAAAAACTAATGGCCACGACCTATTGTCAACATTAACCTCGGATAACCACTTTAACCCGAGATTATAAGTCATTAGATCTTTTGAATTTATCATGGTAAGCGATGAATAAACAGATCCCCATCCTTCATTTCCAAAATCACTTTGTAATAACCATTTAATTCCTAGATTATAAACGTTTATATCGTTTGATTTCATTTCTACAATTGCGGTAAAAGCAGCTGGCCAGCCACTATTGTCATAATTGGTTTGTACTAAAAGCCTTACTCCCAGATCATAAAGCTCTGAGTCTCTAATATTCATTTTTCTAAGTATTTTAAAAACAGAGGCCCATTCCTTATTACTTAAATTAACTTGAGATAACCACTTAAACCCTATTTCATAAAGAAAGTTATCTTTGGGATACAACCTTTTAAGGGATTTAAAGACAATTATCCATTCATGTTTTTTAATAGTTATTTTCGACAACCATTTAATTCCAAGATTATAAATTTCTATATTATCAGTCTTAGATAAATTACACCATTCAACACACGATTCAAAAATAAATGGCCAGCCTACATTATCTAAATTAACATGCGTTAACCAGTTAACTCCAAGTTCTAAAATTTCGGTATCGTCTTTTTTATATATTAAACATGATTCAAAAACAAATGGCCAGCCTATATTATTAAAATTAACCTGATATAACCATGTAACGCCAAGGTTATAAATTGTTTCATCATTTTTCTTAAGCTTTGTACATGATACAAAAACATAAGGCCATCCAACTTTATAAAAATCATTTTGATATAACCACTTAAGGCCTAAGTCATAAATATCTTCGTTTTTTGGTTGCATTTTTTGAAGTGATTCAAAAACATATGGCCATCCTGCATTGTTATAATCGTTTATTACTAACCATTTAAATCCAAGCTCATAAATTGGTGTTATAGCACATATTTTCTCTGTCAGTGCAATATAAATAGTCGGCCATAAAATATTTTTTAAATTATTTTCATTAAAATATACATGTCCAAGTTGTATTAATTGTTGATCATTTTGGTTATAATTGTACAAATAAAGCCAAACTAATATCCATAAATAATGTTTAATATCTGTTTCTAATAACCATATTTTACCCAACTCAAATAGCTTAACATTAGAACTTACTTTGAAATGAGCCAGCCATATATATGGCCAAGGAATAGGATCGCTTTTATATGAAATAGATAAATCAATATTTTGTTCTATTTTAATGTTTAGAAGAGCTTTCCAAATATATATCCATGTCGTATGATCTGTACTTATATTGTTAAGCCAGTTTACTGCAATATTTACAGTTATATAAGAAACCGGATTATGTTTTAGGAGAGACTCTAATATATAACTCTTCTCTCCTTCTCCGACGATTAACCACTTATGGCACCAATAGATAACCTCTGAGTCATTATTTCTGTGTTTTAAAAGTAATTCAAGTATAAAGTTAGAATATGGCGTTGAATAATAGGCACGTGCCCAGGATAAAGCTATTTCCTCGAATTCTTTGTAATCATGTTTTAAAGCTTCACTTAGAGCATAAAAGATGTGTTGATCTATATTATGCTTAGTAAGCCAATGTTTAACTACATGATTATATGAGCCATTATTAATTAAACATATGACTACATTTCCCCATTCTATAGAACAAGGTGCGTTGTTCAAATAAGCACAAACTGTTTCAGTTAATAACTGATAATCCGGCCATGTCTTGAGTGCCCTGAAAAAAAGGTTAGCAATATTACTACTACAACTTAAATCATTTTTAACCTTATTAAAAACTAAGTTAACAAAAAGTAACTTTTTTATAGTAGCTATTGAATTCTCGGCTATAGGAAACCATTCATACCATTCATATGAACCGTCTAATAGTTTATATATCCTATCATCAAATAAAGATCTTTGATTTAAGTCAAGATTAGAATAGTATTCAAGAATTTTATGACACGTTAACCTCAATCCTTTTTCATAAATGTTATTTAAGTCAATAATATCAAGCGCCATATTGATGGGAGAAGGTACCCAATTAACATCTGGAGTTATTGAACATATTTCAACCCAAACAGGAAGCAAATAAATTGGTAACTTATTTTTGAATTGCTTCATTAACTCATTAAATATTTCTTGAAATATAATGCATGCCGTTTTATAGTCAATTCTTTGTTGCAGGTCTTCGTCATTTTTATTCTTAATTATTCTTACTAATGACCATAACGGTCCTACTTGATCTGTTGGGCTTTGTCCAAAATGCAAAAAATCAAAAATACCAGCTTTTATATATTCCCGGAAAGAAGTTAATTTACTATTATACCAATTTAAGTAAATTGCATTAGAAAGATGGGGATGAAGTAACCAGTATACAGGTTTATTATTAACCTCAATTGCTCCAAAGTGTAAATCATTCTCTAGCCAATCAAGTTTATCTTTTTGCTGTGGAGTTAATCCATCTCTTACGGCAGATGGCAAATAACCAATATACAAACGGTTTAGTGCAAGGACACGAGATATACGATCTAAAAGAACATGATCGGGATCACCTTGTATTATTCTTTCACGTAAACGTTTTGAAAAATCAAAAATAGATTCATGCCTTTCCCATTGAAAAAAGAGTTGTACCATAAGAACATTATTATTTCCAACTTCAGGTGGTACACTGTTGGTCCGTTTAGAATACCATTCTCGGAGAATTTTTATTTCTGAAGTATCTTCGAGTGAAGTATCTTCAGGAGGTATTTCAACAATATGAATCTCTACCTCCTCGCCAAAATCATTACGAAAAATTTCTGCTTGCTCTGTTGGTCCACAAGCTACTAGTATAGGAATACGGTTTAATCCTTCATCCTGACGGACAGAATTAAGAATAGAAAACAATTCACTCCAGTTTTGAATCGCATTTTCTTGGTCATAAGCGCTATAAGGATCATCAAGACCTATTATAGTCGTATTATTTTTTTGGCTGTTTGTTAAAGCAAATTGTATTGCTGATTTTAATAAAAATGTATGATGACTAATCCAGATTAGTGGACCATAACCTTTATCGTGAAGGCCGGAAAGCATGTGAAGCAAAGCAACACTTTTACCGGAGCCCGATCTTCCTCCAATCCAAAATATTTGAACTTTGTTTTCCATGCTCTTGAAACGTTGTTCAATCCAATTTATCATATTATCTTCTAGATCCTTATAGATACTAACGCGTGGACAAAAATATCCTTCACGTAAGTGCCGTACAGTGGGTCTTTGACCGGTTAGGACCGGGCCTTTTTTTATTTCATTAGGCGGAATATCTTTATCTTGCCAAATATACAAACCTTCAGGAATAGGATTTATTTTTCGCCATAGTTCTTGTAAATCATTCCATATATATTTACCAACATTTTTTAACACATCATTTGAGTAAGAAGATAAATTTAAATATCCAAGCCAACGTTGCATAAGCATTAATGGTTCAGGGCAATTTAATTTATTGGCGAGTAACGACATAAGACTGTTTTCTGGAAGAGCTTCAGCCTTAACTTCTAGTTTATCTATAATATTATCGACGTTTTTGCCCGTTCGTTCAAAGTGTTTCAGAGACCACCTTTTAACGGTTTCTTTTATATCTCCTAGTTCTGAGTGGCTTGTTAATATTAAATAATACAAATGAGGAATAAGTTCAGGACAATTCAAAACTGCTGTATCTTCTATAGTAACAAATTCTTCTAATGTATCTATTAAGTTGTTGGATCTTAAAGTAAGTTTTACTTGAGTAGCAATAACTGCTTTGTGATTAATAATTAATATATCTGAGATATTTTCAATATATGTTAAAAATGTATCAATAGTAGCTCTCTCTTCATCGCCTAAACTAAGCCAGTTTTCAACCAAACTTAAAAGGTATAAATTAAATTGATAACAAAAACCAGCAATAGCCAAACGTCCACCTTGTGCATGGCTAGGATATTTTTTGATCCAACATTCTTCAAGTACTTTAAAGCTTGACAATATATTTTGCATTCCCATCATACCTCGCTTGCCATAGCTCCAAAACTATCTTGAAAAAAGGCCGCTTATAAAGGCGGTCTGGATAATTGGTTGATGAAATTAAAATATATCTTGCCACCATCTGTCTATGGATATTTCGCCATTAAATGACATATTCCTGCATAAGACAGAAAGGCTTGAATAATACGTCGCATTATTTCTATACATAGATAGACTTCCAACACTTGCATCTCAAAATAGTTAGCAGTTCGGTCTTGTAGGTTCTCTATCTCGGCTTCCGGATAAGACGCTGGCAGAACTGCTTTCTGTCTGCCCAGTAAGCCACCGTCTGTATATTTTTGCTATTTATATCAGTTAATACTACGTTAGTATGGATAGGATATTACAAAAAGTAGTAGCTAATAAGGAGCCCATATTATCGTTGTCATTCGACCCATTTTTCTAATTTCCTTCTAAACAAGAAACTATTGCCTTATCTCCGAAATATTTTAAAGCTCTAGCCTACGCCAGTGGTAACTGAGAGGTACTGTAGCGCTAAGAACAGGATGAGCGGCTTGCCCCCAGACATTTCAGGAAAAAGCGAAAAAAGAAATGGCATAATCAAAAACCCCAAGATTAACCGATGGTATTAGATAATTGCTAATTCACTGGATATGGGTTGAAAAAGTATGTTCAGCAAGACACAATGCGCTTATGGTTAGTTGGGAATACTTGCAATTCATTCTTGTTACCGGCATTAGTAAAACCGGTTGCAACAAGGTATTGAGGGCGTTTTTACCCCCTTTTCCCCGGTGTGTTTTGAGCGGGTGGAAATAAAGCCGGCAAGTGCATCGCAAAAATCACCTTAAAGCCCTGACATCCGTGGCGTTAGGCTTGCCCAGGATATCTCCCGAAGGCGGGATCTTCATGGAGCGGGTTGTGACCGTGAGCGCCGGGCCGTGAAGCTCAAAAAAATAGTCTGAGAGTCCCGTTGACAACCCATTGGATAAATTATAGGCTCAGGCCAGAATCTCGTGGCAAATGTTGCTATTAGACCACGGGATGCTCAAATAGTTGTTATGCCTGGTCTCAGAGGCTTTATTACTGAGACAAACAAAGCATCTGTCCATTGAGAATCCCAATTCTCAATGCGGGTGGAAGCCCCGGAGGCTGCATGAAATGTGCGATGAGCGATTGCAGTCTGACAGGTAAGGCCACAGGAAAAATCCCAATGCGATGAGCGGGTGTACTCCTGTGGCGGCGCTGAGAGCGGAGAGCGAGGCGCCTGACCGGAGGAAAGTTGCATGGCTGAGTGCGATGAGCGAAGCGGTGACTTTCCGATGGCAACCTCTGCGGTGCGATGAGCGGGACAGGGGCGGCTGGCCAGTACGGAACTGGCAAATGGGTTGCGGGGCAGAGAGCGAAGAGCGATGCGGCAGCCTCGTGGTGGACAGTACTACAACTTGTCCGGCGGAGATCCGGAAGACTGAACGGTGAGGGAGTCTTCCACCCGGTTTGGGAACCGGCGCTCCGTTTGCTTCCTCACGGATGGACCCACGGTCGATGCTCAGGCATCACCACTCTCCGGAGTATTGGGTCCGGCCCCCGGGCGTAAGCCCACCCCCAAGGGGAATGGGGCCACTGAGTGCTCAACAATCACAAGTAAGGCGTGCAAGAGGGGCCGTGGTCCCTCGTCGGTAGTACGCAGACAACCGAATAAAACGGGCCAAGCCCGTCTCAGGCACCCCGGAGGGGGCGCTGAGACGGGCGGTCGCCGAAACCGGCGAGCCGCGAAAACAAAGGCCCGGACTGTAATAAGCAAGAATAATTCTTGCAAGAAACCACCTGAGACGGTTCCATTTGGGGAAGACCGCCTGGTGGTTTTTGCTTCTATCCTGGCTAGAGTTGGATAGCCGCCAAGGTAAAAGTAGAATTCATGAAAAAAATAATGCCAGGAAAAAGAGACTTTCGAGCACGCCAGAAAGTCTCTTTCTTTTTGTTAGGCGAACCAAATCTGAATTTGGGGTGATGCCAATGCTACGCGTTGATTGGAAAGAAACCGGGCGGCCCGCTCTCGACAGGCTGGAGCGCCAATTCGTCAGCGTGGCCAAGTCAGCCCGGGGCGGCTCATATGCCCGCCGCCAGGTCAAATACAACACGTATCTGATCTTTCTCGATTTCCTGGCGGAACGCTTCGGCCCGGAGGATATCCGCAATATCCAACCCAGGCATGTGGCGGCTTTTATCAGGCATTTACGCGATCAGGGGAGATCGGGCAAGAGGATACTGGACTATCTGTCTATTATCCGCTGGTGGCATGAGCGGATACCCTGGCGCAAGTACGAACTGCCCGAAAACAAAATCATCTTTGAATTGGAGGCGAAACTGGATGACAAGAAATACTGCGAAGAAATCAAAAACAGATACCGGCGGAAAGGGCTGTGAGGGGGCGTACAAAAATCTGGCAGTACAATTTGAAAAAGTCTGGCGTGAGGCGGTAAGAACCACAACCGGGGGGATGTCCAAGCAGTCGCATTTCCGGTACCGGGACAGCATGACCGGGTTTCTCCATTTCTGCGCGGACAAATACCACCTGGAGAAGCTGGCGAACGCCCGGTCAAAACACCTGCAGGCTTACGTGGACTACCGCCGGCAGGCGGGTATATCCGAAAAGACGCTCAAGAACGACCTGGCGGCGGTCCGGTTCTTCCACCAGCTTACCGGGTCACGCAACGAACTGCCGGACAACCGGTCACTGGGGATCGCAAAGACGCCTCCAGGCGGCAAAGACAGGGCCTGGACAGACGAAGAACACCGGCTGATGATGGAAAGAGCCGTCGGATTGGGCCGTCAGGATGTGGTTCTGGTCTTGCTACTGGCCCACCTGGCCGGGCTGCGCATTCACGAATGCGCCAGGCTCACGGTGGGACATGTTCGGGACGCCCTGAAAGAGGGGGAGGTGACCATCAAGGGCAAGGGTGGCCGGGTGCGTCGGGTGCCGGTCAGTCCGGAGCTGCGGGTGGAGCTTGAACGGATCCTTGCCGGACGCGAAGGCGCCTGTGATCATAAGATTCTCGTCGCTCCGGGTCAGAAAACCCACCAGGTGATCCGGAGCATCCAGAGATTCATCCGAGATCACCGGCAGGAATTTACCGACAGAACGATCACACCGCATGGGCTCCGCCACTCATATGCCAGAGAGGAATTCGAGCGGAACATAAACGACCCCCAAGACAAGCAACAAATAAAAGAGGTTAAGATGCGTGTGGCGGAGGCGTTAGGGCACGGCAGGCCGGAGGTCACAAACGTTTACCTGGATGGTAGCAAGTAATAACATCCCCTCAATTGGGACTTTACTCCTCTTTTTTACCAAGCTCTTGAACATTTCCCTGATTCATGGTATTGTGGCATCGTTCCATGATGCATGTGGCGTGCTTATGTGTGGCATGGAATGCTTTAAGAAATCCGTCCTTGCGCGGTCCCGAAGTCCTTGCACTTCGGGTATGTGGGTCAAAGGGGTTTTTGTGCCCATTTTTAGGTTTTGATCCCGATGCAAGTACTAAGACTAGCATGAGCATTAACATTGAAATTCTGAAATACAAGCGTGATTTTGAAATGCCGGTGTGAATCCGGCTTTTTCTATTTTTAATACCAGGCATTCTGCCCGGTCTCCTTCTGAGGCCGGGCTTTTTTTATTCTTCAGGGGGTGATTTTATGCCTATTAATGAGCGTAACCCGACTCTTCCGGAGATCCTGACGGTGCCGGACATAGCGCGATATTTACGGATCTCCAGATCAGCAGCCTACGAACTTGCACATGAAACCGAATTTCCGGCTCTGATCTTGGGACGCAAAATCCGGGTCAGGCGGGAAAGTTTTCTCTCCTGGCTGGACATGCAGGAAAAAATGAAAGCCGGAGCCAATTATTAAACTGGCCCTGGCCGAGAGCGCTAAGGAGGCGAATATCAGCTATGCCAGGGAAGAAAGAACAGCCGAAGATCGAGGACCTCGGCAACGGCAAGCACCGCATCCGCTGGCAATTCAAAGACGCTAAGGGTAAGTGGCGCTACCGCCAGTGTGACATTCCCGGGTCATTCAAGGATGCCGACAAGGCGCTCACCCGCATCAAGTACGAGCTGCAGCAGAATACCTACATCGACAAGTCCAGGATGACGGTGAAGGAGCAGATCGAGGAATGGTTCGACTTCCACCAGTACGAGATCGAAGAGAAGACCCGGGCCAGGTATGAGGAAAACATCAGGCTCCACATCATTCCAGGCATCGGAAACATCCAGTTGTCCAAGTTTTGCGTCAAGGACATTCAGGATTTCTACAAGGAAAAACTTTCCGGCGGCCGGATGGATGGCAAGGAAGGTGGACTGGCAACGGGTACCCTGCGCAAGATCCACATCATCCTCAAGCTGGCCATGGACGATGCTGTGACCAAGGAACGCATCCGGGCGAATCCTGTCAAGAAAATCAAACCGCCACGGGGCACCAAACCCGGCGAGGAGATCCACCCGTTAAATGAGGAGCAGGCGCACATTTTTCTGGAAAAGGCCAAAGGTGATCTCTACTACAACTACTTTGTTTCAATGCTTGGCACCGGTTGCCGGCCAGAGGAAATGTTGGCCCTGGAACGGTCAGACGTGGACTTTAGGAACAAGACTATCACCGTCCGAAAGGTCGCTGTTTCCGTCAAGGGTAAGATGTGCCCGAAGTCGATCCCAAAAACCAAAAAATCCCGACGTACGATCAAGATCGGTGATGCCGTTGTCGAAGCCTTGAAGAACCAATTGGATGTGCAGGACGCCTGGAAGCAGAAGTTAGGTACCAAGTTGTATAAGGATAAGGGGCTTGTCTTTTCTACCCAGACCGGCGGCTACATCAACCCCAGCAACATTAATTCCAGGCATTTCAAGCCGATCCTGAAAGCAGCGGGGCTGCCAAACATCCGGCCATATGACATGAGGCACACGCACGCCACATTACTCTATAAGCTGCATAAGGACATCAAGCTGGTGTCTGAGAGGCTGGGACACCAGGACGTGGCGTTTACGGCGAAGACATACTACCATGTGCTGCCTGGGGTTGAGGACGAGGCGGTTGCCATGTTCGACGACGTGCTGACGGGCAAGCTGCTAGCCCCGGACCCCCAGCCGGACAAGCCTGCGGAGAGTGCATGTGTTAACCCTTGTGTTACAAACAACGTGATCGCCTTTCCGACTGGCGCTCTACCAAAAAAGAAAACCCGCAATTGCTTGCGGGAATAAGGTTGTAAGTGGAGCCCACATCCAGGCTTGAACTGGAGACCTCCGCCTTACCAAGGCGACGCTCTACCTACTGAGCTATGTGGGCATGGTTGCGGGGACCGGACTCGAACCGGCAACCTTCGGGTTATGAGCCCGACGAGCTACCAACTGCTCCACCCCGCGGTGTAAATGGTGGAGGGGGAAGGATTTGAACCTTCGTAGGCTGAGCCAACGGATTTACAGAACCTTCCATAATCCTAATCCCCTCAAACACTTGGTACAACTGGTATATTTTCCTTCGCTATGTTCAACGGTACGCGGATAAAGTGTTTTACCATCTCCTTTTATTCGACTAATCCGCTGCACCTTGTTATTCTACCACACTGCCGACGAATATATCAACAGTAGTATGAATACTCCGTACCGCATAGACACCTCTACCGCGCCTACAGCGCCCACAACCCACCCATAGCAAGCAACTAAGAGGTAGAGGCATGGTGGAGATAATACCTCTACCAGCTAAAATGGCTCTACCTAAAATTCATCGCTCTCTTCATGCAAGTGGAGGCGTAGAGGCAGTAGAGGCATTTTTACTATCTTTTAAAGTTATCTGATAAAATTGGTTGACGTCCGATCCTCTTTTTCTGGATAAGGAACCGTATTTTTTGCTGCTTCAATACATTTGAGTAGCCAGGCCATGTTGTTCCCCAAAGTCCGCATGATCTGCAATCCCTCTAAATCTTGCCTTACCTCTTCCGGTGTATTACCGTGAACGGCGTTCCAATATTGCGAGGAAACAATCGGCATACTGGAAATCGTAAAGTATTTATTAAGGCGGTCAAATGCCGCGCTGGCTCCTCCACGGCGACAGCTTACTATAGCAGCAGATGGTTTATAGGCATACTCTGCATTTTTCATAAAGAACATACGGTCTAAAAATGCACACAAGGAACCATTTGGTGCAGAGAAATAAACGGGGGAACCGATCACAATGCCGTCCGCCTTTTTTGCAAGGTCTATGCATTCATTGACCGGATCATCCTTGAAGACGCAATAGCCGCTTTCTTTACAGCCATGGCATGCAATACATCCCTGGATTGGTTTGTTGCCGATGTGAAAGATATTGGTTTCAATGCCCTGTTTGTTTAGCTGTCCCGTAACTTCGCAAAGAGCGGTATAAGTGCAACCGTTTTTGTGGGGACTTCCATTAATTAAAAGTACGTTCATAGTGGCAATGCCTCTCTCTTTTTATAAGACTTTCCATTTATGTCCCGCATAAAATGCCTCTACCAAAGCTGGCCGTCCCCATTTTCTAAATTCCATCTAGCCCCGCCTGGTACCCGGTTTTTTCATGTAATTTCACCCCGGTTGTAGTATGCGTTGTAGTAAAACATTCAGGCGGCGGATGCTTGGGAAATCTAAGGGCAAAGGTTCATCCGCAATTATTATTAGCGCCGGTAAACTGCCGCTGGCGGCTTTATTGTTTGGCAGTGTCATTGACCGATTATAGCGCATGCGCTATAATATAAAGAGCAGGTGCAAAATGATGGTGATCATCGATGTAGAGCCAGCTATTGATTTCCTCAATTCTCTTAACCCGCCGGTGCGAGTCAAGGCTTATAGGGGTATCGATTTGCTGGCAAAAAACTGGCCGACCATCGGTGAACCTTATGTTGAAAGAATTCCAGACCATGAAGGTCTTTGTGTACTGCGTGAACGGTATAGCAATATGCAAATACGCTTGTTTTTCTTCCGGCCAAGCCCGAACAACTGGCGATGGTAGATGGCTACAGTGACACTCCCTAACCCCCTGAAGGGGGTGGGCTTCTAAGCAACTCCCGCGGTTTGGCCTGTCTCTTGCGAGACCCCGTTTCCGGGTGGTTGACCCGCAGGCTTGCTAAGACAACTTGGGCCCGTGCCCGGGCTGCTACTACGATCTGATGGGGAGCGGTTATTCATCCCGCTCCCTGCCCCTTTCAGAGGGCCAGGCCGTAGATACGTGATCCTGTGGGGGAACTCGATCTCTGATCCGAACGCTATGGGATGCATGTTCACGGCTCCAACTATATCCCGATGCCCGGTGAAACCGCAACTTTTGCACTTCCATACCCTGCCCGTGGGCTTCTGTCGATGACCGCATCCAGGACACCGGCTCGAGGTTCCCCTCTCGTTGCCGGTGAAGCACATGATGCCGGCCCTTTCACTCTTGTGGCTCAGGTAGTCGATGTCTTTTCCATACTCCCACTGGGATATTCTCTGGTTGTGGTATCTTCCCGATGGCTTGCTTCTCACGCCGTCCGGGTTTCCCACGAAAAGGCTGCCAACATGATTCCTCTTGCAGAACTCGATCACCTTGCTGGCGCCCTGGTGGCGGAGATCCCTGACGCGGCGCTCAGTTCTCGAGCTCACCTTGGTCCTGGCTCTCTGGAGTTTTTTCCATCTCCGGGAGTTTTTCTCGCACCGTGATCGCTTCTTGGCTATCTCTCCCAGGGCGATATTCTGCCGGCGCTTCAGGGAGCGGATACCCCTGCCGGAGATGATCAAGGCCTGGCCGGTATCGGTGGCTACCGCTGCCTGATGAATCTCTCCCAGGTCTGCGGTGGCATGATTGCTGCCGGGGGGATTTTCCGCCATCACCGGGATGGAGAAGTGCAGTTCGAACCCGTCATTCCAGCAGACCTTGCAGGCTCCGGCGTTATCCGGCAGGTTTATACGCAGCACGATAGATGATCTGCCTCTGCCCATTGGGAGAGTTACGTATCCTGGTTCAATGCAGACAGCTTGCTCCGGCCACAGCAGGGGATAGAACTGCTTGGTCTTGTAGGGGTATCTCATCTTGGGATTGACTTTTTTGACCTGTCTGGCAGTATCCACATTAGCGAGAAAGGCGTGGCAGATCATCTGCACCGTCTGGCTGTGCAAAGAAAATAAGCCCCTGGTGGCTTTCTGCAGATCGTCTCTGTTCGGCCACTGGAGGCCGTTCCTGCGGGCTTCGAGATGGATGTCCCTGCAGAGGTTCCATGCCCTTGCCGCTTCCATCTGGGATTCCCGCAAGTAGCTATAAAGTTTTCGGGGTAGATGATTCAATCTGTAGATACGTACCGTCTCCACATGGTATATTATACCATGAGGAGTGATGTTATGCAATCAGGAAAAACCAGATGGACGCGCTGGAAAATAGCGCTTTCATCCCAATCCCCTCAAGGGGATGGGAATTCCCGCTTGTTCTTTTAAAAAGACCAGGAAAATACCGTTGCATGTATTGAAGCACGCTGTCCAAGCAATGAAAACATATATGAAGGGTGAGAAATGATGCTCGACTACCGTGAAGCCTTACAAAAAGAATTGAAAGATCCCGACTTTAAACAAGCCTGGGATAGTTACGAACTTGAATATAACCTTGCCAATCTTCTTATTCAGCTCCGCAGCGAAGCAGGTCTGTCCCAGGATGAGTTAGCCAAGAAGATAGGAACCACCCAATCCGCAATCGCTAGAATGGAGAGCGGAAAGGTCATTCCACGGCTGGAAAGCCTGGCAAAGATCGCTTCTGCCTGTGGCAAGAAGCTGGAAATAAACGCTCATTAGATATGCTCCCGCTGCGGCTCCTAAATGATGCCATGTCACGCGCTTACATCCTGTTTCTTTTGTATCGCGCTTCCATCTTTGTTATTTCAATCTGCCTGCTCAGCCATTTCCTTTATCTCATCTAGTCCCACCTGTTACAAGATTTATGAATGTAATATTGCCCCGTTTGTAGCTGTTAGTAGTAAACATTCGGGCGGTGAGGGCTTGGGAGATAAGGAACGCGGGTTATCATCGGCGTTGGCAAACTGACACCATATGGCGCCTCGTACCAGTAGCAGCAAGCGTGCAATGGCTTATCATGACAGGAATGAAACCGTGGTTTGTGACGACTGGGTGACGGTGGCTTTTCTCTGAATACTTCCAGGACTACCTTTGCTTTACGCTCGGCTGAATAATGATTTCTCTTTTTCATGCTCATATTGTAACTTATTTATTTCTCCCAGTGTCTCTTCCTTTGGGAAGCATGATTATTCACTATATTTAACTCTTGCCAAATAACCTGTAGTTAAAGGCATCTTTTCTAATATCTCAACGACATCAAGCGAATCAGCTTGTTTCTGATTCATTTTTAATTCTGGATTTTCGGCCCAGGGAGCTATTATGAGCTTCTTTTCGGAGTTTACAAATCCTCTATTTATTCTTATATTCTCCTTATCATCATCTGTAAGCTCCCGATTTAAATAATTGTATTCAATTATGGCAACTATTTCTTCATTTGTTGTTGTGGTAGCCGTTATATCTCCTTTTAAGGATGACTGAGATGCTCCTAATTCCCCTTCTCTTTGCTTCTTTTTAGTCATCATAGACACTCCTTTTAATATTCTGTGGATTCTAGTTCAATCGGTAAACTAAAACGGGTGAATTTCGGCCAATAAAAATAAGGACATTTGCCCTCCTCTCTAAATCACCTTTTTCTTTTCTATCTTCTAAGTATTCATTTACAAAATCCTCTAACGTTCTTTCTCTCATTACATTACTCAAATCAAATACCATATATTGCACCCCCATAAAGTCATATTTTATTTATAGTACTTTTCAAATTATCTATCATATTTTTTTTATTCTTACAATAATTCTTAACTAAATCAAGATACATTCTTCTTTCTGCTTTCAGCGGAAATTCCTTACCATATTTTAAAAGTATTTTTTCTATTCTTTTATGTGGTTCGCTAGTCAAATATTTATTACCTTTTTCGGCGTATTCAAATTCATATTTAACTCTTAATGTGTATACAATTACTTCTCTCATATCTCTATCTTTCTGCATACTATTTTCAGCATATTTTGCTACCTGGTCTTTTATTTTTCCTATTTTCGATTTTCGTGGTTCTATTTCGCTATTATATATTTCTCTTATATCATCACCTGACAAATATTTTATTACAAGCCCTGCTAGTATATCAGTCATTTCTAGATCATAACCATTATAATCTTTATATTCATTAAATAAACAGAAGTATGTTGTTGTTTTGACAATATCAGATGCCTGTTGAAATTCTTTCTTTAGCGCCTTTGCAGCAAACTTGCCCATTAAGCCCATCTTATATTACCTCCATTTTTACTTTATTGTGGCTCATATACACAATAGTATGATTATAGTATTTATTTATATAATATGATTAGTTTCTCTATAGATTGCCCATTAACTATGTTTAATATATAATTTTCTACTTTACCTTCAAATAAAGCGGAAAAACATCCGGTCAAATTACTACCATACTTCATGTTAAAATAATTTACAAAAATACACGCCAGGAGCTGGACTTGAACCCACTTTATTGCCAATATTAAACCATCTCTGTCCTTAGTAATAATTCGTTTCTAAAACTTTATTTTCCTTCTTAAGTTACAAGATAAAAATGTTCATGCCTTGAACTCAAATCAAAATTTTTGCGGTATAAGCTAAATAACAACAGAGAGTTGGGGCAATTCAAATGCCCACGGATCTCTAATTTTTTATGGGAGAGGGATGACAACATGTCCACAATGTATCCGGATTTTTCAGCACTGACCGTAAAGGAATTACTGGCAATGACCTTGCATGAAAATTCCTCAAGCGAGGTCGTTACTTGGAATGTGTTTTTTGCGGCAATGGAGAGTGTATCGGATTTCAGGGAAAAGGTTGCGCCAAATGCGCCCTTAAGTTATCTAGTCAGTTAGCTGCGTCCTACGCTCGAAAGTAGTCGGTCCGTCCGAAAATAAGTAGCCGGTCCAGGTATTCTTAGCATTCATTCAGTTTCCATTCAGGTTGCTTTAAGGAAATTATAGTAAAATTACAGAGACAAAAAAATTGCCGGTTAAACTGGCTAAGGAGGGGTCATCAGTGAATTATTTTATCGACCGGATGGAGGAGTCGTTGAACAATGCACTGGTTGGCTTAGCAAAAACAACCGGAGAGGATCAAAACCCGCAGTTGCTTGCCATGCTGCTAAAACTGGGGCGTGACGAGCTTGACAAAAGGTTCCAAGAGAGCCTTGAACACGGAAAACTTGCGGCTAATGAGTATTGCACCTGGCTATTTGCCAGGGGTAACTACGATATCGCAGCCACAGGCCTAAGAGACAAATTGGTTGCATAAGAAAATCGATTTGTCAAGTTATCAATAAGCGAATAAGCGAGTCTGGGTCCGGCGCCAAGACAAAGGCGTCTAGACAGCCCCAGTCAGTTGCCGTGGCCTGTCTTTTCTGCCTCACTCCGCTTGCCCAGGTCTGCGAGATGTGGTTGCCGAAGCAAAAGTAAAGCCCCGGACGTGTGCCCGAGGTATATATAAGAGGGTTATAGAGAGGTATGCTGGGGAAGGCTAATTTGCTATTGCCAATGCCCTGGGCGGCGAAGCCAAAATCTCTTTGACTAGCTGTTTTAGGGATGCAATACTAAAGGGCTTGGGAAGAAAGTAACGGGATCGTCCCGTTCTTAGGGCCTCGGTAATCACATCCCCATCCATGTCGGCTGAAATCATGACCACAGGTACATCGTAAATCAAGTTCTGGACTTTTTTCAGCGTCTCTAAGCCATTCATTCCAGGCATTCTGAAGTCCATAAAAATCAGCACCGGTGCCTGGATACAGATTGCTCGTATCGCCTGCTCGCCGCTCAAGGCCATTCGAGTTATAAGACCCTCATCTTTAAGGCAATAGGCTAGCATTTTGGGTATATCCCCGTAAAGTTTAGGGCGGGGATTTTAGCCCCCGCCCCTTTTACAGACTTTGTTAATCCGCCCCTTACGGAGCGGTGCCGGGAGTACAGCAGGACAATGCACAAATCGGGTTCCCTTGATTCCTACTATTTCCCCGGGTTCCACGGAGGCTGTTATGCCCAGAGCACGATCTATGTGCGGTTCCGGCAGTATCTGTGGAAGGCCGGCATCTCCCATTCCGGTGGGCATAGCCCCTGTGCCTGCTTGAGCGCCAAGAATTCTTCTAAACATTCCTTCCAGTACATAGAAAAATCCCTCCTCTGCTTGTGTTGCGTAAGTAAGCAGCGAAGGAATTCCGTTGTACCTGAATAGTCTAATTGAGGGTTAACGGATTAGGCTTAAACGGGGTTAAGACTTTTTCCGGCAACCTTCGGGTTATGAGCCCGACGAGCTACCAACTGCTCCACCCCGCGGTGTAAATGGTGGAGGGGGAAGGATTTGAACCTTCGTAGGCTGAGCCAACGGATTTACAGTCCGCCCCCTTTAACCACTCGGGCACCCCTCCAACTACTATCCATCTAAAGTTCTTTTGAACCTCTCATGACTGAAGTCACGAGATTCCTGTGACTCCAACCACTCGTTCCTGATTCATCGTTCACTGCCTTCCGAAGAGAGGTCTTACCGGAACTCCACAGGCTATCCCCGCAGTTCCTGCGGTTCAGGAATTTTGATCTAGCTTGGTTGTCACCAGATCATTCCCCTGGACTATTATACCAGAAGGTAAGCATAAAAGCAAACAAATATTCGCTCGCCTAACTCACGACTGAAGTCACTAGCGTGCGGCCATCAGTGCATCAAATAACTGGAGCCGGCGGTGGGACTTGAACCCACAACCTTACGATTACAAGTCGTATGCTCTGCCAACTGAGCTACGCCGGCCTTCGGTCAAGACAAATTGTATTATACAACGGTTCGGTGGGGAGATCAAGCTTGCTGGAACCGTAATTTGACGCCCTTTTTTAGTGCTCTCTTTTTTCCAGGTAGCGCTCCAGCTTCCGCTTCACCCGCTGCAGGGCATTGTCGATCGACTTCACGTGGCGCTTCAACTCGCAGGCCATCTCCTGGTAGGATTTGCCCTCGAGGTACGACATCAGCACCTTCCATTCGAGAGAGCTGAGGATCTCCCCCATCTTCTCCTCGATGTCGACGAACTCCTCGCGGCTGATGATCAACTCCTCCGGGTCACTGATGGTGGTCCCGGAGATGACGTCCAGCAGGGTGCGGTCCGAATCCTCGTCGTAGATCGGCTTATTCAATGATACGTAAGAGTTGAGGGGAATGTGCTTCTGGCGGGTCGCCGTTTTGATGGCGGTGATGATCTGCCGGGTAATGCATAGTTCCGCAAACGCTCTGAAAGAGGAAAGCTTATCGCACCGGAAATCCCGAATCGCTTTAAAAAGACCGATCATTCCTTCTTGAATAATGTCTTCGCGGTCAGCACCGATCAGAAAGTAGGACCTCGCCTTGGCACGGACAAAATTCTTATACTTGTTGATCAGGTGCTCTTCGGCGACCGCATCCCCATCTTTGGCTAGTTCTACAGCATCTTCGTCCGGCATGTAAAGGTATGATTCAAATACCTCCTGCTGCGCGAGACTGTTCATTGTGTAAACATCGCCTCCGTGAGCATTTTGATGGGTGTGAACCTGTAACATTATGCAGTTTTTACTAATCATTAGCACCCCTTGCAAAAACAGCTTCGGAGGGCAATAGCAGATGAAGTGCCCGGATGAAATGATTTATAACAGGGGGGCTTTGAGCTGCTTGTCTGTGCTTGTCCGCACAATCAAGCAAATTATACGTAAAGCAGTGATGGTTGTCAAGGTATAATTCCGGCCAAGATCTTCCGCGCCGGATTCCTCTCATGTCCGGTTGGGCTGGTTCGCAAGCGCCTTTGCAGAGTGGCTCCGAACCCAAGCGGCGCAGGGCTATGCCCTGGACGCCTCTGATCTGGTCGTGAGCCGTTGGCCGTGGGAATTCGCATGCAGGTCTTTTTTCTAACAACTGACCACCGAACACCAGCCACCAACTTGGTCCGGGATGGTTGAAGCAGCATGTTTCCGGCGGCACCAACTCTCCAAAAGTTCCCTCAAGCACCCGTACCGTTCAGCCTTTCACCGTCCGCTGCCGCCGGATGTCAAAAAGCACTATGGAGCCCGCCACCGCCGCATTCAGAGAACCGGTGCGGCCGGTCATGGGGATGCGCACCAGGAGATCGCAGGTCTGCTCCAGGTGGCCGAGCCCCTTGCCCTCACCGCCGATCACCAGGGCCAGGGGGCCTGTCAGGTCGGCCTCATAGTAAGCTTTCGCCGCGCCGGCAGCGGCGCCGACGACCCAGAACCCCGACCCCTTCAACTGTTCCAGAGTCCTGCTCAGGTTGCCCACCCGGCTGATCGGCAGGTGCTCCAACGCTCCGGCCGAAGCCTTGGCCACCACCCCGGTCAGGGGTACCGCCCGGCGCTCCGGGATGATCACTCCCCGGACTCCCGCAGCTTCGGCGCTGCGAACCATGGCGCCAAAGTTCCGGGGGTCCTCCCAGCCGGCCAGAACGAGCAGCAGAGGGTCCTCCTGCTGCCCCTGAACCTGTTCCAGCAACTCATCCAGCGTCACATAGCCCTTGGGACTCAGGTAGGCAAAGACCCCCTGGTGCCCGGCGCCACCGGCAAGCTTGTCCAGTACCTCCCGGTCCACCAACTGCACCGGCACCCGGACCTCCCGGGCGCGGTCCATGATCTCCCTGATCTTGCCGTGGGCGCCCCGGGCGATCAGGATCTTGTTCACCGGACAGCCGGCCCGCAGGGCCTCCCAGACAGCATTACGACCCCAAATGGTTTCGTCCATCGGATGCCTCCTTACTAACAATTATAACATTAGAATTGGGAACGGCCATAAGATGTGGCTTTTCTCCGCACAAACGATTTGGATTGAGAAGGATATCCATACAAAATGTAGAAAATAATCAAAGGCTTGAACCTAAAAATCAAGGAGGGAATCGCTATGGCCGTGACCATCTATACCAAAAATGGCTGTCCTTACTGCAAGGCGGCAAGGGAGTCTCTTAAAAAACAGGGTCTGGCATTTACCGAAATCAACGTCTCCAACAATCCGGATAAAATTGATGAACTGGCAAGGCTGGCCGGAGTCCGCAAGGTGCCGGTAATCGTGGACGGTGGCAAAGTAACCGTCGGCTTTGACGGCGGTGCCTGAGGGGCGTAGGATCCGGCAGGGTGCCGGAAAAAACGTGTACCCCAGTCCTTAACTACTGTTTCCTCATTAATCTACGAAAGAGGGAGCGGCGCTTTCCGCGCCAGTTAAAGATGAGCATCGTCATTAGAAGCATATCCGCAGACCAAGAGCTGGAAACAAGTGTTAATATAATAAGAAGCTCTTTTCTGACAGTGGCCGGGGAATTCAATCTGACGCCTGAAAACGCGCCTACCAATGCCGCTTTTATCAAGCTTGCCGATCTGTTGAAAATGAGAGACAGGGGCATAGCCATGTTCGGGCTCTTTGAGGGCGGAGTCCAGACCGGTTTCGTCGCCGTCGAGCGGGCGGACGAAAATGTATTCTATCTGGAGAAGTTGGCCGTGCTTCCCGAGTATAGGCACAGGGGATTCGGGAGAGCGATGATCGATTTTGCATGTGAACACGTGAAGCACGCGGGTGGGTCAACGGTATCGATCGGGATCATCGATGATCACACTGTTCTAAAGCACTGGTACCAGGCATGCGGTTTTGCGGTAACAGGCACTAAAAGCTTTCAGCACCTGCCTTTTAAAGTGTGTTTCCTGTCAAGAACGGTTTAGAATCCACTGCCCGGGTCTCTGATTCAGCACTAGCTATCAGCAAGCAAGTTCCTTTTATGCTGCCCGTAGGGCCTCCCGAACGGCGTTACGACCCTATGTTGTCCGTTCATCATTTGCCTCTCCGCCCTCGGGCACTGACCGGCGCCTGACGTCGTCCGCCCGCCCGCAGGAGAATTTCCCCTCCCAGCAGATCCCCTCGGTCTCGCAGGAGGGTCCCGCCAGGGCAAACAGCACCGGCGCCACCCGCCGCACCTCGTCCCTCATCATATATGCCAGGTCCCGGATCTCCCACTGAGCGCGCCGGCAGCAGCGCAGGCGGAAGAAGTTGTACAGCGAGCGGGCGTTGAGGGTACAGACCAACTGGGTCTCCGTGGCGTTGGGCAGCAGGTAGCGGGCGTCCTCCCGGGGCACCATCCTTGCCAGTTCCCGGTAGGCATTTTGAATGAGGGCAACCTGGGCGTGAAACACCGCCGCGGCCTCAGGGTTGGCAGCGATAGACGGCGGTGTGACGTACGTGAAATCCTTCTCGTCCACGTAGCGCTGGGACTTCTGGGAATAGGAGGCAATCCGGTGGCGCACCAGTTGGTGCGACAGGGCGCGGCTGATCCCTGCGATGGCAAAGGTGAAGCTGGCATGCTCGGTGGGAGAGAGGTGTCCCACCGCCACCAGGTGCCGCAGCAGCGAATCAACCTCGCTGCGGCTCAGGTTGTCTCTCAGTTCGGTGACCCCCCGGGCGGAATAGCAGAGGCGCGCCGCCAGGGCGACGGTCGCTTCCGGCTCCGGGGTATAGGCTACCAGTTCCACATGCATACTGCTCACCAGCCTTATTGGGAAGTGTGAGGTGAGAGGTTAGAAGTGGGATCTTGTAGGTATTGGCGGAGCTGAAGTGCAGGCGTGCTTTCAGCCCGAGCGAAGCTCAGAGCCTGCCAATACCTTCCATATCTCACTTCCGAGCCCAGCACTCAACGGATATTCCTGACACAATATATTGCAATGCAAAACCTCAGTTTGAGTGCTGGGCACCCGCTCGCTTCTCACTTCTCATTACACCAAACGCCAGCGCACTCCCCGGGACGTATCCTCGATCAGGATCCCCATCTCCCGCAGCTCGTCCCGCAACCGGTCGGCCAGACGGTAGTTCTTCTGCTTTCGTGCCGCCTCCCGCGCCTGCAGCAGCAGGTCCAGCA
>Ga0116107_1000783_pt1 | contig 22507 bp, 21 predicted proteins | sample June2015DPH_6_10_FD_88969 | JGI IMG/M metagenome (GOLD analysis project Ga0116107, IMG submission 88969) | Peatland microbial communities from SPRUCE experiment site at the Marcell Experimental Forest, Minnesota, USA - June2015DPH_6_100 | ecosystem: Environmental > Terrestrial > Soil > Wetlands... | reverse complement strand
TCGTGAAGGCCTCGTGGCCCGGCGTATCTATGAAAAGAAGGCCAGGTATGGTCACCTTGACGTTGAAGGCGTCCAGCATCTTGCCCGAGACCGCCCTGATTGTATCTATCGGGACCTCGCTGGCGCCTATGTGCTGGGTAATGCCACCTGCCTCCCTGGATGCGACAGCAGTGCTCCTTATGCGGTCAAGCACCGAGGTCTTTCCGTGGTCGACGTGTCCCATCACGGTGATTACCGGCGGTTTCATTTCCAGCGCCGCTTCATCATCCTCTGTTTCCCCTAGGGCCGCCTCCAGCGTTGCCTTGCTCTTCTCGATCTCCACGTTGGCGCCGAACTTCTGGGCGATCAGTGCGGCTGTGTCGGCGTCAACCACCTGGTTCAAGGTGGCCATGACTCCCAGTTCGATCAACTTCTTGATCACGACGGCGGGGTCGACCTGCAACCTGTTGGCCAGGCCCTGTATCGTGACCTTCTCTTCAATGACGATCGCTTTCGTCATAACGCCGCTTGCGGGATGGTGCTGCTGTTGCTGATGATGGCCTGGTGGCCTGCGCTTTCTCTTACCGCGGGCTGACAGGGACACTACCTTGGAGAGCAGCTTCCGCTGGCTCTGTTCCTGGGTGCGCCGCTGTTCTTCCCTTCTCTCCAAGGCCTTTTTCCGGTAGTCCTCCCGGTCGATCACCACTTTTTGGTCCTGGTTTGATGCGTTTGTTTTGGCCGTCGCCTGGGCGCCGGCCCTGGCAGGTTTTGCTGCCTGGACAGGCCTGGCCGCGCCCGCGCCAGGTCCAGTGGACCTGGCGCCTCTGGACCCGGCACCGCCGCTTGCAGGTCCGCCGGTCTGGGCCGGTCTGGCTCCTGGCTTGTTCACAGGCGCCGCGCCCGCGCCATGTCCACCGGACACAGCACCGCCGGACCCGGCGCCGCCTCTAGCCTGCGGAGGCCTGGCTGCTGTCTGCGCAGCTTTCGCGAAGGCGTTATTCTGAGCAGTCCTGACCGTACCAGAGGCGCCCGGAGCGCCCGATGGGCGTCCGCTCGCGGGCGATGTTCCGGCACCGCCGCCGGGCGTCCGTTCTGGCGGGCGCGGGGCGCCGGTCTGGACCGGTCTCGTTCCTGACGGCGCGGCGCCTCTTGCCGGGCCAGGGGCCTGGTTAGGTCCGGCACCGCCTCTAGCCTGCGGAGGCCTGGCTGCTGTCTGCGCAACTTTCGCGGAGGCGTTATTCTGAGCAGTCCTGACCGTACCAGAGGCGCCCGGAGCGCCCGATGGGCGTCCGCTCGCGGGCGATGTTCCGGTACCGCCGCCGGGCGTCCGTTCTGGCGGGCGCGGGGCGCCGGTCTGGACCGGTTTCGTTCCTGACGGCGCGGCGCCTCTTGCCGGGCCAGGGGCCTGGGTGGGCGCTTTCGGTATTGGTTGGGACTGCTTCTCTTTTTTCACAAAAGCTTCTTTCAACCGGCTGATCTCCTCATCCTCCAGAGTGCTCATATAGCTTTTTACAGGCAAACCCATCTGCTGCATTCTGTCAAGCAGAACCTTGCTGTTCACTCCGAGGTCTTTAGCCAGCTCGTAGACGCGAATTTTTCCCATCAAATCACCCCCAAATAACAACATATATGCATGTCTGTCTGTTTGCCCGGGTTTTAGCCCGCTGGCGCCAGATCAGGCCGGGGAACCCGGAGCCAGTTGAACCTTCAAGTTTTCTACGACCTCCGGGGGGAGGTCCACATGCAATGCCCGCTGCAGTTTCTTCCCGGCCAGAGCCAGGCCCAGGCATTCGAGATCCCGGCACAGGTAGGCGCCTCTTCCGGAAAGCTTGCCCGTGGCATCGATCTTCACCTGCAGGTCCGGCGTCCTGACAATCCTGATCAGTTCCTTTTTACCCCTCGTTTTTTTGCACCCCACGCAGATCCGCTGGGGAATCTTCTTGATCCTGCCCATCGCTGACATTCTCCTCCCGGTCGGGGCCAGAGGCATCCTCCATCCTGTCCCGCATCTGAGAGATGCTCTTGATGTCGATCTTCCAGCCCGTCAGCCTGGCTGCCAGGCGGGCATTCTGCCCCTCTTTTCCGATTGCCAGGGACAACTGGTGGTCCGGAACGGTCACCCTGGCGATCTTTTCCGCCTCGTCGATCCCGACGGCGATCGGCTTGGCCGGGCTCAGGGCATTGGCCACGAACTCCATCGGGCTGCTGTTCCACCGGACAATATCGATCTTCTCCCCCTTCAACTCGTTGACGATTGCCTGCACCCGCATACCCCTCGGGCCGACGCAAGCCCCGACGGAGTCCACATTCTCATCCCTGGAATATACGGCGATCTTGGAGCGGCTTCCCGGCTCTCTGGCCACAGCCTTGATCTCCACTATGCCTTCGTAGATCTCCGGCACTTCCAGTTCGAAAAGGCGCTTGACCAGACCGGGATGGGTTCTGGAGACCAGTATCTGTGGCCCTTTGGTGGTTTTCTTGACCTCTATCACGTAAGTTTTAATGCGATCGCCCTGTTTATGCCTCTCTATCGGTATCTGTTCTGCAGGGGCGAGCAGCGCTTCGGCCCGGCCGAGGTCGATAAACATGTTCTTGGCTTCCAGGCGCCTGACCACCCCGGTCACGATGTCCCCCTCCCGGCTCAAGAATTCTTCGTAGATCAATCCGCGCTCTGCTTCCCTAATCTGCTGCATAACCACCTGCTTGGCAGCCTGGGCGGCAATACGCCCGAAATTCTTGGGGGTGACCTCCACATCTACCATATCCCCGGGGGCCACTTCAGAACCGTCCTCAGGACAATCGCCGATGGCGATCTCCAGACGCTGGTCGGTGACGGACTCCACTACCATTTTTTTTGCAAATACCTTAAACTCACCGGAGTCCCTTTCGATCTCTACCCTGGCATTCTGCGCTCCGAAATTTTTCCGGAAGGCAGTGATCAGGGCGTGCTCAGTAGCCTGTAAAAGGACATCCATGCTGATGCCCTTCTCTCTTTCGATCTCTTTCAGGGCATTGATAAATTCGGTATTCATAACCGGTCGTCCCTCCCGTAACACATCCTAACCAAACTCATTGCCAGACAGATTGTTCGTTTGCTTTGTGTTGGCTGCTTATTTCGCCCTCCCGGCGCCGGTACCCGGAAGCTCAGAGCCTGCCAATACCTTCTTCTATTCTCACTTCCCACTTCTCACATCTCACGTCCCACTTGGCCGCTATTCATGATCATACCTGGGAGCAGAAATATAATATTTAAGAGTGGGCATAAACCCACTCCATCAGCAACCTCCTCGAAAAGTCGGCCTTTCAGGTCTAAATCCCGACGTCCAGGCGTGCTTTCACCTGAACGCAACTACATAGCCTGCGAAACTTAGTCCTCTGACTAGTCAAAATTATATCAAAGCGCCACGCTTTCTGCAACCCGGCACTAAAGCAATTTTGCAGTTTTCTTGGTCATTTCACATACTTGTACCGGGGCGGGTTCAACAAACGCCTTCACCTGCACCAAACCGATCTGGCAGCTTCCCTGGATAGCGCCACATATTTGGTAAGCAACGAATACAATGAACAGCCCCCCGACTCACGCTGGGACATTACCATTAGACATCTGCTATTCAGTGAGTTTTTGCCTGAGATACGCCGCGGCCGCATCCTTGGGCATCCGCTCCACGGCGCCGGAGGCCCGCCACTTGACTTCCACCAGCCCTTCCGTTACCGAATCCCTGTTGATGACGATCCGCACCGGGTAGCCAACCAGGTCTGCGTCCTTGAACTTCACCCCTGCCCTTTCAGGCCGGTCGTCGTAGATGGAGTCGATACCGGAGGCCGTCAATTGCCGGCAAAACTCCTCCGCCAGGTCCGCCTGCAGGGAGTCGTGCTGGCCGACCGGTATGACCACGGCCTCATAGGGAGCAATGGACGGCGGCCAGATGATGCCGTCCTGATCATGCCACTGTTCGACCGCAGCAGCCAGGGTGCGGGTAACTCCGATGCCATAGCAGCCCATCACCACAGGAATCTCCCTGCCACCTTCGTCCAAGACGTTGGCTCCCAGAACCGTGCTGTATTTTGTTCCCAGCTTGAACAACTGGCCGACCTCGATACCCCGCTTCAATTGGACCGGCCGCCCGCACCTGGGGCAGGCATCGCCTTCCTGGGCGAGCCGGAAGTCGGCGAAGTCTTCCACCTGGTAATCCCTCCCGTGATTCACGTTGCGGTAGTGAAAGTCCGGTTCGTTAGCCCCGGCCACCGCATTGGCCAGGTTTTTGATCTCGTTGTCCGCCAGCAGCCTGACCTTGCCGGCGAGGCCGACCGGCCCTGCAAAACCTGTCGGCAAGCCAAAGCGCCTCCCAACATCCTCCTCGTCTGCGATCTCCAGCCGGATCGCCTGCAGATAGTTTTTAAGCTTGATCTCGTTGAGGCTACGGTCTCCTCTCACCAGAACCGCCACCGGTTCATCGTCTGCAAGGTACAGCAGGATCTTCAGCACCTGCCCAGCCGGGATGTCCAGGTATTCGGCCACTGCCCTGACCGTGCGTGTGCCCTGTGTCCGCACCCGCTCCAGGGCTTGCGGCGGTGCCGGCGTCTCCTGGCTCTCCACCGGGCAGGGCGCCTTTTCAATGTCCGCAACGTAGTCGCAGGCGGTACAGAAGACGATCTCCGCCTCACCGGTGTCCGCCATGACCATGAACTCGTGGGTGTCGCTGCCGCCGATAGCGCCGGGGTCGGCCTCCACCACCCTGAAGTCGAGGCCGCAGCGGGTGAAGATGCGGCTGTAGGCCGTGTACATTTTGCCGTAGCTGATATCGAGGCCGCTCTCGTCCACGTCGAAGGAGTACAGGTCCTTCATGATGAACTCCCGCCCGCGCAGCAGCCCGAAGCGCGGCCTTCGCTCGTCCCGGTACTTGTTCTGAATCTGGTACATCAGCAGGGGCAGTTGCCGGTATGACCTGATCTCCTGGCGGACCAGATCCGTAATGATCTCCTCGTGTGTCGGCCCCAGGCAGAAACTGCGCTCGTGCCTGTCCTTCAAGCGAAACATCTCCGGTCCGTAGACATCCCAACGGCCGCTCTGCTGCCAGATTTCTGCCGGTTGAATGATCGGCATGAGCAATTCAATGCCCCCGGCCCGGTTCATCTCTTCCCGGATGATCGCTTCAATCTTCAGCAGCACCCGGTGCCCCAGGGGAAGGATGTTGTAGACTCCGGCGGCCACTTTTCTAAGCATTCCGGCCCTGATTAATAACTGGTGGCTGATGGTGTCGGCTTCTGCCGGCACCTCCCTCAAAGTAGGAATCAGTGTCTCAGTCACTCGCATGATCCTGTTTCCTTTCATCCAGTGTCTGTTTGATCTCCATAATTAAGGCGTCAGCAAGGTTTTCTTCCGCCACCCTGCGGAGCAGTTGACCGCGCTTGAACAACATGCCCTTACCCCTGCCGCCGGCAATGCCGATATCCGCATCCCGCGCTTCGCCCGGCCCGTTCACGGTGCAGCCCATTACTGCCACCCTCAAGCTCTCTTCCGTGTCCGGAAGTCGTTCCTCGACCACCCGGGCGATCTCCATCAGGTTGATCTGACAGCGCCCGCAGGTCGGGCAGGAGATCAGCTCGATGCCGCCCTGGCGCAGGCCCAAGCTTTTGAGGATCTGCTTTCCCACCCTCACCTCTTCGTGCGGCGTCCCTGTAAGGGATACCCGGATGGTGTCCCCGATTCCTTCGGACAGGAGGGCGCCGATGCCCACCGACGATTTAACGGTGCCCGCCCAGGGGCCGCCCGCCTCCGTCACCCCCAGGTGCAGGGGGTAATCGACCTTTTCTGAAAGCTGCCGGTAGGCCTCGATAGTCAGGAACACATCCGAGGCCTTTACAGAGATCTTGATGTCGAAGAACTGTTCCTGCTCCAGTAGCCTGACGTGTGACAGGGCGCTCTCCACCAGCCCGGCAGGGGTTCTCCCGTATCGCTCCAGGATCTCCGGCGCCAGGGAGCCGGCATTCACGCCGATCCTGATCGGAATCCGGCGCTCTGCCGCCGCCCTGGCAACCGCTCGCACCCGCTCCTGCGATCCTATGTTTCCGGGATTGATCCTGAGCCCGTCGACTCCGGCCTCGATCGCCTGCAGCGCCAGCCGGTAATCGAAGTGAATATCCGCCACCAGGGGGATGCCGATACCGGACCTGATCCCGGCCAACTCCCTGACCGCCAGTTCGTCGGGCACGGCCACCCTGATCACGTCGCACCCGAACTGCTCCAACTCTCTGATCTGTGCCACGGTGGCCCCGGCATCCCGGGTATCCGTCTTGGTCATCGTCTGTACGGAAATGGGCGCCCCGCCGCCCACAGGAAGGCGCCCCAGCATCAACTGCCTGGTATTCCGCCTCATCGTCCTAGCCTCCTGAAAACAGCCGTATAATGTCGTTGTAAGTGATCAGCAGCACTAAACACATCAAGACCGCAAACCCTACCAGGTGGATGATGCTTTCCTTTTCAGGGTTGATCGGTTTACCTCTAACTCCCTCCAGAAGCAGGAAGACCAGGCGGCTGCCGTCCAGCGCCGGGATCGGCAAGAGGTTGACAATAGCCAGGTTGATGCCCAGCACTCCGGTAAGCATCAGCAGGTAGCGCAGACCTTGCCGCGCCGTATCGCCAAGCTGCTGGACAATCCCCACCGGCCCCGATATATCATGCATCTGCACCTTGCCTGTCAACAACTGCACCAATGACTGCAGGATCTGCGCCGACCAGTCATAGGATTCCTGCAGGCCGGATTGCATGGCCGGGATAAGGCCCTGCTTTAACCAGACAGATGACGGGACAATGCCGATCAGGCTGCTCTTGGAGCTGGGATCATATTCCGGTGTGATCACCAGGCTGAAGTCTTGCCCCGTGCGCTCGATCAGCAACGTCACCGGGCGGGTGCCCTTGCCGTGGATACTCGAGGCCACGTCATCCCAGGTTGAGGTTTGCCGGCCATCAATCATGGCGATCCGGTCGCCGGGTTGCAAGCCGGCATGTTCGGCAGGGCTTTTGGGCATGATGTCCCCGATCAGGTTGGCGTTGGATGCTGTAGGAATGCCGATGACGCCGAACAGGATGACGAAGATCAGGACTGCGAACAACAGGTTGGACAGGGAACCGGCCAGGATCACCCCCATCCGCGCCGCCAGGGGCTTGTGTGTGAAGCCGTTCGGGCGGTCGTCATTGGGCTCCATACCCGCTATCCTGTTATATCCGCCAAGTGGCAACAGCCTCAGGGAATACCGGGTCTCTCCCCATTGCTTGCTGACGATGGCAGGACCGAACCCCAGGCTGAATTCGTCGACCGGCATCCCGGACAGTTTGGCCACGATAAAGTGACCGAGTTCATGAACAAAGATCAGGACCCCCAATACCAGGAGTGCAACCAGGATAAACATGGCTCTTTATCACCTCGAACTCAGCAAATGTTCCGCCGCCTGCCGCGCCCACCCGTCCGCAGCCAGGATCTCTTCCAGACCTGGCGAGGGAATGATGGTATGACGGCTCATCACTCCTTCAACAACCCCGGCTATCGATAAGAATGGCGTCTTTCCCTGCAAGAAAGCCATCACCACCACCTCGTTGGCGGCGTTCAAGACCGCCGGCATGGTGCCGCCGGCAGTCCCTGCCTCGATGGCCAGTGCCAGGCAGCGAAAGGTTTTCAGGTCAGGTTTGGCGAAAGTCAACTGCGCTGCCCCGGCCAGATCGAGCGGCTCCAGCCGGTTGGCCTTGCGCTCCGGAAACATAAGCGCATACTGGATCGGCACCCGCATGTCCGGGCGCCCCAGTTGGGCGATCACCGCTCCGTCCTGATAAACCACCAGGCCGTGCACGATGCTCTGCGGATGGATCAGCACTTCTATGTCCGGGTAATCAACGCCGAACAGCCACCTGGCTTCGATGACCTCCAGGCCCTTGTTCATCAGGGTGGCCGAATCGATGGTGATCTTCGCCCCCATCTGCCAGGTCGGATGCCTGAGGGCCTGCTCCGGCGTCACATCCCGCAACTGCTCTTCCGTCAGGCTGCGAAAGGGCCCGCCGGAACCGGTTAAAATCAGTCTGGCAACCTCTCGCCTCTCGCCTCTCATTAAACACTGGTGAATGGCGGAATGCTCGCTGTCAACGGGTATTACCTGCACACCCCGGCTCATGGCGGCACTCATCACCAGGGAACCCCCCGCCACCAGGGTCTCCTTGTTGGCCAGGGCAACAGTCTTGCCGCTGCCAATGGCCTCCAGCGTGGGAACCAGGCCGGCGATCCCGCTCACGGCCACCAGGACGAGGTCTGCCTCGGGCAGGCTGGCCAACTCCTTCAGGCCAGCGGGGCCCGGCAGGCAAACCGCGCCGCCGCGCCGCGCCCGGTCCGCTGGACCCGGCACCGCCTCCGGGCGCGGCACCCGGGAGCGCTGTCCGAATTCCCTGGCGGCATCCACATCCGCCACCGCAGCAAAGGGCACGCCGTGAGCCGCTACCTGCTCCTCGAGCAGGTCGATATTCTGATTGGTGGCCAGACCGACCAGCCTGAACCGGTCCGGAAACCACCCGATCACTTCCAGGGCCTGTCTCCCGATAGATCCGGTCGATCCGAGCACAACCACATTTTTCCGAGTAATGAGTGATGAGTTATGAGTTATGAGTTGTCACGCCTCTTTTCAACGGAAACTCGACGGCCGCCGTCCTGCCTCTATTGCCAGGTTCATTAATTCACAGAAACGCTGTTTGTCCACTCATCACTCATCACTCATCACTCATCACTGTTTTATAGGCGATCACTACCGCCGGCCCCAGCACCAGCCCCCAGAATCCCAGCAGCATGAGCCCCATATAGATGGCGATCAGCGTCGTCAAGGGATGCAGCCCCATATTCCGGGCCAGAATCCTCGGCTCGACCAATTGCCTTACGAGCACAATTATACCATACAGGAGCAGCAGGCCAATGCCAAGACGCAGGTTGCCGGCGAACAACAACCAGATTGCCCAGGGGGCGTACAGGATGCCGATCCCGAAAACCGGAAGGAAATCGAGGATGACGGCCAGGATGGCCAGGATGTGCGCATAGCTCACGCCCAGTATGGACAGCCCGACCAGGCTTTCCAATCCCGTCAACAGCACCATGAACAACTCGGCCTTGACGTATCCCTGGAGCGCCTTATGGAGGCCGGAGGCCACCCTCCTGACCGGCGCCTGCCAGCAATCAGGAAGCGCCCGGATCAGGCCTGTCTTGAGCAGTTGGTAGTCCCGGGCAAAGAAAAAGCTGGCGATGACGGTGACGATCAGCAAAAAGAGATAGTGAGGCAGGGATATTACCAAATAATACATCTGCACCAGCAAGAAGTTGACGATATTCCGCAAGAGGTTGAATACCTGCTGATAGCTCTGCAGGGCGTTCTGGACGATGTCAGGAGGGAGCTGCAACTGCGTCAAAAAAAGGCGCAGCTTTTCCGTCAGCATATTGATGTTCCAGGCCCCCAGGCCCTGGGAGATGACAGATAGTTGCTGATACAATTGGAGCAGTTCACGGATCAGGTTGGAAGCCAGCAGAAAGAGCAAGCCGCCGATCGCGGCCAGAAACACGAACAGGGCGAGAGTGGCGCCCCAGGTGCGGTTGATGTGCAGCCTCCGCTCCATGCGGTCGATCACCGGGTTCAGGATCAGGGCGACCAGGTATGATATGAACAGGGGCAGCAGCACTTTGATGCCGGTATCGATCAGCATCGCCACCAGCGGCCAGAAATACCTGAAGAACAGGTACAGTCCCAGGGCGGCCAGGATCACTGCCGCCAGCCTGACTAATATCAAAAGGCTGCGCTCCAGTAATGGAGACAAGCGCTTTCACCCCTAACGGAATAAAACCAGCTTCAGAAAAAGATATGCGACCGGGGCGCTGAAAAGAAGGCCGTCAAAACGGTCGAGGACGCCCCCATGGCCCGGTATCATGGTGCCGGAGTCCTTCACGTTGGCCATCCTCTTCAGGGCCGATTCCACCAGATCGCCCACCTGTACGAAAACACCGATCAGCAGACTCAGCGCCACAGTGTCAAAACAACTGCCTATGGGGTGCAGTCTCTGAAAAACAAGAGCGGCGCCAACAGTCAACAGCAGGCCGCCGGCCAATCCCTCAAGGGTTTTTTTCGGGCTAAGGGCAGGGTATAAGCGATGTCTGCCCAAATAGACCCCTGCAAAGTAGGCGCCGGCATCATAGGCCCAGGTCATGATCAGCAAGTAGAGAAGATAGTAAAACCCATCAGGGCTCATATGGCGTATTATGAGGAGATAGCTTATCAATATACCGATATATGAACTTCCCAGGTAGGAGACGGCGATCTCTGCAGCCGAGTACCTGGGAAAACTGATGATCATTGCTGTTAAACACAGCATCAAAGAAAAGGTTACAATGGCATACAGCGACAACGCCTGGTTAGATCCGTTTAGAAAATAGACGACGACCGGAAATAAAACTCCATTCCCGTACATGAGCAGGGGGGGAAGGCGCAGGTTCATGCGCAGCATCAGGTTCCGCAGTTCATAAAGCCCTGTCACTGTTATAAATAAAATAACCGAGAGAAAAAACAGCTTTCCCTCATAGGCGATCAGGATCCCCAGCGGGATGGCTATAATAGCGCTGATGATGCGTTTTGCCAGCAAAAAAGCCTGCCTCCCCCTACAACAATCCTCCATACCGTCTCTCTCTGTTCTGAAAAGCCACCAGGGCTCTCAGAAAATGGACATGGTCCTTAAAATCCGGCCAGCAAGCCGTTGTGCTCCAAAATTCTGTATAGGCTATCTGCCATAGCAGAAAGTTGCTTACCCGGAGATCTCCCGCCGGCCTGATCAGCAGGTCAGGATCGGGGATACCCGCTGTGTAGAGGTGCTGTCCAAACAGCGCCTCATCTATCGCCTCCGGTTCCAGGCAACCGTCTCTGACCTTGGCAGCAAGGCGGCGGGCGGCGTCCACGATCTCCAGCCGGCCTCCGTAGTTGAGGGCAATATTGAGGATCAGGCCGTCATTGCTTGCAGTCGATGACTGGGCGCGGTCCAACTCGTGCCGGGCGCGGAACGGAAGTTCCTCGATATGGCCGATCACCCTGATGCAAACGTTCCGGCGATCGAGTTCGTCCAGTTCTTTCTGTACGTATTCATATAATAAGTTCATCAGGATGTTGATCTCTTCCTGCGGTCTTTTCCAGTTCTCCGTGGAAAGTGCGAATACAGTCAGCACCTTGATGCCCAGATCGGCACACAGCCTGACGACCTCCTGGAGCGCCTCCATCCCCGCCCGGTGGCCAAACACTCTGGGAAGCCCCCTGGCCTTGGCCCAGCGGCCATTTCCGTCCATGATGACCGCCACGTGAACCGGCAGGCGCTCCCTGATCAGTTGTTTCCTGAGCTGGATGGAGCCCGGCTGGTTGCTGCCTTTACAAGGAAATACCTTGTCAATAAGTTCTTTTAGCAAGCCTCTACCTCGTCACTTAAGAAAAACCCCCTCCAGGAGGGGGAAGAACCGCGTTTTGCTCGTACTTACTCTTCGCAGACGGCTTCGTTCGGGCAGACATCCATGCAGGTGCCACAATCTTCGCATTTCTCCTTGTTTATCCTGTAGGCGCCGTCGACCTCTTCGATCGCTCCGTTCGGGCATTCATCCATACAGGAGCCGCATGAATCGCACTTGCCAGTGATCTTGTAAGGCACTATCCCTCACCTCCTTTTTCATCGACACCGGGGTCTTGGTAAAACTCGCAAGCCTGGGTCAACTCTATCAAGTTCTCATTCAACTGCCGCTGCCGCAACACCCTGGCCGGGTACGGCCTTGGGCTTCCGGTGGCGACCACCGCCACCTGGTAGCCTGCTTGCTCCAGAATGCTGCATGCCTCCGGCAACAGATAGCCTCCCACGTCAATAGACGTTGGTCGTTGATCGTCGGTCGCTGGATGCATGTCAATTTGGTAATTGGTGGTTGGCCGACCCACTTCGGTGGGTGCCCCGTCATTGGATGCATGCAAGTCTGCATGCCGATCATTTTGGTCACATTCTGATCCCCCAACCACAACCACTCACCACCAACCACCGTCTTGTTCTCCAACCACTGACCACAAACCACCAACCACCAAGTTTAAAGCTCCATGATCTCCTTCTGTTTGGCCTCGGCAACCTGATCCACCTGTTTGATATACTTGTCTGTTTTTTTCTGAATCTCATCCAGGCTGCGATTGGCCTCGTCCTCGGATATATCGCCTTTCTTTTCGGCCGCCTTAACCTAGTCGTTGCAATCCCTTCTCAGGTTGCGGATCACCACCCGCACCTCTTCGGCCTTCTTATGGACAACCTTTACCAGGTCCTTCCGCTTCTCCTGGGTCAGGGACGGGATGGCGATCCTGATCAGGTAACCATCGCTAGCGGGAGTGACACCGAGATCGGATTTTAAAATGGCCTTCTCGATCTGCGGTACCAGGTTGCGCTCCCACGGCTGGATCACCAACAGGCGGGGTTCAGGCACGGACATGGTAGCCACCTGGTTGATTGGCGTCGGTGTACCGTAGTAATCGATGAAGATCTTATCCAGCAGGGCCGGCGTTGCCCGTCCCGCTCTCAGGGTGGTGAGGTCCCTGGCCATCAGGTCTACCGTCTTTTTCATTTTATCCTCAAGCTGCTGCAAGATTTCTTTAGTCACTGCGTTCCCTCCCAACGTAAGTCCCTGTTTTATCCCCCATCACCGTCTTCAGGATATTGCCCTTGATGCTCAGGCTGAAGACGATGAGCGGGATCTTGTTCTCCATGCACAGGGAAGTCGCTGTTGAATCCATCACCGCCAGGCCTTTGTTTAGGACGTCCAGATATTCCAATTCCAGAAACCTCTTGGCATCCGGATTCGTCCTCGGGTCAGAGTCGTACACACCGTCAACATTCTTGGCCATCAGGATGACTTCCGCCTCAATTTCCGCAGCCCTAAGCGCCGCCGTGGTGTCGGTGGAGAAAAAGGGATTGCCCGTACCGCCCGCGAAGATAACCACCCGTCCTTTTTCCAGATGGCGGATAGCCCGGCGCCGGATATACGGTTCGGCCACCTCTTTCATCTCGATCGCGCTCTGCACCCTGGTAACCACACTGATTTTTTCCAGGGCGTCCTGTAAGGCCAGGGCGTTGATGACAGTGGCCAGCATTCCCATGTAGTCGGCGGTTGCCCGGTCCATCCCCTTGGCGCTTCCGGCCACACCCCGCCAGATGTTGCCGCCGCCCACCACGATCGCCACTTCAACGCCCTTGTCCTTAATATCCCTGATCTCACAGGCGATCGAGTTTACCACATCCGGGTCTATTCCGTAGCCCTGCCCTCCGGCAAGGGCCTCGCCGCTCAGCTTCAAGATGATCCTGTGGTACTTGGGTGCTTGCAAGCCATTTAACCCCCAGTTGGCACTAACTTCTACGTCAGTATCCAAAAAACCTCTCCCTTCGGCTAGGCTTCTTCACCCAGGCGGAACCGGACAAAGCGGCGAATGACGATATTTTCCCCCAACTTGGAGATAGCCTCGTTGAGCAGGTCCCTGACTGTCCGCTGCGGGTCCCTGATATAGGGCTGCTCCAGCAGGCAGGTTGTCTGATAGAACTTTTCCATCCTGCCCTCCACGACCTTATCGATCACCTTTTCTGGTTTGCCCTCACTCAGGGCCTGTGTCCGGGCGATCTCTTTTTCCTGTTCCACCAAGGACTCGGGAACCTGGTTCCGTTCCAGGCAGCCGGGATCGGAGGCGGCTATCTGCATGGCGATCTCATGGCATAAGTTCTGGTATTCGTCGGTCTTGGCGACGAAATCGGTTTCGCAATTGATTTCCACCATCACGCCCAGCTTTGCCCCAGGATGGATGTAGGCCTCGATCTTCCCGTCTCCGGTAGCCCTACCCGCCTTCTTCGCCGCTGCCGCCAGTCCGTGCTCGCGCAGGTAGATGATCGCCTTCTCCATATCACCGCCGGTTTCTGACAGCGCTTTTTTGCACTCCATCATACCGGAGCCCGTTCGCTCCCTGAGTTCTTTTACCTGTTCCGCCTTGATCACGTACGTTCCCTCCGCTATTCCATTACTCCTAATTCTGTTCTCCCTGTTTAGCTTCCAGAACTGCGTCCGCCATTTTGGATGTCAACAGGCGCACAGCCCTGATGGCATCGTCGTTTCCCGGTATGACGTAATCGATCTCGTCCGGGTCACAGTTAGTATCAACGATTCCTACTGTAGGTATTCCCAATTTTCTGGCTTCACAAACAGCGATGTGCTCTTTCCGGGAGTCCACGATGAACAGCGCCCCCGGGAGATTGTTCATCTCCTTGATCCCTTTCAGGAATCGCATCAGCTTTTCCTGTTCCGCTTTTAGCTTGATGACCTCTTTCTTGGGAAGCAGGTCAAAATGACCCTGCTCCTCCTTTTTTTCCAGCTCTCTGAGCCGGTCAACCCGCTTGCGAATGGTGCTGAAGTTGGTGAGCATCCCACCCAGCCAGCGCTCGTTGACGTAAAACATGCCGCACCGCCCGGCCTCTTCCTGGATCGACTCCTGGGCCTGCTTCTTGGTGCCCACGAACAGGATCGTGCCGTTGTTCTTGACCACATCCTTGATGAAATTGTAAGCCTCGTCGATTCTCTTGACCGTTTTCTGCAGGTCGATAATGTAGATGCCATTGCGTTCCGTAAAAATGAAAGGAGCCATTTTCGGGTTCCAGCGCCTGGTCTGGTGCCCAAAATGCACTCCCGCCTCGAGTAATTGTTTCATCGATATTACCGGCATAGTCAGGTCCTCCTTTGGTTTTTTCCTCCGCTGTGTTCATCCCTGGACGGACCCGGACGGGACCCCCGGCCAGAATCGGCAGCGTGCGTTCTTTGCCATCGCCTAGTATAGCATAACTAAATAATGGCTGACAACTGAGACTGCTCGCTTCTCACTTCTCCTCTTTCGCCTCTCACTTCTTTTTCAGTTCCAGCACCAGGGATACCTCCTCCGCCCCCACATTCAATCTCTTGGCAATCTCCTGGGCTGTCAGGCCATGTGCCGCCAACTCGGACACCTTGGCATACTTCTCGCCATCGTTGATGGTGACGTTATCCCCCGATTCACCGGAGGCGCCGGAATATTCCCTGTGCCTGCTGTCCGGGCGGCCACCCCCCCAGGTCTTGCCTTTTCCCGGCTGCCTGGAGCCGCGATCCCGGTCTCTTTTATCATCCTGCCGCTCCTTGTTCGTTCCTGTCGCTCCTGCCGGCTGCTGTTGGTGCTCGGGACTGGCTCCAGCAGTGTTTATCTGCCCCAGGCGCCCATCCGCCTGGGCGAGGGCCTGGGACAGGGCAGCTTCGTGCTTCTTGAACGATACATGAGCCGTCGCCAGTTCGTCCTTTATCTTCTTGAGGTCTCCGACCACTTCTTCCAATTGTGACAGATCCGCGGCTATCTGCTTGGTTTTCAGTTCACGCTGGTCGCGTAAGACCATGATGATGATCAGGGCAACGATCAGGACAATCAGCAAGATGATGCTTCCCAGGAAATAAGTTTGCATTTGGTGTACAACACTCCTACATGCTAGATTTTATTTCTGACTGCTTATATCTTTTTGAGATTCTTGACCGATTTCCTGCTAGAGTTATTTTTTTTCAATTCATCCGGCAGATTGTCGTTCAGGACGCGAATGTACGTGCCCTTCATCCCCAGGGATTTGGATTCGATCACGCCGGCGCTTTCCAGTTTGCGCAGGGCATTGACGATCACGGAACGGGTGATGCCCACCCGGTCGGCAATCCGGCTAGCCACCAACAGCCCCTCAAGGCCTCCCAACTCGTAAAATATGTGCTCGACAGCTTCCATCTCCGAGAAGGACAGGGTGCTCAGGGCAATCTGGACCGAGGCCTTTTTCCTGGTGTCTGATTCGGCCCGCTCCTGCTTGATCCTCATGATCTCCATGCCCACTGACACCGCCCCGTGTTCCGCCAGGACCAGGTCCCCGGCATCCATGTCTGACCCGACCCGGGTGAGGATCAGGCTGCCCAAGCGTTCCCCGCCACCGATGATCGGAACGATCGCAATTTTTTTGTCCGGCAACGGACACTTGGCGGTGGAACTGAACAGGCAGAAATCATTTTCCTGGGGGAAGTTGGACACGGACTCATTGACCTGTAACAACTCATGATTATAGCTCTCCGGAAAAGACTCGCTGTAGGCGAGAATATCCTCCATGATGCTGCAGGTAAAATCGGCGCAGAACTTGCAGGCCAAGATCTTGCCACGCCTTCCCACTAGATAGATATTGGCGTTGGCGCTCTCCCCCAGAACCTTGGCGATTGCTGCAAAGTCCACCGGTTGGCCCGCGGACATTTGCATCATCCGGTTGATGTTCCTGGTCTTTTTCAGTAACTCATCAGCGCTGCTTAGCAATATCTCCAAATTGCTCTACCCCCGGTTTTACAGTATGTACCTGCTTAAATCATAATCCTTGACGATGTCGGACAGTCTCTTCCTGACATATTCCTTGTCGATCCTGATCTCCCCCGGAGAGATTTCCGTGGCATTGAATGACAGATCTTCGAGCACCTTTTCCATGATGGTATACAGACGCCGCGCCCCGATGTTCTCTGTCCGGGCATTGACGAGGTCTGCCATCTCCGCCACCTCTTCAAGGGAGTCCCCGGTAAACTCGATGCTGATATTTTCGGTCCTGAGCAATTCAGAGTACTGACGGATCAACGAGTTATCCGGCTCTGTCAAGATCTTTATAAAATCATCCCTGGTCAGGGGTTTAAGTTCCACCCGGATCGGAAAGCGTCCCTGCAGTTCCGGAATCAGGTCCGACGGCTTACTGGTATGAAAGGCGCCGGCGGCAATAAACAGCATGTAATCAGTTTTTACCGGCCCGTACTTGGTGATTACGGTAGATCCCTCGATGATCGGCAGGATGTCCCGCTGCACTCCGCCCCTGGATACATCGGGCCCCGAGGTGTTTTCCCGGCCGGCGATCTTGTCGATCTCATCGATGAATATGATTCCGGACTGTTCGACCCGATCAATCCCGATGGAGATGATCTCATCCATATCGATAAGCTTCTGGGCCTCTTCCTGGGTCAACACCTTCCGGGCATCCTTGACGGGCAGCCTGCGCTTTTTTCTGCGCCTGGGCAGGAAGTTGCCCATCATGTCCTGGAGGTTGATACCCATCTCCTCCATGCCGCTCCCGGAGAAGATCTCGAACAGTTGGGCCGTTTTCTCCTCGATGTCCATCTCCACCACAACCTCTTCCAACTCCCCATCCGCCAGCTTTTGGCACAGCAACTGGCGGTTGGCCTTGATGGTCTCATCCTCGTTGTTTTCCTCGGCAGGCGCTCCCCCCATCTCTGAAAACAAGTATTCGAACGGATTTTTGGGCGCTTTCTTGCGTTTCGGATGATTCAAGAGGAGATCCGGGATCCGGTCATCGGCCAGCACGGCTGCATTGGCCATAACTTCGGCCATCTTCTCGCTCTTGACGGTGCGTATCGATACCTCCGCCAGGTCGCGCACCATAGACTCCACGTCCCGGCCAACATAACCGACTTCGGTGAACTTGGTCGCCTCCACTTTGACAAACGGCGCTTTGACCAGCTTTGCCAGGCGCCGGGCAATTTCGGTCTTGCCAACCCCGGTGGGCCCGATCATGAGGATGTTCTTGGGCACGATCTCATCCCTGAGTTCGGGAGGCAGCCGACGCCTCCGGTACCTGTTGCGCAGGGCTATGGCCACGGCCTTTTTGGCCTCGATCTGGCCGACGATGTACCGGTCCAGTTCAGCAACCACTTGTGACGGGGTTAATTCATCCACGGTTTCACCTCATAATTGCAAGTGATGAGTGATGCGTGATGAGTGATGAGTTTTCTTCTCTTTTCATTGCTCAATTCTCATCGCTAATCACTCAATCCTCTCTCCTGGCTCCTTGAGTAGAAGGCCACCTAAATTGCGCCGTATATTTCATTCTTCGGAAACGCCCCGGATAGATCCCTTCGGGTCACCATCGAAGGCTGGCTGCATGCCGGCGCGCATACCAGCGGGCACCTGCTCATTACTCATTACTCATTACTCATTACTCATTACTCATTACTTCTTTATAATTGCTCTACGGTGATGCAGTTATTTGTGTAGACGCAGATCGAGGCGGCAATCTCCAGTGCCGACTGCACAATCCGGGGGGCGTCCAGGCTGGTATGGGCCAGCATCGCCCTGGCCGCCGCCAGCGCATACGGACCTCCGCTGCCGATGGCGGCAATGTTGTCATCCGGCTCGATCACTTCGCCGTTGCCGGAAATAATTAGGATCTGCCCTTTGTCGGCCACTATCAGCATGGCTTCCAACCGCCGCAGGTACTTGTCCATGCGCCATTCCTTGGTCATCTCCACCGCTGCCCGCAGCAAATTACCCCGGTATTCGTCGAGCTTCCGCTCAAATCTATCGAACAGGGTCAGGGAATCTGCAACTGAGCCGGCAAATCCGGCCAGCACCTGATCGCTGTAAAGTTTCCTGATCTTACGCGCTCCGGCCTTGATGATAGTGTTGTTGCCGAAGGTTATCTGTCCGTCTCCCCCCAGGGCAACCTGTCCATCTCTTTTCACGCCGATAATCGTAGTCCCAATCAACATCAGTCGCCTCTCTTCGCCCGGGGATGGGCAGCTTCGTACACCTTCTTGATCCGTTCACCGGACACATGAGTGTAGATCTGGGTGCTGGACATCCTGGCATGGCCAAGCAGTTCCTGGACCGACCTCAGATCCGCTCCTCCCTCCAGCAGGTGGGTGGCGAAAGTGTGCCTGAGAGCGTGAGGCGTCAGGTTGCGGCCAACTCCCAACCCCCCCAGATACTTCATGATAATCCCGTAAAGACCCCTGGTGCTCAAGCGTTTACCGCGCCAGTTCACAAACAACGGATCGTTGCGGTCGGGCTGGTTTCCTGCCAGGACTGGCCGCGCCTGTCTCAGGTATGAACCGAGAGCTTCGGCAGCCTGCCTGCCAATAGGCGCCATCCGCTCTTTTCGCCCTTTTCCCTTGACAATCAGCGACCGCATTTCCAGGTCGATATCCCCGATGTTTACCTGGACTGCCTCTCCTATCCGCAGTCCGGAACTGTAAAACAATTCCAGGATCGCCAGGTTTCTGATCTCTAATAACCGCGCCCGGTCCGCTGACGCTTTTGCGGGCGCCGCTCCTGGCGTCTGCGTCGGTTGCGCCTGTGCCAGCAGTTGCTCGACTTCCTGCCGGTACAGAAATTGCGGCAGGCGTCTCACCTTTTTGGGGGCGTGCAACAAGAGCAGCGGGTTCGTCTCCACTATCCGGCACTGGTACAGGTACCTGAACAGCGAGCGCAAACAGGCCAGGTGACGCGCAATGGTGCTGCGGGCATAGCCGGCTTCGTACAGACCGGCCAGGTACTCCCGCATAACCCTTACATCAATATGAGCAAGATCGGTGATATATGATGAGGCCAGATACTTGAAAAAGCGATCACAATCCGCTAGATAGTTTAGAATTGTTTTATCGCTAAGGTTTTTTTGATTTTTAAGAAAGTTTCTATATTCATAAATCATTTTCAAATGAGTATTCATCGGCTGTATACCTGTTCTAAATCCTAACATACATTCACACTGTAAACAAGCCTGTTGGCTAAATTTTCTATTAATTTAACACTGATTTAAATAGGTCTAATGTCCTTTTTTACGGCCTATTTTCAATCGGGGCCGTCTCCTCTTCAAATCTCTTATTGCAGTTTGGACAAAGCAGGCGCCTCTCCCGCCCGGTATACACCAATATATTTCCGCAGTCCGGGCAGTTATGCGGTGAGGGTTCTTCCCAAGTGGAAAAGTCACAGTCGGGATAATTGCTGCAGCCATAGAATCGCCTGCCCTGTTTTGATCGGCGCTCCACGATCATCCCGCCGCAGCGCGGGCAGGAGACGCCCGTTCTCTCGTAATAACGCTGTGTATGGCGGCAGTCCGGAAATCCGGGGCAGGCCAGGAATTTACCGTAGCGCCCCTGCTTTATGGTCAGGTAACGACCGCACTTGGGACACTTTTCCTCGCTCTGCTCCTCGGCCAGGGAGATGTTTTCGATCTCCTGTTCGGCGTGCTCGAGGTTTTCCTCGAAGGGCCGATAAAACTCCTCCACGATGCTTTGCCAGGCTGTGCCGCCCTCTTCCACCTCGTCAAGCTTCTCCTCCATGCTGGCGGTAAACTCGACGTCGACAATCTGGGGAAAATAACCCTTCAAGAGGTCATCGACGATAAATCCCAGTTCCGTGGGGACCAGGTTCTTTTCCTGTTCTACCACATAGCCCCTGGACTGAATGGTTTCAATGATGGTCGCATACGTGCTCGGACGTCCGATGCCCTTCTCCTCGAGCATTTTCACCAGGGCGGCCTCCGTGTACCGGGGCGGCGGCTGCGTGAAGTGCTGTGTGGGATCGAGATCTGCCAGGGTGAGCAGTTCGCCTTCATGCAACTCCGGCAGTTCTGTTTCCGTCGCCCCGGTTTCCTTATATACCTTTAGGAACCCCGGAAACCGGACCACAGAACCGCTGGCCCGGAACAGGTACTCGCCCGCCTGGATGTCCACCATAGTCGCATCCATGACCGCCGGGCTCATCTGGGAGGCGATGAATCGCTCCCAGACCAACTTGTACAGGCGGTGCTGGTCCCTGCTCAGGAAAGGCTTTACCTTGTCCGGCGAACGCTCCGCCACCGTAGGCCTGATGGCCTCGTGCGCTTCCTGTGCCCTGCCTTTGCTTTTGTATACGGGAGGCGCGCCGGGAACATAATCCGGGCCGTAAGCATCATTGATGAAAGCCCTGGCCGCTTGTCCGGCCTGTTCCGAGATCTGTGGGGAATCCGTGCGCATGTAGGTGATCAGGCCGACAGCGCCCTCCTTCCCCAGGTCCAGGCCTTCATACAACTGCTGGGCAATCTGCATGGTCTTGCGCACCGGAAAATTGAGCACCCTGCCGGCCTCTTGCTGCAGCGTGCTGGTGATGAACGGCGGCTGGGGCCTACGCTTTCTCTGGCGGCTCGTAATTTTGGCAACCAGGTAGGATGCGCCCTGAAGGCCGGACAACACTTCCCTGACGGCTGACTCGTCAGCCAGTTCGATCTTCTCTTTTCCCCTGTACAGCAGTTTGGCCTCAAAGGGTTTGCGGCCGGATTGCAGGTGTGCCGTGATGATCCAGTACTCCCTGGATTGAAACTCCCTGATCTCCTGCTCCCGGTCGCAGATCAGCCGGACTGCCACCGACTGTACCCGGCCGGCGCTCAAGCCGCGCCTGATCTTATGCCAGAGCAGAGGGCTTAGCTTGTACCCGACCACCCGGTCCAGCACCCGTCGCGCCTGCTGCGAATTCACACGGTCCCGGTTGATCGGGTGCGGTTGCTTGACAGCCTGTTCCAGGGCAGTCTTGGTGATCTCGTGAAATTCGATCCGGCAGGGAGCATCTTGGGGGATGCCCAGAATCTGCTGCAGGTGCCAGGCGATCGCCTCCCCCTCCCGGTCCGGGTCAGGCCCCAGCAGCACCCTGTCAGTCTTCTTGGCAGCATCCCGCAAGTCCTTGATCACATCGCCCTTGCCCCTGATCGTGATATACTTGGGGCTGAACCCCTGTTCCACATTGATGCCGAACTGGCTCCTGGGAAGGTCGCGTACGTGCCCCATGGATGCCTTGACAACATATTTCCGCCCGAGCATCTTGCTGATTGCCCGCGCCTTGGCGGGAGACTCTACAATTACCAGGATTCTTGACATGTCGGATCACCTTTCAATAAGTGATGAGTGATGAGTTATTGCTCATTTTACATCGCGCTTCCTTTACTCGAAGGCTGCCGATAATGTGCCCTGTCCCTTTTGCCAGGCGTGCTTTCTGCCATGCTCTACTCTTTACTCTCATTACTCATTACTCATTACTGTACTGATGAAGTAATGACCGGGAAGCCGCCTGGCCAGCCCCTTGACCTCCAGCATGGTCAGCAGCCCGCCGACGACCGATACAGTCAGGCCGGTACGCTCCGCCAACTGATCGATATGCAACGGCTCCAGGCTCAAGTGCTGAAAGATAACACCTTCCTCCCCGGACAATTCCCCGGCAATGGCTTGCGGCGGGAGACCGCTCCGCTTCTCCCGCTGACCCGGTTGCAGATAAGAAAATTCGGCCAGCACATCGTCTATACTCTCCACCAGCTTGGCCCCCTGTTTGATCAGGGAGTTGGTCCCCCGGCTGCGGGCACTGGTTGCGGGACCGGGCACGGCGAATACATCCCGTCCTTGCTCCAAAGCCAGGTAAGCTGTGATCAGGGCGCCGCTCTTACTTCCCGCTTCGACCACCAGCGTCCCCAAAGAGCAGCCGCTGATGATCCGGTTCCGGATCGGGAAGTTCTTGGCTGTGGGTCCGGCGGCGGGTGGCAACTCGCTGATCAGGCCTCCCGCTACCTGGAGGCGGTCCCGCAGCCGTTCGTTCTCCCGGGGGTAGCAGATATTGAGACCGCACCCCAATA
>Ga0116107_1000779_pt1 | contig 22558 bp, 14 predicted proteins | sample June2015DPH_6_10_FD_88969 | JGI IMG/M metagenome (GOLD analysis project Ga0116107, IMG submission 88969) | Peatland microbial communities from SPRUCE experiment site at the Marcell Experimental Forest, Minnesota, USA - June2015DPH_6_100 | ecosystem: Environmental > Terrestrial > Soil > Wetlands... | reverse complement strand
GTCGATCGTGCCGAACGGGTTGTCGTGGAGCGTGTGTCCCGTCGCCGTCGTCAGCGGCCCGCCCGCCGGCCGGTTCGGAAGCGCCGCCGTCCCGTCCGACCCGGTCGTCACCTCGATCCCGGGCGCCGTGTACTCGGCGAGCGGGTCCCCGGCGAACCTCCGCACCCGGAACATCCGCACGGTCACCCCGGCGGCGGGCGTCCCGGTCGCGTCGAGCACCCGGATCCGCGTGACGGCCGGCAGGTCGTACTGGTACTCGCCGAAGTAGCCGCGGCGGTAGCCCTTGTTGGCGTTCATTCCGCCCACGGTGTGTTCGTCGGCGACGGGCGGGTTCGGGCACTCCGCGCTCCACAGCCCGGGCAGATCCGCGCTCGAGTGCTCGAGCAGGACCGGGCGCCCGCTCAGGTCCATGATCCGGTGCGGTTGGTTCACGGCGAAGTCGAAGTTGTAGAGGTCGATCACGCCGAGTTGGTGACCGAGCTCGTGCACCATCGCCCAGTCGAGGTCGGTTGTGGGGTCGACCGAGCCGTTGAAGCGATCGTCGCTCGCGAGGAACCATCCTCCGATCGCACCGTCGTTGGGGACCTGCTGCGGCGTGATCTTGAACTGGTCGATCCGAACCCGCTCCTGACACCCGTTCGGTGCCGACGCGTACATCGAACGCGCGAACATGTCGTTCATCGCCCGGAACTGCTTCTGCACCCAGTCCTCCGCCGAGAACGGCAGCGACGGGTCCACCGGCGTCTCCAGCGCCTGGTACACGGCCGGCGTGATCTGGAACCCGAGCGGCGTGGCGTCCGTGCGGTCCGCGATCGTGTTGTTGCTCTTGTTCGTCTCCACGATCGTGTTGTCCGGGTCGAGAGTGAAGCTCACCGTGTGCTGCCCGAGGAGGCGCCCGTTCACCACATCGTGATCCCACGGCCACGAGTAAACCGTAGCGCTCCCCGTCCCGGGCCGCAGGTTCGCGAAGCTCCCCCGCTCCACCTCGACCCCGTCGATCGCCCACGCGTACTCGAACTGACCGGAGGCGATCGTCCCCTTGTTCATGAAGTGCGCCGTGAACGTCACGATCTCACCACGATCCGGCCAACGTTTGGCGTTCTCGGTCCCGCTGCACAGGCGCGGCAGCCCGTCGATCGAGTAGTCCAGGCAGTACGCGCTGTACAGCGGCGTCATCTGGATGTAGAGCACGTCGAGGTCGACGCCCTCCGGTTTCGACAACAGCGATGAAAGCCTCGCCGCTCGGCCAAGCATTGGCTTGATCCGCGCACGGTCCCCCTCCAGCGCGCGCTCGAGCGGGTCCACGCTCAGCTCGGCGACCGGCGACGGTACCCTTTCGTGCGAGCTGTTGGGAGTCTGGCCTGCCGGCTCCCGGGAACTCGCGCCCTGCACCGAAACCACGAGGACCGCAATCACGAGTCTCAGCTTCGGCCGTCGCACGGCCTATTCTATCTCGCAGTCCTTGAACCCGCGTTGTGATCCCGAAACCCCGTCATCCGAGGCGCCGTCGAAATCGCACACGCCACGTCGGAACGGCGCCGGGTCCGCGTCAATCTCACGGTGCGTTCAGTGGCCCGTGCGGCGGGTCCGCCCGGAGACGTAGGGTTTGAACGCTGCGGGTGTGCCGGGGGGCGCGATCTCGAACGCGACGTCCACGACATCCTCGGCGACCCTGGTGCAGGTGAGACGGAACCTCGGTTGTGACGATTCCGGTTCACTCTGGAACACGATCGTCTTGCCATCCTTCGACACGTCGACGGAGTAGGGGATCACGTGCCCCTCGTTGTCGAAGTACACGGCCGCGAGCCCGCCCCGGCCGGGCGCGGGGTAGATGACCATGAGGTCCTCGTGAGCGACCGGCGGCCTGCCGGCCGTTGCCGGGTACTCCGAGTGGCTGCGCCGAACGAGAACGTGTCCGTCGAGGTCGAGAGCGAACGATACCGACCCGCTCCCCTGCCCGGGCTGCCCGCTCCCATCGCCTTGCCAGGTGCCGACCAGGAACCGGACGGCGTCCAGAGGCGACGAGGGTGCGGTGGCCGCGACGGCCGTTGTGATTGCCGAGGTTCCCTGTCCGCAGACAACGGGTGCCCCGCTCCACAGCAGGAGCAACATTGGCACAGCCACCTTGCGCACCTTCGCCTCCTCTGGAGGTCGTGCCCGCCCGGTTGGACACCGGGCCTCCGGGAACCACGCGGGGGACCCGGATCACTCCCTCGACACCTCGATCCCCGATGCGTGCATATGGACGATCAACCATTTCCCTGCGTCACGTCTGAGCACCAGGGTTCGGCGAGAGACCAGATCGGGTCCCCTGAAGTGGAAGGTCACGACAGCCGTGCTCCCCCAGATCTGGATGCGCAGGTCCTGGGGGACGAGGTTCATGTACTGCGGACCGGTCTTGCCCCTGCGCACGCTCTCGAAGAACACGGTGAACACCTTGGTGATCTGGTCCTTGTTCTCGAGGCGCAGGAAGAGCGGAGCGAGGGGGAAGAACATCGTTGCGTCGGGAGCAAAGAAACGCGAGAACCTCTCGACGTCGGCGGCGTTGAGGGCCTCCATCAAGCCCTCGATCACGGTCTGAACCGCCGCCACCTCGGACTGCGGTGAGCCCACCGGTGCCGCCGTCTGCGCGCGGGCAGCGCTCATGCTCATGACGGCGATACACGTGAACGCCGCTGCAGCACACATTCCAAACTGTCGTGTCATTCTTGCCTCCGCGACTTCCTGGGCCGACTGCCGCTCGTGTCGCTCACCAAGGTGCCCGGTGCCATCCCCCTGCTGGGCCCGCAGCCGCGAGCACCCCGCCGGGCGCTCATGCCGGCTGGACCACGATCGCGGTCCCGTAGCAGACCATCTCGGTGACCCCCTGCATCAGCTCGGTCGCGTCGTAGCGGATGCCGATCACGGCGTTGGCGCCCAGTTGCTCCGCATGGGTCAGCATCATCTCGAACGCCTCGGCGCGCGTCTTCTCGCACAGCTCGGTGAACAGCGAGATGTTGCCGCCGGCCAGGGTCTGCAGCGCCCCGCCGATGGTGCCGAAGATCGACCGCGAGCGCACCGTGATCCCGCGTACGACTCCCAGGTTCCGCACCACCCGGTAGCCGGGCAGCTCAAACGCCGTGGTCGTCATTGCGTGGTTCATCGCTCCCTCCGTGCAAATGCGGCTTCTACTTTGCTCCTGTTGCAGCGACCGCCCTCCGGAACTTGGCGAACTCGTCTCCTGGAACCCAATTCGGCATCGAGTCGGCGTCCGCGATCGCGAGTCCGGCGAAGAAGGCGAGCTGCGTGTCTTCGATCATGCCGTCGAAGTTCCAGCCTTCGTTCCACTCATCGCTCGGCTGGTGGTAGTGAGCCGCGAGCCACTCCTCGGTGACCTTCTCCCCCCACCCCGGGTCGCGCCCTACGAAGTCGAGGCCTCCCTTGAAGTAGAGCCCCGGCACGCCGATCCTGGCGAAGCTGAACTGGTCGGACCGGTAGTAGGCGCCGCGATCGGGGAACGCCTCGTCGGTGACCACCCGGCCCTGCAGCGCGGCGGCAGCCTCCAACACGGCGTCGAGTGTGGACTTGCCCTTCCCGGTCAGCGCCACGTCCCGGGTCTTGCCGAAAATGTTCGCCATGTCGAAGTTGATGTCGGCCGCGATGCGCTCGGCCGGAAACGTCGGGTGCGCCGCGTAGTAAGCCGACCCGAGAAGACCGTACTCCTCGCAGCTCACGATCGCGAACAGAATCGAGCGCCGCGGCCGCTCGGGCAGCGCAGCGAACGCCCTCGCAATCGCGAGCACCTGCGCGACGCCACTCGCGTTGTCGACCGCGCCGTTGTAGATCGTGTCACCCCTGGCGTCCGGTTTGCCGATCCCGAAGTGGTCGTGGTGAGCGCTGAAGATCAGCACCTGGTCCTTGAGGACGGGGTCGCTGCCGGGGATCATCCCCAACACGTTGCCGGTCTCGCCGCGCTTGAGGGCGTTCGCGAGCGTGATCGAAGTGCGGATGCCGAGCGGCACCGGCCGGAAGTCGCGGCTCCGGGCCTTCTTGACGAGAGCGTCGAGATCGAAACCGCCGGCGGCGAGGACGCGGCGGACGGCGTCTTCCGTGGCCCACGCCCGCACTTTGATCCTCGGCTCACCGGCCGGCGGCAGCTCGAACTGCTCGCCGGTCCACGAGTTCTGCACGACCTTCCAACCGTACCCGGCCGACGGCGTGGTGTGAATGATGATCGCTCCCACCGCGCCCTGGCGGGCGGCGCTCTCGTACTTGTAGCCCCAGCGGCCGTAGTAGAGCCGTCGCTTCCCTGCGAACAGCGCTGGGTCCCAGTCCGGGTCGTTGTTCATCATCACGAGGACCTTGCCCTTGAGATCGGCGCCCTTGAAGTCGTCCCACCCGTACTCCGGCGCCTGTATGCCGTAGCCGACGAACACGAGCTCGGCGTCGGAAATCGCCGCCTCGGGCGCCTGGACGCCGGTGGCGGCGATGAAGTCGTCCCAGAACCGCAGCGTGGTCTCCTTGCCGCCGGCGCCGAACGTCCAGGTCGGTGGAGCCGTCGTCGTGATCCCGACGATCTCGAAACGCTGCTCCCAGCCGCCACCTGGGCCTCCCGGCGTGAGGCCGAGCGACTCCATGACGGATGCAACGTAGCGACACGCCAGCTCGTCGCCGCGGTGCGAGGGCGCCCGTCCCTCCAAGAGGTCGTCGGCAAGGAAGCGCACCGCGCTTTCGAGGACACCCTTGTCGATCACCCCGGCGGCCGTCCTGGCTCCGGCGGGGAGATCGAGGGCAGGCTGCGCGGCGAAGCCGGGGCCGGCAAGCGAGGCTGCGAGGCTGATCCCAGCGGCCAGAAACATTCTCATGTCGAAGCTCCTTGACATCGGCACAAAATACCAGACCCCGGAGGTCCCCGCTCAGGTGGGCGTATGCTCTGCCGGCAGACGGGAAGGTCGTTCCAAGGATGGGCGTGTTCTCATCGTTTGTCGTTCCGGCCGGTCTGTTGGCGCTGGCCGCGCTGGCCGCGAGCGTCACCCGGCCGCTGCCGGACGAGTTGGCGGCTTTCCTCCGCGTCTACCCATGGATCGTTCTCGTGGCGGGCGTGCTGCTCGGCCTGAGGTTTCGGCGAGGGCGCGTGGTTCTCGCCGTCGTCGCCATTGCTCTGGCCGACCGGATGCTCCTCCGCTTCGGCGCACCGGCGGTGAGCGAGGACGCGGCACGCTGGGCGTTCAACGCAACCGCGTTCCTGCTCCCGCTCGACCTCACATGGTTCTGCCTGGCCCGCGAGCGGGGGATTCTGACCCCGAACGGTTTCGCCCGGCTGGCGTTGATTGCGGCTCAGCCCGCCGCCGTTGCGTTCGCGTGGCTCTCGTACCAGCCCCGGTTCGTCTCGCTGCTGGGGCGGCGCATACTGCCGGCCGGGCTCGCACCCGCGATGCACATGCCGGACGGTTCGCTCGTCGCATTCGCCGGCTCGTTCGCGGCCGTCGGCGTGCTGTGCGCGCTGAGGCGCAACGCTCTCGCGGCCGGGTTCCTGTGGGCCCTGGTCGCCTGCTTTGCGGCTCTCGAGTCGAACCGATCCGCGTCGCTCTACTTCGCCACCGGAGGGCTGATCCTGATCGTGGCGCTGCTCGAGAGCACGTTCGCGATGGCGTTCAGGGATCCTCTCACCGGGCTCGCGAGCCGGCGGGCGTTCGACGAGGCTCTCGAGAAGCTCGCGGCCGGCTACGTGATCGCCATGGTGGACGTGGATCACTTCAAGGCCGTCAACGATAGGTACGGCCACGACGTGGGCGATCAGATACTGCGGATGGTCGCGTCGCGACTCGAGGCGGCCGCGAGCGGGGTGCGTGTGTATCGGGTCGGCGGCGAGGAGTTCGCGCTCGTCTTCATGAACCGCTCTCGCGACGAAGTCCTGCTCGACCTCGAGAACCTCAGGGCGACAATTGCCGAGTCGGGGTTCGCGCTGCGATCGCCCGACCGGCCCGCCCGCAAACCCAAGCGTGTCCGACAGCGCCCGGAATCGGCGGTCGAGATCACGGTGACCGTGAGCATCGGGGTCGCCGAGCCCTGCGGCCGGTTCGCCGCACCCGATCAGGTTCTCCGGGGGGCGGACGAAGCGCTCTACAAGGCCAAGCGCGAGGGGCGCAACCGCGTCTGCGTCTGACCCCGCCCGGCGCCGGGTGAACCCGGCAGCGGGATGCTAACCTTGTACGCTGGGGCCAAGGGCCGGGTGACGGACCGGTGCTCGTGCACGCACGGGGATCGCCACTCGCGGGCCGCGGGCCGACCGATTGGAGATCGCTTGAGCCGGAAAATGCTGATCAACGCGCAGCGCGCCGAAGAGGTGCGCGTCGCGATCATGAGCGGAGACACGCTCGACACGTACCAACTCGCCGTGGCCGAGGCAGGTTTGTCCAGAGGCAACATCTACCGCGGCATTGTTGGGAACATCAACCCGGCTTTGAACGCGGCCTTCGTGGACTTCGGCGCGGAGCGGGACGGGATGCTCCCGGCCCACGACGTGGTTGCGGAGGCGTACCATCGGACCCCACCTACCGGCGACTCCGCCCCCCGGATCGACCAGACCCTGGAGCGCGGCCACTCCCTGCTGGTGCAGGTCACCAAGGACCCCGTCGGCTCCAAGGGGGCTGCGCTCACGACCAACGTCAGCTTCGCCGGGCGGTACCTGGTGCTCACGCCGTTCGACCAGACGCGCGGCATCTCGCGCAAGGTCGAGGACGAGGAGATTCGCGCCACCATGCGCGAGCAGGCGGCCAAGCTCGAGGTGCCGGAAGGGTGCGGCATCATCTTGCGAACCAACGCGCTCGGACAGACGAAGGCGGTTCTGAAGGCGGACCTCGCGGCCCTGCTCCGGCTCTGGAAGCGCGTCCAGGCCGAGATCAAGAAGGGCAAGGGACCGCGCTTGATCTACTCCGACCAGGACATCGTCGTGCAGGCTTTGCGCGACCTCCTGGACAGCTCCATCGACGAGGTGCTGGTGGACGACGACGCGGTGTTCGAAAGAGCAGAAGCGTACATGCGCGCCTCCATGCCGCGCGCCAAGACGCGCCTCGTCCGCTACACCGAGCGCATGCCGCTCTTCTCGAGATTCAACGTCGAGCCGCAGATCGAAGGGATCTACAGCCGGAACGTGAAGCTGCCCGGCGGCGGATCGATCGTCATAGACCCCACCGAGGCGCTCACCGCGATCGACGTCAACTCGGGCAGGGCCTCGCATGGCGCGTCCCACGAGGAGAGCATCTACTCGGTCAACCTCGAGGCCGCGGCAGAGGTCGCGAGGCAGCTGCGGCTCCGCGACATCGGCGGCCTCGTCGTCGTCGACTTCATCGACATGCGGTCGCGAAAGCACCAGCACGCCGTCGAGAAGGCGATGCGCGACGCCATGAAGGCCGACAAAGCGCGCTCCACCGTCGGCCGCATCAGCCCCAACGGCCTGCTGGAGATCAACCGCCAGCGCGTCAAACAGGCTCTCGCCCTGCGAACCCACAGGCCTTGCCCAACCTGCTCCGGCACGGGGACCATCCCGTCTCCCGAGTTCGTCAGCCTGAGGCTCCTCCGGAGCATCGAGGCGCGAGCGGCCGATGGCCGTCTCAAGGCCGTCCGCGTCGGGCTCCACCCCGAGCTCGCCGACGCCCTCCAGAACGGGCGCCGGCAGGAGATCGCGGCCCTCGAGCGCGAGTTTGACATCACGATCGAGATCAACGCGGCGACCAGCTTCCACCGGTCCGAGGAAAGGGTTGAGTGGATCGTGCGGGAAACCGCGCCGGTGCCTCCGCGCCCGGCTGCCGTCAGCGCAGCGGACCTGGTGAGCAGCGGCTCCGCGCCGGACGACGAGGGAGGGGAGAAGAAGCGCAAGCGCCGCCGAGGCGGGCGACGGCATCGGAAACCGGGAGATGAGGCCTCCCCTCCCGTGACCTCGGCCGACGCAGGGGAGGAGGCACAGCACGAACCTCCCGACGAGTTTTCGACCGGGTCGCCGGCAGACGCCGACGTAAACGCGGCCGCCGTCGGCACGGGCGGGAAGAAGAAGCGGCGCCGCGGCGGCCGTCGGCACCGCAAGGGCGGAACGGAGGGGCCGCCTGTCGGTGATGCCCCGGGTGGACTCCTGGCGTCTGCAGACGCCGTTGCGCCGCCTCCCGAGGCCGCACAACCGGCAGACGGAGACGAGCTTTCGCACGGCGCGGTGGGAGGCAACAAGAAGAAGCGCCGGCGACACCGACGCCGCCCCAAGGTCCAGGCGGCAGAGGCCCACAGCTAGACGGGAGGCGCGGGATGGCTGCAATTCAATCGTTCGACGTGACCAGCGGGTGCGACCTCCAAGAGGTGGACAACGCCGTCAACCAGGCCTCCAAGGAGATCAGCCAGCGTTTCGACTTCAAGGGCCTGCCGGTCAGCATCGAGCTCAGGCGCAAGGAGAACCTCATGGTGCTGGCGGCGCCCGACGAGTTCAGATTGAAAGCGATGTGGGAGGTCGTCCTGGGGAAGATGACCCGCCGGGGCGTCCCCGTCAAGAACTTGAAGGCAGGCCCGATCACCCCCGCGGCCGGCAGCTCGGTGCGGATGGAGGTCACGCTCCAGCAGGGGATCCCGGCCGAGACGGGGCGGGCGATCGTGAAACTCGTGAAGGAACAGAAATTCAGGAAGGTCCAGTGCGCGATTCAGGGCGAGCAGGTCCGCCTGTCATCGCCGTCCCGCGACGAGCTGCAGTCCGTGATCGCCCTCCTGAAGAAGGAGGATTTCGGGATCGAGCTCGCGTTCGGGAACTACCGCTCGCAATGAGGCCGGTCGCGGTCCGCGAGGTGGCTGTCCTGCCGAGCCAACTGGAGTATCGTGTTGAATGCTGATGTGGCGCCCGGAGGCCAAGGACGTGGCAACCTTTTCAGTTGAGAACGCTCGCTCGGAGGGTTGATGGCAGTTTCTGGCAACCTCCGGACGATGCCGTTCCCCGATCTCATGCAGTGGATCTCCGTGAGCCGCAAGACCGGGACCCTGGTCATCAAGGGGCAGCGCTACACCAAGAAGATCCTCTTTCAAGGGGGACTCGTTTCTGCGGTCACGTCCAACAACCCGCGCGAGCACCTGGGCTACTACCTGGTCGGGTGGGGAATCCTCACCGAGGAGGAGCTGGAGCACCTGCTCGACCGGCAGAAGGAGCAGAACGTCATGCTGGGCGAGCTGCTCGTCCAGACCAACCGCCTCACCCGCGAACAGGTCGACCATCTCGTACGCCTCAAGACGGAGGAGACGATCTACGACCTGATGCACTGGGGCGAGGGGGAGTTCTTCTTCCTCGACGATGTCCAGCCCAGGCGGGACTTCAAGGAACTCCAGCTGACCGTCGACCAGTTCATCCTGGAGGGCGCCCGTCAGCTCGACGAGCGCAAGCACATCAGCTCCGTCATTCCGGACACGGGTTGCATTCCGCGCGTCACCCAGCCGATCGACGAGACGCGCCTGACCCCCGCGGGAGCGGCCGTTCTTGCCCAGATCGACGGATCGAGGAGCATCGAGGAGATTGCCCTCGCCTGCAGGATGTCTCAGTTCCCCGTCCTCAGCTTCGTGTATCAGGGCGTGCAGAACGGGGTGTTCGAGCTCCTGCCGCCGGCCGTGCCGCCTCGCCGCATCCCGGGGTTCTACCGCTCCACGTGGCGCGACCGCATCCTGGAGGCGGAGAGCAGCATGGCCCTCGGAGACACCCTCGAGGCCTACCGCAAAGTCCTCGAGGTCCGGGAACGCTACTCGAACATACCCAAGGCGTTGGCTGCGGCCGACGAACTCGAAAAAGAGATCGTCAAGGAAGTGGAGAAGCTCCCGGTCGGGTCGTCGACCATCCTCGAGTTGGCCCTCGCGCCGAAAGACATCGTCCAGCTCAAATGCGCTCCTGAAGAGGGTTTCGTCCTGTCGCGCGTCAACGGACGCTACACGGTGAACCAGATCCTGACGCTCCTGCCCGGGGGAAAGCTCTACAACCAGCTGATCATCTACAACCTGGTCCAGCGCGGTGTCCTCCAGCTGCGGGAGTCGCAGCAGATCGTGCGGCACCCCGGCGCCCCCCGTTTGCGGACCTGACGAAGGCGCCGCCGATAGCGGACCATCTGCGTTGTCGGGCTTCGGCGGTTCGGATCCTCACATAGCCTCTGGCTATGCTCCGGTCCGACCGCCTCGCCCTCCTAGCATCTGGCCCACTCTCGGCGGCGCGCTGCACGCATCACGCCCCAAGGCTGCGGAGACCATCGAGTCGTCAAGCCTGTGGATGGATTAGACGGGATTCTTAGTCGCCGCTTTCCTGACGGCCTCCAACAGGGGCCAACAACGCACAGGGTGATATCCTAGAAACACTTCGGAGGCCCTCATGACCCTATCGCCATCGAGCAAACAGAGCCTCCGAGGCTCGGTTTGCCCTTTTCCACTAGTCCATCTAATCCGCGTTGGGCATCGATGCATCTGCAGGAGGGAGGCGCATGCTCCGGTCACCTGACACGCAGGACGCACGGGTTGCCGCGTGGAGCACGAACAGCCGCGTCACCGAGTACCTGATCGAGCGCATCCCGGCTCCCCTCTGGCGTGCGACGGTCCCCGGCATCTCGACACGCACGGTCCGGAGCATCGCGGCGCACCTCCACAACGCGCGGTGCAGCTGGGTGAAGACGTTGGGCGAGGAGCACGGGATTGTTTCGCCGATGCGGGTGGATCAGCGGACCGTCACGCCTCGGCAACTTGGGTCGGCCCTGAAGCGGAGCAGTCGCGGCATCGCGGCCCTCTTGCAGCTTGGCAACGATCGGGGCGGGCAGGTGCCGCCGTCACAGGCCTACGTGTGGCGGAATCTTCCGCTGGACGTTGACCATGTCCTGACGTACTTCGTCGCCCACGAGGCGCATCATCGGGGCCAGATAGTGATGGTGGCCCGCCAGCTTGGGTACCGACTTCCGCAGAGCGTGACGGCGGGGCTGTGGCAATGGCGAACCCGTCGGCGCGAAGCAAACGCATCGTCAGGCGCTGATGCCTAGCGCTTGCAGCAGGCACAGACGTTGCCCTCGTGAACAATGCTCGGGTCTTTTCGGTCCCGTCCCTCGGGTCAAGCGGTGATCCGGCCGAGGCCGCGCATCTGAACGATCGCACGGTGCCAGATCGGCCACTGGCTCACCTGCAGCAGGCGGGCGGTGCCTTTGTAGGCGGGTGGGTGGGGGAATCCGCCCCGCGGGTCGAGGAGATATGGCGCCGGAGCGTGCGGGTACCGAGCGGCCAGACCGGCGGGTGGAGACGCTGGCCCCGACCGAGCGCTTCATGCGAGGGAGGGGAACAGCGAGGGTCCGCACGCCGGGATGGCCAGCTCGGTCGCACGCGGAGGCGGGTCGGAGGGCTGCGCTCGATGCGCAGCCCGAGCGACCCCTCCGAGCCCGTGGGGCAAAACAAAACCCGCCCAGAGGGCCAAGAAGATAGCCTCCACGCAGTGGAAGGAACGTGACCGGTCGGGTCAGCGGCGACGCAACGCCGTATCGGTCACGACCGTGGCGCCCTCGGTTGCGAGTGCCGAAAGAAATCCCTCCCGATCCAGAGGATTGAGGAAGAACCGGCCGTCGCCTTCGACGATCACCCCGTCCTGGTCGCGCGCGGAGGCGAGCACCGTGGTCGCCATGCTGTCGAGCATCCACGAGCCCACCTGGTAGCCGGGCAGCGGCACTCCGGAGAGCCGTTGGCCGAGCAGCGGTCGGTGGAGCATCGCGCGGGCACGGGCGAGCAGCATCGAGCGCCGCCCAAACAGCGTGGTGATCGTCAGCGTGCCTCCTCCAACGACGTACGACAGCCGGGCGGGCGCAACAAAGAAGATCATCGCGAGGACGAGCACGACCGCCAGCAGAATTCCCAGAACCGTGGCCAGCGTGAGCCACCACGAGGCCGTTCTTTCCCCGGGAGGCTCGAACGTCCCGGGTCGCGCGGTGTTGAGCGCCTTGAGGAAACCGTCGCGGTCGGCGGGCGCGATAACGACCGGGGTCGCTTCGCCGCTCGAAAAAAGCAACACGCCGAGATCGGAGCAGTCGGTGATCTGGAAGACCTCGCCAAGTCGCGGGTACGAGAAGAAGCCCACGCAGTATCCGGGTTTCTCCGTCCCGAAGCGCAACGAACGGTCGCGAAGCCACTCCGGGCGCACCTCGGCTATTCTCGCGAGCGAGATCGTCTTCTCCTGGCGGGACGATCCGAGAGAGCTGGAGATCGTCAGCTTCGCGCTGTCCACGACATACCGGATCGTCGGCACACGCAGCAGCTCGAACAGCAGCCAGAGCAACGGCACCCCGAGCACGGCCACGAGGATCGCAAACCACAAACGGGCCGGGCCTGGGACCGGTACCGGCCGGAACACACGGGTAGATTTCTCGTTCATGAAGGCTCCTTGACGCAAGTCTACCGCGAGAGAGCCCTCAGCGTTGCAAAGGCTCGAACACCGTCTCCGGGCCGGCAACGGTCACACCCTGCGCCGCCAGGCGCTCCCGCCAGGCGAAGATCTCGGCGCGCGATGGCACGACCAGCGTGGCCCCCCGTGGAAGCGCCGAGAGCGCCCTTGGAGGGACGAACGTCATGGGACGGGTCACTGCCAGCCGCGCGAGCCGCTTGCGCGCGGCGAGCAACTCGGCGTCTTCGGGCAAGGCGGTGAGGTCGTCGAGGACGTACGTCGTCGAGCCGGCCGGCACCGACGCCTTCGCCCGCTGCAGGGCCTCGCGAACCGCCGCGACCGCCGGAGGGCGCGGCACACCGGCGACGGACATCATCTTGCCCGCCGACGTCGAGAAGTGTTCCGCGTAGCTCATCTTGAGGAACTCGTAGATCACGGATGCCGGGCGAAGCGGCGCGGCGACGGTGGCGAAGAAGCGGAGCTCATCGCGGTCGAGCACGGCGCCGTCGCACTCGCTGCCTCCCTCGAGGACCCAGACCGGCGTGCCGAGCAGCGGGCCCAGGCGGAGGAAGTCGACCATCGCAACCACCGAGGCGTGGCCGAGGTCCGGGTACTCGCAGTTGGTGTAGGCGGACAGACCCAGCGCATCGACCCGCGTCATCCAGTCGAAGATGTCGAGAGCCGCGAAGGCGGCGCGGCCCTTCTCGAGCTTCTCCGGCACGTACCCGGAGAACTGAAGCATGAACGGCACACCTCGGCGGGCGCGCGTGCGCCAGAGCGCCCTGCACTCGTCGATCTGCCGCACGACCCAGGCGTTGATCGTCGAGACGAAGTCGAAGTACGCGGCGGAGGCATCACCGAACGAGGGATCGTTCTCATTAAGAGGCATGGGCACCACGTCGAGCGCCTTGAACCGGGTGCGGTAGCGGCTGTTCACGCCGGCGATCCCGCCGAACCTCTGCGCGAGAGACCGCCGCCAGAGGTCGGCCACGGACGGCGTGTACTGGGCGATCTCGTAGGAATCGGTCGAGGCGTCGAAGCACAGCAGGCTCCCGCGCTGGGAGACGAACGGTTCGTTGAAGAGCCCGACGCCGAAGGCCAGCAGCGCGGGTTCGGAGGAGAAGGCGTCGGCGTAGAACGCGGTCTCCTCGCGCAACCAGCGTTCGTACTCCGGCTTGCCCACCGTGGAGAGAAAGAAATCCGGCGTCGGCCGGCCCGATGGAAGTCGCCCGCGCTCCGTCAGGACGTTGCTGTACAGCCAGTTGCGCCGATCTCCCCCGACACCCGGGAGAGAGCTGCCGTCGATGCGGTTGAGAACGACGCCGACGCCGCGGGCGGCCGCCTGGGCGAAGATCCTCTTCAGGATCGCGAGGCTTGCCGGGTCCTCCCAGATGTGGGGCGGGGGGACGACGTTGAGAATCTCGGCCCCGTTCTCGATGGCGAACGACACGAGCCTTTCGGCGTCGTCGGCGCTCGCGAGGAAGTCCCAGTGCACCGTGAACCCCACCCGGGGGACCGGCGCCCCACGGGGTGTCGGCGACACACCGGCCCTGCTCCCGGTTAGAGCGACTCCGGCGAAGCCAGTCACCGCGGCACACACCGCCAATAGCGGCCCTAACCGCCGGGTGAATACGCCGACGCCCCGCTTCACGGGGGGACGGTAGCACACCGGAATCGGCCCGTCCCCGCGTGCTACCATCCTGACCGGGAACACCTTCGCGGTGCATTGCGAAATTCCACGTTGGGACGACGGGGCTCGGCAAGGCTGGATGGGTTTGAAACACCGCATCACGAACTACACCGACTTCGGCAGGGCGAGGAGAAGCCGTCTCGCAGCGCTGGCGGTCCTCCTGGCCGCGACGGCGACGCTGGCGGCGTCCACGGACGGAGTCAAGAAGATCCTCGTCCTGTACGAGCCCGGCCCCACCCCGGTGGCGAGCGGTCTCGGGGACGCCCGCCAGCTTTGGCAGCTGCTCGGACACTTCAAGACCGATGTGACTCTCCAATCTGCAGATACATACAAGTCCGACGGCAATGCCGGCTTCGACGTGACCTTCTTCATCGGCTACACGCGTGCTTACGCCCCCCCACCGGCGCTCCTGCGGGATGCGTACGCGGCCCAGGCCACCTTCGTCTGGCTCAACACCGGTCTCGCGGAGTTCGGGCGCTCCTGCGATCTGGCAAGTCGTTTCGGTTTCGTCGCACAGGGGTTCGACACGACTTCGGTCTTCGACTCCGTTCAGGCCGGAGAGTACCGCTTCACAAAGAGCGAACCCAACGCAAACATCATCAAGGTCGTTGATCCGGCCCGCTGCCAAGTTCTCGCCACCACGACATCGAGCAAGAACAAGCTCACGGTGCCGTACGCAATACGCTCGGGGTCCTTCTGGTGTCTCGTGGACTCGCCGTTCTCGTACGCAACCGAGGCCGATCGATACCTCTACTTCGCGGATCTGCTGCACGAGATCCTCAACGAGGACCATCCGCGCTCTCACTCGGCGCTCATCCGAATCGAGGACACGAACCCGTTCTCCGACCCCGCGAGCCTGCGCGCCATCGCCGATCTGCTTTCGGCACGTCGGATCCCGTTCCTGGTGGGCATCATCCCCTACTACGTCAACCCTGCCACGCAGACTCGCGTCGCGATGTCGGAGAAGCCGGACTACGTCGACGCCCTCCACTACGTGATGGAGCACGGCGGGACGATCGTCCTGCACGGCACGACGCACCAGTACAAGGGCGAGAGTGCCTCCGACTACGAGTTCTGGGACGAGAGCCGGAACCGGGTCCTGCCGATGGACTCGAAGGAGTACGTTGCGCGCAAGCTGCGTGACGGCGTCGTGGAGTGCATCAAGAACGGAGTCTACCCCCTGGTGTGGGAGACCCCGCACTACAGCGCTTCCACGCTCGACTACTCCGTCATCGCCGAGCACTTCTCGACCGCAATGGAACAGCGGCTCGTCCTCGACAACCTCGACTACAGCCAGTACTTCCCCTACGTCATCAAGCGCGACATGTACGGCCAGCGGATACTGCCCGAGAACCTCGGCTACATTCCTCTCGATCCGAAGCCCGCAAAGGAGCAAGAGGCGGTCGACCAGTTGCTCTCATTCGCGAAAGCCAACCTGGCGGTGCGAGACGGTTTCGCGTCGGCGTTTTTCCACCCGTTCGTGAAGATCGAGTTCCTCGCTCATCTCGTGGACGGCTTCCGGGCGCTGGGGTACACGTTCGTCGACGTCCGCGAAATGCCGAACACGGTCCTGATGGACGACCGCGCCATCGCGAGCGGAAACGCGACGATCAACCTCGCACTGGCCGACCAGTACCTGCGGGAGTCGTGGCTCGACGGCGACGGCCAGGTCGTGAGGCGCGAGGTGTCTCCCACCCGTCTGCACGGCCGGGTGCAGCGCGAGGTGAAACTCCCACCCCGATGGATCTACGTCGCCGAACCACGCGAGTACCGGGAGCGGGCGGTGTCCCTGTGGGAGACGGCGAAGAACCGCGCCGGCGCCTTGCTGGCCCGGCTCTCGAAGAGCGAAGAGCCGCACCGGCCGGCCGATGCTCTCTTTCTCTACGACCCGCAAGCCACCGGCGGCGCAGCGAACGACCAGGCGAGCCTCGCGGCGCCGTTCGAGGCAGTCAACATCCCGGTCGAGCGGGTGCCTCTGACGCCGAGCCTGGCGATCGACACAGGCGAGCACAACCTCGTCATCGTCCCGTACACGATCACCGAGGCGCTCACTGCCAAGCAGATCGAGGCGCTCAAGGAGTTCGTGGCCGACGGCGGCAACCTGATCACCGACTTCCGCAACGACCTGGCGACCGCCCTGGGCGTCAAGTTTCTCGAGTCGACCCTGCTCATCGAGCGGGTGCGGGATCAGCTCTTCCCGGACGAACCCCTGCACTGGAAGTCGGGCGAGGTGATGAACAAGTTCGAGACCACGGACAACGACGAGCTTCTCGCGACCGATGAGGTCACCGACATGCCCGTGGTGATCGGGAGGCGCTACGGACGCGGGCGGTTCATCCTCTTCGGCACCCGGTTCGATCCGGCCAGCACGGGCGGCTACTCCCGCTTCCCGTACATGGTGCACTACGTGGAGCACTTCTTCGCGCTCACGCCGATGATCCGCCGCGAACAGCTCGAGATGTACTTCGACCCGGGCTACCGGCACACCGTGAGCATCGAGCAACTCGTCCCACGGTGGGCAGCCGCTGGAATCCGCGTACTCCACGTAGGTGGCTGGCACGAGTACGCCAAGTGGACGTACGACTACAGGCGCCTCATCAGCCTCTGTCACGCCAACGGCATCCTGGTCTACTGCTGGATCGAGCCGCCCCAGGTCAATGAGAAGTTCTGGCGGGACCACCCGGAGTGGCGGGAGAAGAACTACAAAGGCGAGGACGTGCGACCGACCTGGCGGTATCCGGTCGCCCTGACGGATCCGGCGTGCCTGGCCGCCGCGATCGAGTTCTATCGCACGCTGCTGGCCGGCAACGACTGGGACGGTGTCAACATCGGGGAGCTGTGCTTCGAGGCGGGACGCGGGATGAAAGACCCGCAGCTCTTGACGCCCATGCACCCGTCGGCCCGCAACGAGTTCCGACACCAGGCCGGGTTCGACCCGATCGAGCTCCTCGATCAGGCCTCGCCGCGCTTCTGGCGGCGGGATGCCGCGGCCTTGGCCGCCTTCGGCCGCTACCGAGTCGCCAAGGTCGTTCAGCTCCACGACTCGCTGCTAACGATGGCCGACGCGGTGGCGAAAGGCAAACCAGGTTTTCAGACGATCGTGACCGTCTACGACAGCCTCGCGGTGCCCGAGATGCGCACATGGCTCGGGGTGGACGCGCGGCAGATTGCGGCTCTCCGCACGAAGCACGTCTTCAATCTCCAGATCGAGGACCCGGAAAGCTTGTGGTCCACCGACCCGCGGCGCTACGAAGCGACAGCCGCGCGCTACGCGGGCCTCGTGGCTCCCGACGAGCTGGCCCTCGACCTCAACATCCTCTCGTTCCGCGCCGAGAACGCGATCATGCCCTTCCCAACGCGCATCCAGACCGGCACGGAAGCTGCGTGGCTGGTCAACTCGGCGGCCAGGGGCGCGCAGCGCGTCGCGATCTACTCGGAGTCGAGCATCAACCAGCAGGACCTCGCCCTGCTTCCGGCAGCCTACGCAGCGCGCACCAAGGTCACCAGGCTGGAGGAAGGGTGGGGAGTCAAGACGCCGACGCCCATCGTGCTGCAGCTCGCGAGCGACGTGCAGGAGATCTGGCGAGACAACCAAAGGCTGCACACGCTGGGAAGGGGCCGGTTCCTCCTTCCGGTGGGGAGCTACACGATCCTGGAAGTCCAGCCGACGCTGCAGGCCTTGCAGCCGGGTCCGCCGGATTCTCACCTTCTGTCGCTGACCGGCGATCTGCTGTACCAGAAGAGCTCCCAGCGAAGCGTGACCTTCGGGTATCGATCGGACAACCGTTGCATCGCGACCCTCACGCGCCAGCCGTTCGCGCTCTTCGTCGACGGGCGGGAGACGTCGTTCGAGGCCCTCAAGGGCAACGGGATGGAGGCGCTCATCCTCCCGCCCGGTGAGCACTCCGTCCTGCTGGTGACCCAGAGCACCGTCTCCTACGGCGTCGACATCACGAGCTTCTGGTCTTCGTACGTGATCGTGATCTTCGGCGGCCTGTCGGTCGGCCTTCTCGCGTCCCTCTACCTGATCGTGCGCGTGCGCCCGCGCTCCCCCCGGCGGGCGACATGAGCGAGACTGCGCTCCAGCTCGACCTGTCGATCGTGTTCGTTCTGGCCGTGATCCTGATCTGGTTCATGATCGCCTACCAGCTCGTCCTCACCGTCGCTGGCTTTTTCCACTCGCTCCGCTCCGCCAGAGAGAGCCGCGAGGTGGACGCTATGCGCTTCGACTGGCCCGAGGTTGCCGTGCTGATCCCGGCCCATAACGAGGGCCTTGTCATCCGCAACACGCTGGAGGCGATGCTGGCGTTCGACTACCCCACGGATCGATACGAGGTCCTGGTGATCAACGACGGCTCGAGCGACGACACCGGCGCCATCGTCCAGGAGTTCGCGGATCGCGACCGACGGATCCGGCTCATCAGCGTCAAACCGGGCGAAGGGGGCAAGGGGAAGTCGCGCGCGCTCAACATCGGGCTGGCCCAGACGGACGCCGGCCTGATCGCGGTCTACGACGCCGACAACACGCCGGACCCCTCCGCCCTGCGCTACCTCGTAGCGCAACTCCTGCTCCACCCGGAGCTCGGTGCCTGCATCGGCAAGTTCCGCACCGTCAACAAGGACCGCAACCTGCTCACGCGCTTCATCAACGTCGAGACGCTGTCGTTCCAGTCGATCGTGCAGGCGGGCCGCTGGAAGCTGTTCCGCGTCTCCACGCTGCCGGGCACGAACTTCGTCATCCGGCGCCCCCTCCTCGACCACCTCGGCGGGTGGGACGAGAGCGCGATCACCGAGGACTCCGAGATGTCGATCCGGATCTACATGGAAGGGTTCCGGATCAAGGTGATCCCGTATGCGGTCACCCACGAGCAGGAGCCAGAGACCTGGAGCGTGTGGTTCAAGCAGCGCACACGATGGGTCCGGGGCAATAACTACGTTGCAACCAAGTTCGTGAAACAGATCCCGAAGTTCAAGGACAAGGTTCTCGCCATCGAGGTGCTGTATCTCCTGTCGCTCTACTACGTCTTCTTCGTGGCCATCGTTGCTTCCGACCTTCTCTTCCTGGCTAGCCTGGCCCGGCTCGTCGCCATCCCGCTCCCGGGGCCCTACACTGCCGTGTGGGTCCTCGCGTTCCTGCTCTTCATCATGGAGATCCTGCTCGCCCTCTCGTACGACCGAGAGGACTCATTCGCGAAGATCGGACTGATCGTCCTGGCGTACTTCACCTACTGCCAGCTGTGGATACTCGTCGTGGCGAAAGCGCTCTGGCTCGACCTCGTCAAACGGGAGAAGCAGACCTGGGTGAAGACGCTACGCTTCGACCGCCGCCCCGCGAAGAGCTAGCAAGAAACCGCAGAGGTGCCGAGGGGTGGAGGAGCCGGAGGCGAGGCTCACAGCGCGAGCTCCAAGAACAGCGAACCCTCGAAAACGTCCGGCCGGTACGCCTCGATCGGGCGAAAGCCGAGCGCGCGGTAGATGGCGATCGCCTCCTCCATCCAGGGTGCAAAACTGATTCGCATGGCACGGTAGCCGCGCTCGCGCGCCCCATCGATCACCGCAGCCGACAACCGCCTGCCGACCCCTTTTCCGCGGAAGTGATGGCGGACGTAGAGGCGCCTCATCTCGCAGACACCTTCGCCGAGCGGTCGGAGCGCCACACAGCCGGCCAACCTCCCGTTGCAGCTCGCCAGCAGGAGCGCTCCGCGCGGAGGAGCGTACTCGCCGGGGAGATCGGTGAGCTCGCGGGCGAACTCCTCGAACGAGAGGTGCCGCCCGAGTGCGGACGCGTACTCCTTGAAAAGCGTGCGGGCGTTCGCCACCGCTTCCTCGTTGTCCGCCGGGCGGATCTCGATCGTGACACTCCCTCGCGCCATTCACGGCCCTGCCGCGCGCATCTTGCCACAACCGGACCGGTTTGTGCGCTTGAGACGCTGGATGAACTGCGAGCCGCGCACGGTGGTCAACAGCTCGGCTGCAAGGGAACCGGCACGACCACCCCGAGATGTATGAACCAGAGCTCGAACCAGGGGTCCTTCGAGAGTCCGAGCGCCTCCCGCAGCGCGCGCCGATAGACCGCTCCTTGCGCAGCGTAGGCGCCCGCACGCTCCTGGAGTTCCGTCTCGCCGTCCACCTCGTCGGTCTTGTAATCCGCGATCACCAACTCCCCGGTGTCGGGGTCCCGGTACACAAGGTCGATCGTGCCGGAGACGAAACCCACCGGAGCGCCGGCCGCGTCGCCCGGCGCGAGAAGCACGGGCAGCTCTCGCGCAATCACGTGGCCCGCGATCGCGCGAAGCCGGTCCAGCAAGGGACCATGGGCCACGCGCCTCAGGAGATCCTCGGCTCGGGCGAGAGCACCCACCATGGCGCCCGGATCGACGAGATCTTCGAGGGCTCTTGCCAGCCGCTCGTTCCCCTGGGCGAGACCGGCTTCGAGATCGCCCGTGAGGTCGAGTTGCTCGAGAACCCGGTGTACCGCACTGCCTGCCGCGGCGGCAGCCCCGCGGGTCGTGCTGCCCAGGTCCTTCCGAAACTCGCTCCCCTCACCGTAGCGCTCGCCGGCGACGGCGTCCGCGAGCAGCCGGTGCGCCTCCTCCGAGGCTGCCGCAGAGAACACCCTCGCTTGGCGGGCCTCTGCGTCCCGCCGAAGCTCGTCCAGCCGTACCGCCTGACGGCCGATCTCCTCCGCAGCAGGCAGCACCGACGCACCCACGGGTCCGGCAGAGGGGGGACCGATCGATCTCAGGGCCGGGAACTCCCACCGGACGCCGCCGCCGTCATCGTAGCTCCTACCCCCGGCCCGTGCCCTCGCCGCCGCTGCGAGGAGACCTCCCTCCGGCGTGTCGCGCCGTGACATCAGGTCCATGTGCGAGCGCGTGCCGGAACCCGACGAGGCCCCTTCGGTCGGCCAGATACCGGCAATCACGAGGCGGTCCCTGGCCCGAGTCATGGCGACGTAGAGCGTACGGACCATCTCAGCCTGGCCGACCTTGCGCCGGCGCGACTCGACTGCGTGCCACCCCGGTGTCGCGGCGCCGAACAGCACGTACTCGAACCGCCCGCCGATCTCCTCCAGGTCCACCCGCGGGCGCGTTCCCCCGCGCGACCGCTTCTGTGCCTGCAGGAGATACACGTGGGCGAAGTCCAGGCCCTTGGCCTTGTGGATCGTTGTCACCCGCACCGCGTCCTCCGCTGCGGCGAGCGGCCGGCCCTCCTCGGCCTCGCGGGCCTCGGTGACCGCCGTGCGCAGGGCGCGCAGCACGGCGTGGGGGTCGGCGTTCGTCTCCATGGCCTCCATCAGCGTGCGGAAGAAGCGGTCGAGGTTCGCGACGCGGTACCTCCCGAGAGCGCGAGCGGCTTCGCTCGCCTCGAACTGCGTGAGGGTGCGAAGCCGCTCGACAAACACCACTGCCGGGTCCGTCTGGAACGAGACACGCAGTCGAGCAAGGTGCTCCAGAAAATCGCTGAGATTCCGCTCCCACCCCCGGATGCGCTCAATCTCGGGAACGTCCTCGGGGAGCCTCGTCGCCACCTCCAGAACCAGCTGTTGCAAGGCCGTCAGCTCGCCCCCGTCGGTGGAGACGAGCCCGCTGACGCGATCCGGGAAAGACCGCGTCCAGAGCGGGATGAGTGCCGCATCCGGGACACCCACGACGCTTGACCGCAGTACCGTTACGAGCGCGAGGTGGTCGCCGGGGTCGAGCACGATCCGCACCAGCGCGGCGGCCTCGATGATCTCGCGCCGGCGGTAGTACGAACGGTCCCGTTCCACCGTGTACGGCACGCCAGCGTCGCGGAACGCCTGGAGGTAGGTGTCGAGGTCCCCCGTGCTCCTCAAGAGCACGCCGAACTTCCCCCAGGGTACGCCCCCCTCGCGAAGCTGCCGGATGTCCGCCGCCAGCGCCGCCGCCTCGAGCTCCACGGCCTCCTGAGTGGAGGGTTCCTCGAGGGTGCCGGCCGCTCCCTCGGCCGCGGTCCAGGAGACCCAGTACTCAACGGGCGCCCGCCCGCCCGGGACCGGCCCCGCGTCGCCCGAGCGCTGCTCACACGGGACCAGCGGCTGGAAAGCCGGCTGCATCCCGGGTTCGCGCCGCATCACCGGCCGCACGACGCGCTCGACCTCGGCCAGGATCTCGGGGCGCGAGCGGAAGTTCACGCAGAGGGAGATCACCTCGCCTCCCTCACCGCGGACAAGGGCAAGGAAAGCGTCGTACGCCGCCAGGTCCGCATCCCGCCAGCCGTAGATGGACTGCTTGGGATCCCCGATCAGAAACAGGCCCGGCCGTCCCTCCGGGGGACCGTCCAGGGCCAGCATGCGCAGGATCTCGCACTGCCGCCGGTCGGTGTCCTGAAACTCATCGATCAGCGCCGCCTTGTAGCGCCCGCGCAGTTCCTCCGCCAGGGCATCGCCATTGGGTCCCGCAAGCGCCTCGTACAACCGGGTCAGCAAGTCATCAAAGTGCTGGATCTTGCGCTCG